>Ga0207700_10000795_pt1 | contig 18225 bp, 20 predicted proteins | sample LARL82metaG_FD_184348 | JGI IMG/M metagenome (GOLD analysis project Ga0207700, IMG submission 184348) | Corn, switchgrass and miscanthus rhizosphere microbial communities from Kellogg Biological Station, Michigan, USA - LAR L8-2 metaG... | ecosystem: Host-associated > Plants > Roots >...
CAGCAACGGATCGTCCACCACCATGTCGAGCGCGCGCATCTGGCGCAGCATCGAGGCGCCGTAATCTTGCGCTTCCTGCGGCGAGATCAGCGCGTTCGCGGAGCTTCCAAGGTCCGGCAGCCGCACGTCCTGCTGGGCGCCGGCGGTGCAGGCCAGTGCGGCGCAGATCAGGGCCGTCAGCAGACGCGGGGCGGGTCGTCGTGGTGTCATGGTCATCGGTGGGAGACAATAGCACTGTGACCGTGGTTCGCCGCTTCGGTTCAGTCTGGCCGGGCCGCTTGAGCTGGTGTGGGTCCGGCCCCATTTGATGGTGGTCCTTTCCCTAAGTGCGGAGTGTTGTGATGTCCAAGATCGAGGTCTATTCCACGGCGGTGTGCCCTTACTGCGTGGCGGCCAAGAACCTGCTCAAGTCGAAGGGACTGGAGTGGAGCGAGGTTCGCGTGGATACCGATCCGGCCCAGCGCGACGCGATGCTGGCGCGCAGCGGCGGACACCGCACCGTGCCGCAGATCTTCATCAACGACCAGTTCTTGGGGGGCTACGACGATCTGGTCGCGGCCGACCGCAGCGGCAAGTTGACGCAGTTGCTGGGGCAGACTGCATGAGCGACAAGCTCGCCGAATTCACCGCGTTCCGCCAGCGCATGAACGAACGCATTCTGGCCGAAGACAATCAGGTCGTGCGGCGCTTCTTCGCGCTGGACACGCAGACCTACAAGGCCGGCGCGCTGGACGTGAAGACCAAAGAGATGCTCGGCCTGGTCGCCTCGCTGGTACTGCGCTGCGATGACTGCATCAGCTATCACGTCGCGCAGTGCAAGGACGCCGGTGTCGAGCGCGATGCGTTCTTCGAGGTATTCAGCGTGGGTCTGGTGGTGGGCGGGTCGATCGTGATCCCGCATCTGCGCCGGGCGGTGGATCTGCTCGACCAGCTCGAGTCGGGTGCCGGCAACGATACGGCCGCCTGCGCCGATCACGCCGGCATCGATCCAATTTGAAGCTGGCCACGTCGACGAAATAGCCGCAGACGAGCGTCCCTCTGGCGCGAACGTCTGCGGTTTTTTGCAATGCTGCGTACGAGTATTTGCAACGGCTGGCGAGGCCTTCGCCCTGTTCGCATGGCGTAGCATCGGGGATAATTGACAAGTTTCGGCACGTGCCCGGCTTTATTTGGCGCTCCCCCTCTGCACTTGCCGCTTGTCAGTTTCAGTTATCAGGAGTTCCCCCATGAGCAAGACAATTGCCGTGATCCCCGGCGACGGCATCGGCCCGGAGATCATGACTGCCACGCTGCGCGTGCTCGACGCGCTGGATTGCGGTCTGAGCTACGACTTTGTCGATGCCGGCATGGCCGCGCTGGAAAAACACGGCGAGCTGCTCCCGCAGGCGACGTTGGACAAGATTGCCGAACACAAGGTGGCACTGAAAGGTCCGTTGACCACCCCGATCGGCGAAGGCTTCACCTCGATCAATGTGACCTTGCGCCGGCATTTCGATCTGTACGCGAATGTACGCCCAGCGGTGAGTTTTCCCGGCACCAAGTCGCGTTACGAAAACATCGACATCATCACGGTGCGCGAGAACACCGAAGGTGCGTACCTTTCCGAAGGGCAGACGCTGTCCGAGGATGGCGAGACCGCCATCTCGATGATCCGCAATACCCGCACGGGCGGCACCCGCATCGTGCGCTACGCGTTCGAGCTGGCGGTGAAGAAGGGACGCAGGAAAGTCACCGCGGTGCACAAGGCGAACATCCTCAAGACCAGCTCCGGGCTGTTCCTCAATGTGGCGCGCGAGATTGCGAAGGAATACCCGCAGATCGAGTTCAACGAGATGATCGTGGACAACACCTGCATGCAGCTGGTGATGAACCCGCAGCAGTTCGACGTGATCGTCACTACCAATCTGTTCGGCGACATCCTGTCCGACCTGTGCGCCGGCCTGGTCGGTGGCCTGGGTCTGGCGCCGGGCGACAATATCGGCACCACGGCGGCCATCTTCGAAGCGGTGCACGGTTCGGCGCCGGATATTGCCGGCAAGGGCATCGCCAATCCGTGCGCACTGCTGCTGGCTGCTGCCGACATGCTCGACTATCTGGACATGGTGACCAAGGGTGACCGCTTGCGTCAGGCGATCCGCGACACCATGACGAACGATCGCGACAGCGTGACGCCGGACCTGGGTGGCAAGGGCAGCACGAGCAGCTTTGCCGACGCGATCGTGAAGCGCCTCGCGGCCTGACCGGGGACACCGGCTGTCCTCCGATGTCCTGAAAGCCGCGGTCGCTCCGCGGCTTTTTTTGTTGGATCAACATGGATCAAGCGGCTAGGCTTCCGGCCATAACCAAGCGACCGCCGGAATTCGTCGATGCCATCACAGGTGATCCCCAACCAGGCCTACGTGTTCTGGGTATTCGTCTACATCGCCGCTGCGGTGCAAGCCGTGCTGCTGGCGCTGGCGTTGTGGCGGCGGCCGGTCAACACCGAGGCGAACCGGGTGCTGTCGGTGTGGGTCGCGCTGACCGGCGTGGATCTGCTGGTCAAGGCGGTGTACTGGAACTCGTTGTCGCCGGAGTGGTTCAGGGCGTACCGCTTTGTTGCACTGTTTCCGTTCCTCTACGGCAGCTTGTTCTACGTCTATGTGCGTGCGCTGATCGAGGCCCGGGCGTTTCGCCTGCGCGATGGCGTTCACCTGCTCGGCTTCGGCGTGATGCTGGCACTGAATGCGCATGTGCTGCTGATGAGCGACCAGCAGATGCAGGCGCTGTCGGCGCGCTGGGTGGCGGGCGAAAAAACCATAGGCTCGTGGTTCGACGTTCCTCTGTTCGTCTACAGCTTGTCGTACGTGGCGGCCGCGCTGATGCGTGTGCACCGCTATCGCCGCCGGCTGCGCGAGCGCCGCTCGGATGCCGACCGCATGTCGCTGCGCTGGATCGACGTGATGGCGGCTTGCCAGGTCGTCATCTGGATCATCGCCATCACGCAGTGGCTGGCAACGCTGCCGGGCATCGACTACCGCCTGCTGTTCGGCGCGATAGCCGCGTGGGTGTGCGTGATGGGGTGGCTCAGCCTGAACCAGGCGCCAGTGGCGAGCGAACCGGTCGCACTGGTCGAGGAAGCGGAGCGGCCCGAGACGACGGATCCTGACGACGCGCGTTTCCCCGCGGTGGAGACGCGGCTGGCGCAGCTGATGCTGGGCGGCGATGCGCTCTATCGCGAACCGGCGCTCACCATCGGGCAGGTGGCGAAGCGCAGCGGTTACCCCGAATACCTGGTGTCGGCGGTGATCAACCGGCGCTTCGGCGGTACGTTCTGGGATTACATCAACCGCCTCCGGGTCGAGGCGGTGCGCGCGCGCCTGGCCGATCGCGGCGACACGCGCACTATCCTCGACATCGCCTACGACTGCGGCTTCACCTCGAAGTCCACTTTCAATGCCGCGTTCAAGCGGCAGGTGGGCGAGACGCCCAGCAGCTACCGCAAGCTGGGCGCATCGCGGCAGCCGGCGGTCATGCCCGCGCCGGCCGACGATGCAGGGCGTCGATGATCGCGGCGACCAGATCCTCGATGCCGGTACCATAGTCGAGCGAGATGCCCATGCGCACCACCACCAGGTGCTCTGACGGCACGATCACCACGTATTGCCCCAGCGCACCGCGTGCGTAGTACATGTCTTTCGGCAACTGCGGCATGCCCCATGGCGCGTTCCACACCGGCACGCGGCTGCTGTTCACCAGGTTGGTCCAGAAGCCGGCGCCGTAGCCGGTGTCCAATGTCTGCGAGCGGCTGTAGTCGACCCAGCCTTCGGGCAGGATGCGCCGACCGTCGACGACGCCGTCGTCAAGATAGAGCTGGCCGAACCGGGCGAAGTCCCGGGCCGAAGCGTAGACGCTGCCCGAACCGATCGGCGTGCCGGTGGCGTCGGTCTCGATCACTGCGCTGCGCATGCCCAGCGGTGCAAACAGTTCGCGCCGCACGAAGCGTTCGGCGTCGACAGCGCTGCCGCCGGCCGCATCGCGGACGATGCGCGAGGCCAGCACGTAGCCGAGATTGCTGTAGCCCCAGGCGGTGCCGGGCCGGTGTGCCAGCGGCATCCGCGCCGCATACCCGGCCATGTCGCGCTCGAGGAACTGCATGCGGGTCATCGGGCTGATCCCGTCGTCGGTTTCGTCGAACGGCAGGCCGCTGTCCATGCGCAGCAGCTGGTCGATGGTGATGGTGTGATGCGGGTCGGCCGGCGAGCGCCAAGCGGCGATCGGGGCCGGCTGGTCCAGCTGCAGCTTGCCCTGGCGCACCAGGATGCCGATCAGCGCGCTGGTGACCGACTTCGACAGCGAGTGTCCCCAGATCGGCGTATCCGCTGCGTAGCCCGGAGCGTAGCGCTCGGCGATCAGCTGGCCGTCGTGCAACACCACCACGGCCTTGGTCAGCCGCGGATGGGCCGGGTCGGGTTCGGCGAAGGCGCGATCGAGCGCGCGGCGGATCGCCGGGTCGGCCGGTTCGACGATGTTCGCCGGGTAGCTGCCGGCGATCGGGGCAGGCTTGAAGCCGGCCGCTTCGGGTACCGCGTTGTCGCCGTGTACAAGCAGGCAGCCGAGTCCTTCGCGATACACCGCCCGCGCGGTGAAGTCGCCGAATACCGAGGTGCGCACTTCGCGCCTGGCGTGGTCCACCTCGTAGTGGATCGCCCCGCCAATGCGGCGCATCAGGGGCAGTTGCTCCTCGGCGAACGTGCGTTCGGGGTCGAGCTTTGACAGGAATGCAGTGGCGCACAGCGAGTGGCTGATCGAGCCGGTAGCAGTGTGGAACAGATTCTTGCCGACGGTGCCGATCCAGATGGCGGCGGCAAGCAGGAAGACGAACAGGATGACGAGGGTGATTTTCAGCAAGCGCAAGGCCATATGTGGTCTGCCGGGTCGGGTTGTCGGGGCGGCCAGCATGGGGAACGCGGGCATCGGCAATCGTCCGAACCGGCGGAATCGTACGGCGCCGAAGGCCATACGAGTGCGATCCAGCCGGTTCGGACGTCAGTCCAGTGCGCAAGCGGCACCGGTGCAGCCGCTGAACTCGCGTTCGACGCGGCGCCGCAGCGCGGGAACTCGCAATAACGGCAATAGCGGCCAGTAGGCAGGGATCTGCCGGCACAGCAAGGTGAACCCCGCGGCGCCGCGCAGCGTCGTGCCGCGGCGCAGGTCCTGCACCACGACTTCGCCAAGACGCATCGGACCCACGGGCGAAACGCCCGTGGAATCCTCGAAGCGGTGCAGCCAGTCCAGCCGGCGATGCCACCGCGCGAAGCGGGCACATCGGGCGCAGTGGGGGTGGCGGTACAGACGGACGGTTGCCATGGCCGCCCCTCAGCCGTGCTTGCCGACCTTGTAGCTGCCACCGATGGTGCGCGCAGCGATGTTGAGCCGGTTGAAGCTGTTGATCACGCCGACCAGCAAGGTCAGGTCGACCAGTGCATCTTCGTCGAAGTGCTGGCGGGCCTGTTCGTAAAGCGCATCGGAGACCGCCTCGTGTGAGGTCAGCTCGGTCAATTCCTCGGTCCAGGCCAAGGCGATGCGTTCGCGCTCGCTGAACAGCGCGGTCTCGCGCCAGGCAGGCAGTACGTACAGGCGCTGCTCGGTTTCGCCAGCGGCGCGGGCATCCTTGCTGTGCATGTCCAGGCAGTAAGCACAGCCGTTGATCTGCGAGGCACGCATCAACACCAGCTCCATCAGGGCCGGTTCCAGGCGGCCAGCGGTGCGGATGTTCTTGCCGAGGGTGACCAGCGGCATCATGGCTTGATAGTGGGGTTCGAGAGCGAAACGCGACATGGGGAGGTTCCTTAGCTTCGAGGACGGCCGGGATTGGCCGTTTCATTGCAAGGACGCCGGTCCTGCCGATTTCGTGACAGCCAGCAGGCGCGCCAGCTTGCCGGGATGGCGCAGCCCGTGCATCGCCGTGATGCGCTCGCCGTCGCATTCGACCCATATGACGGAGCTCAACGCACCGCCCACCCACATCAGCAATGCCGGTGCGCCGTTAAGGGTCGCCATTTCATAGCGTGCAGGGTAGCGACCGAGGTTGCGGGCGATCTGCAGATAGAGGCGGGCCAGCCGTTCGGCGCCGTAGAGCGGCCGCAGGGTGGCACGGACCACGCCGCCGCCATCGCTGATCTGGATCGCGTCCTCGGCGAACAGCGCGCGCAGCGCCTCCATGTTGGGCTGGGCCATGGCGGCTACGAAGCGCTCCAGCATGCGCCGCTGCGCCATGGCGTCCACGCTGAAGCGCGGTCGCCCTTCGCGCAGGCGCGCCTTGGCTCTGTGCAAGCGCTGGCGGCAGGCATCCTCGGCAATGCCCAGGATCGCCGCCGCCTCGGCGTGGCTGTAATCGAACACTTCGTGCAGGAGAAACGCGGCGCGCTCCTCCGGGCTAAGGCGTTCGAGCAGCAGCAGGAAGGAGAGGGTGATCGTCTCGCCACGCTCGAGTTCGACCTCGGGCTGTTCGGCGTCCGGCGCCAGCGGCTCGGGCAGCCAGGGGCCGGGGTAGTGTGCGCGTTCGGTCTTGGCGCGGCGCAGGCGATCCAGTGCGATGCGCGTGGTCACGGTGACCAGCCACGCCTCCGGATCGTCCAGTGCGTCGGTGTCCTGCTCGTGCCAGCGCAGCCAGGCATCGTGCAGCACGTCTTCGGCATCGCTGGGCGTGCCCAGCATGCGGTAGGCCAGGCCGAACAGGCGCGGACGGTGTTGCTGGAACAGTGCGGTGCTGGGATCCATGGCGTTCTCCATTGCGGCGTCCAGACAGGACGCGCGGGGATCACACAACGTGACCGTTCAGCGGAGCGTCACTTATCGAAACAGCGGCCACGGTGCGAGGAAGATCAGCCAGATCAGCAGCAGGATGCCGACATACTTGCAGGCCTTGTACAGCTTCCTGTAACGGCTCTTGAATGCCACCTTGAAGCGGTGGCCGGCACCCTTGCGACGTTGGCTGAGTGCAAACAGATGATTGATGAAACCGGTTTTCTCCGTCTCGCCCTCGGTGTTCGGCGAGGCGGTGATCTTGCCCATGAACGCGCCGACACGGTGATTGATCGCGTTCATCCAGCGTGTGCGCAGCGGCCGCTCGACGTCGGCAAACAGGATCACCCGCGTCTGCCCGCTGGTGTTCTCGGCCCAGTGCACGTAGGTTTCGTCGAACACCACGTCCTTGCCATCGCCCCAGGCGTGCTCCTCGCCATCGACGAAGATGCGGCAGCTCCTCGCATTGGGCGTGATCAGGCCCAGGTGGTAGCGCAGCGAACCGGCGAACGGATCGCGGTGCGGATTGAGCTTGCTGCCCGGCGGCAGCAGCGCGAACATCGCTGCCTTCACGCTGGGAATCGATTTCAGCAAGGCCACCGTCTGCGGGCACAACGCCTCGGCCGAGGCCAGCGGCTCGCCGTACCATTTCAGATAGAAACGCTTCCAGCCCTGTTTGAAGAAACTATTGAAGCTGGCGTCGTTGTTCTTCGCGGCGGCACGGATGTATCCCTCGTCGAACAGGTGCGTCGCCTCGTCGCGAATGAGCTTCCAGTTCGCCTGCAGCAGATCCAGTTGCGGGAATCCGCGGCGATCGAGAATCGGCCGCGCCGGCACCGCCGAAAACGCATACATCAACAGGTTGTAAGGCGCGAAGATCGCCGAGTGATCGACCAACTGGCGATCGAAGCGCAGCCGCACGCGTCCGCGCAGGTGCACCAGCAGCACGCACAGCACGAAAAAGGCGAGCAGGGCCAGCAGGACGAGACGGGGGGTAAAAATCATGTCGAGGGATACAGCCATGCCAGAGCGGTCAGGTGGCCATTCTACTCGCTTGTCACGATCCGCTTCGGCACGGTGGAAATGCCCAGCGACGCCACACGAATGCGGCGTCGCTGGCTGGATGCCCGAACTGTCGACGAAGTCGGAGTTGGCGCAGGGCTTGACGACTTTCCATAGCTCCGGTCCCGAGTTGCAGCTACAAGGCCTCCGCCGCGAAATCCGCCAGCCGTGAACGTTCGCCGCGACGCAAGGTGATGTGCGCCGAGTGCTCCCAGTTCTTGAAGCGATCGACTGCGTAGGTGAGGCCGGAAGTGGTTTCGGTGAGATAGGGCGTATCGATCTGCTCGACGTTGCCGAGGCAGACGATCTTGGTGCCGGGGCCGGCGCGGGTGATCAGGGTCTTCATCTGTTTCGGCGTGAGGTTCTGTGCCTCGTCGATGATCAGGTAACGCGACAGGAAGGTGCGCCCGCGCATGAAGTTGAGCGAGCGGATCTTGATGCGCGAGGCAAGCAGGTCGTTGGTGGCCTGGCGGCCCCAGCTGCCGCCGTCCTCGGGGTTGGCGAGCACTTCCAGGTTGTCGGTCAGCGCGCCCATCCACGGCGTCATCTTCTCTTCCTCGGTGCCGGGCAGGAAGCCGATGTCCTCGCCCACCGAGACGGTGGCGCGGGTCATGATGATTTCGCGGTAACGCTGCTGGTCCATCACCTGCGCCAGGCCCGCGGCCAGCGCCAGCAAGGTCTTGCCGGTGCCGGCATTGCCGAGCAGGGTGACGAAGTCGACGTCCGGGTCCATCAGCGCGTTGAGTGCGAAGTTCTGCTCGCGGTTGCGTGCGCCGATGCCCCATACGTGATGGTTCGCATGGGAGTGGTCATCCAGCAGCACCAGCGTGGCGCTGGTGTCGTCGATTTGCAGCACGCGCAGTTCGACCGCGTTTTCACCGGGCAGGAACAGGCACTCGTTCGGATACCAGATGTCCTCCTCGCGTCTATCCACCTTGTAGAACGTGCGCCCCCGCTCGGTCCACGACTGCACTTCCGGGTGCTGGTCCCAGAAGGTTTCCGGCAGCTCGGCGGAGCCGGTGTAAAGCAGGGAAAAGTCGTCCAGCGCGCGGTCGTTCTCATAATCTTCGGCGACGATGCCATTGATGCTCGCCTTGATCCGCAGGTTGATGTCCTTGGTGACAAGGATGACTGCCCGATCGGGATTCTGGTCACGCAGTTCGATCACCGCCAGCAGGATCTGGTTGTCCGCCTTGGTGTGGCCATTGCTGCTGGTGCGGTGCTGGAAATACAGCCGGCCAACGGAGGCGCCGCGCTTGAGCTTGATGCCTTGCGGATTGCTCAGTTCCAGCCCGTCGCCCAGATCATGCTGCTTGCCCAGTTCGATCAGCTCGTTGAGAAAACGGCTGACCTGGCGGGCGTTGCGCGAAACTTCCGAGGCGCCTTTCTTTTTTTCGTCCAGTTCCTCCAGCACGGTCATCGGAATGAAGACGTCGTGTTCCTCGAAGCGGAACAGCGAGGTCGGGTCATGCAGCAGGACGTTAGTGTCGAGAGCGTAGATGCGCTTGCTTCCGGTCATGCGGAAGTGTCCTCGCTGGTGGATGGATGAAAGAGCTGCGGCGTACGGCGAGCCGCAGAGAGGTGACGCCGGCACGGATCGCAGGCAAGGTGCCGGCGATCGAATCCGGCGGAAACCATGAATGCCGGGATGGTCACTTGGCGGGGATGGTGTCGAGCACGGCCTGGGCGTGGCCGGGTACTTTCACGCCACGCCACGCCTGGGCCAGTTTTCCGTCGGGGTCGATCAGGAAGGTGCTGCGTACGATGCCCAGGTGGCGTTTTCCGTACAGCACCTTTTCGTGGATCACGTCGAACGCCTGGCACCAGGTTTCATCGGGGTCGGAAACCAGCGCAAACGGCAGCTCCTGCTTGGCGGCGAAATTGGCGTGCGATTTCGGCGAATCGCGCGACACGCCGATGACCTGCGCATTGCGTCGGCGGAACGCCGGATACAGGTCGCGGAAATCCTTCGCCTCGCTGGTGCAGCCGGGCGTGCTGTCCTTGGGGTAGAAATACAGCACGATCCATTGACCCTTGAGGCTGGCGAGCTTCAGTGTGCTGCCATCGCCGATGACACCGTGGAGTGCAGGGACTTTCTTGCCAACTTCGGGCATGACTACTCCTGCACAGCGAGTGGCCGCTGCGCATGCGTGTGAGAAAGAGAATTCGGGAACCGGCTGACGGCAAACATTGCGGGTGGTACGCAGATATCGCTCGGATTGGATCGACCCACTGACGGCAATGCAGCGTTCCTCGGTAGTCCCGGGCGCAAGACTAGCGCGTGCGCACCCACCGATAACAGTCCTTGTCAGATGCGCCGGATCGCGCGATCCTCAGAACTTCACCGGATCCATGATCGCATCCAGGTTCAGGCCGTCGCAGAGTTCGAGAAAATCGTCGCGCAGTGCGGCAATGTGGATTTCCGCCGGGATGCCGATGGTGAACTGGGCCTGGAACATATCCGCCCCGGTCTGCATGGCCTGGTAACGGGTAGAGTTCAGCTGCTCCACGCTGATCTCGTGCTGGGTGAAGAACTCCACGATCCGCGCCACGATGCCGGGCCGATCGGCGGCCACCACTTCCACCAGGTACGGCAGCAGGTGCGAGCTGTTTTCACGCGGCCCAGTTCGGTAGTGCACCAGCCGCAGGCTCTCGTCGCGGGCCAGTTTGGTCAGCGCGGTTTCCAGCTTGGCGAGCGCATCCCATGCGCCGCTGGCCAGAAGCATCAGCGAAACTTCCGTGCCGATCGTCGACACCCGCGATTCGGAGAGGTTGCAGCCGGCGTCGGCAATACGCTTGGCCAGCGCCAGCAGCGGTGATTTGTTCGATGACGTGAGCGCCTGGATAAGCAACTGATTGTCGTTGCCAGCACGCGCGGCCGAGAGAGTGGAAGAAGAGGCGGAAGAGGGTTTCAAAAGTGGCCTGCCTGTGACGTCATCGGCGCGTTGGTAGCTGGTGAGGGTACTCCGATCGAGCTTACTTGCCCGCCTCGCGAGGCGGCAAGTAACATGCACGGCTTGCCTTGTAGCGGAATCGAGACTTGAACATTCGTGGAAGTATCTGCGCGCTGGTCACCCCGTTTGCGGCCGATGGCGCACTCGACCTGCGGGCGTTTGGCCGGTTGCTCGACTATCAGCTCGCCGGCGGCACGCAGGCGCTGGTGGTGGCCGGCTCCACGGGCGAAGCGCATATGCTGGAGCACGACGAGTTCGATCGCCTGCTGGCATTTGCCGTCGAGCGTGTGGCCGGGCAGGTGCCGGTGCTCGCCGGTACCGGCGAGGCGGGTACCGCCAAGACCGTCGCCATGACCCGTCGCGCCAAGGCGCTGGGCGCCGACGCAGCGCTGGTGGTGACGCCGTACTACGTGCGCCCGACCCAGGAAGGCCTGCGCCGGCATTTCCTCGAAGTGGCCGAACACGGCGGCCTGCCCGTGGTGTTGTACAACGTGCCCAGCCGTACCGGCTGCGATCTGGCGCCCGAGACGGTGGCGGGGCTGCGCGAGCATCCGGCGATCATCGGCATCAAGGAGGCGCTTGGCGACAGCAAACGGATTTCGGCGCTGGCGGAACTTGTGCGCGCGGATTTCGTCTATCTGTCCGGCGACGATGGCAGCGCCGGCGTGGCGATGCTGGCCGGTGCCGCTGGTACCATCTCGGTGGTGGCCAACCTGGTGCCGCAGGCATTTCGCGCGTTGTGTGATGCGGCCACCGATGGCGATCAAGTCGCTACCGAACGGTGTCACGCGGCGCTCGATCCGCTGGTGCAGGCGCTGAACTGCGCGCCCAACCCGATCGCGGTCAAGGCTGGCCTGCCCGTTCTGGGGCTGGGTCTGGCGCTGCCGAGGTTGCCGCTGGTGGAACTGAACGACGGTCCGGATCGCGCCCGATTGCACCAAGCGCTGTCCAGTCTGGCATCCTTGGCGACTGCGGCCGGTTGACGGTTGCCTGACTTACTCACGGAATCTGACTACATGAAGAAAACCTCGCTCCTCGTGGCCCTGCCGGCTGTGGCCCTCAGTGGCCTGCTGCTTTCCGGCTGCGGCATGTTCCGCTCGCACAAGGCGTGGGACACTGCCCAGCAGCAGTCGCCGCTGGAGATTCCGCCGAGCCTGGACCGTCCTTCGACCAGCGATGCGCTGGTCATTCCGCCGCCGGGCGCGAATCGCCCGACCGCCAATGGCGCGACGGCCAGCGTCGGTGCTGCCACGAGCCAGATTGCCGACGGCTTCGTGCTGGCTGACAGCGTGGACAATGCGTATCGCCGGGTGGGCCAGGTGCTGCAAGGCGGCAGTTTGGGGCAGCTGGTCGGTCACGACGACAGCGCGCACAGCTATACGCTGAGCGTTTCCGATGCTGTCGCGAAGCAGAAGAAGAAAGGCTTCTTCGGTCGGCTGTTCGGGCATGACAAGAGCGATTCCGCCAGCACCGCAGGCGGCGCCGGATCGCATCAGGTAAAGGTCAGCGTCAACACCAGCGGCACCAATGCCAGTGAAATCCGTGCCGAAGGCAACGCGGCCGCGGTGGCGAAGGTGATCGACACGTTGAAGTCCAGTCTCGGCGGCTAAGTCGGTCAAGCACCATAAACGGAAACGCCGCCTCCAGGGCGGCGTTTCCGTTTATGGATGGCGGGAACTCAGCGCTGCAGCAGCTTGAGCTTGTCCGGTTTGCCTTCCCAGTCCTTGGCGTCGGCCGGGCTGTCCTTGCGCTCGGTGATCACCGGCCAGCTCTTGGCCAGTTCGGCGTTGAGCGCCACGAAGGCTTCCTGGCCTGCGGGCACATCGTCTTCCGGATAGATCGCGTTGATCGGGCACTCTGGCTCGCACAAGGTGCAGTCGATGCACTCGTCCGGATCGATCGCGAGAAAATTGGGGCCTTCATGGAAGGCGTCGACCGGGCAGACCTCAACGCAATCGGTGTATTTGCACTTGATGCAGTTGTCGATGACGACGAAAGTCATGGAGGCGTTTCGGCTTTAAGAAAAGTGGTCGAGAGGCTCTTGTGAAGAGTGCGGCCATGGAGGGCCGCTTCTGATCTGGCCAATAGCCAACGTGCGTGAGTTGTCGGGACCTTTCCAGACAACGGCAATCATGGATGACTGCACAAGTAAATGGTGCTCCCTACGAGGTTCGAACTCGTGTTCCCGCCTTGAGAGGGCAGTGTCCTGGGCCACTAGACGAAGGGAGCGTTATCTTGCGAGGCGCGCTAGTATAACGGAATTGTTTCGCGCGGCAATGCTCGACATGCCGTTCGAAGCATGCCCCGCCGGTGCTGCTCACCGCCCTGCGGGACGATCCGCGGTGCTGCTGCGCGCCGCGACTTATGGCAACCCAAGGGCGGCTTCGCCCGCAAGGATTTCGACCGCTTGAATCTCGAATCAAGGACCGGCCTCGCGCCAGCGCTGCGGATCATTCCGCGCGACCAGCACGTCATCTCCCGCAAAAACATCAGCAAGTCGGCGTTGCGGGTGCTGTACCGCCTGAACGAGGCCGGTTACACGGCTTATCTGGTCGGTGGCGCCGTGCGCGATCTGCTGCTGGGCCTGCAACCGAAGGATTTCGACGTTGCCACCAGCGCGACGCCGGACGAGGTGAAGAAGCTGTTCCGCAACTGCCGCCTGATCGGCCGGCGCTTTCGTCTGGCGCATGTGGTGTTCGGTCCAGAGATCATCGAGGTGGCGACGTTCCGCGGCCTCGGCGAGGAAGGCGGCGAGGGTGATCGGCACATCGTCGATGGCCGCATCGTGCGCGACAACATCTGGGGCACGATCGAGGAAGATGCGATCCGCCGCGACTTCCGCGTCAACGCGATGTATTACGACATCAGCGATTTCTCGGTGCGCGACTATGTCGGTGGCATGCAGGATCTCGAGGACCGCGCGCTGCGGCTGATCGGCGATCCGGACACCCGCTATCGCGAGGATCCGGTGCGCATGCTGCGTGCCGCGCGGCTGGCGGCCAAGCTCGACATGCGTATCGATGCGGCGGCGATGGCGCCGTTCGAGACGCTAGGCCCGTTGCTGGCCGATGCCGCGCCGGCGCGCCTGTTCGACGAATCGCTGAAGATGTTCCTCAGCGGCAACGGACTGAAGAGTTTCCGCATGCTGGAACAGTGTGGCCTGCTGAAATTCCTGTTTCCGGCGACTGCGCGGGCACTCAAGCGCGGCGACGAGGCGTTGCGTTCGCTGGTCGAGCAGGGTCTGGCGAATACCGATGCGCGCATTGCCGAAGGCAAGTCGGTCACGCCGGCATTCCTGTTCGCGGTGTTGCTGTGGGGCGAGGTGCGCGACGTGGCGCATCACTGGATCGCCCGCGGCCAGGAGAGCACCGAGGCATGGGCGCGCGCGTCGGCCCAGGTAGTCGGCGAGCAGTGCCAGCGGGTGGCGATCCCGCGCCGGTTCACCTTCACCATGGAAGAGATCTGGTCGCTGCAGCCGCGCTTCGAGCAGATCCAGCGCAAGCGGGTATTTCGCCTGATGACGCATCCGCGCTTTCGCGCCGCGTTCGACTTCCTGTTGCTGCGTGCCGACGAATCGCCGGCGATGCGCGAATTGGGTCTGTGGTGGGCGCACGCACAGCAATTGCCGCAGGACGTACTGGCGGCGGCGCTGCCGGCCGGTGGCGGCAGCAGCGTCAGTGACTACGTGGCGCCGCCGGTAGCCGGCAAGCCGCCACGCCCGCGTCGCCGCCGTCGCAAGCCCAGCGGAAAATCGGGTTCCGTGTGACGCTGGCTTACGTCGCGCTGGGCAGCAACCTCGGCAACCCACGGCAACAGTTGCTCGACGCGATGGACGCGTTGGCCAAGCTGCCCGATACGCGCCTGTTGCGGCGCTCGCACCTGTATCGCACGCCGCCATGGGGTGTGCTGGAGCAGCCGCCGTTCGTCAACGCCGCGGTGCAGCTCGACACGTCGTTGTCGCCGCATGCCCTGCTGGATGCGCTGCTGGCGATCGAACAGCAGGCCGGTCGCGTGCGTGCCGAGCGTAACGGTCCGCGTACGCTGGATCTGGATCTGCTCTACGTCGAAGGCGTGCAGCTCGACGATCCGCGGCTGACCTTGCCGCACCCGCGCATGGCCGAACGTGCGTTCGTGCTGCTGCCCTTGAATGACGTCGCGCCCAGCTTGCCGCTGCCCGGACAGGGCACCGTGGCGGAACGGCTGGCGCAACTCGACCTTGCCGGTTGTGCAAAGCTGCTTGAGCCATAATCGGCGCCCGCCATCCCATCAGGAATTGCCGTGTACGTGCAGAACGCGAATGCCCCCGAACGCAAGCCGGTCACCGTGCCGGGCCTGCTTGCGATGAAAACGCAGGGACAGCGCATCGTGATGCTTACCGCCTATGACGCCAGTTTTGCCTGGCAGCTGGAGACGGCCGGGATCGACATCGCGCTGGTCGGCGACTCGCTCGGCATGGTGGTGCAGGGACACCGCAGCACGCTGCCGGTGACGCTCGATCACATGGTCTATCACACCGCCGCCGTGGCGCGTGGCTTGTCGGCCACGTTGCTGGTGGCGGATCTGCCGTTCATGGCTGATCGCGATGTCGCGCACGTGCTGGAAGCCGGCGCACGCCTGGTTGGCGAAGCCGGTGCGGCGATGGTGAAGATCGAAGGCGCCGCGCCGCACATTCTCGAAGCGATCGCGGCGCTGACCGTGCGTGCGATTCCGGTCTGCGCCCATCTGGGGCTGACGCCGCAATCGGTGCACAAGTTTGGCGGTTTTCGCATCCAGGGCCGTGAACAAGCCGCTGCCGATCGGGTGCTGGCGGAGGCCTTGGCCGTGCAGGCGGCCGGTGCGGATCTACTGGTGCTGGAGGGCGTGCCGGTCGAACTGGGCCGGCGGGTGACTGCGGCGCTGACGATACCGGTAATCGGCATCGGTGCCGGTCCGCATTGCGACGGACAGGTGTTGGTGATCCATGACATGCTCGGCATCACGCCGGGCAAGCGACCCAAGTTCAGCAAGGATTTTCTGGCCGGACGCGACTCTGTCGCTGCGGCCATTGCGGCGTATGCCGCGGACGTGCGCAGCGGTGCGTTCCCGGCGCCCGAGCATTGTTTCAACTAAGCAGCGAGTCAACGCCCCATGCAGACCGTACAAGACGCCCCCTCCTTGCGCGCCGCGATTCGCGGCTGGCGCGCCAAGGGGCAGACGGTGGGCTTCGTGCCGACCATGGGCAACCTGCACGCCGGACATCAGTCGCTGATCAAGCTGGCGCGGGCGCGTACCGACCGGGTGGTCGCCAGCGTGTTCGTCAACCCGACCCAGTTCGGCCCGAACGAGGATTTCGAACGCTATCCGCGTACCTTGCTGCAGGATCAGGCGGCGCTGACCGAGCAGGAGTGCGATCTGCTGTTCGCGCCTGACGTGGCGACGATCTATCCGTTCGGCGCCGAGCACAGCGTCAGCCTGCGCGTGCCGCAGATCACCGACATGCTGGAAGGTGCGCATCGGCCCGGACACTTCGATGGCGTGGCCACCGTGGTGTGCAAGCTGTTCAATCTGGTGCAGCCGGATCTGGCGGTATTCGGACAGAAGGATTTCCAGCAGCTGAAGGTGATCGAGCGGATGGTGCGTGATCTGTCGTTGCCGGTGATGGTGATGGCGGCACCCACCTTGCGCGCCGACGACGGCCTGGCACTGAGTTCGCGCAACCAGTATCTGTCCGCCACCGAGCGTGCGCGGGCGCCGTTGATCCACGATACCTTGCTGAAGATGCGTGAGCTGATGGGCAAGGGGCATCCCTGGCAGGCGTTGGAGCAGACCGCTGCCGCACGCCTGATCCGTGCCGGATTTGTGCCCGATTACGCGGTGATCCGGCGCGCCGAGGATCTGGCCGAGCCGGCCGAGGGTCAGCGCGAGGGCTTGATCGCGCTGATCGCGGCGCGCCTTGGCGATACCCGCCTGATCGATAACTTGCTGTTCGACTGAGGCGCCCGCATATCTCGGTCGAAGCCGATGATGTTGCGGTGCAACGTCATCGGCTCGATAATTGCCGACTTAGCAGAGTCCTGCGGGAAAGAACGTCATGCACCTGAATATGCTCAAGGCCAAGATCCACCGCGCCACCGTGACCCATGCGGAGCTGCACTACGAAGGCTCGATCGCGATCGACGGTCTGCTGCTGGATGCCTCGGGTATCCGCGAGTACGAGCAGATCCACGCCTGGAACGTCAACAGCGGCCAGCGCTTCGTCACCTATGCCCTGCGTGCCGAGGAAGGCTCCGGCATCATCTCGGTCAACGGCAGTGCCGCGCGCAGCGCCCAGGCCGGCGACCTCATCATCATTGCCGCGTTCGTGCAGTTGAACGAAGCCGAGCTGGAGCAGTATCAGCCGGTCTGCGTCTACATTGGCGCAGGCAACCGCATCAGCCACACCAATCGCTCGATTCCCAAGCAGATGGCTGCTGCCTGAGCTGCTGCTGCATTCAGCGTTGCTGTTTCGCCAACGCCCACGCCACATGCTCGCGCACGATCGGCGAAGGGTGATCGGCGCGAGCATTCAGCGCTTCGCGTACGCCCGCTGACGGCGGCGCATTGCCCAGCGCCACCGCGATATTGCGCAGCCAGCCTTCGTAGCCGGTGCGGCGGATGGCCATGCCTTCGGTGCGCTTGAGGAATTCAGCCTCGCTCCATGCAAACAGTTCGACCAGCTTCGCGCCGTCGAGGCTGTGCCGCGGAGCGAAATCCGGCTCGGCGGTCTCCTGCGCGAATTTGTTCCACGGACACACCAACTGGCAGTCGTCGCAGCCGAAGATGCGGTTGCCCATCGGCGTGCGCAACTCTTCCGGGATGCTGCCCTCGAGCTCGATCGTGAGATAGGAGATGCAGCGTTTCGCATCCAGCCGGTACGGTCCGAGGATGGCCTGGGTCGGGCAGATCTCGATGCAGCGGCTGCAGCTGCCGCAGTGCGCGCTGGCCGGTGGGTCGATCGGCAGCGGCAGATCGGTGTACAGCTCGCCGAGAAAGAAATACGAGCCGGCACGGCGGTTGATCAGCACGGTGTGCTTGCCGATCCAGCCCAGCCCTGCGTTGCGCGCCAAGGCTTTTTCCAGCACGGGCGCGGAGTCCACGTAAGCGCGATAGCCGAAGTCGCCGATCACCGCATGGATGCGCTCGGCCAGTTTCTGCAGGCGGTTGCGCATCAGCTTGTGATAGTCGCGCCCCAGCGCGTAGCGCGACACGTAACCGGCCTCGGCATCTTCCAGCACGTCCCAGGCATTGGCGGTACCGGGCGGGATGTAATCCATGCGTACCGAGATGACCCGTTGCGTACCGGGCTCGAGTTCGGCCGGCCGCGCGCGCCTGCTGCCATGTCGGGCCATGTATTCCATCTCGCCATGATGGCCATCTTCGAGCCAGCGTTTGAGATGCCGCTCGTCTT
>Ga0207700_10000797_pt1 | contig 18209 bp, 21 predicted proteins | sample LARL82metaG_FD_184348 | JGI IMG/M metagenome (GOLD analysis project Ga0207700, IMG submission 184348) | Corn, switchgrass and miscanthus rhizosphere microbial communities from Kellogg Biological Station, Michigan, USA - LAR L8-2 metaG... | ecosystem: Host-associated > Plants > Roots >...
CAACACGGGCGTGCCGATAACTTATGGTGAGGCCTATCAGCGGCTGTTTCCCACCGTGGAGGAGATTCTGAAATGAAACCCGTCGTCGTTCGCAATATCAAACGCGCCGACAACAACGCCATCGGCACGCTTGCCGGGGTCGGCGTTTCCACCGCGCATGAGGCGCTCGGCCGTTCCGGGCTCATGAAGCCTTACATGCGCCCGATCTGGGCCGGCGCGCAGATCGCCGGACCCGCGGTCACGGTGCTCGCGCAACCTGGCGACAACTGGATGATCCACGTTGCGGTCGAACAGTGTCAGAAAGGCGATGTGCTCGTCGTCGGCTGCACTGCGGACAATTCGGATGGCATGTTCGGCGAATTGCTGGCGACCGCACTGCGGGCACGCGGTGTCATCGGCCTGGTGATTGATGCCGGTTGTCGCGACGTACGTCCATTATCGGAAATGCGCTTTCCGGTGTGGTCGAAGGCGATCTCAGCCAAGGGCACGGTGAAAGCCACCCTCGGCGCGGTCAACGTCCCTGTCGTGTGTGCCGGAGTTAATGTTGAACCAGGTGATGTCGTGGTCGCCGACGACGATGGCGTTGTCGTTATCCCGAAAAAACTGGCCATCGAAACGGCGCAGAAGGCGCAAAAGCGCAAAGACGACGAGGACGGAAAGCGCAAGCAGCTTGAGGCTGGAACGCTCAGCCTCGACATGTACAAAATGCGCGAACCGCTGGCCAAAGCTGGCCTTGTCTACGTCGATCGGCCGGAAGATGCCTAGGGCAAAGCGACGTGTGTAACTTGTGATGCGAGGTGATGAACTCTTCGCAGGTGTGGCTAATGACGCGTTAACGCGCTGCCATTGCTAGCGGCTAAGCGACTTGGCGGGCATCACCGCATTCAGTGCTTATAGGGCGGATTCCGTTGAAAAATCGGGGCCTAAGCGACAGCAGTGACGCCCGGCAAGCGCTGCCGTCCAAAAACTACTTCGGACATTTCATAACAATTTGAAACGATTTCTACGCCTCCACCGCAGCTTCTTTTTAACGGGCCGACGGTAGGTTGCTGCCATCATCTGTGTAGATGATGTCTGATGTCTCGAGTTTCAGTCACATGGAGGATGTCCAATGTCTAAGGTTTTTGCGTTCCTGAAGGACGAGTCGGGCGCCACCGCGATCGAATACGGCCTGATCGCTGCTGGCATCTCGGTTGTGATTATCGCGACTGTTAACGCGATCGGCACGACCCTCAATGCGAAGTTCGACAGCGTTTCGACGCAGCTTAAGTAAGCTCCGCAGTTTCGCCAATTGGCTGAAGCCGCCGTTCACGGCGGCTTCTTCCATTTTTGGGACAGCCTGTCGGTGGTCCTGATCAGATTTCGGTTAACCGGCGGTAATCGCGGCGGGGCGAAACCTGGTGACCGCGAGAGTGCCGAGTACCACAAAAGCAAACAACGCGATCGACTGGGCAATCAGGAATGGCGGCTCGGATTGGGTCGGCGCCAGCGGCTTGAGCACCGAAACTTTCTGGAATGATTGCACAATCAACACCAGCACATTGAGATATAGCGAGGCGACGGCAGTCGTCACGTAGATCCATCGCCATGCGCCTGAGAGATGCTTGCTGTAGAGGCCGTACAGCGCGAGGGCCAGCAGGACCAACGAGACAATGCCGGTACCGAGCGCCGGCGTGAATCCGTTTATCGGGAAAAGAAATCCCGTCACGCTCGTCAGAACCGTGGTTAGCAGGAAGAAGGCGGTCCATCCCGGCATCCGGTTCGAACGAAGCATGCCGATCAGCACAAGGACGCCGCTTGCGATCGCCAGCAGACTGATAATCACGTGGATGACGGTAAAGGTCTGAATCGGCAGACCGAGAATCATGGCTACCTCCGCGCGAAAATACGCATACACCGACGCCGAAGTCTCGCGTGTCGGCGCGAAAAACTCAATAAGCGGGACGTCTAACGGTTGGCGCTGCTCCAGGGCGCAATGCGCCGGCCAACCCACTTGAGCAACGAAGTCAGAGAGACGCCGAGCACCATCAGTACAATCACCGGCACGAACGTCTTGTCCATCTCGAACACGTTGGCGTAGCGTGTGATCATGAATCCAAGGCCGGAAATCGTGGTGTAGAACTCGGCAATGATCATGCCGATCAGACCGCGACCAATGGCAAGGCGAATGCCGGCAATTATATACGGCACCGCAAAGGGCAGCAGCACATCCTGCCACACTCGCCACTCGCTCGAGCGAAACGAATAGGCGACCTCAAGCATGTTCTTGTCGCACTCGCGGACACCCTGATAGGTGTTGATCAGCACCGGGAAAACCGCGAAGAGGAAGACCACAATTATCTTCGCCTTGAGATAGATCCCGAACCACAACACCAGCAACGGCACCACCGCGACCAGAGGCGTCGCGTACAGCGCATTGATTGGCAGATCGAGCGCCCAGTCGAGCCAGCGTATGCGTGCCATCGCAATGCCAAGCGGGATGCCGACGATGAGGGCGATGGTCAAGCCATAGGCCATAACCTCCAGGCTTTGCGCGAGGTAGTACGGCAATTCGCCGGACACGGTGGTCGTATAAAACGCGGCGGCGATCTTCGTCGGATATGTGAAAAAGATCGGATTGATGAAGGGACCGACGATCTCCCAGACAATGAGGATCAGTGCGACAAACCCGTAGCGGAACAGCGCCGGCCGGTCCCACCACGGTCCTTTGATCACGACTGGCTGCGACTCGCCGGCGGCAAGCGGAGCGGATTGAACTTGGTTGGCAACGCTCGTCGTCATACTTCTATATCGTCCTGTTAGCGCAACGGGCGCCACCAACCGCGGCGCCCGGCGACCTTTGACTAAGGCAGCTCAGAACGCCGCGGTCGGGCAGACCGGGCCCTTCCATTCGCCAAGCTGTTCGATCGCCTTTTTCGCAAAGGACGTATCGACAACGTCTTCATACTTGGGCGTCTTGCCTTCCTTGATATTGCCGACCTTGGTCATCAAGTCGGCGGTGAAATTGACCCGCTCGGGACTGAGACCGCTGTTTGCGTCCCAAATGCATTCCTTGACCATGAAATCAAAGCTGTCGGACAGGATCTTCTCCGGGTATCCGGTTTGCTTGACCAGAATCGGTATGATTTTGGCCTTGTCGGTATACATGATCCGGGTGGCTTCGATGTTGGCCGAGACCACTGCCTGCACGACGTCCGGTTTGTCCTTGATGGTCTTTTCGTTTGCCGACAGGAAAGTATAGAGAGTCTTTGGTTGCAGCTCCCACATACGACCGATCGCGTGCAGGTCAGGCACCTTGCTCTTGGCCAGCATTTCCTGTTCGACATGCAGGATGGCCGTATCGACCTGATTGGCAACGAGCGCGGGAACGTCCTCGCTGGCGATCGCCACGAAGTTGACCTCCTTCGGATCGATTTTTCCTGCGCGCAATACGGCACGACTCAAAATGTCCGCAAAACCGCCGGGCTCCTGGATGCCGATGCGTTTGCCTTTCAAATCTTCCATCGTCTTGATTTCGGCGCGCACGATCATCGAGGCTTCGAACTTCGGCAGGTTGGCGGAAAGCGCCTTGACGGTCGCACCATTGGAGCGGCCGATGATCGTGGGCGCGCCGGGTGTCAGACCGAAATCGATGTTTTCCGCGAGCAAGGCGCGAAAAACCTTCGTACCATCGCCAAGCGAAACGATTTCGGCGTCGATACCGGCCTTCTTGTAGAGGCCGAGTTCTTTCGCAACGATGGGCGGCATGTGAACGATGTTCGGCGGCGACGTCGGTATGCCGATGACGATTTTGTTTTGCGCCGAAGCCGCGCCGGGCAGCGCCAGGCCGGCCGCTGCCAGCACGATCAAAGCCCCAAAAGTCTTGCGCATTCTTGTCCTCCACAATTTTTGGGTTCGCGCGGTATCCCGCGTCGTCCGGCGATTTAACGCTGGAAGGCGTGATTTTGCCCGATCGTACCCCTAAAAACAACGAACCCGGGCTTCTAATCCGCCCGTTCTTCGAGAGCCGAAACTGGCTTTGACCCCAGCAAACGGCCGTGCCTTATTGCGCCCCGCTATACCCTCGGCTTCACAACCATGGTCAAATTCGTCGTCGAGTACGGGAGAGATACCGATCCGCCCGCGGCCGATGGCCGGCTGGACGGTCCTACTTTCCACCGCAATCACGAGCCGATCTGGTCGGCGGTGTCGGATTTCCTGTCGACGCAGACTGGCAACGTGCTGGAGATCGGCAGCGGAACCGGCCAGCACGTGACGGAGTTCGCGCGCCGGTCGAAGCACCTCAACTGGTGGCCGAGCGACATATATGACTCGCATCTGAAAAGCATCGCCGCCTGGCGAGAACACTCAAGACTTGAAAATCTGAACGCGCCGCAGCGAATTGATCTTTTGAATCCAGACTGGACCTGGACCGGTGGCGATGGCAGGACGCTCGTTGCAATGCTCTGCATTAACGTGTTGCACATTTCTCCTTGGTCCGTGTCGCGGAATCTGCTGAGTGGCGCCGGCAGATTACTGAAAGAAGACGGCCGCTTGTTCGTCTATGGACCCTTCAAACGTAACGGCAGTCACACGGCGCCGAGCAATGCTCAGTTTGACGCTACCTTGCGGGCGCAGGACCCAGAATGGGGCGTGCGCGACGTCGGCGATTTAAATGAGCTTGCGCAGGAGAGCGGGCTGGCGCCGGCGATTATCACGCAGATGCCGGCCAATAATCTCGTGCTGGCTTTCGCGCGCGCGCTTCGGCACAATTGATCAACAAACACAAAAGAACGAAACCCATGGCATCCGAACCCATCCACGATATCGCCCATCTCGCACACCTTGAGCTCCTCACCCCCAAATTCGAGGAAAGCCGCAGGTTTTTCATCGACGTTATGGGCATGACGCAGAGCGGCGAAAAAGGCGACAGCGTCTTTCTGCGCGGCTGGGACGACTATGAGCAGTATTCGCTCAAGCTAACGGCATCAAAGACTTCTGGTTTGGGTCATGTGGCATTCCGGACGCGTTCGCCGCAGGCGCTGGAGCGGCGTGCAGCTGCCCTGAAGGGCTCGGGTTTCGATATCGGCTGGAGTGACGGCGATTTCGGCCACGGCAAGACATTTGAGTTCAGGGATCCGGACGGCCACAAATTTGAGGTCTACTACGAGACCGAATGGTATGAGGCGCCGCCCGAACTCAAGCCGGCCCTCAAGAACCAGGCGCAGCGCTATCCCGCGCGCGGAATAAACGTGCGACGCATCGATCATTTCAACGGGCTTGCGGTCGACATCAAAGCCAACCGCGAATTTTTCCAGAACTATCTCGGCTTCATGCTGACCGAGCAGATCGTGCTCGACGACGGCACCGAGGCCGGTATGTGGATGACCGCGACAAACAAAAGCTATGACTTTGCTTACACGCGCGATTACACGGGCACCAAGGGGCGCCTGCATCACGTCACCTTCGCGCTCGACGCACGCGAGGATGTGCTACGCGCGGCTGACGTCTTTCTCGAAAACGGAATCTATATCGAGACCGGACCGCACAAACATGCGATCCAGCAAACTTTCTTTCTTTATGTGTACGAGCCCGGGGGAAATCGTGTCGAGGTGTCTTGCGCCGGCGCCCGGCTCGTCCTGGCGCCTGACTGGAAGCCCATCACGTGGACCGAAGCGGAACGAAAAAAGGGACAGGCCTGGGGACTGCAGACGATAAAATCATTCCACACCAAGGGGACGCCACCGGTAGCTGGCGTTCCAGACTCGTGAGAGCCAGTCACCTTTCATGACCCGCCGCAACACACCACGCATTTCTTTCATTGGCTTTGGCGAAGCCGGCCAGGCGATTGCTTCCGGCCTGCGTGAAACCGGCATCGAGCGCGTCGCCGCTTGGGACATCCTGTTTCCGGAGGAAGCGGGAACAAAACTGAAAGAGGCGGCAGAGAGCCTCGGCGTGCGGGTGGCATCGTCCGCGCGTAACGCTGTGCGCGAAACGGACATGATCATTTCCGCGGTAACTGCTGCGTCGAGCGTGGATGCGGCGCGGTCGGTCGCATCGGACCTGATCGGCAATCCCTATTATCTCGACATCAATTCAGTGTCGCCCGGTCGCAAACAGGAAACAGCTGGATTGCTCGGCGAACGTGCCCGCTACGTCGATGTCGCCGTCATAGCGGCGATTCATCCTGCCCGGCACCGCACACCCCTGCTGCTCTCCGGTCCGCACGCCGAGGGCATTTCACCTTTGCTGCATGAAATGGACATGCAATTTTCGGTCGTCGGTCCGGAGGTCGGATCGGCAGCTGCAATCAAGATGATCCGCAGCGTCATGATCAAAGGCATGGAAGCGCTTACCCTCGAATGCTTCCTCGCCGCTGCCCGCGCCGGAGTGCTGGAGGAAGTTACCGTTTCGCTGAAGAACAATTATCCGTCGCTCGATTGGGCGAAGATCGCCGATTACAATCTCGAGCGCATGGCAAGCCACGGCGAACGGCGAGCCGCGGAAATGGAAGAGTCCGCCGCTACACTGCGCGAACTGGGGCTCGATCCACTGATGGTCGAATCCACCGTCAAGCGCCAGCGCGAGATGGGTGCGATCGGAAAAAAAGAAAGCGTGCGCGAAACGCTGAAATCGGGCCGAGCCGAGATATTGCGCGCGATCAACAGCGTGTCCGAGCGTCACTGATCTGCCGCCAAATGAACACGCGTTCAGATTGAAATCGGTGATCACGCACGCAAATTTCTTGTAAAGCCGGCGCGTCCCCTCCTACTATGGTTCGTCTAAATTTTTGGGAGGGTGACATGCAGATCAGAAAAATAGCTTACGCTGCGTTTGTCGGAGTAGCCGCGGTCGCATTCGTGATCGGTTCGGCTGTGCCGAGCGAAGCCGCCAAGAAGAAAAAGGCAGCGGCGGCTGCAGCAGCGCCTGCGGCGTCGGCGCAGCAATGGCCGACATGCTGGGGCGCCCCCTATGGGCCAGTCTGCGCGAGCAAGGGCGGCCAGAATTTCAGCTACATCAACGCTTGCTATGCCATGAAGGATGGCGCCTCAAAAGCGAAGGCGGGCGGGTGCAAGCAAGCAAAGGCCGGCGGGAAAAAGAAAGCCTAGGTTATTCCGCTAAAGCAAACGAACGGGCCGCTGCTTGCAGCGACCCGTTCCAGTTTTGGTGCATTGCTCGTCTGAATCACTTTTTACGAGGCGGGATCTGCAATAGCTCCGCAATCTGATCCTGGGTCAGCGGCTTGTCGAGAAACTTCAGCTGCACCGCATCGCGGATTGCGCCATCAAGATCGGCGAACTTGTCGGTCTGCATTGTTTCCTTCGGCTGAAATTTGTCCATGGACTCTTTCAGCAGGTCGACCGGCTGATTCATCTTCTTCGAATACATCTCGAGCGCCTTTGGATCGGAATACATCCAATCGACGGATTCACGATAGGCCTCCATGAAGCGCATGATCGCATCGCGCTTCGTCTTGAGCGAATCGGCATTGACGATAAGTGTCCGCACCGTCTGTCCGCGGAGTGATGGGACGTCGCTGCCGCGCGCCAGAATGCGGATCTTCCCTTCCCTGATCTCTCGCAAGCCGAACGGCGGCGCCGCCCAGCCTATGTCGACCTGGCCAGACATAACCGCGGTCAACGTGGCCGCGGGGCCGCCTGTCGCTGTTGGTTTGGCTTTTGCGCCAAGTTCGCTGATGAATGCGACAACGATATTGTTCGAGCTCGAACCATTGGTCGAATAGGCGATCGTGTTGTCGGCCGTGGCGTCCTTCAAGGTCTGGAGTTTCGAGTCTGCCTTGACGTACCAGTAGAGATCACCTGTTCCTGTGAACGCAGGCGCTAGAATACGTACTGGTGCACCCTTGGCGAAGGCACGCATCACCCCGGCCGCGCCGACACCGCCGCCGATATCCGCGCTGCCGGAGATCACGGCCTGAATAGTCTCTCCCGCTCCTTGCGTTCCGGTATTTTCGAGCACCAGACCATATTTCTTGAAGATGCCGGCATCCTGACCGAGCGTGGGTGCCTGGTTTTCCCAGTTGTTGATTTGCCCGATGACGACCTTCAGCGTGTCCTCGGCGTGAGCACTACCAGTGCACAACGCGAGCGGCACCACTATGCCGAGCGCACCGACAATTTTCTTAAGTCTGTTCATGCGACATCCTCCCATTATCGTTTTACGGTATCGCCCCACCTGATGTTCATTTCAATACTGCATCAACGCCGACGTTTGGTCGCGCGCTTTGGCTTGACCTTTGTGCGCGTGCGCTTCGCTTTTGCGACGGGTGCGGCTTTCTTTGCAACTGGCGCCGCACTTGCCGTCTTGTTGGCCACGCGCATCGACCAATATTCCCAGGAGCGTGTAAGGCCCGTGGTCTTGCCAGTGATTTCACCGGCCAATTTGGTTTCCCCCGCCGAAAGAGTGGCAATGTTGGAACCGAGAGTCATGGCACGCACCTGGTATTCTGCGTTTCTCGCGGAGTAGACCGAACGGAAAACACAGTCACGAACACTGGTGCCGGCAACAGTAACCCCGTGGCGCATCATCAACACCATCCAACGGTTGCCCAGAGCGCGGGCCAGTGAAGCGCCCTCCTCCGGCTTGACCACCAGCATGTTGGTGTCGCCGAATTCGTCGTGCTGATCCCAGAACGGCGGGCGAATGCCACCGACGGCTCCAAGGTGAAAGATCGGCATGTAGTCGGTACCAGTCGCGAGCAACGGCATGAATGCCGGGCAATGATGATGGCAGACGGAATTCACGTCCGGCCGGGCTTTGTATATCTCACCGTGAATCACCCGCTCGGAATATTGCCCCACGTCGGGGTCGCGCAGCGGCTGTGATTCGAGATCGTATTCAATGAAATCGTCCGGCGTGACGAGTTCGGGTGCGCGCGAGCGTGATAACAGATAGCGGCGCGGATTTTCGGGGTGACGCATGCTGACGTGGCCGAAGGCGTCGATAATGCCCTCGTTGGCGACAATCTGATTACCGAGCGCGAGTTCCTGGCGGGCTTCAAGTATGTTGGACACAGAGGTTTTCCTTAAAAGCGACTGACCGGCCCGCATTATAGGACAACGTGGCCGCCGGACTAGCGTGTACAGAGCTTGACAGATTGCGCCCGTTGGAGACGCTTCCTGCCACATGGCTGCATCCGCCCAGATCGTTGTCGACCGCGTGAACCACCTCTATCGCCCGCCGCGCGGACGCGAGGTGCTTGCGCTCGATCAGGTTTCGCTTGAGGTCGCCAATCGCGAGTTTGTCGCCTTGCTGGGACCGTCCGGCTGCGGGAAATCAACTCTGCTCTACCTTATCGGTGGTTTTTTGCCGGTGGAAACCGGGGCAATTCGCGTCGATGGCCAGACTGTCGCTGGTCCGGGTCCCGACCGCGGCATCGTATTTCAGCATTTTGCCTTGTTCCCCTGGAAAACCGTTCGCGGCAACATTCTCTATGGCCTCGAGCGGCAAGGCATGCCGAAGGATGAGCGCGAGAAGCGCGCCGCGGACTTTATCAATCTGGTCGGGCTCACCGGATTTGAAGACAGCTATCCATCACAACTATCTGGCGGAATGAAACAGCGCACCGCCATCGCTCGAACTCTGGCCTTCGATCCGAAAATTCTTCTGATGGACGAACCTTTCGGTGCGCTCGACGCTCAAACTCGAGGATTGATGCAGAGTGAATTGTTGCGCATCTGGCAGCGCACGCCCAAGACGGTGATATTTGTGACGCACGATGTGCAGGAAGCTGTTTATCTCGCCGATCGCGTTGCGGTGATGTCGGCGCGTCCGGGCCGCATCAAGGCCATCGTCGACACCAAGTTCGACAAGAACGACCCTGATATCTTCAAGAACAAGTTTTTCGTCGAAAAGGTCGATGAAATCTGGAATCTGGTGAAAGAAGAAGCCATCAAGGCTCAAGGCAAGCGGCCATAGCCGGACGCACAAAGCCATGAAGCATTTCCTGATACGCTACTTTCCGCTGGTCCTGCTTGCGATCGCCTGGGAGGTCGTTGCGCGGCTCGAACTTGTTTCATCGGGCGCGCTGCCGCCTCTGTCGGACGTCATCACCGCCGGCGTCGACATGATCAAAGACGGCGAACTCATCACCAATGGCGCGGCGTCGCTTTACCGCGCTGCCGTCGGACTGGCGCTCGCAATCCTCGTTGGCGGACTCCTCGGCATTGCCATGGCCTGGTGGAAGCCGGTGAATGTGCTGCTTGCCCCGCTTGTCGAGATTTTCTACCCGCTGCCGAAATCGGCGCTCATCCCGGTAACGGTGATCTGGCTCGGCTTCGGTGACGGTTCGAAAATTCTTCTGATCTTTCTGGGCTGCATGCTGCCGGTGACGATCGGAGCATTCAACGGCGCCCGCTCCAGCGAACAGGTGCTGGTCTGGTCGGCACGCAGCATGGGCGCAAGTCGGCTTCGTATGCTCTGGGACGTCGTCCTGCCGAGCGCAATGCCGGAACTGCTCAACGGGATTCGTACCGCATTGGCGCTGTCTTTCATCCTGCTCGTTTCATCGGAGCTGATCGTTGCGCAAAAAGGCTTCGGCTACTTGATCGGATCTCTGGGCGCCAACGGAACCTATGATGCGATGTATGCGGTCGTGCTTACGGTGGCGTTTCTCGGGTTCGCCGCCGATCGTCTTTATCTCAATATAACCAGGCGGACGCTTGCATGGCGCGACTAGCTCAAGCCCTGCCCGATAGCGGCAAGCCCCCCGACGGCACTCCAGAAAAAGCCGCCCGGTTCGCCTACGCGTTGGCTTGGGGGTTTGCCCGCATATTTTCCGTCGTCGCATTGGCGGTTGCATGGGAGGTGCTGGCGCGAAGCGGGACGTTCACTCCGTTTCAGCTGCCGGCACTTAGCGCGGTCCTCGAACGCATCTGGAATGACGCCGTATCGGGTGATCTTTGGATCAATACCGCACTCACACTTTATCGGGCGCTCACGGCATTCGCCATTTGTGCAATCGGCGGCGTGCTCATTGGCATGGCCATGTCACGCAACGTTTTTGCCAACTGGTTCTTCGACCCGATCGTATCGGTCGGCTTTCCGATGCCGAAGATCGCATTCCTTCCCGTGGTGATCCTCTGGCTCGGTGTGTACGACGTTTCCAAGATCACCATCATCGTCATCGACGCGATCTTTCCGGTCATCGCAGCGACCGTGATCGCGATCCAGGGCGTTGAACGTGAATTGATCTGGTCGGCACGCAACATGGGAGCGACCAACCGGGAGCTCTTGCACCAGATCATTCTTCCCGCGGCCCTCCCCCAGATCCTGACGGGGCTACAGGTCGCGCTGCCGCTGTCGTTGATCGTTGCTGTCGTCGCGGAAATGCTGATGGGAGGTTACGGCCTTGGTGGCGCCATGATGACGGCATCGCGGTTTGCCAACTCCACCAGCGTATTCGCCGGCATCGTGGAAATCGCCGTCGTCGGGTTTGTCCTGGTCAAAGCAATGGCCTTGATCAGGCGCAGGCTCCTGATCTGGCACCAGGAAGCAGTTCAGCCATATACACAGTAAGGGACCGATCTATCAGACCGAAGCGCGTGCCGCTTCCGGTACGGCCGCGGGGACGGGTACCGTCATTGTCTCTTCGACAGGCACAAACCGGCAGATCCAATAGCTCATGGCAATGGCTGCAAATGCAACGACCGCGCCACCCACGAGATCAATGAAATAATGTGCTCCATCGATAGGCGTCGCCGCGATCAGCGCGGCATTGAGCGCGATTGCCGGCCACCGCACGTAAGGGACCTTACGCAGGGCCCAGATGAACATGATGGCGCCGGCCGTATGAAAGCTCGGAAAGGTGATCAACCCTTCGAGATTATCGAGTGGGATTGAGCGGAACGTGCCGGCACGCAAAGCCTCAAGCGTCGGTACGTGCGTGTACACAGTCGAACTGATGTTGGCATAGACCTGCGGCGTCAGATCGAGATAGACGAATGCGGCAACAGCCGGGGCGAAGACCGAGAGCGCGGAGGTCATGATCAGGGCCAGACCGAAAGCGAGCATCCAGCGTCGCAGGTTCGGCAACTGGTTGGCGATCATGAGCACCATTGGCACCAACGCGAACTGCGGCAGCAACGACATGTAGGCGTAGCCTGCAAGCTCGGCGAGCAGAGGACGGTTGTTGACGAAATCGAGATAGGCGCGCCGGTCGAGACCAAGGGCCTGGTCGATCGCATACAGCTGTGCGTCGCGATACGGGAAATTGGTTGTCATCGCTGCGTAGGTCAGCAGAATGCCGAACAGCAGGATGAGCAACATCTGAGCCGCGGCTTCAGTGACCGAACACAGATGCGGATTAGGGCGGCGGTAACGATAGAAAACACTTGCCGACATGAGGCCCGCGATCGCCAAGGGCAGCCACGGATTGCTGCGCAGATCGACGCTGAGACCGGCCAACGCGAAACTGACGATGGTCATGGTCGCCATCGTGCCAACCAGGCACCAGACGAGCGTCGCGCGCGTGAGAGTCATCGAAAGTCCTGCCCCGTTATTAAAGCACTATGCAGCGCATGTGCTTAAAATTGCTTTTCACCGCCAACCTCACGCAAAGATGTAAACAGTGGCTCTAACTTTTCCCTAAAACCGCGGATTTCATTCTGAAACAGGCACTTCGATGATTTGCCATTCGTTAAAGACCGCCGCTCGAATTCCGGCGATGAGCAATCCAAATCCCACACGGACGCGTACTTGGCCTTGTGTACTTTCGCGGGGCTTGAAAGCGGCCTTATGTACCGCATGGCGGGGCATTCAAGCCGATGCCTCAGGCTTGCCAAAACCAGTTTGACCTCCGACAATCTTCATTCGCGTTGAGATGCTTGCCACCGAACGCGCAAGCCCCGCGAATACTGGGAGGAAATTGATGCGCTATATGAGATTCGCGCTGGCCGGCGCGTGTGCATTCGGCCTTGTCGGCCTGACCCCCGCCACCGCTGCTGAACCCGTAAAGATCCGCATGTCCTGGGTGGCGCCTGTCGCCAATTGGGCTTCGATCGTTCTCGAGAAAAAAGACTTGGCCAAGCACATGGGCAAGTCCTACACGGTCGAATCCGTTCGCTATCAAGGCACGCCACAGATGATAACGGCGATCGCCAATAACGAGTTGGAAGTCTCCAACCTCGCCTATTCATCGCTTGCGATCGCAATTGAAAACGCCGGACTTGATGACATCCGCGTCATTGCCGACGAATTCCAGGACGGTGTGCCGGGCTATTACACGCAGGAATATTTTGTCCGCAAGGACAGCGGCATCGACAAGGTCGAAGACCTCAAGGGCAAGGTGATCGGCACCAACGCCGGCGGCAGCGCCGTCGATATTGCCATGCGCGCGATGTTGAGAAAGCACGGGCTCGAAGAGAAGCGCGACTACACAATGGTCGAAAGCCCGCTTCCGGCAATGCCCGCGGTCCTTCTCGAGAAAAAGGCCGACCTTGTGCCGGCCGTTCTTCCATTCGCCTTCAATCCGAAGCTGCGCGAGGAAGGCAAGGTCTTGTTCAAGCAAAATGAAGCGCTCGGCGTAACGCAAATGATCGTCTGGACCGCGCGCAAGTCATTCATCGAAAAGAACCGTGCCGCCATGGTGGATTTCATGGAGGACATGTTGCGCATCACGCGCTGGTTCCTCGACCCGAAAAACCATGACGAGGTCGCGCAGATCGCGTCAAGAATTACGAAGGCGCCACCCGAGCGCTTCGGTTGGCTGTTCACCAAGCAGGATACCTATCGCGACCCGAACCTGTTGCCGAACCTCGAAGCCTTGCAGCGCAACGTCGATGTTACGCGCGAACTTGGTTTCGTGAAAAACAAGATCGACATCAAGAAGTATTCGGACATCAGCCTGGTCCAGGAAGCGGCAAAACGCCTTCAGTAATTTTGCCGCTTCGCTCAAAAGCCAAAAGCCCCGGGGTTTTCCCGGGGCTTTCTATTTGGCCAATCAGATCCGCTTCAGCGGGATCGCCCCAAGGAAGTCGCGCTTACCGACTTCGACTCCAAAATTTCGCGCCAGCGCATAGGCCGCCGTGAGATGAAAATAGAAGTTCGGCAACATGAAATGGTCGAGATAGTCGGCACCTTTCATCTGCCCCTTGTTAGCGCCAAGAGGAAACGTGATTTCCCGATCGGATGAGGCATCGATGGCCTTCGCGTCGAGCGTCTTGAGAAACGCAACCGTTTTGGTGATGCGTTCCTTGAGCTGATCGAGAGTGGTTTCGTTGTCCTCGAACTTGGGTGCCTCGACGCCAGCAAGGCGCGCCGAGCCATTCTTGGCCTGGTCGCAGGCGACCTGAACCTGTCGGCCGAACGAAAACATATCCGGGGCCAGACGCCAGGCTACAAGGACCGTAGGGTCGATTTTTTTTGCCGCCACGTGGGCCGCCGCCTTGTCGAGGACGGCCGCAAGGGCGTTTAAACCGATCTCGAAGACCGGCAAAGATGCTTGAGACATTGAGAAGGGCATAGAGCTGATCCTTACAAACACAGCGTCGTGCCAATGCGAGCGGAGATAACGGCACGCTGCGGGAGCAGCCTTATAGCTCAGCCCATCGTCGGAGCAAGTTGTGATAAACGGAGGTCAGCTCCACCAAAGACACATGATCCGCATGTTTGCAGACTCAGACCTGTATTCGTCATCAATAACCAACTGAAATTCAGGCAATGCTCTAAACACTACTCTTTTGAATACTTACAAACTGCGACCCGAAGCTGTTTTGTATTTTGCCCGGTCACCAACCGCTGTTATAGCTGCGCCGTCACTTGCGAAAGGGCGCCGCCATGGCGGACACACGTGCGGCGCAATTGCGTCGTCTCTGGCTCAACGTGCATCTGTGGATCGGCATCGGCATCGCTGCCTTGCTGGTTCCGATCTCGCTGTCAGGTGCGCTGCTCGTGTGGCACGACGAGATCGACACGTGGATTAATCCGCACCGCTATGCCGTGACAGGCACGGAAGTCGCGCAACCGGTTTCCGCCTACCTTGCCAAGGCGGCGGAAGCCGTCGCGAAAGATCCAGCCAATTTGCGCGCCACTATCGTGCGCTATCCGGAAAAGGGTTGGCCCGTGCGCATCACCATGCGGGGGCAAAGTCGCGACGCCGGTGCGCGGCCGCGCGTCATAACGGTGTTCCTTGATCCGCCAACGGCGGCTGTCCTGGACGTGATGGAATTTCGGTCATCGTTCTTCGGTTTCCTGCACGTCTTTCACGAGAACCTGACGATCCCCGAATACAGCGGTCGCCAGATCGTCGGCTGGGTTGGTACAGGCCTGTTGATCATGTCGCTGACCGGACTGTGGCTGTGGTGGCCGCGCGGTGGCGGTTTCCTGCGCGGCTTGCGCTGGACCCGATCGGGGCGCTTCACCTTCAACCTGCATCATCTGATCGGTTTCTGGATTTCAATTCCGCTGGCGGTCGTGTCATTCACCGGCATTTATCTCGCGTTCCCGCAGACCGCACGCAACGCAATGTCGACGGTGGCGCCCATGGGTCCCCCGCGCGGCGGCTTTGGCGGTCAGGTCGCCCAGCACACGGCCCTGGCTGCGGACCGCGCTGTCGATATTGCACGCAAATCCGCGCCCAACGCGGAGCCCACTGCCCTTTTCCTTCCCGTGCAGCAGCGCGGTGAAGCAAATCTGAACTGGCGCGTGGAGATGAGAGGACGCGATGACGCGTTCACTGTGACTGTCGATGACCAAAGCGGACAAGCAAAAGTGATTGCGCCGCAATCAGGCGACCGCGCCGCCGCCTGGATTCGATGGATCCATGAGGGTTCCCACAGCGGTCCGCTCTGGGCCGCAGTCGTCTTTCTCACTGGTATTTTTCCGACTGTTTTCGCGGTGACCGGCATCATGATGTGGTTGCGCAAGCGTTCAGACCGCAGGGCGCGCAATGCCAGAAGTGCCGAGGCACAACTACGCCCCGCTGAGTGAGCCACCCGTGTTAGTATGGCCAAGGCCGAAAGGATCGAACCTTCGATGACCCTTTGTCCCAAGTATCGCGCCGCCCTGACGGCCGTTGGCCTTGCCATCAGCGTTGCCATGAGCGTTGCCACGCCGGCTGAACTTTTCGCTCAAGCGACGCCTCAAGGCTCGCCGACCACCGCAGACCCACCGGCTGTCGCGGCCCCACAAGTGACACCGGCCCCTTCCAGCCCCGCGCCAGCTGTCGAGCAAAGCACGACGCCCTCCACGGTTTCGCCGGACGTTGCGCTGAAATTACCGCGCGATCTGTCGCCCTGGGGCATGTTCATGGCGGCCGACGTTGTCGTCAAAGCAGTGATGGTCGGCCTCGCCTTTGCCTCGGTCCTGACCTGGACAATTTGGTTCGCCAAGGCCATGGAACTGATGACGGCGCGTCGGCGCATGCGTGCCGAGATTGTGGCGCTCGGTGAGGTTCGCTCCTGGAGCGACGTTGCGGCCTTTATGAACGGACGAGGCAATGGCACCGCCGCATTGCTGCGCGCAGCGGACGCCGAGTTGCGCCTGTCGGCAGATGCAATGTCTCCGGAGGGAGTAAAGGAACGAGTCGCTTCGAGGCTCGAGCGGCTCGAGGCAGCCGCCGGCCGTCGAATGATCCGCGGCACCGGAATCCTCGCCACCATCGGCGCGACCGCCCCCTTCGTCGGACTGTTCGGCACGGTCTGGGGCATCATGAACAGCTTCATCGGCATTTCGAAATCTCACACCACCAATCTCGCCGTGGTAGCGCCGGGCATCGCCGAAGCCCTGCTGGCAACCGCGCTCGGCCTGGTGGCGGCTATTCCAGCCGTGGTGATGTACAATATGTTCTCGCGCTGGATCGCCGGGTATCGCGCGCTGCACGCCGATGCCGCAGCGGAGATTCTGCGCATCATCAGCCGCGACCTCGATCGCGGCGCATTCAATCAACGCCCGGCGGAGCGCCGCCGGGCCATATCGGCTGCCGAGTGATCCGCGATGAGTGTGCGTCTCGACCACGGCGACGAAGAACTTAGCGAAGTCCACGAAATCAACGTCACGCCCTTCATCGACGTGATTCTGGTGCTGCTGATCATCTTCATGATCGCGGCACCGCTGGCGACAGTGGACATTTCCGTCGACCTTCCTGCCTCCAGTGCCGAACGGACACCGCGGCCTGACAAGCCACTGTTTCTCACGCTCAAGTCTGACCTGAGCGTTTCGCTGGACAACGACCAGATTAGCCGAGCGACGCTCGCCGGGGCGCTGGATCGCGCAACAGCCGGTGACAAGCAACAACGTGTTTTCCTGCGCGCCGACAAAACTGTGCCCTATGGCGAACTCATGAGTCTCATGAACGAACTGCGCAGCGCCGGCTATCTGCATGTTGCCCTTGTCGGACTGGAAGCCGAGAAACTCTGACCATGACGGCGACGATCCAGGCACCCCCCGCAAGGCGCCGCCCCGATGTGTTGCGATGGGGTTTCTGTTTCACGCTGGCCCTCGGTTTTCATGCGGCCGGCGCGGCGGCACTGTTCGCGCGATGGGGCGAGGACTCCGATCTTGTGGCCAACGCACCTGTGATCATGGTTGCTCTGGCGCCCCTGTCGGTCTCGCCGAACGTCACCCCGAACGATTCGCCACCGGGGCCCGAACAAACCGAAGCGCAGCCTGAACCCGAACCAGAGAAGCCTGTCGAGAAGCTCGATCTTCCGTTCGAACGTCAGGCAGAACCTATCGCGGTGACCCCGCCACCGAAGCCGATCGAGAAGCCAAAGGAGAACAAGCCGAAGCAAAAGCACGCGAGCCTCTCCAGCGTGCCAAGCCCAGCTGAGAAAAAGGCCGAGCGCGCGGCAGCGCCAATGCCGGGCGCTTCGTCGCGCAATAGCGATGCGGTACCAAACTGGAAATCGCAGCTCGTCGCGCGGCTCGAGCGCTACAAACGCTACCCCTCGGAGGCGCAATCGCGCGGCGAGTATGGTGTCGCGCAACTCGCCTTCAGCGTCGACCGAAGTGGCGGCGTGCACAATGCGCGCATTGTCCGCAGTTCAGGATCCAGCATTCTTGATCGCGAAACCTTGACGCTGGCCGAACGGGCCCAGCCACTCCCGCCACCACCGCCGGAAATCACCGGTGCGCAGATCCCGATCGTTGTACCGATCCGTTACAACGCCCGCTGAGACAGGATCAGCTGCGCCGGCGCTTCTCTTCGCGTGCGGCAGCTTGCTCGCCCAGCGAGCGACCGATCATCACCAGCACTGGCCCAGGCAGGTCCT
>Ga0207700_10000802_pt1 | contig 18122 bp, 14 predicted proteins | sample LARL82metaG_FD_184348 | JGI IMG/M metagenome (GOLD analysis project Ga0207700, IMG submission 184348) | Corn, switchgrass and miscanthus rhizosphere microbial communities from Kellogg Biological Station, Michigan, USA - LAR L8-2 metaG... | ecosystem: Host-associated > Plants > Roots >...
GGTCGTGGCCGACCTCGACCAGGCCGCGGGTGAGGCTATGGCCGGCCGGACCGGCGGCTCGTTCATCCGCGCCGATGTCGGCACCGAAGCCGGCGTCCGCACCGCCATGGACGCCGCCTGCCAGCCGCCGGGACGGCTGCGCGTGGTGGTCAACAACGCGGGGGGAATCGAGGATCCTTGCTACCCCGCGGCGGACCCGGCGAAGTGGGAGCAGACGCTGGATCTGAACCTGCGGGCGGTCATGCTCGCCACCCAGCTCGCCCTCGGGCCGATGCGGCAGCACGGCGGCGGCGCGATCATCAACATAGCCTCGGTCGCCGGGCTGGGAACGACCAGTCATGGTTCGCCTGAGTACGCGGTGGCCAAGGCGGGAGTGATCCGGCTCACCGCCTGCCTGGCGCCGCTGCGGGAGGAGTTCGGCGTGCGGGCCAACTGCATCTGCCCCGGCCTGGTGGACACCCCCGCCTCACGTCGGTCGCGGGCGCGCATGACGCCGGCCGAGCGTGTCGCCCTGCCGCCCGTGCTCACGCCCGCTGACATCGCCGCCGCGGCGATGGAATTCCTGGCCGACGACAGCCTAGCCGGGCGGATCATGGTTTGCCGTGGCGGTGAGCCCCGCCATCTGCTCCCGCTCATCGACTGGCAGACCATGTGACCACCTCGGGCTGCCGCCGACGGCACGCCGCGCGCGGGGCAGGCGTGGTCGCGCCGGCTAGGTACGCCGGGTCGGCTCCTCCTCGACGCTCGGGCTTGCGGTCTCGGCGCTGTCGAGGCCCGGCGTACCGTCGGTACCCGCGCTATCGCCGCGGTTCGCGCTCGGGGCCCCGGCTGTGTCCGGGCCCCCGGCTGCGGCCGTGTCCGGGCCCCCGGCTGCGGCCCCGCTCTCAGGCGCGGTGTCCTGCCACACCTCGCGTACGATCACCTGGATTGCGCCGGCGGCCGGGATGGCCAGCAGCGCCGCCACGAAGGCACCGAAGGTTCCGCCGATCCAGCTGCCGATCGACGCCCCGACCAGGATGGACACCAGGACCAGCAGCGGGTTGACCCGCACCGTCTTGCTCATCACGACCGGGTTCAGGACGTGGTTCTCGAACTGTGTGTAGACGAGGAATACCACCAGGGTGACGATGCCCGCCGTCAGGGAGTGAGTGAGGGCGAACAAGACCGTGGGAATGCCCGCCAGCGCCCCGCCGATCATGGGCAGGAAGTCCACCAGCGCCACCCACAGGCCCCACAGGATGGGAAAGGGGACGCCCACGATCAGCAGCGTCACGAACACGACCGCCCCGGCGATGATCGACGTCAGGACGTTCCCGAGCATGTAGCCGGTGACCGACCGGTTGACCTCGTGCGCCGCCCTCGCGTAGCGCTCCGCCCGTGCCGGTGACATCATCCCCAGCAGGCCCGCTCGCAGCTTCGGCCCCTCCAGCAGCAGGAGCAGCACAAGTATGAAGATGGTCAGCAGCGAGATTAGCAGCGAGAGGGCCCCCTTGCCCAGGGTGAGTGCGGGTTTGGCCAGGCCCTGCCCGAAGGACGCTATCTTGGGCGCGTTCTTCGACACCCACGCTTCCACGTGGTACCTGCGCACCAGGTGCCCGATCCAGCCCCGGCCGTGCTGTGCCTTGCTCACGTAGTCCGGCAGCGTGTGAGCCAGATGGGTGATCCCGTTCACCAGGGGGTAACCGAACGCCAGCGCCAGGCCCGCGAAGACCAGCAGGCCCCATATCGTCACCACGGTCACGGCCAGCCCGCGCCGCCGGACACCCCACCCCTGCACGACCAGGACCAGCGGATTCAGGATCAGGGCCAGGAAGCCCGCCACGACCATGAGCAGGATGACGTCCCGCAGCCGGTACACCACCTTGCCGGCCACATACGCCAGGGCCACCACCGCGACGGTGGCCAGGATGGCCCGCAGCGGGATGTGGCGGGCCTCGGCGGCCTCCCACAAGCGCTCCCGCCTGGTCTTGGGCGGCGGCGTGTCATCCTGCATGTCGCCATCATGACAGCTTCTCCGGCCGGCGGCGGGATGTCATGATCGTGATTACCCGACCCGTCCCACTCCGTGGTGATCCGTTCCGACCTTGCTGCGGCGGCAACGGCGCTGGTAACGGCAGGGCTCAGCCGGAGCGCGGGCTGCGATGCAGCGTCGCGCTACGCGGGTCGCCCGGCCGCGGCGGCCGGCCTGGGCCTGGGCATCGCGGGCCAGCACCATCTCGGTGACGTGGTGCTGACGGGCGAACGTGGACTGGGCATCGGCCGCGCGGCACTGCCGGCAGCCGGGCCGGATCATTTTCTATGCTCGGTGCCGGTGGCCGTTGTCCCGGAGGGCGGCGGCGAAGGGAGCGGACGGTGCTGGTCCTGAACGGCGCGCAGGTCGAGGCGCTCGTCGACCTGAACGCGCTGATCGACGCGCTGGCGTCGGCCATGGCCGACCTGAGCTCGGGACGTGCCTCGGCCCCGGACCGGGTCGCCGCTCTGGTACCCGAGCAGGACGGGATGCTGGCCGCGATGATCGGTTACTTGCCGTCGGCCGGGGCGCTGATGACCAAGCTGGTCACGCTGTACCCGCGCAACGCCGGCCCACAGCCCACGCACCAGGCGGTGATCGTCATGTTCGACCAGGGCACCGGCGAGCTGGCCGCACTGCTGGATGGCACCGCCATCACCGCGATCCGCACCGGCGCGTGCTCGGCGCTATCCGCGCGGCTGCTGGCCCGGCCCGATGCCGATGTGCTCGCCGTCCTCGGGACCGGGGTCCAGGCCCGGTCGCACGCCCAGGCGATGTGCCGGGTCCGGCCGATCCACGAGATCCGGATCGCCGGGCGGGATCCGGCGAAGGCGACGGCGCTGGCCGCCGAGCTGTCCGGCACGCTCCCGGCCGAGATACGGATGGTGCCGGCCTTCCCGGAGGCGCTGGCGGGCGCCACCCTCGCCTGCGCGACCACCCATGCCACCGAGCCGGTGATCCGCCGATCCTGGCTGACCCCCGGCGTGCACGTCACGTCGGTGGGGTACAACCGGGCGGGCCGGGAGATCGACGACGCGACCATTCGCGACGCCCTGGTGTGCGTGGAGTCGCGTAGCGCGGCCCTGGCGCCGTTCCCCGCGGGCAGCAACGACCTGCTCGAACCGATCCGCGACGGCGTCATCTCCGCCGGGCACGTGCACGCCGAGCTCGGTGAGCTCGTCGCAGGCACCAGGCCGGGACGCCAGTCGCCCGGCCAGATCACGCTGTACAAGTCCGTCGGCGTCGCCGTCGAGGACGCCGCCGCCGCCGCCCTAGCGGTCGCCGCCGCCCGCACCCGCTCGATCGGCCAGCACATAGACCTGTAACCGCGGCGCACCGCCGCCGTCGATTACCGCGGAGCATTGGCCGCGTGACAGCAGGCGCAATGCTTCGCGCTAACGGCTTACCGGCCCACCGTGCGGTACGCGGTGCGGATGAACCGGTCGAAGCCGCGGTCGGTGAGAAGCCGCTGCGTGAACAGGATGCTGCGGGCGCCTCCGCCGACGGCGTAGCGGGTGCGGGGCCGCGGGCTCTGCACCGCCTTGCCGATGGCGTCGGCGACGACCGCCGGCCCGGAGGTCAGCCGTGACTTGTCGGTGGCTCGCAGCGTGCCGCTGACGAACCTGGCCTGCTCGCGGTAGGGAGTGCCGGCCGAGGCCGCTTCCAGGTTGTCCGCGGAGATGGCCGCCCACTCGGTGCGGATCGCACCCGGCTCGATGACGACGACCTTGACGCCGAATCCCGCGACCTCGGCGCGCAGGCTGTCGCTGAGGCCTTCGACGGCGAACTTGGTGGCGTGGTACCAGCTGCCCAGCGGTTCCCAGATCTTGCCGCCGACGGAGGAGACGTTGACGATGTAGCCGTCGCGCTGGGCGCGCATGTGCGGGAGCACGAGCTGGATCAGCCGGGCCAGCGCGAACACGTTCACGTCGAACTGGCGGCGCGCCTCGGCGATCGGGACGTCCTCCAGTGCCCCGTAGGAGCCGTACCCGGCGTTGTTGACCACCACGTCGATCCGGCCCGTCTCGGAGATGATCTTGTCGACCAGTGCGACCAGGGCAGCGTCGTCGGTGACGTCGACCGACTCGGTACGGATGCCCTGCTCCTTCAGCGCGGCCATCCGGTCCGCCCGGCGGGCGACGGCGTACACGGTGTAGCCCAGCTGAGCCAGGCGCCGCGTGGTGGCGTCACCGATCCCCGAGGACGCTCCAGTAACGAGAGCCACTTTCACGGTCATGAGCATTCTCCCTGGTGACGGCCGGTGCGCTGAGAGCCTGGCTGGAGGGTTTTAGACCTTTACCGAACGGAGCCCCCCGGTCAGCATCGGCATGCGAACTCGCCGCGCGCGGTCTCCGCGCGCGACGTCAGGGGCGCGGTTCGTCCCGTGCGGTCACGCGCGACATCGTAGCCTGGCCCCGGCGCGTCCCCGGGGAACTGAGCCGGTTACGTATCGGAATCAGTTGCCGTACAGCGGGCCGGCCCGGCTGGACGTCCCACCCTCACTTTGATAGGACGGGGCCCAGAGCCGCCGGCGCAGGTCAGTGGGTGGTTTCAGGCTGACGAAGGGAGAAGGCGGCGGTGACGGCATACCTGATCCGGCGGTTCGGGACCTCGATCGTGATCCTGATCGGCATCTCCATCTTCACCTTCGCCCTGCTGCACGCGGTGTTCCCGTCCCCGGCCCGGGTCGTGCTGGGCCCCAAGGCCTCGCTGGCGGCGATCGAAGCGTGGGACCGGTCGCACGGGTTCAGCGGGACCGTGTTCTCGCAGTACTGGCACTACGTGGACGGCGTGCTGCATGGCAACCTCGGCTATTCCTTCAAGGCGAACCAGACCGTGGCCGCGCTGTTCCGTGAGCGATGGGCGCGCAGCCTCTACCTGACCGGGATCTCGACGGTGCTGGCGGTGCTGATCGCGATCCCGCTGGGTATCTACCAGGCGGTCAAGCGGAACAGCATCGGCGACAACGTGGCCACCAGCCTGGCCTTCACCTTCTACGCGATGCCGGACTTCCTGCTCTACCTCATCGCCATCTCGGTGTTCGCGCTGACGCTCAAGATCTTCAACTATCAGGCGAGCCAGTCCACCTCGGTGATCACCGTCATCGGTGACTGGCGCAGCATGACGCTGCCGATCATCTGCCTGACGCTGCTGATCGTGGCCGGCTACTCCCGGTACATGCGGTCGTCGGCGATGGACACGCTGGCCCAGGACTACATCAAGGCGGCGCGGGCCAAGGGCCTGCCGGAGCGACTGGTGCTGTACCGGCACCTGCTGCGCAACGCCTGCCTGCCCATGATCACGCTGATCGGCTTGTCCATCCCGGACCTGCTGGCCGGCAACCTCATCGTGGAGACCGTCTTCAACTATCAGGGCCTCGGCCTGCTGTTCTACAACAGCCTGCAGAACGAGGACTATCCGGTGCTGCTCGCCTACACCCTCGTCGGCGCGGTGCTGACCGTGCTGGGAAATCTTGTCGCCGACATCGCCCTGACCGTCGCCGACCCGCGCATCCGGCTGACCTGACCCTGACCGCAGGCCGCCGCGACCCTAGGAGGCAGCATTGGCCAGCACCGTCCCTTCGCTCCCGCCGCTGGACATCAAGCGCGCGCCCGAGGGCGGCGAGATCGGCCCCATCCAGACCGGCTGGCGGCTGGCGCTCCGGGAGTTCTCACGCAACCGGCTGGCCATCATCGGCCTGGGTATCCTGGCCTTCTTCGTGCTGTTCAGCTTCGTCGGCCCGTTCTTCTACCACGCCGACGTGCTGAGCACCAACCTGACCGCGGCCAACTCGCCGCCGGGCGCGGGCCACCCGCTGGGCACCGACAACGAGGGCATCGACGTGCTCGGCGAGCTCATGCGGGGCGGCCAGGCCTCGCTGGAAATCGGCTTCCTGTCCGCGATCATCGGTATCGTCCTGGGCGCGGCCTGGGGAGCAATCGCCGGGCTGATCGGCGGGATCTTCGACTCGACGCTGATGCGGATCGTGGATGTCCTGCTCTCGATCCCGTTCCTGTTCGTGGTGCTGATCGTGGCCGTCAGGTACGGGGCGACCGTGCTGTCGCTGTCCCTCATCATCGGGCTGTTCACCTGGCTGGTGCCGGCCCGGCTGGTCCGCGGCGAGGTACTGACGCTGCGGACCAGGGACTTCATCGCCGCCGCGCGCACCGCGGGCGCACGCCGGTCGCGGCTGATCAACCGGCACCTGATTCCGAACGCGCTCAGCGTGATCATCGTCAACGTCACGTTCAACGTCGCCGACGCGATCCTGGCCGTCGCCTACCTTGGGTTCCTCGGCTTCGGCCTGCACTACCCGAACTACGACTGGGGTGACCTGCTGTCGAACGGAACGACCTACATGCTAGACGGGTACTGGTGGCTGATCTACCCGGTGGGCCTGTGCATCGTTCTCACCGTGATGGCCTGCAACCTGGTCGGTGACGCGCTGCGCGACGCGCTGGACGTGCGGCTGCGGCGCCGGTGAGACCCGTTCGCGCGAGAGCCTGAGGAGCCGCGGATGCCAGCTGTCCTGGAGATCAGCGACCTGTCGACGCACATCCAGCTGACCAAGTCGGTGGTGCAGGCGGTCGGGAACATCGACCTGAGCATCGAGCCGGGAGAGACGCTCGGCCTGGTGGGGGAGTCCGGGTGCGGCAAGTCGATGACCGGGCTGTCGATCATGGGCCTGCTGCCCCCCGGCGGCCGGATCATCGGCGGCTCGATCAAGCTGGCCGGGCGGGAGCTGGTTGGGCTGTCTGACGCACAGCTGCGCGCGATCCGCGGCAACGAGATCGCGATGATCTTCCAGGACCCGCTGACCTCGCTCGATCCGACCAAGACCATCGGCTACCAGGTGGCCGAGCCGATCCGGCTGCACAAGGGCGCCACCAAGCAGGTAGCCATCGACCGCGCGGCCGAGATGCTGGCGCTGGTCGGCCTGCCCCGGCCGAGGGAGCGCCTGGGCGACTACCCGCACCAGCTCTCCGGCGGCCTGCGCCAGCGGGTCATGATCGCGATGGCGCTGACCTGCGAGCCGAAGCTGCTGATCGCGGACGAGCCGACCACGGCGCTGGACGTCACGATCCAGGCCCAGATCCTGGCGCTGCTCGACCGGCTCAAACAGCAGCTCGGCATGGCCATCCTGCTCATCACGCACGACATGGGCGTGATCGCGGGCCACGCCGACCGGGTGGAGGTGATGTACGCCGGACGCCTGGTCGAGACGGCGGACACCGGCACGCTGTTCACTCACATGCACCACCCGTATACCCAGGCCCTGCTCGGCTCGATCCCGCGGCTGAACCAGGACAGCAGGCAGCGGCTGCTGAACATCCCCGGGATCCCGCCCGACCTGGCGAACCCGCCGTCCGGCTGCCGGTTCGCCGCCCGGTGCAGCCGGGCCACCGAGAAGTGCCAGGCCGACGAGCCGCCGCTGGCCCGCCGCGAGCTGGATCACCTCTTCGCGTGCTGGCATCCGGTCGACGGCCCCGCCCGGCTGCCCCATGCTCCCCCGGCTGAGGCGCTGGCCGTCCGGGAGGCGACGGCGCAGGAGCCGGCTGCTCCCGCGGAGGAGGACGAGGCGGCGGCGCCGCACGAGCAGGCGGCCGCGGACAGGGCGGCGGGGACGCCGCACGAGGGCGCGGCCGGCGCCGACGAGGCGGCAGCGGCCGACGCGGGTGCGGGCCAGCCCGCGACTGGCCAGCCTGCGCCCGGTGTACCCGAGACCGGCCGGACCAGGCCGGATGCGCCTGCGGTCCATGGCGACGGACGCGGGCCCGCCCCGGTCGTGACCGCCCGCCCGGCCGGGCCGGGCGAGGCGGCGGCCCCGGTCGGCACTCCGGGTGGCCAGCCGCTGCTCGAGGTCGGCGACGTGGTCAAGGAGTTCCCGGTCACCGCGGGCGCGATCCTGCAGCGCCGGGTGGCCAGCGTGCACGCGGTGTCCGGGGTCTCGTTCACGATCAACGCGGGGGAAACGTACGGCCTGGTGGGCGAGTCCGGCTGCGGCAAGACGACGATCGGGCGGGTGATCGTGGCCCTGGAGCGGCCCACTGCGGGGACGGTGACGCTCCGCGGCACTAACATCTCCGCCCTGTCCCGCGGCGACCTGCGGCGGCACCGTCGCGACCTGCAGATGATGTTCCAGGATCCCTACTCCTCCCTCGACCCGCGGATGCGGGTGGGCGCCATCATCCGTGAGCCGCTGGCCATCCAGCACCAGGGCAGCCGCGAGCAGCAGCAGCAGCGGGTGTTCGAACTGCTGGACGAGGTCGGCCTGCCGCGTAAGGCGGTCGAACGGTACCCGCACGAGTTCTCCGGCGGGCAGCGCCAGCGCATCGGGCTGGCCCGCGTGCTCACGCTCAACCCGCAGGTCATCGTGGCCGACGAGCCGGTGAGCGCGCTGGACGTGTCGATCAGGGCGCAGGTGCTCAACCTGATGAAGCGGCTGCAGGCCGACCACGGGCTGACTTACCTCGTGATCTCCCACGACCTGGCCGTAGTCAAGTACATGGCCGACCGGATCGGCGTCATGTACCTGGGCAAGCTGGTGGAGGAGGGCTCGAGCGAGGACATCTACCAGCGGGCCGCGCATCCCTATACGGCCGGGCTGATCGCAACCATCCCGGTGCCCGACCCGCAGGCGGCGAGGACCATGGCCGAGGCGGGCATCAAGGGCGAGCTGCCGAGCCCGATCGACCCCCCGTCCGGCTGCCGGTTCCGCACCCGCTGCCCGTTCGCCCAGGATCTGTGCGCCGAAGCCGAGCCCCAGCTGCGGTCGTTCGGGCCCGGGCACCGGGCAGCATGCCATTTCCCCCTCCAGACGCCCTGGCGGGGCGCCGAGACGGCCGCCGCTACGGGTGCATCCGGCGCGGCGGCCGGGCAGAACAGGCCGACCGGGCCGGCCGGCGGCTACGCGGGCGATAGCAATTTGTGACGCTTTCGCACTGCAACGGCATCACCGTCCCGCTACGCTTCGGCCAAGGCCAGGCCAAAAGGCCAGGCTGACGCGCCGACAAGCCCGTCTCCACCGGGCGGGAAGCGGGAGCGATGACCAGATTCGCGCGTCCGGTGACCGTGATCGCCGCACTGGCCGTAGCCGGCGTGACCGCGCTGGCCGGCTGCGGCAAGGCCTCCAACGCGACGCCGTCCACGAGCCTCGGCGGCGGGTTCGGCACGGTCCCGCCGCCCGCGACTGGCACGCAGCACGCGGGCACGGTGACCTGGGCGGAAAGCCCCGGCACGGCGCCGAACTGGATCCTGCCGATCATCACGTCCGCCGCATTCACCGTCTACGACACCAACCAGTTCAGCTACCTGCTCTACCGGCCGCTGTACTGGATGTCGAACGGGGTGCAGCCGACCGAGACACCCGCGATGAGCCTGGCGGATGCGCCGAAGTGGTCCAACGGCGACAAGACCGTCACCGTAACGCTGAAGAGCAACTACAAGTGGTCCGACGGCCAGCCGGTCACCTCCAGGGACGTGCTGTTCTTCTTCGACGAGATCAAGGCGGCGATCAAGGAGAACGCGTCGAACTGGGGGCCGTACACGCCGAACCTGGGGATCCCGGACCAGGTGACCAGCCTCACCGCGCCCAATGCCCGCACTGTCGTGTTCACGCTCAACAAGGCGGTCAACCCGCAGTGGTTCTGGTACAACCAATTGTCCGAAATCCTGCCGATGCCCTCGCACGCCTGGGCCAAAGCCTCCGCGGGCGGTCCGGCCCTGGACTTCACCAACCCGGCGAACGCGAAGAAGATCTGGGACTACCTCAACAAGCAGGCGATGTCGCTGCCCACCTACACCAGCAACCCGCTGTGGCAGACCGTGGACGGACCTTACAAGCTGACCCAGTTCAACAACACCACGGGCGCGTTCACGATGGTGCCGAACTCCGCCTACGGCGGCCCGCACGCGAAGAAGGTCTCCGCCATCCAGGCCGTCCCGTACACCTCCGATACCGCTGAGTTCAACGCGGTCCGGGCCGGCAGCATCGACGTGGGCTACCTGCCGCTGACCGACATCAAGCAGGCGGGGACGGTCAAGGCGAATGGCTACAACGTGTTCGGCTACCCCGATTGGGGGTTCACCTACGTCACGTACAACTTCCTGGACAAGACCGGCCACTTCAACAACATCATCGCCCAGCTGTACTTCCGGCAGGCGTTCGCGCACCTGCAGAACGAGCCGGGCTACGTCAAGGCGTTCTTCGGCGGCGCCGGCGGCCTGGCCTACGGCCCGGTGCCGTCCATTCCCAAGAGCCCGTACACCCCGGCCAACGCGATAAAGAACCCGTACCCGTTCAGCGTGGCCACCGCGGTCAAGATGCTGAAGAGCCACGGCTGGAACGTGGTCCCCGGCGGCACCGACACCTGCGCCAAGCCGGGCACCGGGGCGGGCCAGTGCGGCGCCGGGATCCCGGCCGGGACCAAGCTGTCGTTCAACCTGATCTACGCCACCTCGCCGGATTACCTGGGGGAGATGGTCACCGACCTGGCCTCCCAGGCGGCCAAGGCCGGGATCCAGATCCACCTGCAGAGCAGCAACTTCAACTACATCGTCAACAACTACGACAACCCGATACCGAGCGGCAAGCCGAACATCAACAAGTGGGCGATGGAGGACTTCGGCGGGTACACCAACAACACCTACCCGACCCAGCTCAGCATCTTCAGCCCCGGCGTGCTGAACGAGGGCACCTACAACAACCCGACGGCGACCAGGCTGATCCACGCCTCGGTGAGCAGCGGGAACCCGACCGCGGTGAAGGCCGAGGCGTCGTTCTTGACCCAGGACCAGCCGAGCCTGTTCCAGCCGAACCCCGACTATGTCGTGGTGTGGAAGAAGACCCTGTCCGGTCCGCAGGCCTCGATCGCCAATCAGACCCAGTTCTGGCTCACCCCGGAGTTCTGGTACTTGACCAAGTAGGAAGCGCGGACGCTCATGCGCGCTGAGATTGCCGAGAGCATCATCGTCCTGGCCCCGCCCGCCGACGTGTACCAGGCCGTATCGGATCCGCGCCGGCTGGCGCGCTGGAGCCCGGAGTGCTTCGCCACGCTGGTCTGGTCGCGGCGCGGCGGCGTGCCCGCCCGGTTCGTCGGCTTCAACCGGCGCGGCCCGTGGATCTGGTTCACCACCTGCCGGGTGGTGACCGCGGAGCCCGGCCGGGAGTTCGCGTTTGACGTCACCACGTTCGGCATGCCGGTGTCCCGGTGGAGCTATCAGGTCGCGGCGGTGAACGGCGGGACCGAGGTGACCGAGCGCTGGCTGGACCAACGCGGCGGGGGTGCGCACGTCCTCGGCCGGGTGTTCACCGGCAAGGTCGCCAACGCCCGGCCCGAGGCCAATCGCGAGGGCATCAGCACCACGCTGGCCCGCCTCAAGCGCGAGCTTGAGTCGGTACGCCGCTGAGTGGCATCTGATGCCCGGCTCGTTCTCCTGGCCGGCGCGGCGGCCGCCCTGGCCGGCGGCCGATCCTGAGTTCGCGCTGGATGCCCTAGGCCCGGGCGCCGCTCGCCGACCCGGGCGCGGGCACCCCGATCGGGCTGGGGTAGGGCAGCACCGTGGCGCAGGCCCGCGCGATCGGGGTCAGGACGGCCGTCAGCTCGGCCGCCGCAGCGGGCCCTAGACGAGCCCAGGGCCCCGCGGCGGCGGTGTCGGTGGCCTCCTCCACGCGGCGGTGGCCGTCCCGGCCCGCGTCGGTGAGCTCGCCCTCGGGGCTGACCCAGCCTCGCCGGACCAGCCGCGACCGCGCCTGATCCCACTGTTCGTCGGTCCAGCCCCGGATCGGCTGCAGATCCTCGCGCCGCAGCTCCAGGCCGCAGCGCAACACCAGCGCGCCACAGCCGTCCACGCCCGCCGCCACCAGTGCGGCGGTGTGCCCATCGCCGCGATGCTCGCGCAGCACCGTCGCCGCCTGCCACAGCCGGGCCAGCGGGTCATCGGGAACCGGCAGCGCGGCGTTGGCGGCGCCCAGTACCCGGCCCGCGCCGTCCAGTTCGCCGACCGCCCGGCCGAGCAGGTCCGCGGCCGCCACGACCTCGGCGGCCAGCCCGCCGAGCAGGCGGCGCAGCGCGGCGGCCGCCCCGGACAGCCGCAGCCGGAGCGCCTCGGCCGGCGTGATCAGCTCCCAGACCCCGGGGATCGCACGGGCCACCATCGCCGGGGCGAAGTTGAAGAACGAGGCGGTGACCACCGGCGCGCTGGCCACCCCCAGCGGCGCCGTCCGGCCTGCGAAGTACCCGCGCCAGAAGCCGCGCAGCCCGGCCTCCTCGAATGCCGCACGGGCTTGCGGGGTGAAGTACGACACCGCGTGTACCGGCTCGAACAGCGTCCACATCAAGCGGGCCGTGCCTGCCGTCTCATCCATCGTCGCTCCTCCGCCGGGCAGGCCCGCCGCCGGGCCTCACCCGATCAAGGTGGCATAGAGCAGGTAGCCGTTCAGCGTGGTGACGACCACCGCGATAGCGCCGGCCGCCGCGGTGGTGACGCGCCGGTTGACCAGCGCGCCCATGACGTCGGCCCGGCGGGTCAGCAGGACCAGCGGCACCAGCGCGAACGGAATGCCGAACGAGAGCACGACCTGCGAGATGACCAGGCTGCTGGTGACCGGCAGCCCGAGCGCCAGCACCAGCAACGCCGGCAGCATGGTGATCCCGCGGCGGACGAACAGCGGAATGCGCCGCCCGATGAAGCCCTGCATCACCACCTGCCCGGCGTACGTGCCGACGCTGGACGAGGACAGCCCGGAGGCCAGCAGCGCGACCGCGAACGCCAGGGCGGCGCCGCCGCCGACCAGCTGGCCGATGCCCGCGTGCGCGGCCTGGATCGACTCGACGTGCGGGGCGCCGCCCTGGCTGAACACCGACGCGGCTATGAACAGCATCGACAGGTTGATCAGGCCGGCGGCACCCAGCGCCACGAGCACGTCAAGCCGCTGGAAACGCAGCAGCTCGCGGCGTTCGTCGTCGTCGCGGCAGTGCACCCGGGACTTGGTCAGGGCCGAGTGCAGGTAGACCACGTGCGGCATCACGGTCGCGCCGATAATCGCGACCACGAGCAGCTGGCTGCCCGGGCCGGCGAAGTGCGGGATGAGCCCCGCCGCGATGCTGCGCGGGTTCGCGCCCACGACCACCTGGTCGTAGGCGAAGCCAAGCAGCACGATGACCAGCAGGCCGCTGATCGCCAGCTCGAAGCGCCGGTACCCGCGCTGTTCCAGGGCCAGGATGCCGAAGGCCGCCACGGCGGTGATCAGCCCGGCCGGCAGCAGCGGTACGTGAAACAGCAGGTTCAGCCCCACCGCGGCCCCGACGAACTCGGCCACGTCGGTGGCCATGGCGACGCACTCCGCCTGCAGCCACAGGCCCACCGAGACCGGGCGCGGCAGGTGCTCGCGGCACAGCTCGGGCAGGTCCCGCCCGGTGGCGACGCCGGTCTTGGCCGACAGATACTGGACCAGCATGGCCATCAGGTTGGCCAGCACGATCACCCAGGCCAGCGCGTAACCGAACCGGGCTCCGGCGGAGAAGTTGGTGGCGAAGTTACCGGGGTCGATGTAGGCGACGGACGCCACGAAGGCCGGGCCGAGCAGCGCGATAACGCCGCGGGCCCGGCCCTGCGACCGCAGCAGGCTCAGCCCGCTCTGCGGCTCGGCGGCCCCGGCGGCGGCTGGGTCCGCCGACGCCGCGGATCGGGCGCGGGCCAGGCCCGGGGACCTAGCCCCGGCCACCATCCGCAGTTGCTGGACTGGGTTCATGGCCACGTGTCATGGCCGGCAGCGGTATCCCTCGCAGCCACCCCCAGGCCTAGCCGACCGAGGGGCCGAGACCGAGCGACTGCGGCGTGCTGGCGTCCGGCGACGGCTGATTCAGGCCCTCGTCGAGCGAGCCGTACTCCGTCATCAGCGCCCGGCTGCCGCCCCAGGGGGTCTGTTCCTCGGCGACCAAGGTATTGGTGGTGAGCAGCAGCCCGGCTACCGATGCACCGTTCTGCAGAGCCGAGCGGGCCACCCGGAGCGGGTCGATGATGCCCATCTCGATCATGTTGCCGTAGTTGCCCTGCAACGCATCGAATCCCTCGTCGGGGCCCATGCTCAGCGTCCGCTGCACGACCTCCTGGCCGGAATACCCGGCGTTCGCGGCGATGAGGTAGGCGGGATCGTTCAGCACGCTGCGGACGATCGCGACGCCGGTGGCGTGGTCTCCGGAGACGTCCAGGCCGTCCAGCGCTCCCGCCGCGTGCATCAGCGCGGCCCCGCCGCCGGCCACGATGCCCTCGGCCATCGCGGCCCGGGTGGCCGACAGCGCGTCCTCGACCCGGTGCTGCAGTTCCTTGAGCTCCGCCGGGGTGGGAGCCCCGACCCTGATCACGGCGACCTTGCCGGTCAGCGCGCCGATCCGCTCGGTGAGCACGTCCTCGTCCACGCCGAACGTGGCCCGCTCCAGTTCGGCGCGCAGCTGGGCGACCCGGAACTCGACGTCTTCGGAGGACCGGCTGCCGCCGATGATCGCGGTCGTGTCCGCCGTCACCCGGACCTGCGACGCCCGGCCGAGGTGCTCGGTGGTCATCGTCTCCAGGGTCAGTCCGGAGTGCTTGCTGTACACGGCCCCGCCGCAGACCGCGGCGATGTCCTCCAGCTTGTGCAGCCGGCGGTCGCCGAAGCCGGGCGCCCGCACCGCGACGCACTGGAACATCCCGTTCACGTGGTTGTGCACGAGCATGCTCAGCGCGGTGCCCTCGACGTTCTCGGCGATGATGACCAGCGGCCGCGGCGCCCGCATCACTTTGTCCAGCAATGGCATGAGCTGCTGGACCTTGGTGATCTTCTCGCTGCACAGCAGGATGTACGGATCCTCGACGATCGCCTCGAGGCTGGCCGGGTTGGTCACCATGTACGGCGATAGGTACCCGTTGTCGAACTCGAATCCCTCGACGAAGTCGACGCTCATCCCGGACGTGGGCGACTCCTCCACGGTCACGATGCCGCCGTCACCCACCGTGTGCAGCGCCTTCGCGATGACCGCGCCCACGGTGTCGTCGTCGTTGGCCGAGATCGCGGCCACCCGCTGGTAGTCGTCCTCGGTGACCACCGGGTGGGCGACCTTCTGCAGGTGCTCGACGAGCCGGCCGACCGCGAGGTCGATGCCCCGCTTGACCAGCACCGGGTTGGCCCCGCCGTCGATCGCCTTCATGCCCTCCCTGATGATCGCCTGGGCGATGACCGTGGCCGTGGTGGTGCCGTCGCCGACGATGTCGTTGGTCTTGATCGCCGCTTCCTTGACCAGCTGGGCGCCCATGTTCTCGAACTGGTCACCGAGGTGGATCTCGCGCGCGATCGTCACCCCGTCGTTGGTGACGACCGGCGATCCGGTGATCTTTTCCAGGATGACGTTGCGGCCCTTGGGCCCGAGCGTGGACTTGACGGCCTCGGCCAGCTGGTCGACCCCGGCCAGCAGGAGGCGGCGGGCATCCTCGCCGAAACGCAGTTCCTTGGCCATCTGTTCTCCTCCGGTGCCGGCGTATGCGTACTGGGTTAGTGGTGGTCAGGGGACGAGGATGGCCCGGCCGCGTACCCGGCCGGCGTCGAGGTCGGCCAGCGCTTCGGTCGCGGCATCCAGCGGGTAGGTCCTGGTGTGCAGCGTAACCTTGCCCGCCTGGGCCAGGTCCATCAGCTCGGCCAGGTCATTGTAGGTCCCGACGATGTTCCCGATGATGTTGCGCTCGGTGGAGATGATGTCCAGCGTCGGGATGTGCAGGGTGCCGCCGTAACCGATCACGAAGTACGAGCCGGCCTCGCGGGTCATGTTCCACCCGTCCATCTCGGCACCCTGCTCGGCCACGAAGTCGAGCACCACGTGCGCGCCCCGCCCGCCGGTCAGATCCTTGACCGCCTCGACCTGGCTGCCGTCGCAGACCACGCAGCGGTCCGCGCCGATCTGCTCGGCCAGCTTGAGGGCGTCCGGGTTGCGGTCCGCCACGATGATCCTGGTCGCGGTCAGCGCGGACAGGCACTGGACGCCGATGTGCCCCAGGCCGCCGGCCCCGATGACCACGGCGGTCGTGCCCGGGTAGAGCAGCGGGATCGCCTTGCGGACGGCGTGGTAGGCGGTGATGCCGGCGTCGGCGAGCGCCGCGACGTCCTGCGGCCGGGTCGACGGGTCGAGCTTGACGCAGGCCCGCGCCGAGGTGAGCAGGTACTCGGCCATGCCGCCGTCGCGGCTCAGGCCGGGGAACGCGTTGTTCTCGCAGTGCATGTCGTCGCCGGCCCGGCACGCGCGGCACAGCCCGCAGGTGACCAGCGGGTGCAGGATAACCGTGTCGCCAACGGCCACGTTGGTGACCCCGGAACCGACCTCGTGCACCCACCCGGCGTTCTCGTGGCCGAGGATGTAGGGCAGCGGCGTGCCCATCGCCGCGTCCCACTGGCCCTCCATGATGTGCAGGTCGGTGCGGCAGACGCCGGCTCCGCCGATCTTCACGATCACGTCGAGGGGACCGGTGATCTCGGGCTGCGGTACGTCGTCGACCACGGGCATTTCGTTAAATTTGTGCAACCGGACGGCCTTCACTGCTCCTCCTCGCCTTGTCCTGGCGTGTCGTACCGAACCTTCAGCATGCCGCGGCAGATGCTGCCGTTGGCTTCGAGGCTGGTGCGGGTCAGTTGCGCCTTGCGCAGGTGCAGCGGGAGCGCATCGGTGCCCACTGCCGCGCCTGTGGCAGGGTCGATGAGCAGGGGTGCGTCGTCGCCGGCGGGCAGCCCCAACTCGGCCCGGCGCTCCCGCAGTCGCCGTAGCGGCCGCGAGTCCGCCACGTCGCCCAATGTCATCGCGGCCAGCCCGCCCGGGGTGGCGCCGGCCGCGAGCAGCGGACGGCACACCTGGTCGGTGCCGGCCATGACGGCCTTGCGCAGGAAGTCGGCGCGAAGGCCGCCGAGCTCGCTCACCGCCTCGCCGTCGAACGCCCGCACGAAGCCAGCCCGTGCGGCCACCCCGCTGTTGATCGCGTCGGACGCGAAGTGATCTTCCAGCACGACCTCGGCCCGGCGCACGCCAGGCAGCGCGGTGACCGCGTCGTAGGCGTCCGCGACCATCAGGAAGGCGAAGTTGGGCGCGCAGAAATACGTTGGCAGCCGTAGCCGCACCTGCGCGTCCCCGGCCGCGGACACGTGGCACGACGTGACGAACCCGAGTGAGGTGATCGGCTCATCGAGCTCCGGATCGCGTACCGCATCCAGCGCGGCCAGCACCCGCGCGGCCCCCGGGGGCGGTTCCCCGGGGGACGCGTTCGGGGGTGCCGCTGTCACTGGGCTGGTCATGCCCCAGAGGCCGCGTGTTCCTCGGGGAGGCCGCCGAGCACTTCATGGGCGCCAGGCCTGCCCAGCCGGTGCTCGGCAGGCACATCGATGCCATACAGCGCGGCCGCGTTGAGCCCCATGATCTTCTTCTTGCCATCGGTGCCAAGCCGCGGGTAGTCGGAGAACTCAGGATCGTCGGGCATCTCCCAGTCGACGAACCCCTCGACCTGCCACTTCGGCTCCCAGATCGCGTAGTCGCTGCCGAACAGCATCTTGTCCTCGCCCACCCAGAACAGCAGCTCGCCCATGACCTTGGCGAAGAACTTGGGCCGCGCGTGCATGAGCCCGCCGATGACGACCGCGAGCCCGGCGTACACGTTCGGCTCCTGCGTGGCCATGAAGCAGAAGTCCTCGATCCGGGGCAGGCCGACGTGCTCGACGATGAAGTTCAGGTTGGGGAAGTCGGTCGCGGCGTGGTCCACGTCGGCCACGTCGAAGGCGTCCTTGTCCAGCGGCCAGATGGTCGGGCCCTTGTGCACGTGAATGTTCTTGATGCCGAGGTCCTGGGCGGCCGACAGGAACGTGTAGGCCTCCGGGTCGGTCAGCTTGTAGCCACGGGAGCCCTTGTTCCACTCGGCCGTGTACAGCTTCAGGCCCTTGGACCCGAACCGCTCGACGTTGCGCCGCAGCTCTTCCAGGCCCGCCTCACCGTCGCGGGGGTCGAAACGGGTGTTGTAGATGAACTTGCCGGGGTGCTTCTCGCCCATCAGTGCGTTGCGCTCGGTGGTGTTGAAGCCCTCCTTCTACCACTCCTTCAGCTAT
>Ga0207700_10000804_pt1 | contig 18112 bp, 22 predicted proteins | sample LARL82metaG_FD_184348 | JGI IMG/M metagenome (GOLD analysis project Ga0207700, IMG submission 184348) | Corn, switchgrass and miscanthus rhizosphere microbial communities from Kellogg Biological Station, Michigan, USA - LAR L8-2 metaG... | ecosystem: Host-associated > Plants > Roots >...
TGTTGGCGACGGACAAGGTGGCTTACGAGTGGTTCTCGACGAATATCTTTTACACTACGCAATCCGGCAGCGTCAACAACGAGCGGGAAACCCACTATCCCGTGGGCATGTTCATGGACCGTTTTCACGCGCCGCAGTCGCCGGGCTTGTTAATCCTGCACGCCTCCGGGAACGTGTTTGTCCGGGAGTTGGCGGCTAACCAGACTATCTTGGTGAAGCCTACTGCGCTGATCTTCAAAGATCCGACCGTGCAGATGCAATTGCATTTCGAGCAGCCGCGGACGGGCTTCAGCTTGTGGGGATCGTATTGGGCCAATCGGTATATGTGGCTGCGGTTGTGGGGGCCCGGCCGGGTAGCGGTTCAGTCCGTGTTCGACCGGATGGAAGGGGAAAACGGCAATATTACGAACTGCTCGTCGGCCACCGAGCGGCGCTGGTAGGGTTAACCCTTTTCGGCGACACTTTTCGGCGACTCGCTTGACCCTGGGCCTGAAGCCCTTTATAATCAATATTTAGAAGACTCATTGTGAGTGACGCTTCCGGGTAACTTATGACCGAGCGCGAAATCGACATCCTGCACTCGATTGTCGAGTCGTATATCCAGACCGGCGAACCTGTGGCCTCGCGTACAATCGCACGCCACCGGAAGGACAACCTCAGCCCGGCTACCATCCGCAATACTATGGCCGATCTTTGCGATGGCGGATACCTATCGCAGCCACATACTTCGGCGGGGCGCGTGCCGACCGAGAAAGCTTTCCGCAGTTACGTGCAGTCCTTGGCGCGGAGCCGGCTGCTCATAGCGGAATTGCAGCGTCTACGAAATGAACTGGGCCTGATGAATACGATGGAAGCGCGGGTGGAACGCTCCTCGCACATGCTGATGGAGATGACCAGCAGCGTCGGCATCACCGCCGCGATTCCGACATCCAGCCAGACGCTGGATCAAGTGGAGCTGATCGGATTAGCGGACCAGCGCGTCCTGATGGTGGTAGTCACGCGTGACCGCATGGTGCACAATCGCGTGGTGTCGCTGGGCGAACCCGTTTCCCAAGACGAGCTGGGCTCGATTCGCAATTACCTGAATCGAAATTTCAGCGGCTGGACGCTATCGGAGATCCACGCCGAATTGAAACGCAGGTTCGAGCAGCAAAGCGCGGCTTACGATGAGTTGCTCAAGAAGCTGACACTGCTGTATTCGAAAGGCCTGCTGGATATTGATTTCGCGCCCGAAGTTCATTTGGAAGGCGCCAGCAATCTGGTCGGGCTGGATCTGCACCTTACGCGAGAGAAGCTGCGCGAGCTCTTTCACACGCTCGAAGAAAAGAAAAGGATATTGCATCTGCTCGACCGTTTTCTGGAACAGCCTGCGGGCGAGCTGGCTGTCCACGTGGGCTTGGGCGACGTCCATCCCAGCATGCGGGAACTATCGCTAATTGGAGTTTCGATTCCACTGACGGGCGGCGTGTCCGCCAAGATAGCGGTGCTCGGATCCATGCGAATGAACTATGGAAAAGCGATGTCGGCGGTCTATCACGTAGGACAGGCATTTCGAGGCCTGCCAGAATAGCATCGCGGGCGCGTCGCCGCTGGCCGCGATTATAAACCGCCCAAGATTATAAACTGAAGGTATGAACCCGAAAGAGCCGCTGGTCGATTCCAGCGAATCCAGCCAGCCCTCCGGAGTAGCCGATCCTCCCAATCAAGGGTCGGTGGCATTGGAAGCGGTTACCGCGGAGCGCGACCGTCTGGCAGAGGAGAAAAACGATTTGACGGATCGGCTGCTGCGCCGGCAGGCGGAGTTCGATAATTTTCGCAGGCGGGCCGAACGTGAGAAGGCGGACGTGCTGGAATATGCCAATACCGAAACGGTTCGCGCTATCCTGCCGATTCTGGATGATTTTGAGCGTGCCCTGAAAGTGGAATGTACCGGGAAAGAGTACGCGCGTGGAATGGAACTGATCTACCAGAGGCTGTTGGATGGACTAAAGAAGTTGGGCCTGGAGCCGATTAGTGCGAAGGGACTGAAGTTCGATCCTAACGTGCACCATGCCGTCGACATGGTGGAAACCGACGAGGTGGAGGATCATACGGTGCTGGACGAATACCAGCAAGGGTACAATTTCCGGGGACGACCGCTGCGGCCGGCGATGGTAAAGGTAGCAGTGAAAAAACAATGAACGCCACCAAGCGCGACTATTACGAGGTCTTGGGAGTCAAGCGCGATGTCGACCTCTCGGGCTTGAAGAACGCCTACCGTGAGTTGGCGAAAAAGTATCATCCCGACCGGAATCCGGAACAGGAAGCGGAGGATAAATTCAAAGAGGCTTCCGAAGCATACAGCATTCTCAGCGATCCGCAGAAGCGCGCCGCCTATGATCGTTATGGCCACCAGGGTCTGCAGGGCTTAGGCGGCAATCAGGGCTTCGATCCCAACAATTTCACAGACTTCAGCGACATTCTGGGCGATCTGTTCGGATTTGGCGATCTGTTCGGGGGCGCTGGACGTCGGGGTGGCGGACGCAGCCGTTCGCAACGCGGCGAAGATCTGCGCTATGACCTGGAAATCAATCTGGAAGACGCCATTCGCGGACTGAGTGTGGATATCCAGGTTCCTCGCATGGAGGTCTGCTCCCGCTGTCAGGGAAGCGGCGCGGAGAAGAATGACGGGCTGGTTAGTTGCCCCATGTGCCATGGCCGTGGCGAGGTGATTTACCAGCAGAGCTTTCTGCAGATCCGCAGGACCTGCGGGCAGTGCGGCGGGCGTGGCCAGATTATTCGCCGCCCATGCACGGAGTGCCGCGGCGAGCGTTACGTCCGGACGGAGCGCAAGCTGAAGGTCAATATTCCAGCCGGCGTCGATACGGACACGCGCCTGCGGTTGACCAATGAAGGACAGCCGGGCGGAAACGGCGGGCCGGCGGGCGATCTGTACGTCGTAGTGAAGCTCAAGGAGCACCCGATTTTCGAACGTAGCGGCGACGACCTGCATTGCACCATCCCAGTTAATATTGCGCAAGCGGCTTTGGGCACCGAAGTGAGTCTGCTGACTTTCGACGGCTTGGAGTCGGTCAAAGTGCCGGAGGGCGCCCAGACCGGGTCTCGCATCCGGCTCAAGAACCTGGGCGTGCCTAAGCTGCAAGGGAGCGGTCGCGGCGACCTGTACGTGAACATTGATGTTCGGATTCCGAGCAAGCTTACACGTGAGCAGCGCAAGCTTTTCGAGCAATTGCGCGAGACCTTGCCCGCCGAGAACGAGCCTCACGAAAAAGGGATCATCGACCGGGTCAAAGACTACTTCATGTAGCGACTGAGTTGGTTCTGCCGGTGCGCTCCAGCCAGCCGCGAAACATGCGCGTGAAGGCCTGGACTTCGGGCGATTCCCAAAGTTCTTCGACCGTGCATCTCATCTTGCGCCGCCAGTTGGGGTATTCGGCGGTGGTCCCTGGCAAGTTCTGCTGCTCGGTTTCTTTTAGCAGATCTTCATGGTTCAACACCATCAGCTTGGATGGCGTGGATGCGAGAATGCCCACGATGGCGTTGTGCAATTCTCCGGTGAGGTCGGGAACGTCGTTGCAATTGCGGGGGAACCAGTCTGGAAGTAGCTTGAGGTCCGTAAGCAGGTCGAGCAGCTTTTGCTTTTCGCGCGCGCGGTCAGCCAGCATCTGGCGGTAGGTTGCGTCATCGGGCAGCAGGCCCGCGCCCCGCCGCGCTTCGATGTCGCGTCCTAACCAGAATCCGGCCAGGGTTGGTAAATCGTGCGTAGTTGCCGAGACGAGGGCATCCAGGGGATATTCTTCGGGCTTGCGCATGCGGCCATTCCGGTCCTGCTCGAAGTACAGCAAACGATAGCTGAGAATTCCGAAGCGGTGCAGCGCTTCCCGGACTTCGTCCGGAACAGTTCCCAGGTCCTCACCCACGATCAATACTTTATTCCGCACGCTTTCCAATGCCAAGATTCGGAGCAGGTCTTCGTGCCGGTCGCGCACATAGGTTCCTTCCAAAGCTTCCATGCCGTCCGGAATCCAAAACAGGTGGAAAAAGCGCATTACGTGATCGATTCGGAGCGCGCCGCCATGGCGAAGGTTTTTGCGGATCGACTCGGCGAACAACCGATAGCCGTCCTGATAATGCCGGTCGGAATTGGGCGGCGGGAAGGCCCAATCCTGACCCTTGGGCGAGAAGCCATCCGGCGGGGAGCCTACCCGGGATCCGGAAACGAAGAAGGAGCGGTGTGCCCATAGATCGGCGCCGAAACGATCGGTGGCGAGGGCGAGGTCGTGATACAGTCCGATGCTGAGGCCGCGCCTCTGGGCTTCCTCCTGCGCCGCAGCGAATTGTTGATCGAGCTGCCATTGAACGTATTTGTGAAAGAGCACGCTGCGCCAATGCTTCTGAGCGTACTCACGGGTCGCGGCCGATTCCGGATCCTGATACTGTTCGGGCCAGGCGGGCCAATTCCAGACGTCGGGGTATTGCTTGTGAAGCGATTCATCCAAGGCGGAATGGACCGCGAAGAGATGTAGCAGGCCGCCCTCGCGCTGAATGTAATCACGGAACTCGCGCGCGCGTGGTGTGTCTTCGGCCCAGTCGCTGAGGAAGACGCGAAACAGCAATTTCAGGAAGCGCATCTTCAACCGGTGGACCCGTTCGTATTCGACGAACTCGGCGGAGCGAAGCGCCTGAATCTCGGTCTGCAGGGCGGGCGAGTTGAGCAGGGCTGCAGGTTGGGGCGAAGACCGGAACTCATCAATCTGCTCCAGATCGAGATAGATCGGATTACGGTAGAAGATCGAGTTGGGCAGATAGGGGCTGGTGTTATAGGGTTGCCGATTGGCGATGGCATGCAGCGGATTCAGCGCGACGAAGGTTGCTCCCGTTTGTTCGGCCGTCCAGGCGACGAAAGCTTTGAGATCGGTGGTGTCCCCGCATCCCCAATTCCGTTGCGAACGAACTCCGTATAGACTGATCGCGATGCCGGCGGCGCGGCCGGAGATGAGCCACGGTGGCTGGTAGGCGCGCTGGGGACAAACGATCAATCGAGTCGGCTCAGCTGGTTGGCCGCCGATTTCGATCGAAAGCTGGTGATAGCCTAGCGGGAGATCCTGGGGTACGGTGATTCGCTTGCGAACGAAGGTCCTTCCCCGCAGCGATATTTCCTGCGCGATTTCGAGATCGGCCAGCGAACAAGCGATCTCCAACGTGGTCCCCTGTTCGGTTCGAATCCTGATTACGGCCGGAAGATTTGTCTGCTCGGCTGTCAACGAGACTGCGATTTGGTGGAACTGGTCATCCTTGGTAAGAACCAGAGTTGAAGGAAGCGGGCGCTGCCACTCTCGCCAGGAGCGCTCTTCAAGGGCATGTTCGAGAGACGTCGGCGAGCTGGTATCCACACCTAGTGATCCGAGGATGGCGGTCTGAGTGTCGACAGAGGAGTGATGCTGCTTTCCCCATACGTCCCAATAATCGGTTTCAATGCCGCAAGCCTGGGCTGCTTGGGCGGGTTGCCGACCATCGGCGATATCTGCGGTGGGAGCGCCTTCTGGTATTTCGCCCATGTGATAATAGGATCGTGGACGAAGAGGTCAAGTTTCAACCCAGTCTTCCGAGCGAGCTTTTCGCGCGCATCGACAACGAAGACGTTGTGGACGGCTCCGAGGGCATTATAACAACCACGCTCGACAAAGCTATTAACTGGGGGCGCAAGAACTCGATCTGGCCGATGTCGTTCGGCCTGGCATGCTGCGCTATCGAGATGATGTCGATGATCGGATCGCGCTTTGACATTTCCCGTTTCGGCGCGGAGGTAATGCGCGGTTCTCCGCGGCAATCCGACCTGATGATCATCGCCGGCCGGGTCTCCAACAAGATGGCGCCAGTAATCCGGCGTTTGTACGAGCAGATGCCCGAGCCGAAGTGGGTGATTTCGATGGGGGCATGCGCCACGTCCACTGGTGTCTTCAGCAACTACGCTCTGATCCCGGTGAACCAGGTAATCCCGGTGGATGTATACGTTCCGGGGTGCCCTCCGCGGCCGGAGCAGCTAATTTACTCGATCATGATGCTGCAGAAGAAGATCGAGAACGAAAAGGGAACCATCAAGAAGGTTCTGAACTTGGCCTGAGCGCTCGTTTGTGGTTGTTTTCGGGTAAGTCACGTCCCTCCTCAAGCTTTCTCCAGCGCTACCGATAAGCATGAACAAAGGCGTTTATACCTTTTCGGAAAGGTTTGAGATGGAAATATCTTCTGTCCAGCCGAATGTCACGCCGTCTACGCAAGCGCCGCCAGTTGCGGCTGCAGAGGCCGCTCAGCGAAGAGAACTGATTCAAGCCGCCAAGTCGGTGAACGAAAGTGGGCTTCTCGGCCACAATCAGCTTGTATTCCTGATTGACCGCGCCACTCACAAGCCCGTCATCCGGGTGGAAGATCCGGAGACTCATGAAGTGGTGCTACAACTGCCGCCGGATTACGTGCTGCGGTTGGCGCAAGACTTACAAAATGGCTGAGTACAATTAATCTCGCGCGCTGCCGATACGTAGGTTAGAATGCGCAACAAACGCTACCAAGAATCCCTGGACGATGAAATTCTGACTGCCGATCCCGTGCGGCTAATTCAAATGCTCTATCGTGGAGCTGTCGATTCGATCACCACCGCTCGCCGATATTTGAAGTTGGGTGACATCCGCGCCCGTTCAGGCGCGATCAGCAAAGCAATGGCGATTGTGACGGAACTTTCGCTTTCACTGGATCACACCACGGGCGGCGATTTGAGCAAGAATCTAGCTGAATTGTATGCCTATGCCGAGAAGTTGTTGATTCAGGCCAACCGGGAACAGTCTGACCCGCCGCTGGCTGAGGCAGAGCGTCTGTTATCCACCTTGCTGGACGCTTGGGAGAGCTGTATCGCTGCTAACATGCCAGCGGAGACAAATGGGACGAGCCCAGAAGACCGCACCGCCTACCGGCCGGTCAGTTGCGCTTACTAAGCTTATTCGCGGGTGTGATGGTCGATTATGGCCTTGGCCACCGCTTCGGCGGGCACCTCGTACTTACCGGATTGCACTGCGAGCCGAAGCTGCTCCAGTCGCTGTGGATCGGCAGTAGAAAGCGCCTGCGCCATCTGAGACACCTCAGCCTGATCCGTGCCGCGAGCGGCCGTTGGATCTTTCTCTAACGCGCGCTTTTCGGCGGCTTGTTCTGTTTTCCCGGTCTCTTGAGTGAGAGGGGCGCGATTCAGATCATCGATTCGCATTCTTTGCCAATCCTGTTATTACCATCTTAGCGATTCCTAGTCCTCCGCTGCTGGCCAAGGCCTGAGCGAACTGCTGTTCTCCGAGTTCGATCATAGTCGAATTCTCCTCGCTGTCCTCGGCGCCGTCAGCCCCGCCGCCGGATGTTTCGCGCGCCGATTTCATCAATTGAGCCAGCAGTAGAGCCTCAAAATCCGTTGCCGCTTGCCGGATTTTTGCGGGGCTGTCCTTTTTCGCCGAACTGGTCGACAAGGAGGGCTGGGTTATGGAATAAGAAAGCAGGGGCTCAATCGACATGAGTTTAGATAACCTCCAGTTCGGCGTCGAGCGCTCCGGCGGCCTTGAGATTCTGCAGGATCGCGATGATATCGCGCGGCGTCGATCCGATGGCGGTGAGCGCCCTTACGAGTTCTTCGACGCTCGAACCTTGCTTCAGCACAACATTGCGGGCCTGTTCTTCCTTGGCTGTAACGGTGGTTTGCGGCGTAACAGTAGTCTGACCGGGGGACAGCGCTGCTGGCTGCGAGGTGATGAAATTGGTCTGGATTTCCACCGTCAGCGTGCCATGCAAGATGGCCACGGGAGCGATTCGAAGGTCCTTTCCCATTACGATTGTGCCGGTGCGCTCGTTAATTACGATCCGGGCCGGGCGGTCTGTTTCGACAGTGAGGTTCTCGATCTCTCCCAGAAACCCCACGACGTTTGATTTGTAAACTGGTGGCGTATCCACCGAGACTAACGCCGAATTCTCGGCGCGCGCCGGTTCCGCGCCGTCGTTTCCGAACTTCTTGTTGATAACGTCTGAGATCCTGGCTGCCGTTGTGAAATCGGCCTGCCGCAGTTGAAGCTTTATGTGCCGCGCGGGCGTGACCGAGGGTGCTAGTCTCTCGATGATGGCCCCGTTGGGGATGCGGCCCGCAGTGGGATGGTTCACTGTTCGGGTGCCGCCGCCGCCGCGGCCCGCCACAAAGCCGCCCGTGATCACCGAGCCTTGTCCTGCCGCGTATACCTGGCCATCCGGACCCTTCATGGGCGTTAGCACCAGGACGCCACCTTGGAGGTTTGTGGAGTCACCGATCGCAGCCACGGAAATATCGAGGCGTGTTCCCGGTTGACCGAAGGGTGGCAAATCGGCGGTTACTAAAACGGCCGCCGTATTTCTCACCAGAATTGCGGTCGGAGATACCTGGATGCCCATACGCGCCAGGAGGTTTGTAAGGCTCTGTGACGAGAAAACGGTTTGTCTTTTGTCACCAGTGCCGTTCAAGCCCACGACCAGGCCGTAGCCAACTAACTGGTTGTCGCGCACTCCTTCAATGGACACCAGATCCTTGAGGCGCGTTCCAACGGGCTCCGCCCGGAGCGAAACTAGCGCGAGCAAACCGAGTGAGGATCGGAAGGTCATAGGTCAGAAGGGAAGCAGCCCCAGCAAGATTCGGTATAAGAAGAAAGGTCGCTTAACGGCATCGTTCACCACGCCCCGGCCATTTACTAGGATCTCCATGCGGGCCACGCGATCGGAGGGAATCGAGTTTACCGGGCTTAGGTCATCCGGCCGGATGATGCCCCGCACCGTGATCACCTGCTTCTCGGAATTGATGGCGATTTCCTTCTGGCCCTGGACCACCAAGTTGCCGTTCGGCAGGACATCGGTCACCTCGGCTGTCACGGTGGTGGTGAGCGTACTGTTACGTGAAGTCGTTCCCTGGCCTTGCAGTTGTTGATTGTTGGTGGCACTTGCAAGATTCGACAGCGCGCCGGCGACGCTCTTCGGCCCGAACAAGGAAGCGACTGACGCTTTGACGTTCGATTTTCGGGAAGTGTTTGTCCCACCAGTAGAAACAGCCGAAGAAGTGTCAGAGACAATGATCGTGACCAGATCGAAAGTCTGGCTGGCTCGTACGTCGCGAAAGCCATCCGCTAAGCGCCCGCCGGCAGTATACAGCGAACCTGGCGACGCGTTGGAAGCTTGGTGCGAGCGCCGGTTGACATCCTGGGCATACTGCTCCAGCGAGGGTTTTTCTTGCGCCGTCGGCTTCTTCTTCGCGGCAGCCGGCGCCACAAACGCAACGATGCAGAGTGCAACAAAGCAATATTTCGTCATGTTAAGCTCCGGGCGTTGAGCGCATTATGGCTTTGCCTTTTTCCTCGACAACGGCGCGAAAGTTCTTGCCGGTAGAAGGGCTATGGACCAGGATGCTCTCACCCTTTTTCCCGGACGATTGGGCGATCGTATCCAGCGATAACGTCGCCGAGCCGTCGATCACACTTACCTGCACTTTGTCACCTTTGTAGATATCCCGCGGTTCGTCGAGCGCGTTGGGAGCAAATCCCTGGCCAGCTGAAATAGTTCGCCGCGCGATCTTACCGATGATGCTTTCGCGAGAAGCCCGAGATGGTTCAACAAACGGAAACTGCCGCTCATGCACTTCTTTGATCTGCTCAGCACCAATTACCGCTCCCAGAGCGATATCCTGGGCCGCAACCACCACGACTCGGTCCACTGAGAGCTTGACCTTGGCCCAAACCATCACGCTGCGCTGGCCATCGTAAACGAGGCGGCCCCTCCAAACCACAGGGCTATTCGGGGCCTCGAGAGTTGGTTTGTTTAACCCGGCGCGCCGGAATTCCAACCTTCCCAGGGGCGCTGGCTGTTCGCTAAATTCGATGAGTTCCAACTCCGCGTTGGCAGTGTTTAGTGCAGCGACCAAAGCTGCCTGCATGTCTTCACGGGAAATAGGTCGGACCAAACGTTCGACGCATACGCCGGGCATCGGGCCGCCGAGGACCAGAGTTAAACCATGCCGCTGTGCGAGGAGGGTGAGTTCCCGGGCCGAAAGAATCCGCTGTGTTCCCGGCAGCGGGGAAAAGCCAAGCGGTGTGTCGGGATCCAGTTCCTGAAGAAACGGAACAGCATCACGCAGGTCGCGGACCGTGATCTGGCCGGAGGAGACCGCCAAGCAGCCGGCTCGAGCGAGTGCCTCTAATAGGACCGAGATCAAGATGGTCTTCATGCCGTGACGTTGTTGACCTGCTGATACATCTGGTCGGCGGCCTTTACCACTTTGGAGTTGGCCTCATAGGCGCGCTGGCTGACGATCATGTTGATGAACTCTTCCACCACACTGACATTCGACCCTTCGACATAGCCCTGCATCAAGGAGCCCAAACCCTCCTGACCTCCCGGATTGCCGATGGTCGGGTCACCGGAGGCGTCGGTTTGCAAGAAGAGGTTGTTCCCGATGCTGTTGAGGCCCGCGGGATTCGCAAAATTCGACAGCTGAATCTGTCCCGCCACCTGTGCGGCGGTTTGGCCGGGCTGCGTGTAACTGACGGTGCCATCGGGAGCGATGGTAATGCTTTGAGACTGTGCCGGGATTGTGATCTGGGGCTCGAGCGGGTCGCCATTCGCGGTCACGACATTGCCATCGCGATCAAGCTGGAATCCTCCATCGCGCGTATACGCGACTTCGCCGGTCGGCCGCCGGATCTGGAAGAAGCCTTTTCCTTGAATAACCAGGTCCAGGGGGTTACCCGTCTGCTGAAAGTTTCCCTGGGTAAGAATGATTTCGTTGGAGGCCGGGCGTGTGCCGAGCCCCAGCTGCAGGCCGCTGGGTACGATAGTTTGTGAGCCAGCCGCGGCACCCGGCTGCACGTAGCTCTGGTAAAGCAAATCCTGGAACTGCGTGCGCCTCATCTTGAAACCATTGGTGTTTGCGTTGGCGAGATTGTTGGCGATATTGTCAACGCTCATTTGCTGGGCCGCCATGCCGCTGGCTGCGCTATAGAGTGCTCGAATCATTGTTTAACCTCAGAGTTCAGTCTTGGTGCCATGCTCAAATTGTTTCTGCACATTACTGGGCCACCCGCGCGACCTCTTCCACCGCGCGCCGGTTCATATCAGCGCCAATCGCGAGGGCTTTCTGCAGTGTTTCGAACTGCCGCAAGATATTCACCAGCCGAACGGCCGACTCGGCGGGCTGGGAATTGGCCGCTTCGAGCTTGCCCTGGTGGATTTCGGCCTGCGGGCCTGAAATTGGTGGCATCGTGGAAATGTCCGTCCGGAAATAATTATTGCCACGCTTGGAGAGTGCAGCAGGATCGGGAAAGTTCACTACGGCGATCTGAGCCACGTCCTGACCGTCCTGCCGGACCGTGCCGTCCGAACCGATTTCCACGGGCCGGGTGTTGTCGACGAGAACCGGCTTCCCGTCCTGGCCTTGGATTTTGTGGCCGTCTTGCGTCTCGATTTCTCCCTTTAGCGAGAGCCGGAAACTTCCATCCCGCGTGAACACGGGGCCGTTGGGAGATTGGGCAGCAAAAAAGCCCTGGCCATTGAGTGCAAGATCGAGCGGGTTACCGGTGGGCGTCAGCGAGCCTTGGGTGAAGTCGGTCCATTGGCGCTCTATCACTGGAAGAGCCGTAGGACTAGTGCCGAAGGGAGAATCGGCTGCCTCAGCTGTCAGATACAAACCATAAAACTCACGATCCGCTTTGAAACCCGGGGCGGAAGCGTTGGCGATGTTGTTGGCGAGCATATCTAGGCTTTCGAGCCTGGCTCGAATTCCACTGGCTGCCGCGCTAGTAAGAGGATCCATAGCGAACCGGTCGTCCGGGGCTGTGAGAGCAATTGATGGGCCGCGAGCGATTCCTCTCCTATTCATGCGAAATCGGGCGATGAGGGCGTTATGGACGGAATGACGGCGCCAAAAAAGTGTCAGAACGGGATTGGTGCCATTTCTGTATCGCTAATACTTCCGTTAACCCCATGAGTTTTCGGGAAGCGGAGGTGGCCCGCCACATGCTTTCTAGCAAGCCGTGAATGTGACCGGCATCGAACTCGCTCCTACGCCGCTGAGCAAACCGAGCCGAACTCTCGTTGGAAGTATCCCAGGCCTACGGCTTCCTGGCAGCGAGTTGGGCGCGTTTCTATCCTTAGTGACTGGTCTTGCAGAGAAGATTCCCGTCACCGCTCCGAGCCAGATGGATGTCGCTCCTGCCTTCCCGTCCAACTCTGATGGCAAAGGCGCCCCAAGCAAAGATAAAGGAAGCAATTCAACTCGTGACTTAAAAGACTTAAGCGCCTTGGGCAAATCAAGCAGCTTATTAAACAAAGACAAGAAGAACGAGCAGGCAGATTCGGTTGTTCTTCCACCGCCGGTCGCCCTACCTCAGGGACCGGCCGTCTTGATTGCGAGTCCGACAAATGTTTACGAAGTCCCAAGTCGTGGGCCGCAGTCGAGAGTAGAGAGTGAACAGGTCACATCGAGTGGAAACAAAGGCGATAGCGGCGCGACGCACTCCTCCGATGCTGAACGTGTGCCTTTGGCCTCGGCAAGTCTGCCTGTGACTACGCTTGGGGTGGACGTCGCCTTCGCTCTCCGTTTGACACCGGTCGTTCCGGCAGCCAAGGACTCTTCTCAAGCTGATATGTCATCCGCGCAATCAGTGGTTGTCAAGTTCACTTCGATCCCGACTCCGGAACCAGTCCAACTTAATTTGAATCAGAGCTCCGCAATCACGAACGAAGTGTCCGGCACCACGCTCACAACACTTAAGGATTCGTTTTCCAATCTCGTTCCGTTCCGAGCGAGTCCGGATGCCAAGCCACTTCAGAGTGACGAACATATCACCAGCATTTCTACAGCAGTCCGTCCTGGACTCGATAGGCAGGCTGAGCCCACACCGGGTCCTTTGCCTGTTCCCAGCCCCGCTGCAGTCCCACAGAATTCGCAGCAGGCAGCCACATGGTCTTGGCCGTCGTGGCCGAAGCAGAGCGCGGAGAGTAACGCGGCGGCGCCACCAGAGTCTCACGGGCGGCCCGATCAACAGCTCAAATCAGAGCCAAGCACGGCTGCGGCACCCGGTTCTACGGAGGGTGTCACGCGCCAACCCGATTTGGCAGCGACGGCGAATGGCACGTTGCCAGTTATGGCCCGTACATCGCCCCGGCCTATTGCGCCGGGAGAGTCTGGCGTATCCCAACCCGAGCCGAAAGTGTCCAAGGTGGAGCCCGCGGCCAAACGAGAGATTCAGTCCTCTTCGCTGAACAGCGGGCAGGCTGGGGCCAACGCTACAGGTGCGGAAGCTCCATCTCGTCCGCCGGATACGCTCGGCGCACCAATCACGCGCGTGGACCGCTCTTCCGCCACCGAACCCTCGGCCTTGAAAGTCGCTTCGGAACCTGAAACAAAAGTGGACATTGCGCCACCACCCTTTCGACAGATCTCGCTGAAGCTAACAACTGACGACTCCACTCGACTGAATCTCGATTTGATAGAAAAAGCGGGCAAGGTTCAAATCACGGTTCGCACACCCGACCACGAACTCGCGAAATCTCTACAAACGGATCTGGGTGATCTGATAGGAAGGTTGGAAGGCAAAGGATTCAAGACCGAAAGCTGGATACCAGCCACAATCCACCAGGCTGCCGCCCCGTCGCAGTCCACCGACTCGAACAACGGCTTTGGCCAGCCTCAGCATTCCGGTGCGGGTCAGGGCGGCGACCAGCAGCGCCATCAGCAAAATGGATCGAACCAGCGGCAGCAAGCGCGCTGGAAGGCACAGATTGGAGACATTGTCACAGCAGATGAAAAAACTAGGAGTGAAAGTTAATGATAACCAGCTTGGTTAATGGAGCGACCAACGCGCCCCCAACCTCGACGTCCACGCAAACCAATTCACTGGCAGCTAATTCCGGCACGGATGCCCTTGCAAACGAGCAGACTTTTTTGAAACTGCTGGTTGCTCAGATGCAAAACCAGGATCCGACGCAGCCGCAAGACGGAACTCAGTTCGTAACGCAATTGGCTCAGTTCAGTTCGCTCGAGCAACAGATCGCAATGCGGCAGGATCTGGACGCTATGAGCAAGCCCGTGGTCAATAGTCAGACCGGCGGCACACAGGCGGCACGACAACAATAAGGGGGCTTCATGTTTACATCATTTTCCACAGCACTTTCGGCTCTCGCGGCGCAATCGACCGCCATTGACGTAGTCGGAAACAACCTCGCGAATCTCAATACACCGGGATTCAAGAGCAGCGTGGTTTCTTTCCACGATCTGGTGACCCAGTCCTTGGGCGCCGGCCTCGGTGATACCCAAGTTGGGTTTGGCGTGGGCACACCCATCACCCTGCGACAATTCTCCCAAGGCGCAATTCAGACCACCGGAGGAACCCTGGATGCCGCGATCCAGGGAGACGGCTTCCTCGTTATTCAAGGACCGAACCAGTCCATCGAATATACTCGCGGCGGCAACCTTCAAGTAGATAAGGATGGCAACCTGACCACCGCGACCGGCGAAGCGGTGCAAGGTTGGACCGAGAGCAACGGGGTCCTGAATACCAACGCACCTCCTGGCAACATCACCATACCGGTCGGCACGGTACAAGCCCCGGTTACGAGTAAGAATATCTCTTTCGACATGAATCTCAACGCCGCGGCGGCGCCGGGAACCTCGGATGCGACCTTTGCAACCTCGGTCACCATTTACGACTCGCTGGGCAATTCGCATATTGTAACAGCCACCTTTACCAAAGATGCAACCACAGCAGGCCAATGGAATTATTCGGCCGTCGTCCCGGACACGGATCTACAGACTCCTCCGTTCACGCCTTTAACTGGCAGCGTCACCTTCGATTCGAACGGTAAATTGGCTACGCCGGCTTCGACGGATCCTCCGCCGCAACTGCAAATCACGGGTCTCAAAGATGGCGCCTCGGACATGACGATCAGCTGGGACTTGTTTAACGGCACGTCTCCACGGTTGAGTCAGTATGCGCAGCCATCGTCCATCTCAGCGGTTGCGCAGGATGGGTCACCAGCCGCCCAGCTAGTCAGAGTAGCGGTGGCTGATGCCGGACAGATCCTGGCCCAATTTTCCAATGGACAGCAGTTGGTGGTCGGTCAACTCGCTATGGCTACAATTCGAAATCCCGAATCGTTAATCGCGGTCGGGAATAATAACTATCAACTCAGCGCCCGCTCCGCGCTTCCGGCCGTAGGGCTACCGGGTACCGGCGGGCGTGGATCGATCAAGGGGGGTGCCGTGGAGGCCTCCACGGTAGACATAGCCAAAGAATTCACCAACCTGATCGTCTATCAGCGCGGATACGAGGCGAACTCAAAAATCATTAATGCTGTGGACAGCCTCAGCCAGACCACCATAAACCTGATCCATTGATCGAGTTTAGCCGGCCGTGACTCCTTTTCAAGAGATCGCCGATCTGACCGACGTGACCGTCGACGTAGAAGTCGAACTTGGCCGAAGAATCATGACCATTGCGCAGATTCTACAACTCGGACAGGACAGCGTGATCCGGATGGGGCGGTCGGCCGGCGACAACATCGACATTTTGGTGGGTGGGACCCTCATCGGCTACGGGGAGATCGTGATTATCTAAGATGCCGTAGGTGTCCGGATTACGGACTTCACTCTGGAGGAATGAACTCGAATACAAGACATGGACGTCATTCGACAATCGTTGGCCATTACATTCGTATTTCTGTTACTTTGGGCGGCCTTGTGGTTTCTCCGAAAGAAGCGCGGAAGTTTGTTTACCCCGGGCCGAACCAACAAAGGACTCCTGGAGACCCGCGGCAAGCTTGCTCTGAGCGCGCAGCACACCGTTCACGTGGTTCGGATCGCAGACCGCGACTTGGTTCTAGCAGTGTATCCCTCGGGCATCACGCTGTTGTGCGATTTACCGGGTTCTTCAGCCTCTCACGTTGGGTCGGTGAGCGAGCTATGACGAATTCACGCCACGTCCTCACGCTGTTGCTGGTCGCCTCCGACGCATCGTGGGCCCAGGGCCAAAGCCCAAGCTCTCTGCTGGGTGTATCTCTAAGTCAGTCCAAAGGGTCCGCGAGCCTGGGCGTACCGATGCAGATCGTCGTCCTGCTCACTCTGCTCACGGTTCTACCGGCGGTCATCATGACCGTGAGCCCCTTTTTACGGATTACAATAGTGCTCCACTTTCTACGGCAAGCGCTAGGCACTCAAGGAACGCCTTCCAATCAGGTGCTGATTGGGTTAGCGCTATTTCTGACGCTGCTCATTATGCAGCCCGTGGTCTCAGAAATGTATCACAAAGGCTGGGAGCCTTTGGAAGAAGGTCAGGTCACCTGGCAACAGGCTTTCGATGACGGCTCGAAACCGCTGCAGGCCTTTCTGATTCGCTATGTCCGGGAAAAGGACGTGCGTCTGTTTTTGGACCTCTCGCATACTCCGGCGCCCCAGCGGCCCGCCGATCTCTCGCTCACCGTTTTAGTGCCGGCCTATGTGCTCTCTGAACTTAAAACGGGCTTTCAAATCGGCGCTGTGCTGTTTCTCCCCTTTCTGGTGATCGACCTGGTCGTAGCTTCGGTCACACTGTCGATCGGGATGGTCCAACTGCCACCCGTCATGTTGTCGGCGCCTTTCAAGATCCTGTTGTTCGTCTTGGTGGATGGCTGGAATCTGGTGGTCGGATCGCTAGTGAGGAGTTTCTATCAAACATGACCCCTGAAATGGCGGTGGAGATCTTTCGCCAGACACTCATGGAGACATTCTGGTTGAGTGTTCCGATTCTCGCCATTGGATTTGTGGTTGGAATCGGGATCAGCCTGGTGCAGGTTCTGACCTCCATTCAAGACACCAGTTTTGGAGCCGTTCCCCGGTTGGCCGCATTTCTGTTCGGGTTGCTGCTATTGCTGCCGTGGATGACGGCCAAGTTGGTTTCCTACACCACCATTTTGTTCGGCGATTTCGGCCGCTATGCACGTTGATCTCACCCTGAATTTTTCTCTGCTGTATGGGTTCCTTCTAGTGCTAGCCCGCGTCTCAGGCGTAATCGCCTTTGTCCCGATCCCGGGCGTTTCTGCCGGCCCGGAGGCCAGCCGTATCGTACTGGCCTTGGCACTCACCATTGCGTTGTTTCCAGTCTGGCCTGCCCCCGTGGTGACGGGCCCGGTGTTCGGAAAGTTGTTGGGATGGATGGCCGCCGAGGCTGCATTCGGCTTGACCATTGGGGTGGCGATTGCTTTTCTCCTCGAAGGCGTACAGATGGCAGCGCAAATGATTGGCCTGCAGGCCGGCTACTCCTTCGCCTCGACGGTCGATCCGTCCACGCAGGCCGACACCACTTCGCTACAGATTCTGGCCCAGCTGCTGGCCGGTTCGCTCTTCTTCGCCTTCGGATTCGATCGGCAGATCATTCGCATTCTCGCCAAAAGCTTCGTATCGATTCCGGGTGGAACCTACGCTCTGGATCTCTCGATCGTGGATGCCATTACGCACCTGGGATCGGCAATCTTCATAACCGGGCTCCAGTTGGCCGCTCCGGTTTTGGCTTTACTACTCTTGTTGGATATTACATTCGCGGTGCTCGGCCGGCTGCAGCAGCAACTACAACTTCTTTCCCTTTCGTTCTCGATCAAAATGTTGGTCGGGCTGGCATTTCTCGCGGGCATACTCTCATTCTTTCCAGGAGTTTTCGCGAAGACGGGCGCCGTTACTTTTCGCACACTCCTGCGCTTGCTGACTCACTAATGGCCGACCAGGGACAAAAAACCGAAAAGCCCAGTAAACGAAAGCTAGACAAAGCCAGACGCGAAGGCCAATTTCCATCCAGCCGTGAGTTTCTGGCTGCGCTGCAGTTTTTGACGTTTGTAGTATTGGTAGGCACCAGTGCCGGGAGCTTCCTCAACCGCGCGCGCGAAATGGCGCACTACTTTCTGAAGGCGGCCTTTCATCTGCAGCTCACTGCTCATAGCATCGCGGGTCTGTATGTCCAGTCGGTGGGCCAAGTCTTCCAGCCGCTGATGTGGTTGGGAGCTTGTTTGATCGGCGTGGCTCTGGCGGCTCAATTAGGGAGCACGCGCT
>Ga0207700_10000805_pt1 | contig 18110 bp, 15 predicted proteins | sample LARL82metaG_FD_184348 | JGI IMG/M metagenome (GOLD analysis project Ga0207700, IMG submission 184348) | Corn, switchgrass and miscanthus rhizosphere microbial communities from Kellogg Biological Station, Michigan, USA - LAR L8-2 metaG... | ecosystem: Host-associated > Plants > Roots >...
GCCAACAGGTTGGGATTGAATCCTTGCAATAGCTTCAGGTTGAAGCGCCCAAGCGCACTTAGATCAAGCACATGCTCGCCCGTGAGATGCACAGTCCCTTTTGCATCAATGTCGGTCTCTGTTCCTGTAAGGTGGAACTGGTCCACTTTCAGCGATTCGCTTTCAAGCCCAAAATGAATTGGCCCGTCATTTTGCAGCTTCACGTTTTCAATGTCCGCAGAGAGCTGAGTAACGTTGCCGGTAACCACTAGGCTGCGTGGCCGCTTCATGGGGCCATGGATATCAATTTCTCCCGCAATGGATGAGTGACCTGTGATCTGCCCTTGGAAATAAGCGCGAATCAATGAGTCAAAGTCGAGATGCGAGAATTTCAGCGTGATCTGCCCGGGCCACTGATCGCGAAGACGCACGGCCCCGTCAACGTTCAGCTCCGCATTTTCAAAATTCGACCGTCCCCGCAGTTGCACGGTATCGCCATGCGTCTCCGCAAGAATCGCCATGCTGCCAACCGTCTCATGATTCAGCACAATATTGCGTAGATCAATTTCGCCATTGATGGCGGGGGCATCTTGAGTGCCGGAGCCAGTCAGATGAAAGCCGGCTTGTCCCTGAACGGAAAACCGGGGCAAATCAAAACGTTGAAAATTCGCAAAATCAATGTTGGCGCCGGTAAGATCGAAATGATAACTCTTGTTTCCCAGATCGTATGCCATGAGTCCGGTAAAACGCGCGCCATTATGGGCCAACTGGATATTTTCCAGTCGCGCTTCGCTTCCATTCAGCCGCAAGTCACTGGAAAAAGCTTTGAAGGGCTCGCCATAGATTGCCAATTTGTTGATTTGCACTTTGCCGCCGCCCTGCAAGTTGCGTAAAGTACCGGCGGCCCGCACGTCGGCGTTGACGATGCCGGAGAGATCATAGTTCGTCCCGCCAAGGGCCTGCATGTCTGCCACATTTTCATTCTGGATATGAAGATTGAGATTGAGCTGGCTCGTGTTTTCGTCGAAGTTGCCTTGGCGCAGGGTTGTGGTTGCAGAAAATCCCAATTGTGCCGCGCCACGACGTAGTGTTCCACGCTGCAGAGATAGCATGGAAGGCGAGTACGCCAGGTCGGCTGAAAGTGCGTCCCAGTGCATTCGCGGCGGGTTTCGCTGGCCTTTAGGCTGGCTGGCTAGACGGAATTCCGTATCAAACTTTTCCAGTTCAAGGCGACCACGCGTTGAAAGCGCGTCAAGCCTGCCAAAAATTACTCCATTGAATGACGATCTGCCTTCCAGCGTGATTGGAATGCGGGTTCCCGGCTCCAGCGCATCGATTGCGGGCTGTAACTCGCGCAAATCGGTTGCATTCAGTGAAACATGGGCTTGCGCCTTTTCCGATCCCAGTGATCCTGTCGCGTTCACGCGAATGGCACGCGTTGCCAGCGTCAGTCCCGCAACGTCGAGTGTGCGCGCATCGCCATGATATGTCGCCTGCAATTGTGCGGTTACGGGCACTTCTTTGGCCGAAGGCGCTGCCGGAGGAGCAACTTCCAACTTCATGGAAGAGACTGCGCGCTCCAGTGATCCTGTCCACGCAGAATTGATGTCGCCGGAAATGCTCCCCGCCAATTCAATCTTGTCCAATGGCATCTTCGCGGAGGAAATAGCCGCCGCAACGTTGCTGGCCTGCACACCGGACAAATGCAGCCGGGTGGTTCCCTGTTGCGGCAGTGCTTTCTTTGCCGCAGTCGACGCGGGAGCCCAATTCGTGATCTGCACATCGCCCTGCGCAGTACCGCCGAATATATGCGCAACCAGGCGGGAGAGGACGATCTTGTCTTGTGTCACCGAATAAGGCGAGGACGCTTCAACAGACGAGATACGCGCAGTCGCATCGCGCCATTCAAGGCCGCGAACACTGAGATTTCCTTGTGAAGAATAGCGATCGCTCTGATACGAACCCTTACCACCCAATTCAGCTCGTCCGGCCCGTAGCTGTTTCCAATTTGCCGTGTTGCCCACCTGCGCAAGATCCAATGAAGCCTGATATTGCAACGTGAGTTCCGGATTGTTGTAATTGCGAAGAGTTCCACTCGCTTCAACTTTGGAACCGCCCACCGCCAGCCGGAGCGATTTGATCTCCGTTTCTCCTGAACGCAGCAGGAATCCAACATGCATTTCGGCCTGCATCGGCGCGACGTTTCGATATGTAATCGTGAGCGGTGTGAAATCCAGATGGCCGTCATAGGCTTTCTGGCTGGGAACATAGTTCATCCCGGCGGAAATATCCTTGCCGTCAAGATCGAACGGAATCCTCTCCTGATCGAGCATCAGCGTGCCTTGCCGTACCGCGATCTGCTTTATCGCGAGATCGAACAAGTTTTGACTGGGAGCTTCCTCTGAAGGCGTGGCCGGCTGGGGCGAAGGCTGGTTGGTGGTACCGTCCGGATAGATCATCAAGTGGAGCACAAAACGATCAATGGCAGCGTTTTCCAATGAAATCTTGCGCGTGAAGAACGAAATGATCTTTACATCAACTCCGATCCGATCAGCGTGGGCGTAAGGGACTTCGCCGGCCGCCTCACGACCGTGGATCGTGACATTCCGCGCCTCAAAATGCAGTGTGGAAAGGTTCCAGGTAAACGATTCAACTTCCACCTTGCCGCCTGTCATTTGCCGCAGCTCGGCAATCACTCGTTGCCGGACAGTCTCCCGGAAAGAACCGCTGTTCAGATAAATCCAGAAACCGGTCACGACAACGGCCAGCGCCAGACAGGTAAAGATTACGAATCGCCTGAGTGTGCGTTTCTTTGCCGGCGTGGCAGGCGGCGCAATGTTTACCTCGGTTTTACTGCTCATGGCGTACCAGCGTTTGTGGCGGTCGCCGGCAGCATCCGCTCAATGTGGGCCTGGGCGCGCAAAGTTTTCAGCCAGTTTGATAAAAGCTCATCAATGCGCTGCTCCGCAAGTATCTGTTCAATTTTGTCAGACACCTCCGCAAGTTTCGGCTCGGAAGCATTGCGCTTGCGTACCTCGGGCAAAAAGCGGTCTTGATAGTAAGCCGCAATCGCTTCTTTATCTACGCGCACCAGCCCGCGAAACCGCAAATCAATAAACCGCAGTATCCGAAATTGCGACGCTAACTGCTCTTCCACATCCTGCTGCGTCAGACCGTAGCCGGCTAGAATGGTCTTCCAGCTTTCATTCGCCGACCCGCCGGGAATGCCTTGGCGCACCTCTTCAACTTTGGCCTTCAACTCTTCCGGCGTGGGATCCAGCATCGCCGGATTCACAATCTGCTGGTCAAGCAATGAGCGGTCGATTAAACGCTCCAGTACCGCGGTTCGATCAGCATAGGTCAGACGGTCGATAGGTTTCCCTTGCAGTAGAAATTCCACGCGCGTGGCTTGATCAAGTTCGCTTTGCAGAATCACGTGCCTGTTGACCACCGCCACCATTCGATCGACCACCTGCGCTTGCGCAATTCCGGCAAGCAGCAGGGCTATCACGAAATGGAAGCGCGGACGCATCAGAAAGTCTGTCCAATATTAAAAAAGAAGTTGAAATGCTTCAGCACTTGTGAAGAAGGAACAGCCGGGGCAGCCGGCGCGGAAATCGGAAATGCTGGTGGATTGAGGTTATAGCCAACGTCAAAACTCACTGGCCCGATCGGGGTGCGGTAACGTGCCCCTGCGCCCACCGCATGCGACACATAATTAAAGTTGCAAGTTGCCGCGGCTGGATTCAAACAGAGACTCCGGTTCGGTTGAGAGAACTTAAGAATGCTGTTGGCCATATCTCCGGCCGTGGAGAAAACATTCCCCATATCATGAAACACCACAGCACTTAAATTGTTGCCAACATAAGGCAGCGGCAGCGGCGGCGTACGCAGCTCAAGGTTGTTCAGGAAAAGAGCTTCACCGCCCAACGGGAAGCCGCTGGTAAGGTCGCGGGGACCAGCCTGATTGATGCCAAAACCACGGTGAGACGTGCTGCCTCCAGCGAAGAATCGCTCAGGAAGAGGAGCGAAGTCAGTGGAGGCGAAAGGCTCTTCCACACCGATGCGCGTTGAACGTGCAAATACCCAGCGGCGTTTATGAAACTGGTAGTAGCTGGAATTTTGCACCACCACTCGCGTGAAGTTTGTCTCAGAACCGAAGATGCCGGACGCGACACCCACATCAAATGTGTTGAACGTTCCCTTGAGCGACTCAATAGGATTGTCGCGGGTATCGCGAACGTAACTGAAGTCCGGCATGCCAACGCGCACTGCCTGAGAAAACAGCGGCACCAGGTTGGGATCGATGACCAGATTACTGGTGCTGACGCGCCGGTAAATCAACCGATAAAGAAGCGTTGTGGCGCGGTTCAACTCCTGCTTGATTGAAGCTGCTCCCTCCAGCCGTTTTGACGTGAACGTGCTCACGTCATTGGTTTGCTGGTAAAAGGCAGTGAAATCCAGCGTGAGCTTTTGCGAATCGAAAAGCCGTGGCGCGCCATAGCCGAAGAGCGCAAGTTTTTCCAGATTACCGTAACGCGTCTTTAGCGTCAGGGTGTGGTCGCGGCCGCGAAAGTTAAGGCGCGTAACATCGAACGATACTCGACCGCTGACGCCGGTATCTCCCTGGGGATTGGTATTGTTGCTTGGCTGTCCAGTCTGAACTTCAAGTCCAAGACCGTAATTGAATGTATAGCGCCGCGCTTCAGAAAGTTGGAAGTTTACTTTTTTGCTGGTGGCATCGCCTTCAGGATTCTGCACCGCCACGCCCACTTCATTGAAGATACCCATGTCATATAAGCGACGCTGGGAATCGAGCATTTGGCTTTGGCTGAGCCGGTCGCCGGCGCCAATCTTGATTTCACGGTCTACGATAAAAGGCCGTGTGTAGTTGATCCCGGAAATCAGCACCTTGTCCACAAAAACCTGGGCGCCTTCATTGATCGTATAAACCACATCGATCTTGTTGGAATCAGCCGCTTCGGGCCTGGTGGTGTACTCGAACTTCACCTTGGGAAATCCTAAGTTGTAGTATTGCTCCAGAATTACTGACTGATCGGTAATCACCGTGGAGTCAGAATAAGGCTGGCCTTCTGACGCTGTGATCAAGCCACGAATCTGCCCCTCCGGAAGGGCTTCATTGCCTTGGATCTTCAGCGTTCCCACAAGCGTTTGCGGGCCTTCTACCACGGCCAGGTTTACACGAATGTGTCCCTGCTTGCCATAATTATCTTCCACCGTGGGCGTGACTTTGGCTTGCAGAAAGCCGTTATTGCGGTAAAGGTTCTCAATGGATTGCACGTCACGCGCCAGGATGGATTGGCTGAATAAGCCGTACAGAAGCAATCCTCCGGCGGGCTGCATCACCATCTGCTCGCGCAGGTCTTCACGGCGGAAGTAGTGGTTCCCTTGTATCGCCAGCTCTACCAGCTTGTGCCGCTGGCTTTTGTCGATGTGAAAAACTATCGTTCGCTTCTCGGTATTCGGGTCCTGCGTCTGCTCATACGAAACCTTCACGTCGAAAAATCCTTTCGATTGAAAATAGTCACGTATGTTGCGCGCGCCTTCGTTCAGCAGATCATCGTCAACGGCGCTTTCTTCAAACACCGGAACAAATTTCTTGACCAGGCCGCGGCGCAATTTGGCGCCTTCTACTTTAACGTCCACCACGGGACCGCGATTGATCTCAAAGGTGTAATCCAGCCGATTGGTCTCCGGGTGGTAAATTCTCTGCGTCATGGTGACCTGTGCTTCCAGTCGGTCTTGCTTTTGAAAGCGTTTGCGCAGCCGCTGCAATGCCTTTGTCCGATTAGCGGCAGTGACTTTATCTCCGGATTGCAGCTTGGCTATTTTCCGCACCTCTTCTGCGCTAAAGCCGGATGAACCGCTAACGTTGATCACCCCGATCCGCGCGGGTTTCCCGCGGTCCACCATAAACTCCACTTTGACCTGCTGATTGCGCGAATCCCACTCATAGTATGGCTTGATAGTGGCTTGGTAATAGCCATCTTCCTGGAGCGTTCGCTGCATTCCCTCGATGCCCGTAGTGATCTTTTCGTCGGTGTATTGCTCGCCAAGAATAAGTTTACTGGCATTCACAAGTTGGTTATCGCTTGGGTGTGCGGGCGACCCCTCCGCCAGAATGGAGCCAAAAAAGTAATTCTCGCGCGCATCGAATGCCAGCACCACTTCCCCTGCGGGATTGCGTTGCGCTTCTACCTGGATCTCCGCGAAACGTCCGGTGTTATAGAGCGCCTGCACTGACTCCCTTACTTTGTATCGGTCAAGCGGTTCATTCATTTTCTGCGGCAGAATGGAAAGCAGGCTCTCCGCGTCGTCAATACCGGGACCATTTATCCTGATCATTGCCACCCGAAGCCCCTGCAAACTGTTAAGGCCGCTCGAGAGTTGTATTCCGGGGGACGCGCCGGCTGGCGAAGAAGTGGGTACCGGTGCGGGCGCATCCTGGCTGTTAGAGATCGGCGTGGTTGTGGTTTTGGGGGATGAGGCGGATCCAGGGGCTTCATGGGCATTTTGAATCGAGGAACTATCCTGACCCTGAGCGCAGGACAGCCCCAGACAGAGCACGATCATCAGGCACACTGATCGGCAGCGCGGCAATATAAGCCCCTTAATTTGAGGTCGCTTTGTGTAGTTCGATGGCAGCAGATTGGACCTAAGTTGCACGAAAGCTTTTTAGAGCATTGTAAGCCGCCCGCGATGAAACGCATAAAAACCCTTGGCCTTCAAACACCTATAATAAATGTGGCATGAAATTTGAGGATCGATACTCGCGCCAAATGCTTTTTCCCGGAATCGGACACCGAGGACAGCAACGCCTGGCCAAGGGGCGAGTGGCAATCGTTGGCTGCGGGGCGACCGGCGCCTGCGTTTCTGGCCTGCTGGCGCGGGCCGGAGTGGGGCACCTCACGATTATCGATCGCGATTATGTTGAGCCGAGCAATCTGCAGCGCCAGTCACTCTTTGATGAAGCCGATGCAGCCGAGTCGCTACCCAAAGCGGTAGCGGCCGCGCGCAAGATCGCAGCTTTCAACTCTGAAGTTCAGACCTCGCCCGTAGTGGCCGATCTAACGCCGGAGAACATTCAATCGCTACTCGCCGACGCCGATTTGATTCTGGACGCAACCGATAACTTTGAAACGCGCTATCTCATCAATGATTTTGCCGTAAAACATGGCAAGCCCTGGATTTATGCCGCAGCCGTGGCAGCCTACGCCGTGACGATGAATGTGATTCCCGGAGAAACGGCTTGCCTGGCCTGCGTTTTCCCGGCCCCGCCGGAAGGGACGATTGAAACCTGCGACACAGCGGGAATTCTGAACAGCGCAGTGAACCTGATTGGATCAATCCAGGCGACAGAGGCAGTTAAGTTTCTGGTAGGCGCAAAAGACAAGCTGCGCCGAACACTTCTCTCTTTCGACGTATGGAGCAATGAGCAAGCAGAGATCGCCGCTTCCCGTCCCCGACTAGGCTGCCAGACTTGTGAAAAGCGAGAATTCATTCATCTGGCAGGCGAACGCAGACCGCAAATCACCTTGTGCGGCAGGAACTCTGTTCAAATCCATGAGCGTAATCGTCCGGTGGATTTTGCCGAGATGTCGGCGCGCCTGGGCGTCCACGGGACAGTGAAGCACAACGCTTTTGTATTGAAGTTCTGGCGTGAGTCATTCGAAATGACCCTTTTCCCCGATGGCCGGGCCATCATCAAAGGAACTGACAATCCTTCCGTCGCGCGCAGCCTGTATGCCCGTTTTGTGGGTAGCTGAAATCGTGGCGACCGGTGAAGTACTCTGGCATCCCCTATTTACCTTTAAGTAATCCAATGATCAGGGGTGATCTATGCCGCGCGGAATCTTGCTCATTGCCGGGCTAATAGTGTTTTCTTCTGCCTTTGGACAAGGCCAGACAGCCAATCCGTCCACAACAACTCCGGCGGTCAATGAACCGTTCGGTGGTCCGATATTGGTGACCCCTTCCGCGGGCTTTCCGAATCCAGTGCCGACTGCCGGCATCAGCAACGCTGGACGCGCAGGCATCAGCAATGCGACGAACGGGGTTGAAAACACGAACGCTCCTTCGAGCCCTGCGACAATTGTGACCACACCGGGCGCATCTTTATCCGAACCGGTAAACCAAAATGAGCCGCCGACAACTGATCTGGGATCCTCCACCTTTGTACAGGGACCTTCTGATGCGTCCCTCGCGAATACGCGAGGAGCTTCTGATGCATCCGGAGTGAGCACAATAAGCCTGGCCGAAGTTTCAAGCCGATATAAAGCCGAAAAAGGCACGCGGAATGCAAAGGTCTTGAGCAACGAAGACGTGCAGACGATGTTGAATAACAAAAGCGGCGTGACCATGGCAAAGAATATGCCTCCGCTTGGATCCGGAGCGCTGGAACAAGGCGCCCATTATCAAAGCACGGGATCTCAGTCCTCTACACAGAGCGCCCAGTCAACTCAACAGCAGCCACAAAATGCCGTCAGCCCTCAGGGAGGAACACCGCCGCCTGCAGTTAATACCCAGCCTGCTGGCGCTGGTGTAAGCGCGGAAAATTCCACCACGCCACAGATCAACCAGAAGCAACAATCCAATGACGCTCAAGGCAGCCGCCGACTTCCAGCGACAGCAACGTTCTTACCTCTATTGGGCTTATTGGGATTGGTGAGTGGAGGAATCGGGCTGTGGTTCAGGAAATTTAAAAATTAAGGAGCTACTAACCTGCCCGAGACTTGGCGGCATGCCGCGCTAAGAAGTTGGACCTTCAGCAGCCGGTGCGCTGGAGGAAGTAGCTGCTTCTCCCGGCTTACCGTGATTGATAACGTCCTTAAGTTCTTTGCTGGGTTTGAAATAAGGGATCTTTTTTGCCGGAACTTCCACCCGCGCGCCTGTCTTGGGATTGCGGCCTACGCGAGGCTTGCGCTGGCGTGTCCGGAAACTCCCAAAGCCGCGGATCTCAATCTTGTCGCCGGAGCGTAGTGAGCGGACCACGCTATCAAAAATGGTTTCCACGATAATTTCGCTGTCTTTACGGGTCAGCTCCGCCAGGCGTGAAACCTCTTCAATCAAATCGGCTTTGGTCATGGCTTTTATTCCACCTGAAATAGGCCTCCGCGTCAAGAACCGTTTTGCTTACAGCGAGATACATACTTTCGGGGACGATTGTTGTCCCAAGACCACCCCGGAACGTGAAAACCTTCTAAGTTTTAGCCCTTTGGCAGCCCTAAGCCGGAACGATCAAACACAGCCCTCGACGGATAAGTCCAATCTCCAGAGGTGTTTGCGCCGCGGACTCACCATCAGCGTAGAGTTCCAGCTTGCGCTCGGCCTCGATCCTTATCTGACTGGCCCGAAAATATTCCACTTCCTTGAGCCGGAGGTGCTGACCGAAAAAAATCGTCGGCACCCAGCAAAGCAGTTTAAGTTTGTTCATCGCGCTGACCAGGCAGACGTCCAGCAATCCGTCGTCAAGCGTGGCTTGTGGTGTTACTTTCATCCCGCCGCCATAGCTCAGAGCATTCCCCACAGCGATAAAGAACGCTGAGCGACTTATTTCCCTTCCATTAGCACTGATGTTCATCTCGACTGGCTTGAACGCGATGAGAGATTGCAAGGCCGCCAGTACATATCCGCCTCTGCTTTTCAGCCATGGCGGCATTCGATTAGCGCGAGCATTGGCTTCTGCATCCATGCCAATGCCGGCCACGCAACAAAAGAATGTTTCCTGGCTGCCGGCACGGATCACACCCAGATCGATCTCTTTTACATTCTTTCCGTTCGAGCAAAACTGCCGCCATGCTCGCAACGCTATATCTACGCTGCGAATTCCCAGCCCTTTGGTAAAATCATTGCCGCTGCCGGTGGGTACCACCAGCATTGGGATTTTCTGCTGATGGAGTTGAGCAAGATGGCGATGGACGGTTCCATCGCCACCGAAGATCAGAGCAGCAGAAACGTTTTCAGCGTGTTCCAGATTGTCTAGGATTTCGATATCAATGCCGCTGCTTCTGAATCGATCGACCACTTTGGGCGACACGTCTGGATGAAGCAGCGCTGCGGCGATCATGCAGAAGATTCCAATCAGACGAGACTGATTCGCTTGATCTTGCGACCAACTTTCAGAACGAACTCTCTGGAATCGGGACTAAACGCATGTTCTTCGATTACTCGATCATCGATCTTTACAGCCTTTTGCTTACGCTTCCTTTGTGCATCGGTCGATGACTCAGCCAAACCTGCAAGAAGTATCAGCTTGTCGACCCGGAGACTTGGCTTAGTTTGACCATCTGGTTCGGCGGAGACGTCCCTAATTGCAATGGTTTGGTTCTCTATGTTCTCCGGCACCTGATCCTTCTGAAACTGTTTTGCCCAATTCTCATCCGCTGCGGTGGAGGCTTGTTCTCCATGGAAGTCCTGAACGATCCTGCGCGCCAGCGCTTTCTTCAACTGCATCGGATGCTGCTTGCCTGATGCTGCATCGGCTTTCATCTGCTCGATTTCAGGCACCTTAACATCTGTCAGCAGTTCGTAGTATCTCCACATCAGTTCGTCTGATATCGACATGACCTTGCCGTAAATTTCCTGTGGCGGTTCATTGATGCCGATGTAGTTTCCGTAGGATTTCGACATCTTCTGAACGCCATCAGTGCCTTCCAGTAACGGCATGGTGAGAACTATTTGCGATGGCTGGCCATAGTCGCGCTGGAGATTGCGCCCCATGAGCAGGTTGAACTTCTGGTCCGTGCCGCCGAGTTCCACGTCGGCTTCCAGGGCCACGGAATCATAGCCCTGGCAGATGCAATACATCATCTCGTGCATGTGGATGGGCTTTTCTTCCTGGAATCGTTTGTGAAACTCTTCGCGCTCCAGCATCTGGGACAAGGTAAACCTGGCGCACAGGCGGAGAAAATCTTCCACCGCCATTTTGGAAAACCACCGGGAGTTGAAATCGATGACCGTCTTCTCGCGGTCAAGAATTTTGAAGACCTGTGTTTTGTAGGTCTCTGCATTGCGGTCCACATCTTCGCGCGTCAAAGGCGGCCGCGTGACGGAGCGCCCGGTCGGATCGCCGATCATCGCCGTGAAGTCGCCAATGAGAAAGATCACCGTATGGCCCAGGTCCTGGAAGTGCTTCAGCTTGCGCATGAGCACCGTGTGGCCAACGTGAAGATCAGGCGCCGTGGGATCAAAGCCGGCTTTCACACGCAGAGGCTTGCCGGTCTTGAGAGATTGCTCAAGGCGCTCGCGCAGATCGGATTCGCGAATAATCTCCGACGCGCCCTTCTTGATGTAAGTCAGTTGTTCGTCAACAGGAGGAAAGTTTGCCATCGCAACGATTATAGAGAACGGAGCGCGATTGCATGCGTCCGTCGCGGCTGGAAGCGGCGGCAGGAGCCACCCACGCTCCTCCGGGCTGAAGAAGCGTGGGTGTGCCTAGTCAGTGGATGGGACAGGATTGCGGATTCTTCAGGTCAAGACGATCGGTTACCTGATCGCTCTCCGTGCAGACCCGCACGGACTGTTGCGTGTCTGAAGTATCCGGCTGCCCTGGCGCCATGCTGTCATCGGGCGCCCGATCGGCCAGGAAGCTGTGGGCCCTGCCTGCCGTGTCAATGTACCTCCCCAGAATTCGGCCGGGAGTGTTGATCTGCACCGCGGTGGTGGACCGGGAGCCGGGGAAATCCACCGTCTGCACAGTTGCTCCATTCATCACAAAACCGTGGCTTCCGCCGTGGAGGTCGCGATAGCCGCCCACCGCCACGCCCTGATCATTCAGGCCCTCCAGGAACGGCGAATAGCCTCCGGGGACCGGCGCATCCTGAAAAGTTCCAGAAGACAGGATGAAGGGATTGTCCCGCCCTACACTATCGAGGAAGAAGCCGGAAATATCGCCGCGGTTATTGATGCCGATAGCTTCGGTGAAGCCAGGGGTGCGCGCTCCCGGATCATCAATCGTGGCAAAGCCCTGGCTATCACGCCGGAACCCATGGATCGAAGTGAAGTTCGGCTGATAGAGGCCGCTGATTTCGCCGTGGTCATTGATGCCTTCGGCGATCGTTAGGACCGATCTCGGGAAATCAAGGATGGTTAGGATGCCATCCTGCAACAGGAAACCATGCGTCTTGCGGGCAGAGTCACGGATGGAACCAACAATATCGCCTCGATTGTTAATGGCCAAAGGCGTACCCGTAGTTCCCACCGGAAAGCTTAACACATGCAGACCATTGCTATCTTGCATGAAGGCATGGGTTCCCGTGGCGTCCGCAAACAGACCGACGGTATCACCGGCATCGTTGATTCCTTCCACTACCGATGTGGCCACTCCCGGTATATCTATATTGGTATAGTTCAGCTTGGCCAACGGCGGAGGCGGAACCTGGGGAGTCACGGTATAGAGAAACGTAGCTGAATCCAGTGTCGCACTATCCCCCTGCTGAGCGAAGGCCACCAGGCCCGTAGTAAAGGGCTGGCCGGCAAAGCTTGTACTTGGGCTGACAAGCCCCGGGATGGGCAGGGTGACGCTGGAAGTCGGCTGATTGCTGAAGCCAAAACTGGAGTTAAAGGCCACCTGGTCAAAAATCTGGATACACCCGCTGTTGGTAAAGCAATGCCCATCAAAACCTATAAGGGCAGCATTAAACACCTGTGTCACCGAGCCGAAGACCGTTCCTGTTTCATCCATGATCTGGAAATCCCCATTCACGGCCAGGGTGTAAGAAAAATTGATCGCGGATTCGCTGAATGACTGGAAAGCATCCGTGGTTTCATGGAAGTTAGCCACAAGCTTGAATCCGCTCTGGGCCTCCGTGAGGATCGGAACAAAACCAATCGCATCGGGCGTGAGGGATGTCGTCTGCAATGTATTGGTGGCATCGTCAATCTGGTGAAAGCCGGAAAAGTTGTTGGCGAATGTATAGGACACGAAACCTATAGAACAAGTGGTACCTAAAACATTGGCAAGCGTGCCGCTTACGCAAGGCGTTGTCTGCGTGGCGTAGCAGGAGAGACTGAAAAAGCTTACCACAAAGAGGAAAGCGCTTCTGCAAGTGAATTTCATAGACCCTCCGAGATCTACCGCATGAGGAGGACATTATAGTCCTGGTTATATCTTGCCTATTAACCGTCTTGCTATTCACTGATAGATTAAATCTATCCGGCCATTTTATTTGTTATAGACTTTTGTAAGGAATAGTCCTTAAAAGCAGCAGTTCGGGATGAGATACTCAACTATCTGTACCAACAAATCTTGATTATTCTATAGATTTTAAAAATATTTCTATCTTCCGCTCGACCCAAACCCACCCGCCTTGCGGCTCGATTCATTCAAATCTTCGACAACTTTCACCCCGCCCGTCAGCACCGGATACGGAATCAGGTTGGCGATTTTGTCTCCAGCGCGGATGGTCGCAGGCAGGTCGCTCAGGTTTTCCATCAGGACTTTGATTTCGCCTCGATACCCGGCGTCAATCACTCCGCCGGTCAGCACCAGACGCCGCGCCGCCATGGATGATTTATCGCGCAGCAGCGCGCCCATCGGCTCGCCGGATGGTGACAAGCATTCGATGGCGATGCCGGTAGAGACAATTGCATGGCCGCGTCCTTCAAGCGTTATGCTTTCAGCGGAGTAAATGTCGTAGCCCAGGTCTTCTCCCGGGTGTGCGACTGTGGGGGCTTTGGCTGATGGGCTCAGCAACTTGACTCGTAGCATCTAGCGGCCCTCCGAAGACACACGCTTGCGCAGCACTCTGCGTTCGATTACTTCGACTTCGCCAGACAGCAATAGGCCAATCGCCTCTGAATACGCCGCGTGCTCCTGCTCAAGAATTCTGGCCGAGAGCGAATTCACATCATCGCCATCCAGCACAGGCACAGTCTTCTGCAAAATGATTGGGCCGTTGTCCAGATGCTCATCGACAAAATGCACGGTGCAGCCAGTCACCTTTACGCCATACTCCAGCGCTTGTTTCTGCGCATCCATTCCGGGAAACGATGGCAGTAATGACGGATGAATGTTGACGATGCGATTGGGAAAAGCCTGAATGAAGTGAGGTGAAAGCAGGCGCATGTATCCCGCCAGGCAGATCAAGTCCACCTGCGCACGATGCAGGGCTGCGATAACATCAGCATCATGCTCCTCGCGCACGCGGCCTTTGGAAGGAATCAACACCGCGTTCAGCCCCCGGCGCTTTGCTGACTCAAGGCCGGGAGCATCGGGGCGATTGGAAATTACAATTGCGATTTCGGCGTGAAGCCTTCCGGCCTGGATGGAATCCGCAATGGCCTCAAAATTTGAGCCACGCCCGGAAAGCAGGATCCCCAGTTTTTTCAGAACAGCCATGTTATGCGTAGTGAACTTTGCGATCGCCCTTGACGATCCGCCCGATGAGATAAGCTTTCTCGCCCATTTTCTCGATCATCGATTGCACGCGTTTGAATTTTTTTGCGGGCACCACCAGCACCATGCCGATTCCCATATTGAAGGTGCGCATCATGTCGTCCTGCGGCACGTTGCCAATGTGCTGCATGTGGGTAAAAACCGGCAGAATAGGCCATGTGCCCATTTCCACCACTGCTCCGGTGCCTTTGGGCAGCACGCGCGGCAGATTGTCAGTAATTCCGCCGCCGGTAATGTGCGCCATGGCATGCACCAACTCGGCCGCAATCAGTTTCTTCAGCACCGGCCAGTAACTTTTGTGCGTATGCATGAGCTCAGCGCCGGCTTTGGCTTTCATTTCGTTCACGTAAGTATCGGGCGTGTATTTTGCGACATCGAAGAATAACTTGCGGGCCAGAGAGTATCCGTTGGTATGCAAGCCGTTGGAAGGTAATCCCACCAGCACGTCTCCGACTTCAACGTTGTCGCCGGTAATGATTTTGTTTTTTTCCACTACGCCGACAATGAATCCGGCCAGATCGTACTCCCCTTTGGGGTAGAAGCCCGGCATCTCAGCCGTTTCACCTCCGATGAGAGCGCAACCGTTATGGCGGCAGGCTTCGGCCATGCCTTCAATAATTTTTTCCGCAATCTCCGGATCGAGCGAGCCTGTGGCAAGGTAATCCATAAAAAACAGCGGCGTTGCACCCTGCACGGCAATGTCATTCACGCAATGGTTTACCAGATCGCCGCCGACGGTGTGATGCAGGTTCATCATGAAAGCGACTTTGAGCTTAGTGCCGACGCCATCCACGCTGGAAACCAGCACGGGATCGCGAAACTTTTTCCTGTCAATGGCGAACATGCCGCCGAAGCCGCCGATTTCGCTCACCACGCCCGGCGTGAACGTGCGATGGGCCAGGTATTTGATGCGCTGCTTGGCGCGGTCGGCGCGGTCAATATCAACACCGCTATCGGCGTACGTGATCGAAGTCTTTTTCAATGCGAAAGTCCGTCAGTATTTATGTAGTGCGGTACCAGAGGCGATGAAGTGCTTTATTTTAGCATTGCAGGGGCATGGCCGCGAATCAACGCGAATAAACACGAATCGCCAGAACTTGAGGTGAAGCCGCCAAATTCGCGGCATTCGCGTGCATTCGTGGCTAAATCATCTTGAGAGCTCTTTCCCTACCGAATCCAGCACGCCATTGATGAATTGGACGGACTCCGGGGCGGAAAATTTACGCGCGATTTCCAGCGCTTCATTGATCACAACCGGCCGGGGCGTGTGGTACGGCCCCAGAAACTCCGCCACACCTGTGCGCAGGACGTTGCGATCCACTGCTGCCATGCGCTCCATGCGCCAGTGCTGCGCGTGCTTCTGGATCAGGTCATCGATTTCCTCCTGGCGGTCAACTGCGATCTGGAAGATATCGTCGGCAAAGTTGCGCGTTTCTTCGTCCACTTCTTCGCGCTCTGACCAGAAAGTCTTTTTCACGTGCTCCGGCTCTTGCTTGCCCATATCCCATTGGAAGAGCATTTGCAGGCACAGTTCTCGAGATTTACGTCGGGTCCCCATGTTTAACCGCCTTTGCTCTTCTTTTTTCTGGATGTGGTTTTCGTCTTCGCACGTTTTTGTGTCTTCCGCTGCAAACTCGCCATTTCGACGGCGGAAATCGCCGCTTCAAAACCTTTGTTTCCGGCTTTCAGGCCTGCGCGATCCAGCGCTTGCTCAAGGTTTTCACAGGTCAGCACGCCGTAAGTGTGCGGCACGCCGGTTTCTTGTGCCGACTGTCCGATGCCCCGAGTGACCTCAGTGGAAATGTGTTCGTAATGCGTGGTTTCGCCGCGAATGAGGCAGCCAAGAGTAACGATGGCGTCATATTTTCCGCTCTCAGCCAGCGTACGCGCCTGCGACGGAATTTCAAATGCTCCCGGCACTCGCACGACAGTGATGTCTTCTGCACGAGCGCCACTGCGGCACAGCGCATCGAGCGCGCCTTGCAGCAGGCGTTCCGTGATAAATGAGTTCCAGCGGCTGACCACCACGCCAAAGCGCATGCCGTGGGCGTTGAGATCACCTTCAATCGCGTCTTCGCTGGGGCGATTTTTCTGCCAGAAAAGAATTTTCGATCCTTTGGCTGGTTCCGCTACCAGAAATCGTGAATCCCACGCGGTCTGCTGAATTTTGTCCGCTCCCTTGACGTTTTCTTTTACCAGCACGTCACGAATTGAATCCAGGTCTGTGACTTCAATCCAGATATCGGCGTGAATGGTCTCAAGGCCCTCAACGAACTCAACCTGCCCCAGCGGCACTTTGAACGGCGCGCCCTGGCCGCGAGCGGTCTTCCACGGAGTTCCGCGCTCAAAGCCCATGGCGTCAAAAAGCTTGCTGAGCGCCTTGAACTCTTTGCTGCCGGCGACGTGGCGGATTGTGGTAATGCCCTTAATCATTCGACAATCATTCAATCAATCATTCTATCGGCCCGGGGCCTGAAGGATCTTCCGGTGGTATGTATTCTTTGAGCAGCTCTTTTGCCAGCTCAATATCCTGTTGGGCAACCTGCAGCCGCACGCCGCCAATGATTTCACTGGTCAGCGGATGGACGCGGTGCATGTGCTCATCGCACAGGAAACAGTCTACGCCACAAGAGTCCAGAAGACCTTTGGCGATGTCCGCTTCATGCAGGTTGTAGAAAATGGCGGCGGTAGCAAGCTTGTCCGGTTCCCAGTCTGGATGCATGGTTACTTGCCCTGGAAATTCGCGGCGCGTTTTTCCAGAAAGGCCGTAGTGCCTTCTTTTTTGTCTTCAGTGGCGCAGCACATGCCGAACAGCGTGGCTTCAAGAAATAGACCTTCTGGGAGCGTCATGTTCATGCCTTGGTTCACCGCTTCCATGCAGTACTGGATTGCCAGCGGAGCCATGCCGATAATCTTCTGCGCGATCTCTTCAGCGCGCGGGATGAGGCGGTCAGCTGCGACCACTTCATTCACCAGGCCGATGCGGTGCGCTTCCTGCGCGGTAATCATCTCTCCGGTGAGAAGAATCTGCATTGCGAGCCCGGTTCCGACCAGCCGAGGCAGACGTTGGGTGCCACCATAGCCGGGAATGAGGCCGAGCTTTACCTCAGGCTGGCCGAGTTTTGCGTTCTCGCTGGCAATGCGCATGGTGCACGCCATGGCAATCTCGCATCCGCCGCCCAGAGCGAAACCGTTGATGCAGGCAATCACCGGCTTGCCGAGGTTCTCAATCAGGTCGAGCGTGGCCTGGCCTTTGTGCGTGTATGCCTTGGCTACGACAGGATCGTTCTTCGCCAGCTCATTGATGTCGGCACCCGCGACGAAGGCTTTTTCTCCGCTGCCGGTGAGGATAACGACACGAATCTGTTTGTCATCTTTCAGGTCGCTAAAGACCTGCCACAGCTCCTGCATGGTGGCCATGTTGAGCGCGTTGAGGACCTTGGGACGGTCAATGGTGACGTAAGCGATTGCGTTTTTCTTTTCTAACTTGAGATTTTCCATGTTCTACACGTGTTGGTGAAAGCGTTGGGTGACTCCGTGGCTAAAACTAGCTCGTTATCCTACCATCCGATTGCTCAAACAATTGGCATAAGACTTTCCGAAACAGTACTATCGCAAAAGAAGCGAGAAGCAATCCCATGGCGATTTCACTTGTTTCGGGCCAGGTGCGATCTTCCAAGTGCTTTCCGATGATGGCGATGAGATTGAGCCAAAT
>Ga0207700_10000810_pt1 | contig 18078 bp, 13 predicted proteins | sample LARL82metaG_FD_184348 | JGI IMG/M metagenome (GOLD analysis project Ga0207700, IMG submission 184348) | Corn, switchgrass and miscanthus rhizosphere microbial communities from Kellogg Biological Station, Michigan, USA - LAR L8-2 metaG... | ecosystem: Host-associated > Plants > Roots >...
CCCGCCGGCCGGCCGTAGCGCATTTGCTGTGCAATTTCCGCAAGCGGGCTCGGAAGCGCCTGCTCGCTTCCGTCCGGGAGTATCTCGACGATCCGGCCGTCGGCCTTCAGTCTGAGCCGCATCATGTGGCCGTAGGCCTACGTGATTCCCTCTGATTGGCCAAGCGTTTACACCCGCCATCGGAGCCCCTGGCCGATAAGCGTGTGACCGACCAGGCCATTGCATGCTCGGCCAGCGACCCAGCACCGCGATGGAACGGCCGCGCAAGCCCTCCCGCGCGCGGCGCGTCCCCCGTCATTTGAGTCCGAACCACAGCGTGGCGATACCGAGGAACGAAAAGAACCCGACGACATCCGTCACAGTCGTGACGAAGACCCCCGACGAGATCGCCGGGTCGGCGCGGAAATGCTGCAGGACCAGCGGCACCAGGATTCCGCCCAGCGCCCCTGCCACGAGGTTGCAGATCATCGCCAGGCCGATCACCAGCCCGAGATCAGGCAGCTTGAACCACGCCGCCGCGGCGACGCCCGTGATAACAGCGAACGCCAAGCCGTTGACGAGCCCCACGAGCACTTCGCGCAGAACGAGACGCGCGGCGTTGAGGCTCGACAGCTCGCGCGTCGCCAGCGCGCGTACCGCCACGGTCATGGTCTGTGTCGCCGCGTTTCCGCCCTGGCTCGCCACAATCGGCGCCAATATCGCCAACGCCACCATCTTCTGCAGCTCACCCTCGAACAAGCCGAGCACGGACGAGGCCAGAAACGCGGTGGCAAGATTGACCAACAGCCAATTGAATCGTCCGCGCGCCACGTACCAGACGGGATCGGAAAGCTCCTCTTCGCGCCCGACGCCGCCGAGCGCCCGGATTTCCTCTTCGGCCGCCTCCTCGATGACATCGATGATGTCATCGAACGTGATGACGCCGACCAGCCGATCGTTCGCATCGACCACGGGCGTGGAAACGAGATCGTAATGCTCGAATAATCGCGCCACGTCCTCCTGGTCATCGCTGACCCGGACCGGGTGCATTTCCTCGTCGATCAACTCGCCGATCGGCACCGGCCGCTTGGTCCGCAACAGCCGGTCGAGCGCCACCGTCCCCTGCAGCCGATCCGCGGCATCGACACAATAGAGTTCCCAAAACCGATCGGGCTCATCGGGGGTTTCACGCAAGTGATCGATGGTCTGCCCCACGGTCCATGTCGGCGGCACGGCGATGAATTCCGTCTGCATTCGCCGGCCGGCGGAATTTTCAGGATAGAGCAGGATGCGCGCCAGCGTGACGCGCTCGCGGGCGGGAAGCTGCTCGAGAATCTCGGTCTGCTCGTCCTGCGGCAGATCCGCGAGGATCGCCACCGCGTCATCGGACTCGAGCTCGCGCACGCCATCGGCCACCGCCGCGGCGCCCAGCTCTTTGAGAATCGCCTCGCGGATAGTGGCATCGACCTCGGTCAGCGCCAAAAAATCGAAGTCGCGCCCCAGCAGCATGACCAAGCGAGGCCGCAGCTCCGGCTCCAACGCCTCGATCACATCACCGAGGTCGGCCGCGTGCAGATCGCCCACCAATCCGCGCAGCGCCGTGGAATCGTCCTCGCCAATCGCTTGCGCGACGTGCTCGACAAATTCCGCACGCAACGCGCCATCTTCGTCGCGCATCGCAACCGCGGGCGCAGGCGCGGCCGCATCTTTTTCCTCGAGCATGTCGTGTCCCGGCGCAAAGGAACGCGTTGGGCTTCTACCCTCGGCGTCCTAAGCTGGCAATCGCGAACGACCTCGGCACTCGCAATGATCGCCGCTCCCAACCGCTATGCGGTCCGACCCGTGCGATCGCCGCGAGACGCAACTTTCCGCACGTGCTGTTGCGCGACGGCGAAATCGTGGGCGGGGTGCGCATCGATCTCATTGGGCGGAGCCGAGCAGGCCTTCACCTGGTGGCATCCGGAGCGATCTCCAGCGGCAAGGCCACGACCGCGTCACGCCCAGGCTTGCGGAAAACGCCGCGCGCGTTCTGGCAAAACCGAGATCATCATCGATGCCCACCGACCTCGCCGCTTCTACCTCGCCAATGGCTATCGGCAGGGTGAATGGGGGACGCCGGACCGCCACCGGCGACCCCATTCGCGTGGGAAAGCGATTGCCGTGATAAAGGCATCCCGCCGTTCCACGACAGCAGGGGGCGAGTTCCCCGACCGTGTCGTTGGCGTCACGGATGCCTCAAATCGTCCCCAATCCCCGCCATTAAGGGGTCATTAAATTGCCTCCCCCTAGTGTTTCGGTAGAGTGAGGGGCGAGACTCACCATTGGGCCCGGGCATCCTTTCCGGATTGGTCCAACCGGAGTAATAGCGGGGCCATGCGCCGCACCGTTGCCGCATCCATTCTGCTCGCCTCGTTGCTCGGCATCGGGACCGCGGGCGCCGCCGAATGCCCCGCCGACGCGCTCGGGGTCAGCCGCACTCTCGTGGTCGACGTGAACGAGCACCCGCGCGTTGGCAGCTGGCAGTATGGGGAATCGTTGCCGCTCAATGACCACGAGGTGGTGCTGACCTTCGACGACGGTCCGCTGCCGCCCTATACCGATCGCGTCCTCGATCTGCTCGCCGCTGAATGCGTGAAGGCCACGTTCTTCATGGTCGGCCGCATGGTGCAGGCTTATCCCGCCGCCGTGCGGCGCGTCTACAACGAGGGCCATACGATCGCCAACCACAGCCAGACCCACCCCTTCACCTTCCACAAGATGTCGGTGGACCAGGCTTCGCGCGAAATCGAGGGCGGCTTTTCCTCGTTGCGCACCGCGCTCGGCGACCCGAAGGCGGTCGCTCCGTTCTTCCGCTTCCCCGGCCTGTTGCGGCAGACCGCGGTCGAGCAATACCTCGCCGACCACGGCGACATGACCTGGAGCGTGGACCTCGCCGCCGACGACTGGACGCACATCAACAACCGCGACGTCGCGCGCCGCGCCATCAGCCGGCTCGAGGCGCGCGGCAAAGGTATATTGCTGCTGCACGACATCCAAGCCCGCACCGCGCTCGCGCTTCCGGAGATTCTCCAGGAGCTCAAGGCACGCGGCTACAAGATCGTGCACGTGGTCCCGGCCACGCCTGATCGGCCGAAGACCGTGACCGAGCCGGAGCTGTGGGCCGCGCGCCACGCGCCCGAGCCGAAGTTCTGGCCGCGCACCTTGGCTGTTGGCGTAGAGAGTCCTGAACCGGTGCTCGCCGCACCCAGCCCTGCGAGCTTCGGCGTCGAATCTGTCGGTCGGACGATAAAGGTTGCCATGGCACAAAACTTCGACCGGCAGTCCGACGCGCCGGCGTGGCCGAACCCGGCCGATTATGCCGTGCCGTCGGAAGCTCATGTCTTGCCCATCGCGGGCGCGCACAATTTCCGATACATGCGCGTGTTCCGGTTGGGCGAGCCGGAGAAGCCGAAGGTTGCGGCCAAGAAGTCGCCCGCACGCACGGCGCGGCCGCGTGCGCCGGCGTATGGAGGCTGGCCCGGTTCGAATAGGAGTTCACGCCCCGTCGGCCATCAGCTCTCGGTGGTGCGCCCGCCGATCAACTTGGCCGCGCCGCAAACGCGCTGAACTGAGCCGCCGATCCTCGTCCCGCAGGAGCTCTCAAAGCAAACGCGCCGGATTTCTCCGGCGCGTTGTTCCTCTCACCCAGCGCTTCACGCGAGGACCGCGTGCCGCGCTAGGGGCCCCTTACCCGCAGCGCCAGCGCCGGCAATAACCGCGCCATCCGCGCCATGTGCACCAGCACCGCGCCTGGGTCACCGATCCCATATCGGCCGCGGCTTGACCGATGGCGGCCACGTTCGCCGGCGCCGATACGGTCGGTACCGCGGTCACGAGCGAAAACGCGCCTGCAACAATAGCTCCGATCACGATTGAACGCATTGCGTCCTCCTTGGTCACTCACCAGCCGACCTTAGCGGGTCGATCGGAATTAATAAACCGGCCTCTGGCTCATGCGCCGATGCGGGATGCTCATGCGGTCGCGCGCGAAGTGGCCTTGCGGTCGCAAGTCGTCCCAGCAACGGCTTGCGCCAAGTCTGTACGGAGATTTTACCTCGCGAGACCGCCCGCCGAGATGGCGCCGGCGGCCCAATCATATTCACGGACGGCTTTGACGAATGCCGAAACGGCGGGGGAGAATGTGCGGCCCGCAACGGAGGCGAGCGAGACCTCCCGAACCACCTCGGGCTCCGCGACGAGTCGATGTCGAACGCCTGGGTGAATCGCTGAGAATTCGGGCAAGAAGCAGATTCCCATTCCGGCGGCGACCATAGCCATGATCCAATCCTCCCGCTCGCTGCGATAGGCACGCCGGATCGTCACACCGTGCCGGGAGCAAAGCTCACCCAGATAGTCTCGGTATTCGCAGTTGATGCGTGACAAGTAGTTCTCGCCGCGAACGTCGGTCACGTGCAGCGTATTGCGTTGCTCAAAGCGATGGCCAACCGGGAAGGCCAAGCCGAAACGCTCCCGGAAGATTGGCGCCACATTGAGCCTCGCATCGAACGGGCTTGGTTGAGCCATCAGGGCAATGTCGAGCGTGCCGCCCAGAAGCAGCTCGGACAGGCGTCCGGGCACGTTCTCGATCACGCTGACCTCGATGCCAGGATGCTGCTCGCGGAAATCGTTGAGGAACCCGACAAAGCGCAGCGGCCCGATTGGTTTCCATGGCTTCCTGTATAGCAACGGCACCTACACAACCCTCGACGATCCCCTGGGCACCAATACGGAGGCCCTCGGCATCAACGATGCAGGCCAGATCGTTGGGTTCTATACAGACAGCGGACTGAGGGGGCATGGCTTCCTCCTCACGATCACTCCGAACCCGGCTGCGCCCGCCGGCACCACCGCCGACATGATCCTGCGCGGATCGAACACCTCCTCCGCCGTGGCCGGCCAGTACGAGATCTACGACATCGGCAACAACGCGATCCTGCCGGGCTACTCGCTCGGCCAGGTCGGGACCGATTGGGCCTTCGTCACGCTCGGCGGTTTCTTCGGCACCGACACCACCGACATGCTATTGCGCAGCAGCACAACGGGCGGCTTCGAGATCTACGACATCGCCAACAACAACATCACCAACGCCGCATTCCTGGGCACTGTGGGAATGAATTGGCAGGTCCTGGGCTTCGGCAATTTTAGCAGCATGCCCGGCGAAACCGACATGCTGCTGCGCAACTCCAATACCGGCGGATTGGAGGTCTCCGACATCAACAACAATCAGATCACCAACACCGCCTTCCTGGGCACGGTCGGCTTGAACTGGCAGTTCTCGGGCGTCGGCAGCTTTAGCGGCCGCGGCGAAAGCGACATGCTCCTGCGCAACTCCAATACCGGCGGATTGGAGGTCTACGACATCAATAACAATCAGATCACCAACGCCGCCTTCATCGGCACGGTCGGCGTGGAGTGGCAGTTCTCAGGCGTCGGCAACTTCAGCGGCGTTACCGGCGAGACCGATCTGTTGTTGCGCAACGTCAATACCGGCGGGCTGGAAGTCTACGACATCAACAACAATCAGATCACCAACGCCGCCTTCATCGGCACGGTCGGGCTCGATTGGCAGTTCGCGGGCATCGCCCCGGTACACGCTGCCGGCGCATCCGACCTCGCGCTGCGCAACACCAGCACCGGCGCCTTCGAGGTCTACGACATCGCCAACAATCAGATCACCACGGCCGCGAGCCTGGGACAGGTCGGATTGGAGTGGCAGCTCGGCGGCTTCGCCGCCAATGCTCCGACCGCATCGACGGGATCAATGGACGGCTCAAGTCAGGCCGCACAGCTCGTACAAGCGATGGCGGGCTTTGGCGGTGGCGGCGGCGCAGCCGACAACTCGAATACCGCGCCGCTCGGTTCCGACACGTCGCAGCAGTTGTTGCTGACGATGCCCAACCACACTTGAGCTTACGCCGCGCGACGGGAAGGGGGTCGGTGTTCCAAATCCCTCGAAAATCTTCATCGGAAATGCATGCGTAAGCTCGCGAACAAGAACGGAACATCCGTTCCTGCACCTGGTGACGTGGTGCGGGCGGGAGGGGCAAGGGTCGGCTGCGATCCGTGACCGAGCTCGGCAGCGCGGTGGAAATTCAGGGTTCGGCACGCCGCGAGAAAATACTTGATCTCGTGCATCTCCATGTCCGCCTCCACCCCGATAACCGCCGCGCATCGAATTGATGAGATATCGGTATTTGGGTTCCATGCGTGATCATCGCAAATTCGACTCACGCCGGCCGAACGGAAGGCGAAGGATCACGCAGGAGCCGTAACATGCCGGTGTCTACCTACACGACACTCGATGACCCCCGCGCCAACTTTCGCACCGACCCGACCGCTATCAACGACGCCGGCACGATCGTCGGGACATATGTCGACCTTACCGGAAACCACGGCTTTCTCTACAGCGGCGCCTACGCGTTCCTCGACGCTCCCGGGGCCACCGGGAAGACCCGCGCATCGGGCATCAACGCGTCGGGTCTGATCGTCGGAGATTACACGACCGCCGACGGCTCCCACGGATTCCTCTATAGCAACGGCACTTACACGACCCTCGACGATCCGTTGGCCATCACTGCCACCGTTGCCCGAGGCATCAACGCCTCAGGTCAGATCGTCGGCCACTATAACAATGCCGCCGGCGCCCACGGCTTTCTCTTGACTGACGGCCTTTATACCCCCCTCAACGATCCGTTCTCCACCGCCGGCACGTTCGCAGAGGGAATCAACGCGGCGGGTCAGGTCGTTGGGTATTACCTCGTAGGCGGCACATTCCACGGCTTCCTCTATAGCAATGGCGTCTACAGCACCATTGACGGTCCCTTGGGGGCCAACAGCACCATTGTTGGCGGCATCAATGATGCGGGCCAGATCGTCGGCACTTACAGCGACGCAAGCGGCAAATTCCACGGTTTCCTTTACAGCGGGGGCGCCTACACCACCATCGACGATCCGCTTGTAGACAGCATCAACGGCGACGGTGCTTACGGCATCAACAACTCGGGCCAGATTGTGGGATTCTACAACATCGGCAGCGTCACTCAGGGCTTCCTTGAAGTCACCACGCCGAACCCGCCGCCGCCCGCCGGCACAACCGCCGACCTGATCCTGCGCGGATCGAACATCTCCCCCACCGTGGCCGGCCAGTACGAAATCTACGACCTCGGCAACAACGCAATGTTGTCGGGCAACTCGTTGGGCCAGCTTGGAACTGATTGGACCTTCGTCACGCTCGGCGGCTTCTTCGGCACCGACACCAGCGACATGCTATTGCGCAGCAGCACAACGGGCGGCTTCGAGGTCTACGACATCGCCAACAACAACATCACCAACGCCGCATTCCTGGGCACTGTGGGAATGAATTGGCAGGTCCTGGGCTTCGGCAATTTCAGCAGCATGTCCGGCGAAACCGACATGCTCCTGCGCAACTCCAACACCGGCGGGATCGAGGTCTATGACATCAGCAACAATCAGATGACCGGTGCTGCGTTCTTGGGCACGGTCGGTTTGGAGTGGCAGTTCTCGGGCGTCGGCAATTTCAGCGGTCTCGGCGAATCCGACATGATCCTGCGCAACTCCAACACCGGCGGATTGGAGGTCTACGACATCGCCAACAACCAACTCACCGGTGCCGCCTTCATTGGCAATGTCGGCGTGGAGTGGCAGTTCTCCGGCGTCGGGAATTTCAGCAGCGTCCCCGGCGAAACCGATCTGCTCTTGCGCAATGTCAATACCGGCGGGCTGGAAGTCTACGACTTCAACAACAATCAACTCACGGGCGCGACCTTTCTTGGGACGGTCGGCTTGGATTGGCAGTTCGCGGGCATCGCCCCGGTCAGTGGCGCTGGCAGGTCCGACCTCGTGCTGCGCAGCACCAACACCGGCGCATTCGAGGTCTACAACATCGCCAACAATCAAATGACGGGCGCCGCCAGCCTGGGTCAGGTGGGATTGGAGTGGCAGCTGGGCGGTCTCGCGGCCCATCCCCCGACCGCGTCCGCCGCATCCATGGGTGACTCAAGTCAGGTTGCCCAACTCGTCCAAGCGATGGCGGGTTTTGGCGGCAGCGGCGGCGCAGCCGAGAACTTGAATACCGCGCCGTTCGGTTCCGACACGTCGCAGCAGCCGTTGCTGACGACGCCGCACCACAGTTGAGGTTACGGTGCGCGACAGGAGAGGGTCGGCGCTCCGAAATCCCTCCCCGCAAAATCAAAAGCGCAATGAAATCAACCAGCAACTTGAGAGTGGTGCGGTCGAGAGAGGTGGGCGACATCTCGACTGAACAACGACTTACGCCAAGGTGCGGGCGATATAGGCTCTTTGAAAAGCAAAGAGCATTTTCGCGACTTCCCGCACCACTTGTCAGGCCGAGCCTATCTCATTGTCCCAATCGAATGATTGCGAGACGGACATCGAACATCCCGACGACGAAAACCGCCAATGAGAAGAGAGCAGCTAAAATCGCCAAACTATGGAAGATCATACTGAACCACCCCCACCGACTTGTGGTTGGGCCATCTTTTACATACGGATCCTGCCATGTGTGGATCCTTGAGCGTAGGAGGCCCACATGTGCGTAGTTTGTAAAGTACGAGAATGCTAACGCCACAACGGCTAAGGCGACACCGGAGGCAAACCATAAAAGGCTACCTGAGACATCCGTCATCTGCTTAACAGTCACGCGGCCTTGGCCAACGAGGCCGCCAATGAACGTGAGCACAAGACCGCTGCCCCGCCATTGACGAGCATGAGCGTTTTGATAGCCACCTCTCCTCCCTTAATGGTGGCTTCCCTGAGCGCCTCCGAAACTCTGTAAGTGCGATCATGGGCTCTCATTGCATCTTGGCGACTGACGTCATCTTCCATGTCATCTTCCATTCGGTTGGTCTCACCGATGAGGTTTTGGATATGTCGCCCGTCGTGGGCTTGGCTCCTTCACAGCACGATGTTGTGATTTTGCCAGCGCTTTCGCCGAAGAGCCGCCGCGCGGTACGAGAGCCCCATTTCTTTCGCTGCCCTATACGTCGATGTGCCAGCAGCAAACAGAGAGTGGAGGTGTTCGATTCCTCCGTCAGTCAGAGGACCGTCACGGCCGAACCACTTTCGTTGGGAAGGCCTCGGATCGAGCTCTTGAAGCAGAGCGATCGCTGCTTCGAGGTGTTTCAGCACAAGTCGGACATTGACGTTGCGCATGTGGTGAGGGCGCGATTTGGTGCGTTTCAAGGGCTTATAGCAAGTATCACCCCACAGGTGAGGGAATGAAATAGTGAATAGATTCAGATCGTTAATGTGTGATGGTGCGGTCGAGAGGACTCGAACCTCCACGGGTTGCCCCGCTAGCACCTCAAGCTAGTGCGTCTACCAATTCCGCCACGACCGCAGATGGAATCGGCGCCGGCCGCACGGCCGCGCGCTTAGAGTGACGGCGCTCGATGTAACAAATCGACCCCGCACGAACAAGGGCCGTGGCTCTCCGGTCTATCGCGTTTTTCCCGCACATCGCGCCGCTAGCCGGCGCAACCGTGCTTGACTCCGACGCAATGGCGGATGTTCCTGGCTCCGGGCGGCTGGAGCGAAGACCGGTATGCTCACTGCACGCAACCTCGTGAGAATCGGACTTGATCACGCATCGAGCCCGGTGGAATGGCGGATCAGCGAAGGCTTAGTGCCCTACGAGGCGGCGCTTGCAACCATGGACGCGCGCGCCGCCACAATCGCCGAGGGTGCAGCGCCGGAGCTCGTCTGGCTGCTTGAGCATCCGCCGCTCTACACCGCCGGCACCAGCGCAAAAGCCGAGGGGCTGATCGCGCCGCGCTTTCCGGTCCATTCGGCCGGCCGTGGCGGGCAGCTGACCTACCATGGCCCGGGCCAGCGCGTCGCCTATCTGATGCTCGATCTCAAGCGGCGCGGTCCCGACGTGCGCCGGTTCGTCGCCACCTTGGAAGAATGGATCATCCGCACCTTGGCGCATTTCGACGTCGGCGGCGAGCGGCGCGACGATCGCATCGGCGTTTGGGTGCGGCGACCGGAGAAGGGCGCCCTGCACGAAGACAAGATCGCAGCCATTGGCATCAGGATCAAGCACTGGGTGACGCTGCACGGAGTCGCGCTCAACGTCGACTGCGATCTGTCGCACTACGCCGGTATCGTGCCCTGCGGAGTTTCCGAACCGCGCTACGGCGTGACCAGCCTCGCCGACCTCGGCCGCAAAGCGGCGATGGTCGAAGTCGACGCGGCATTGCGGCACGAATTCGAACGCCTGTTCGGCGCGGTTGCCGCCAGCTAGAGCGTCGGCAATACGGCAAACCGCACGCCGCCACCCAGCGCAAGCTCCTCCGCCGTCGCCTCGCGCTCGTCGATGCTGTCGACACGCGCGGCAGGCGGTCCACGGCGACAGACATGGGCGACCGTGCTGACCGCCGCGAGCGATCCCGCGAATACCGCCTCGACCTCGCCGTTGCGGCGGTTGCGGACCCAGCCGGCTAGCCCGTGATCAAGCGCGGCATCCTCCACGAAGGCGCGGTAGCCAACTCCCTGAACGCGGCCGCGTATGACGAAATGGCGAGCGACGTTCATCCCACCTCACCCGTGTCCTTCGCCCGCGCGCCGGCCCAGCGCGACGGTGCCCAGCGTGCAAGCGCGTGGATATAGGCCTCAGGCAATTGCCACTCGCGCGCCGCGTCGACGACGAGCGGGATGTAGCCCGGCCGCGGCAGCCCCTCCCCTCGCCGGCGCGCGATATAGACAAGGGCTGTGGCCTGCATCGCGCCGCACCGCACCGACAATTGGCGGCGCACATAGAGCCCGGAGTCGACACTTTCGTAGGCGTTGACGGCGGCAAGATCCCGCGCGCTGAGCCGCCACAACACGCCGTACACGCGCTCGCCCGGATGCGGAGCGATCGAGCCGAAGCCCTCCGGATTGATGACGAAGCGCCAACCCGACAACGTCGCGGTGCCGATCGCCTCGGCGCGTGGGCAGCGCGCCTGCATGAGCGCGCGACTCATGTTCGATCCGTAGGCAAAATGCAGCGTCATCGAAAATCCGGTTCGTCGGCTCAGATCATGCAAACTCCATGATCACCGCGTCGACCGCGAGGCTGTCGCCGGGCTTCGCGCGGATCGTCTTCACCACGCCGTCGCGCTCCGCGCGCAGGACGTTCTCCATCTTCATCGCCTCCACCACCGCAAGCGCCTCGCCGGCCTTCACCTCTTGCCCTTCGCTGACCGAAATGGAGACAATTAGGCCCGGCATCGGGCAACGCACCGCTTTGCCGGAGTCGGCGACTTTTTTCTCCGGCATCAGCCGCACCGCCGCCGCCTCGCGCTCGGTATAGACGTAGGCCCGGGTCTCGACCCCGCGATGGGCGAGATCGAATCCGTTCAGCACCGGCCGCACTTGCACCGAGATCGCCCGATCGTCGATGCTCCCCGACCAGATCGGATCGCCCGGTTTCCAGGCGGAAAGCAAGACGTGTGGCGCCCGGCGCGACTTGCCGGTGCCGTCGAATCGCACCACGAGTGCATCGCCCTCGCGCGCAACATCGAGCGTGATCTCCTGCGCCCCTAACCGCACCACGCGCCGCCGCTCGCGCGTGACCGCCGCTCCTGGCCGTTGACCGGAGATGCGGCGCTTTCGTTCGCCGAGCACGTGATCCATCGCCGCGGCCACTGCCGCAAGCACGCGCGCGGTGGCTGCGTCGGGAACAATGGGGTGAAATCCGTCTGGGTACTCCTTCGCGAGAAAAGCAGTAGAGAGCTTTCCCGCCTGCCAGCGCGGGTGCTGCATCAGCGCGGCCAGAAACGAAATATTGTGCCGGAAGCCCTCGATTGCGAACGCATCGAGCGCGTCGGCCTGTGCGGCGATTGCTTCGTTGCGGGTCGGCGCGTGGGTTATCAGCTTGGCGATAAGGGGATCGTAATAGAGCGAAATCTCGCCGCCCTCGTAGACACCGGTGTCGACACGCTCGGTCACGCCGCCGGCACTGTGCTCCGCGGGCGGCCGGTAGCGCACCAGCCGACCGACCGACGGCAGGAAGTTGCGCAGTGGATCCTCGGCATAGACGCGGCTCTCCACCGCCCAACCCGACAACTTGATATCGCGTTGCGCGAGGTCGAGCTTCTCGCCCGCTGCCACGCGGATCATCTGCTCGACCAGATCGATGCCGGTCACGAGCTCGGTGACGGGATGCTCGACCTGCAGCCGCGTGTTCATTTCGAGAAAATAGAAGCGCTTGTCTTGCCCGACGACGAACTCGACGGTGCCGGCAGAGTCGTAGGCGACGGCCTTGGCGAGCGCGACCGCCTGCTCGCCCATTTTCTTGCGCGTCGCCGGATCGATCAGCGGGCTCGGCGCCTCCTCCACGACCTTTTGATTGCGACGCTGGATCGAGCATTCGCGTTCGCCGAGATGAATGACATTGCCGTGCTTGTCGCCCAGCACCTGAATCTCGATGTGCCGTGGATCGACGATAAATTTCTCGATGAATACCCGGTCGTCGCCGAAGGAGGACTTCGCCTCCGAGCGCGCGCGGGAAAACCCCTCGGCGACTTCATCCTTGGAATTCGCAACCCGCATGCCCTTGCCGCCGCCGCCCGCCGAGGCCTTGATCATGACGGGGTATCCGATCTCGTCGGCGATCTTCACCGCGTGCTTGGCGTCGGCGATCACCCCGAGATGACCCGGAACGGTCGACACCTTGGCCTTGGCCGCCGTCTTCTTGCTCTCAATCTTGTCGCCCATGGCGGCGATCGCCTTGGGATTAGGCCCGATGAAGACGATTCCGGCGCGCGACAGCGCGACAGGAAAAGCCTCACGCTCGGCCAGAAAACCGTAGCCTGGATGCACCGCCTCGGCGCCTGTTCGCTGGCAGGCCGCAACGATTTTCGCGATGTCGAGATAGCTTTCGGACGCCGGCGGCGGCCCGATCGGCACGGCCTCGTCCGCCATTTCCACGTGAAGTGCGTCGCGGTCGGCCTCGGAATAGACCGCGACGGTGGCTATACCCAAGCGGCGGGCGGTCTTGATGATCCGGCAGGCGATCTCGCCGCGATTGGCGATCAGGATACGCGTGAACATGCGGCGATGGTCCACCCCGCGAATTTTAGGCTTTGCTGCGCAGCAGCGTAAATGTCAACACGGCTGCGCAGCAGCGTAAAAGCCAACACGGCTCAAGGTGCGAGAAAAATAAGGGTCGGCCATGCCACCACGCCTCGGTTCGGTCATCAAATCCGAACCGTTCTAGGCGCGACAATCGGAAGATATGGGACGCGTCACTCCCGCAGGCGCCGTGCCATGGTCAGATTAGGCGAGCCGCGAGGCGGGGAGTCACATGAACGTGCGCGGCGGCCGTCGAGGGCCGCGGACGTGGCTTGCGATCCAGGCGAGGACATACGCATCAACGGCCGGCGACTTGCGCACGCTTGCCCAAGTGCGCGCGAGTAATAGCCGCTCGGTCACCCTCAGCACGATGGGCGACCGCCGGATCGCTGCAAGCAACGCATATAACCGCGCGCCCGTGCTCATGATGCTTTCGTCCCTTGCCAGGGCCTTACTCGATGGGGGAACCCCTTAACAACGCCGTCGGACTAGAGGGGTTCCTGACGCCTCGCCTCTTTAGTCGCAGAACGGGGGGCTGGGGTTCGAGACGGCACGGCTGTACGGGTGCGTCGGGCCGATGGCGGCGAGATGGCGAACTTGCGGCAACGATCTGGAAACGTGCGGATTCGCGAGGAGTTACCTACTCCTGCGCGGGCGTCACATAAGCCGCTACCGGCCGAAAGGTGTGCAGTGCGGCACGATCAGAAAATCGTGATGAGCTCGTGTAGCGACGATCCGCAGCAAGGCCCGAAGGCCGCGGACGGTGCCCGCCAACCTCGTCAGGCACGTCAAACGACGGTGCGTAACGCAATCAAACTGCCCACGCCCCGACCCTGCTGAGATATGGCGCCCGTTGCCCGCCGCTTCGCCAGGCTTCGGCGCGGCAAACAGTCGCTGCGTCGGCGCGGCAAAGTAAATCGGCAATCTAAATTCTGTCTGCGCCAGAGTTGCGATCCATTCCTTCTCCAAGCGCGCCGCTTCGAAGGAAGACATGGCAGATGCCAAGGAGCTTGCGATTCATAGGTTTTCGCTATCGTGGCGAACACTGGCGTCGATGTTGCAACTCACTATATTACCCGACCCGACGGGTAGGCGACGGAGGTAACTCATGACTTTGGCCATCAACGATATTGCGCCGGATTTCGAGGCGGAGACCACCGAGGGCAAAATCCGCTTCCACGAGTGGATCGGCGACAAATGGGCGGTGCTGTTCTCGCATCCCAAGGACTTCACGCCGGTATGCACAACCGAGCTCGGCTATATGGCGAAGATCAAGCCCGAGTTCGACAAGCGCGGTGTCAAGGTCATCGGACTCTCGGTCGATCCGCTGGCCAGCCATCAGGGCTGGGCCAACGACATCAAAGAGACCCAGGGCTTCGCCCCGAATTACCCGATGATCGCCGACGCCGATTTCAAGGTGTCGAAGCTTTACGGCATGCTGCCGGCCGCCACGTCCGGCGATCCGGCGAAACGCACGCCGGCGGACAACCAGACCGTACGCAACGTTTTCGTCGTCGGCCCGGACAAGAAGATCAAGCTCGTTCTGGTCTACCCGATGACCACCGGCCGCAATTTCGACGAGGTGTTGCGCGTGATCGATTCACTGCAGCTCACCGCCAAGCACAAGGTGGCGACGCCGGTGAATTGGCGACAGGGCGAGGACGTGATCATCGCCGGCTCGGTCAGCAACGAGGAAGCCAAGAAGCAATATCCGCAGGGTTGGAAAGAGCCCAAGCCGTATATCCGGATCGTGCCGCAGCCGCGGACCTGATACCGGCAGACGACCTTGAGCCAGGGCGCGGCATCGCCGCGCCCTGTGCGATTCGACGCGGGACTCAGTGCGCGCGGGCGCGGTGCTCTGCGTGCCGGTATTGGCGCTAATCGGTACTGCTCGCCGGTGTCGTCGAGCCAAGCCTCTGCTTTGGTCCAATCATGCACCCGGCCGCAGGCGGGACACACCATCTTGGCCGTCACGAGCGGAAGGTCTTCGATGCCGATGGTCTCGATGCCCGTGGAAACGCCACGGCCCGTCGCGGGACAGCTGATCATGATGATTCCCATGACCCCTCCTCGGCTATCTACTCGATAGATGCATGGCATGTCGCGCGTGTGACTGCGGCCGGCAACGCGGGAAAGATGTCCGAGGCATGGGAGACTTGCGCGAAACGCCACCCTCACAGCGACAGGGGCTGTCGAACCAGGTCCAATTGCCTCAGGAGACTTATGGTCACTCAGGGATGGGCGTTGGTCCGCCGACGGGCTGCGACTGCCCCGGCATGTGCGCCCGCCATCGAGTTGCGCTCAGTGCAGGCTCGGCCCCTTGAGAAAGCGATTGCGGTCGCCGGAGGTGACGCGGACCTCGAACGTGCGGCCGTCGCGATAAACCGTCAGCGGCACTTCCACGCCGGATCGGCCCAGCGACCAAACTTTGCGAAAGAAGCCGGCGAGATCCTTCACCTCGTGGCCGGCGACCGCCAACACGACGTCCCCGGTGCGCAGATTGGCCCGCCGGGCCGGGCCGCCGGAGGACACCCGCGCCACGACCACCTTGTCGTCGACTTCGGTGGCGTTGAGACCGAGCCAGGGCCGCGGAGGGTGGTTCGGACGGCCCATGGTGAGAAGATCCTCGAGGATCGGCGTGAGGAGATCGATCGGCACGATCATGTTCAGCGGCTCCGGCGTGCCGCTTTCGCGCACCTGCTGGACTTGCAGCGAGCCGATGCCCAAGAGCTCGCCGGCGCCTCCGATCATCGCCGTGCCGCCCCAGAACGGATGCGCCGGCGCGGTGAAGATCGCCTCGTCGAGGACATATTCCCAATTGCCGGCGAATTCCTGCTTGGCGGCGATGCGCGCCACGACCGAATGCTTGCGTCCGCCTGCTCCCGCGACCACAACCGGATCACCCACCTTCGCCGCCTTGGATTGCCCGATCGGCAGCGCAGGCAAATTGAGCCGCGCCAGGGCCTGGACGAGGCCAAAACCGGTCTCTTGGTCATAAGCCAACACGTGGCCGGGAACCGCGCGACCGTCGGGCAGATGCAACCAGATCGTTTCCGCCTCGGTAACGAGGTAGCCGATGGTGAGCACCACCCCGTCGCGGATCAGCACGCCGTTGCCGGTGCGCTCGGTGCCAAGCGTCTCCGCGGTGAACGCATCAGCAGGAACGATGGCGCGCAGCCCCACCATCGAGGTCAGCGCTGCCTCGAGGTCGTAAGCGTAGTTTTCCGGCTTCGGCTGGAAGCCATGTGGCATCTCCCAGTCGCTCGAAGATGACATTCAGGCACTCCCTGGCTGAGGCGTGCTTGCTCGCAGAACCATACACAAATACCCGGTGCGGCCGGCGTCAACTAGCCTATCTCCCGCGCTGGCGGAAAGATGGGGCCGCAGGGGGTCAAGGCAAGGAGGATTGGCGCGGCCGCAGAATCCTCGGCGTTCCTGCTCGAGTCGATCGCAAGGGGTCGGTCCAATTCAAGCCGGAATAGCTCCCGCTTTGCCGCTCTCAACAACAAAGCGCCTGAGCGTGGACACAGTAGCTTTCGGATCACGTCGATCGGATATGACTTGCAGCCGCGTCTCCATCCGTTCGCGGAAGAGATCGACGGACACGTAGCCGCGCTGCCGGCTCTCGAAATATTGCACATGAGGGTTCTCCGGGAGGACCCCCATGATTAGCTCATAAGGCGGCGGATCGGATGTGATAGAGGTGCCCACGAACTCGGTGGCCACCGAGAGTGAGGACGGATTGCCGAAATCGGACTTGAGATCGGTGACCCAGAATGAGTGAATATCACCGCCGAAGAAAACCGGGTTCACTGGCTGGCAGGCAGAAATGGTGTCGAGCATGCGTTGTCGCGCGGCCGGGTAGCCGTCCCAGCCGTCGGTCCAGTGGCCACTTTCGCCCTCGCGATCTTTCTGACGTAACTGGGCAACAAGTTGTTCCTGGGCGATGATGTTCCAGGACGTGCTGGATTGCTTAAAGCCATCAAACAACCAGTCCTCCTGCTCGGCGCCGAGCAGCGTTCGATTGCGATCCGCGCGCTCCACGCAACTATCCGGCGCGACGTGACCTCTGCGCAGTGGCGGCACTTCGCAGGGCTGTTTGCTCCTGTACTGACGGCCATCCAGAACTGAGAAGGTCACCAACTCCCCAAATCGGAATCGCTCATAAAGGCGCAGTGTGCTGCCGTGTGGTATCGCCCGCTCGCCCAACGGCATGTGCTCGTAGTAGGCTTGATAGGCGGCGGCTCGCCGGCGAAGGAAATCTTGGGAATCAGTCTCCATCCGCTCCGACCACGCGTTAGCGTAGTCGTTCTCAACCTCGTGGTCGTCCCACGTCATCAAGCACGGCGCCGCCGCATGGAGGGCCTGCAGATCCGCGTCTTTGCGGTAAAGAGCGTAGCGATTGCGATAGCTGGCAAGGTCGCTGGCCGTGGGACCGTCATGCTTGCGCACGATCCGATCTGCTTGAGAGTCAGGATAAGTGCTCTCGTAGATGTAATCGCCTAGGAAGATCACGAGGTCGGGATTCTCCTCGGCCATGTGCCGGTAAGCGCTGAAGTAGCCCGCTTCCCAGTTCGAACAGGAGGCGAAGGCGAACCGCATTCGCTGCGGCCCCCCGCTCGGCGCTGGAGCGGTCTTGGCGCGGCCTATGGGGCTTTGCTGACCTAATGCCGTGAAGCGATACCAGTATGGGCGCCCGGGCTCGAGGCCATCCACCTCCACATGCACCGAATGCGCAAATCGGCGGTCCGCTTCGGCTATTCCGGTGCGCACCACGTTGCGCATAGCGTCGTCCGTGGCAACGTCCCATGTCACAGAAACCGGCTTCGACATGCCGCCCGATCCATCCAACGCCAGCGGCGTGGGCGCCAGGCGCGTCCACAGCACCAAGCCATCGTGGGTCGGCTCGCAAAATAGCGGCTGGCAACGAAGCCCGTCGCGAGAGTAGCCGATCCTCCTATG
>Ga0207700_10000813_pt1 | contig 18070 bp, 18 predicted proteins | sample LARL82metaG_FD_184348 | JGI IMG/M metagenome (GOLD analysis project Ga0207700, IMG submission 184348) | Corn, switchgrass and miscanthus rhizosphere microbial communities from Kellogg Biological Station, Michigan, USA - LAR L8-2 metaG... | ecosystem: Host-associated > Plants > Roots >...
AGCGGCGGGACCGGTCCTCGACGGCGACCGGGAATCGATCCTGCGCGACTGGGGCGTCCGGGCCAGCTGATCCTCACAGTGCCCCCACCACCTCCCGGGCCTGGGTCGCGGGCACCCGCTCGCCGAGCAGCCGCTGGCACCGCACGAACGCCCGAGGCCAGTTAAGGCAGACCGCGGCGCACAACCGCCCGATGGCGTCCGCGTGCAGCACCGCGACCTTGGGCCGCTGTTCATCGGGCGCGCCGATGACCCATTCCGCTACCGCGCAAGCCCGTTGCCCGGCCAGCTGCAGCTTCCAGTCGTACTGGTCCGACCAGACGTAGTCGGAGGCATGATAGGTCTCCTGGGCATCGGGACGAGCGATGTTGCGCGCTACGCATCGTGCCTGGTCCGCCGCGTTCGTCCAGTGCTCGGAGCGGACCCAGTCACCCAGTTCCGGGTGCGGCCAGCGGGCCACGTCGCCCACCGCGAAGACATGCGCGGCGCCTGCCGCGGCGAGGTGCGCGTCGCACATGACGCCGTCCTCGACCGCGAGTCCCGATCCCCGCAGCCACTGGTCATTCGGGATCGCGCCGATGCCGACGACCACCGTCCCGGCCCCCAGCACCGATCCGTCGCTCAGCGTGACTCGAAGGTCGCCGGCCCGCCCGCTGATCGCCTGCACTCCCGCCCCGAAGCGCGTCCGTACCCCGTGCCGGCGGTGCACGTCCGCCAGGAGCGAGCCAACCACGGGACCCGTTACGCGTTCCATCGGGACGGGTAGCGGGTCGACCAGCGTAACGTCGCACCCGGCCGACCGCGCTGCCGCGGCGGTCTCGGCACCGATGAAACCGGCCCCGATCATCACGACCGCGGTGCCGTCGGCGAAACGCTCTTTCAGCGCGCGGCAGTCCGCCAGCGTTCGCAGCAGGAAGATGCCGGAGTCCGCCTGCCACGGGGATGGCCGCGGCGATGCTCCCGTCGCGATTACAAGGTCGTCATAAGGCAGGAGCTCGCCATCGGCCAGCTGCACCAGCCGGGCCTGCGGGTCCAGCGCGCGAGCCGCGACTCCCAGGCGCAACTCGAGTTGGGCATGGGCCGCATCTTCCGGGGTGAGCAGGCGCGCATGCTCGGCCGGCCAGGCGCCGCTCAGGACCTGCTTGGATAGCGGCGGACGATCGTAAGGCAATTCGAGTTCCTCACCCACCAGGGTGATACGGCCCGGGTACCCCTCGGCGCGCAGGGCCTGGGCTGTGCGCACGCCCCCCACGGATGTGCCCACTACGACGACCCTGTGCTCCACGATAGCTCCTTCGCGATCCTTCCCCGGGTGCTGCCGCCAGCACACGGTCGGCCAGCGAGGCCTTGACGAGCCCGGAGCCACGGCCTAGCGTTAGCATACAAAAATGTGTGCAGTATAGCGAGATGCTGAATGTGAGCGCCCGGGGCTTCCCGGGACGCAACGATCTGCCGGCCCCGCGCGAAAGGATAAAACGCCGTGCCCACGAACACACGTGCCGCAGTATGTTGGGAAGTCGGCCGACCCTGGGAGATCGTCGACTGCACGCTTGCCGATCCTCGGCCGGGTGAGGTTCTCGTCAAGCTGGAATACGCCGGGCTGTGCCACAGCGACGACCACAACATCACCGGTGACTTCCCGGCCGTTCTCCCCGTGGTGGGCGGGCACGAGGGCGCGGGAATCGTGGTGGCGACCGGCGATGGCGTCGACCGGGTGGCCGTGGGTGATTCGGTGATGCTGCTTCCCCTGCCCACGTGCGGCAAGTGCCGGTACTGCGCGGACGGCCGGAGTCACCTCTGCGACGGCAACCTGGACGTGCTGACCGGGGCCCGCGCGGACGGGTCGTTCGCCTTCACCACCCGCGATGGGCGTCAGCTCGGAGCTTATGGCCAGCTCGGCACCTTCTCGGAGTACACGCTGGTGCAGCAGATCCGGCTATTCCGCTACGAGCGTGACATTCCCGCGCCGGTCGCGGCGGTGACCAGCTGCGGCGTGATCACCGGCTACGGTTCCGCGGTCCGCGCGGCCGCCATCCGCGACGGGGACACCGTGGTTGTCGTCGGGACCGGCGGCGTGGGCATGAGCGCGGTGATGGGCGCGGCCATCGCGGGCGCCGCGCAGATAGTCGCCGTGGACCCTGTCGCCTTCAAGCGGGAACAGGCCCTTAAGTTCGGTGCCACCCATACCGCCTCAAGTGTCAGCGAAGCGCAGCCACTGGTCGCGGAGCTGACCCGCAACCGGATGGCCGACGCCGCCATCATCACGGTCGGGGTGCTGCACGGGGACTTGATCGGCCCGGTATCCGCCCTGGTCGGCAAGGGCGGCAACGTCGTCATGACATCCGTGTCGCCCGTTACCGAGAACACGGCAACGCTGCCGCTCGTCGAGTTCGCCATGTCCGCCAAGAACCTGATCGGCGTGGTCATGGGGCTGACCCGGCCGCTGGTTGACATCGACCGCATCTACGCGCTTTACCGGGCCGGCCGGCTGCCGCTGGACGATCTGGTCACCAGGACCTACAAGCTCGACGACATCAACACCGGCTACGAGGACATGCACCGGGGCGTCAACCTGCGCGGCGTGATCGCCTTCTGAGGGACGCGGGCTTCGCCGGCGCGGAGCTTAAGACCAATCGTACGGCGGTTCAGGCGGGCCGGCGCTGGCCCCGCTCGGCGGTTTGCGAACCCTCGGCGACCTGGGACATGCCTTCGGCGGAATCCGCCAGGTGCCGGTCGAAAAGCCCCTCGAGACCGGTGCCATACCGGGCCCGCATCTCGGTCGAGAAGTCGCGGAACATCCGCTGCGAGAATATGTCGTGCCGGACAAAGCCCTTCACCAGCGCGGTCAGGAGCGGGTCGTTGTCAGACCACATGGCTTCCCACTTGTCGCCCTCAGGGGCCAGGGCCCACAGCGCCGCGGCCGTGTCGCAGGTGATCGCGAGGTGGCGGGCCTGGTGATGCCGGTAGACAGTGCCGTCCGTGCTGCTGTGGCGGATCACTATCCCGTTGTGCAGGCTGAAGGGCAGCTCGCCGAAGCAGAGGATGTCGACCCGGACGCCGCGCCGGTCGGCCGCACTGATCTCCTCGCCCAGTGCGTCCAGGTAGGTGCCGTGACCGGACACGTAAATCCGCTCGGTCGCCCCGCTGATGAGACCATTGGCCGCGCCGACAATCGCTATCCACGAGTCCGATTCCTTGTACATCCGGAACTCATGGGCCTGGGAGGTCTCGCGGCGCATCCGCGAGACCTCTAGCTCAACGGTGGCCATGCGCTGGCGGAACGACGTTTCCAGCTGGCTCAGCACGCGGGCTGGAGGAACCGCGACGAACTTGGCAGGCGAACCGCTCACCTGCAGGACGGCTCCGCGCTCGACCAGCCTGCCGAGTGTCTCGTATACCTTCGGCTGGGGAACGAGCGTATCTTTCGCGATGGCATATCCCGTCATCGGCTCACGGCCGATAAGGCCGGCATAGGTCCTGGCCTCGTACTGCGAGAAGCCGAGATCCGTCAAAGCCGCGATCACCCGGGCGTCGATTCCCGCGGGATTGCCGCCCTCCGAACCGCTGCCAGTCATGGCATGATTCCCTTCCGCGAGCCGGTTACCCACCGATCACCATACTAGGTACCTCCTGCAGTTGGTAGTTACCTACGTCTGACCCATTCCCGGCCCGGCCCGCGGCGGGGACCACCGGCGCGAGCCCGGCCGAGGTTGACCCCTTACGGCCGTTCGGATATCTTATGCATACATAAATGCGTGCAGAAAGGAAATGAATGAGAGACAACCGCACGAAAGGGATCATGCGGGCGGGAGGGCTCGCGCTCGGCGTGTCCATCACCATCGCCGATCCATTCGTCGCCGAGGTCATCGGCGGTGCGGGCTTCGACTTCGTCCTCATCGACACCGAACATGCTCCGATTACGGTCGACCAGCTGCAGATGCTGCTGATCGCGCTCCGGACGTCGGCATCGACGGTATTCGTCCGGCCGGCGGGTAACGACGCGACCCTGATCAAGCAGATCCTCGATCTCGGCGCTGAAGGGGTGGTCGTGCCAGAGGTGGACGACGCGGCCTCCTGCACTGCCGCGGTCGCGGCGGCCCGGTACCCCCCGCTGGGCAGGCGCGGGTTCGGGCCGCGCCGGGCCGCCCGTCTCGAGGGAGGCAGGACGGCCTACATCGCGCGGGCCGACGATGAGGTGGCGGTGCTCGTCATGGTCGAGAGCGTCGATGCGCTCGCCAACATAGACGTCCTCCTGCAGACTCCGGGCCTGGACGGCATCATGGTCGGCCCCGCGGACCTGGCGGTCTCCATGGGCCATCGCAGCGATCCGAACCACCCCGATGTCCGGGCCAGGATCGCCGATGTGCGTGACGCGTGCCAGCGGAACTCGGTCCCGTTCGGGATCTTCGCCGCCACCGAGCAAGCAGCCCGCCTGTGGGCGGGCGAAGGGGCCAGGTTCATGACCATTGGCGCTGATATCCAGTTCCTGGATCAGGGCCTGTCCAAGTCGCGGGCCCTCGCGGAGAGTCTTCTCCAGCCACAGCAGTCGGTATCATAACCTACCTACTTAGGTAGTGATTAACAACGTAGCGAGTGGTACGCTGCTGCTGACATGACGTCCCGCGCAATTGTCATCCCCGACGACACGAGGAGTCCGATGGACTGGTCCTCCTACTCCAGGCTCACCTTCGAGTACCCGGCCGATGGCGTGCTGCTGATCAAGATCAACAGGCCAGACCGGCTTAACGCGATGGACGAGGTGCTGCACACCGAGCTCAGCAGGGTCTGGCTCGATGTTGACGAGGATGACGGGTGCCGGGCCGTAGTGATCACCGGCGAAGGTAAGGCTTTCTCGGCTGGCGGGGACTTCGAGATGGTGGAGGCCACGCTCGGTAGCTTCCGTGTCATCTCGCGGCTGCTCAAGGAGGCCGCGGATATCGTGCACAACATCACCAACTGCACGAAACCTATTATCTCGGCGATCAACGGCACCGCTGTCGGCGCTGGCCTGGCCGTTGCCCTCACCGCCGACATAAGCATCGCGGCCGAAAACGCCCGGCTTACCGACGGCCATCTCAAGCTCGGCGTGGCCGCCGGCGACCACGCGGCGATCATCTGGCCGTTGCTGTGCGGCATGGCCAAGGCTCGCTATTACCTGCTGACCAGTGACTTCATCAACGGCCGAGAGGCCGAGCGGATCGGCCTGGTGAGCAAATGCACCCCGGACGATGAGCTGATGCCGACGGCGCTGCGGATCGCGGAGGATCTGGCCGCAGGCCCGCGTCGTGCGATCGCCGCCACCAAGCGAACCCTGAACCACTGGGTCCGTGCCGCAGGCCCGATCTTCGAATCCTCGCTCGCCATGGAGATGCTCGGATTCTTCAGCGACGACGCTCGCGAGGGCTATACCGCGATGCGCGAAAAGCGCAGGCCGAAATTCCCGTCGAGCCTGGGGACCGAATGAACCACGGTGACCGGCTGTATTTCGAGGATCTGCCGCTGGACAAGACGTTCGTCACGTCGGGGCGCACTATCACCGAGGCGGACCTGGTCGCGTTCGCGGGCCTGTCCGGTGACTTCAACTCGCTGCACGTGGACGAGGCCTTCGCCGCCTCCACTCCGTTCGGCGGGCGGATCGCGCACGGGCTGCTGGTGCTGTCGGTCGCGTCCGGATTGAGCACCCGCCTGCCGGTGCTCCATGCGCTGCAGCCCGCCCTGCTGGGCATGACCGACGTGACGTGCCGCTGGCTCGCCCCGACGCGCATCGGCGATACGGTCCGCGTTGAACTGACGTTCACCGACGCGCAGCTGACCCGTAGCGGCACGCGAGGGCGGGTGACGGAGCGGCGCGTCGTCCTCAACCAGGACAACGTCACGGTAATCGACAGCCAGTGGACGCTCCTTGTCGCCACCCGTCCCGGCGCCACGGCGGAGTAATGCCCGGCGCCGGGCGCAGGACCGGTCAGATGTGCAGGTAGTAGCCACCCGACACGCACAGAATCTCGCCGGTGATGAAGCTCGCTCGCTCGCTGGCGAGGAACGCCACGGCGTTAGCGACATCCTGCGGCTGGCCAACCCGGCCGAGCGGCGTCTGGCGGGCCATTTCCTCGACGTACTCCTCGCCGTAGATCTTGCCGAGGAACGGGTTCCAGGCCAGCCCGGGTGCCACGGCGTTGACGCGGATACCGTGCGGCGCGGCCTCCATGGCCGCTGCCCGGGTAAACCCCGTGATGCCGGCCTTGGCCGCGGCGTAATGCGACTCGCCTTCGGCTGTGCGCATCCAGCCCGCGATCGATGACATGTTGACGATCGCGCCCTTGGTGCCCCGGTCACGCATGACGTTCAGTGCCCGCCTCGTGACCATGAACGGCCCGGTCAGGCTGACATCGAGAACGTGGCGCCAGGTATCGGTGGGCATTTCGTGCAGCGGGGCGAGCATGTTGATGCCGCTGTTGTTGACGACGACGTCGATTTTCCCGTATTTATCCGCGACGCCGTTGATGACCTCGTCGATCCGTCCCTCGTCCCGCACGTCGAGCGCGACTCCGGTGACCTCCTGGCCAGTGTCCTGGGCGATATCCGCCGCGACTTTGGCGGTTCGCTCGGGGTGCTGGTCGCTGAGCACCACCGTCGCGCCTTCGCGGGCAAAGGTCCTGGCTACCGCCTGCCCGATCCCGGCACCGGCCGCCGCCGTCACGAAGACCACCTTCTCGGAGAACTCCATGATGATTACTCCAGTCAGTTGAAGCGGTTGAATAACACGCGGCGTCAGCGGGTCCCGGTGATGAGCTGCCACGCTCGCAGCTGCCCGGTCACGGCATCCGCGCCCAGCCGCCGGGCCCAGCGCGCTGCGGTCCCGTCGCTGGCCTCCCATTCCCACAGCCGGCGAGTGAATCGCTGCAGCGGGTACTCCATCGTCACGCCGATCGCCCCGTGGACCTGATGGGCCGTCCGGGCGCCCACGATCGCCGCGTCCCCGGCCAGCGTGCGGGCCGCGGCGATCAGCGCGGGATCCAACTGCGGGTCCTCGTCGTCACGCAGGGCAGCCTGGGCGGCGTCCACCACGACAGCCACCCGCTGCGCTTCCGAGGCCAGCCTGGCCAGGTGCGTCTGCACCGCCTGGAACCGGGCGATCGGCTGCCCGAACTGAACGCGCTGACCGGCGTAGTTGATCGTCAGCTCCGCGGTGCGCTGCAGCGCGGCGGCCATGCCCACCGCGCGGGCGAGCGCACACCGCATGCTCAGCATCTCCATGGCCGCGTCGAATGTCAGGCCGGTAGGTGCGAGCTCGGTGACGAGTACGCGGTCCAGCCGGATCCCGCGGGCAACCGGCTCGCCGGCGGTGTTGGCCGCACCCGGCGGGAGCCCCAGGGCGTCAACGGGAAGGGTCGCCACCAGGAGCTGCTCGCCCTGCCGTACCGGCACCACGAGCGTGCTGGCGTTGTCTGGCCAGGCGATGCTCGGCACGGTGCCGGTGAGGACACGGCCGCCGCCCGTCTGCTCGAGCCGCACCGAACCCGCGGCGATAAACGGCAGCTGATCGTTCCACGGAAAGGCGATCCCGGCCCGGCGGAGCAGCCAGCCCGCCAGGATGGGACTCTCTATGACGGGAGTGCTCACCCCGGCGTAGGCCGCCCCGCGCAGCACTTCGAGTGCGTCGTTCAGGCCGCCACCGCTGCCGCCGAGTTGTTCCGGCACGCTGACGCCGAGGAACCCCGCGGCTTGCAGGGAACCCAGCAACTCCATGGACAACGGATCGACCCGGCCGCGCGGCACCGACCAGGGACCTCCATCGGCGTCCAGCGCCGTGGCCTGCTCGAACACCGTCGCCGCCAGTGGTGACCGGAGCGCCCAGCTCTTCCGGGTGCTGGCCCAGCCAGGCAGTTGGCGGCCGACCAGCACGCGCAGCACCTCGTTGGTGCCGCCCGCGGTGGTAAAGACCGGCGAGCGGAGCCGGTTGATGTCGAGGAATTCATGGAACCTCTCGGTGGCCGGGCCGGGCTTGATCTCCTCGTAGCGATACCGCCACAGCTCGTCGACGAGAAGCTGCTCTAGCTCGGTACCGAGATCCTTGGCCATGGCCGCCTCAGCGACCGGCGAACCGCCCCGGTCTACCATGCGCGCGATCGAAAGCGACATCAGCCGCAAGCCGGTCTGCTGGGCGATGATCCTCCCGATCAGCTCGAAACTCTGCTCCGGCGCGTCGACCCCGTGCCTGGACTGTACGAAGGACTCGAGCAGCGGAAACGTTGACAGGTACCGCTCCGGCCCGGCCCTTTCCAGCGCAAGCTCGGCAGTCAGCTGCTGCCAGCCCGTACCCTCCTGCCCGATGAGCCAGTTGTCGGGAGCGAACACCTCGTCGATGACGACCTCGTTGAAGTGCCGCTCACCATCCATGCCCTGGATGGGCTCGACCGACAGCCCCGGGGCACCGGCGGGCACGATGAGCAGGCTCAGCCCGTCGTGTTTCCGGCCGCCCCCGTCGCTTGTCCGGCACAGGATCTCGAAGTAGTCGGCACGCTCCGCGTCCGTGGTCCAGATCTTCCGCCCGGTGATGAGCCAGCCGCCGGGCACCTTCCGGGCACGCGTCCGCACCGACGCCAGGTCCGAGCCCGCGTCGGGCTCGCTGAACCCGCCCGCCAGCACGCAGCGCCCTGCGGCGATCCGCGGCAGCAGTTCGGAGCGCAGCGTCTGCGGGCCGTTGCGCAGCAGGCTGGGTGCCGTCTGCCGGTCCGCCGTCCAGTGCGCCCCGAGAGGCGCGCCGGCGGCCAGGAGTTCGGAGATGACAAGGCAGCGCTCCACGCCCGACCGGGCCGAGCCTCCGTACTGCGTCGGGATGGTCATTCCCACCCAGCCATGCCGGGCCAGGTCCTCGCTGAAGGCCCGGTCGAAGCCGCCGCGTGTCGGGCTCTCGGCGGACGGCTCGAACGGCTTAGCCCGTGCGAACTCGCGGACTTCGAGCAGCAGCTGACGTTCCTGCGCCGTCAGGATTACCGGCTCAAAACCGAGAGCGGTTACGGAATCGCTCATGAATGCTTCCCAGCCTCTGCAGTGGTCACTTGTTCCGGGCCACTAGCAAGCCGCCCGGATCGACAAATCGCCGGAGGGTCCGGACTTCGCCGGCGTCTGCCACGAACGGCTCCGGTGGCGCGGCCGGCAGCGGCCAGCCAGTGCGGGCTATCACGTCGTCCCAGTCGAGCGGGCGCATCATCTGCGCCGGGACAAGCGATCCCCGGCAGTCCGGCCGGAACAGCACATCCGGCGTGAATAGCGCGCTGGGACCGGCATTAGGCAGGCCGAGCTCGGCTCGGGAACGCCCGCGCCGGGCATGGCCGATCACCGACGCGTAGTCGACGAGATCGACCAGGGTCCGCCGGTCGTGCCGTTCGGTGTAGAGGATCGTGCGCCCTGCCGTGTGACCCAGCGCGGAGTTGGCTAGCCCGGGTCCGCGGAGCATGCCGGCCGCCGTCGGGATGTAGTGCAGATTGACCGATCCGTACCGGTCGATCTGCATCCCGCCGTAAAACATGACGTCGATCCCAAGCTCGGTGACAGCGAAAACGTCAGACATGTCCGCGATCGCCACCGGGTCGCAGTTCCAGCCCGCGGTGAACTCGGGGACGAGGCGGCGCGGATTTATATAGACGCCTGCTCCCAGGATGGTTAGCGACGGGGCGTGGCGCGCCTGGGCAAGCAGGCACGCGGCGAGCGGGATGGCTGATGCCGCTCCCGTCAGGACGACCTCGCCGTCCTTGAGCTCGCGCGAGATGGCGATGCTCAGCCGTTCGCGGACGGTGAGTTCGCGGACGGTGAGACCGCCGCCGGCGGGCTCCCGGCTCCCGCGCGGGGGATGGCCTACGCGGCTTCGCACCATCGTCGACCCTCCATCGCTCGGACCGTCGGCAAATATGCATTCATTTTAGCATACAATACGGGCTAACCGCTGGATGTGCCGGACCACCAGCGGGAGCCGTCTAGGGCCGCCGCCCTGCCGTTGGCAATACCCTGGTGGCCGCCGACCCGGTGCGCATCGAACAGCTCGACCAACTGGTCAAGGTCAAACCGGCGCAAGGTACTGATGATCTGCCTGTGCTCGCGATCGATCCGGGCCGGCGCGTCGGGAATGTGCCACCACCAGCCCCGGTAGCCCTCGGTGAGCTGCCACAACCGGGTGATCTCACGCTTGAACTGCCGCATCGGCGAGAGGTCGAAGATCGTGAAGTGGAAATCGCGGTTGCGCCGCATGATCTCGGCGATGTCATCGTGGTCGATCGCGGCCATCATGGCGTCGTTGTGCATCGTCAAGGCGTCGAGCACGCCCTGGCCGGGCCTGGCGATCGATCTCAGCAGATCGCCCTCCAGCAACGATCGCATGCGGAAAATCTCCGCGATATCCCGGGGTTCCAGCCGGGCGACGACGTATCCGCGATTGACCTCGTAGGTCAGGATGCCTTCTGACTCGAGCGTGCGGAGCGCCTCGCGCAGCGGACTGCGGGATACGCCAATCTGTTCGGCCAGTTCGAGTTGCCGGAGTTTTTCGCCTGGCAGCAGTATGCCGTCCATAACCAGACCGCGGATCCGCGTCGCTGCCAGCAAAGTGAGCTGAATGGGCTCGCTTGTCATGGCCGGGTGTTCAGGATTCATCGATCGAGATGGCCATCGAGGGGCAGTCCGCTTCAGCCTCGCGGGCGGCGGCTGCCCGCGCGCCTGTCACGCCGGCGTCCAGGACAACGGCGATGCCGTCGTCTCCCACATCGAATGTCGCGGGCGCTATCCGCAGGCAATACGCCGAGCCCACGCACCGATCCCGGTCAACTGTGATCTTCATCTTTCCTGCCTTTTAGGTCCCAGAGATCATTCCGGCCGTTCCTAACGATGAAAGGTGACCGGAAGGGTTGCCCACCCGTTCAGCTGCACGTGCTCATAACGGGTCGGCACCCCCGCCAGCCGGATGGCGCTGTAGCGCGAGATCAGCTCCGTGAACAGCGCTTTCGCCTCCATGCGGGCCAGCCCGGCGCCCAGGCAGAAGTGAGTACCGAAGCCGAACGACGCGTGGCCGTATCCCTGGCGCCGGCCCGGATCGAAGCTATCGGGGCTGGCGAAGCATTCAGGATCACGATTCGCGGCGGGATAGAGCATGTACACCCGCTGGCCGGCCCGGATCCGGACGCCGGAGAGTTCCACGTCGGCCGTCGCGGTGCGCACGAACCCCCTGGCCGGCGGCATCAGGCGCAGGCACTCCTCGATCACGGCGTCAAGCCGGCCCGGGTCGGCCCGGACGAGCTCCATCAGGTCCGGGTCGCCGGCCAGGAAAGAGGCGACGCTGCCGAGCAGCAGCCGTGTCGTGCCGCCGTTGGACATCAGCGTCGCCACGTGCGCCAGCACGATGGCGTCGGGAGTCGGGGATCCGTCTAGCGTCGACGCCAGGAAGGACGAAATCATGTCATTCCCGGGCGCCTGGCGCTTGCGCTCCAGCTGATCGCGAAGGAACCGCTTGAGCTCGTCGAAGCGCTGCCCTGGTTCCTCGAGATCGGCGGCGGAGGTCATCCTGGTCAGATCCTCGAGAGCGGCCACCCAGCTCTTCATCAGGGGGATGTCGACCTTGGAGACGCCCATGAGTGCCGCGGCGACATACAGCGGCAGTTCCGCCGCGATGGAGTCCACGAAGTCGACCGGGGCCCCGTCACCGGCCTGGTCCAGCAGGTCCCGGCAGAATCCGTCGAGTGCCTCCTGGAAACCCTGCAGGTAGCGCGGCGTCAGGCTCTGCGACATGAGGGCACGCAGCGCTCGCTGCCGGGGCGGGTCCTTGGTGATGACGAGCTCGCCGTCGGGTTCGTTGAACCGCTCGAACGCGGCGGTCGCGCCGGCCTTGGCCATCCGGAGCTGGTTGAGGGTCAGGCCGCTGGCGTTGGAGAACTTTTCCGGGTGCGTGGAAACGTAGCGGACATCGTCCATCCGGGTCAGCAGGAAGACGTCAAGGGGCTCGTAGTCATAAACGGGAGCCTCGGTCCGCATCCGGTCGTAGACAGCGAACTGGCGGTCATCGTAGAACCGCGTGTCCTCGACACGGACCAGGTCGGCAAGCGGCGCTGTCACAGCGAACCTCCGGCGTCGAGCATGAAGGTGCTGCCCGTCACGTACCGACCTGACGGCGCGGCGAGATACACGACGGCCGCGGACACGTCCTCCGGCTCCACGGCGGGAACTCCCAGGGCATTGTGCGAACGCGCGGCCGCCTCGAAGTCCTCCCTGCCCGGGTTCTCCAGGTCGGGCCGGAACAGCCGGTACATCGGCTCGTTGTAGACCATGGGAGTCCGCACGCCGGCCGGATGCAGGGTGTTGACCCGGATCCGGTGCGGGGCCAGTTCCTTGGCCAGCACCCGCATGAAGCCGATCAGCCCGTGTTTCGCCGCCGTGTAGTGGGCGATATTCCCGGAGATCATGACGGTCGCGGCCGAGCTCGTGATGATCACCGACCCGCCGCGGTTGCCGGCCACGATGTGCGGGACCGTTGCCTTGCACGTTTTCCAGACGCCGGTCAGGTTGATGTCAATCGTGGTCTGCCAGGTTTCTTCCGGCATCTCGAGCGTCGGCGAGGGGGTGCTGATACCCGCATTGGCGCAGACGATGTCCAGGCGGCCGAGGTCGGCGACCGCGTCGCCGATGAACTGCTCCATCTCAGCGAGGTCGCGCACGTCGACCACGCCGTGGATCACCCGGCCGCCCAGCGCCTCGACCTGCCCGGCCGTCTCCTCGAGGTCGGCTTTTGTCGGCAGCGGATAGGGAACGGTGGCGATGGGGGCGCACGCGTCAAGCGCGATGATGCTGGCTCCCTCCCTGGCGAGGGCCAGGGCGTGACTGCGGCCCTGTCCCCGGGCCGCCCCGCTGACGACCGCGACCTGGCCCGCCAGCAGCCCTGTCATCTACGGCTCCCGGACGTCGAAGGTCACCGGCAGGTGCTCGGGGCTCAGCACTATGCCGACCGCCGTCTCGACGTGCGCGCCCGCCGGGATCCGCAGGTTCGTCACGCGTGACAGCAGCTCGCTGAAGGCGATCTCGATCTGAAGCCGGGCGAAGTGCATGCCGATGCACCGGTGCGGGCCGAGGCCGAAGGCGGCGTGCGGGTTGCGCTCGCGGTCGAAGTCGAGCCGGTCCGCCTGGCCGAACCGGGAGTCGTCCCTGTTGGCGGAGGCGTAGTGGACCGCCACCCGGTCGCCCGGCTTGAGCGGGCAGCCGCCGAGCTCGGTGTCGCGGGTGACCGTGCGCGCCATGAAGGTGATCGGCGACTCGTAGCGGAGGAACTCGTCCAGATCCGCCTTGACCCACTCCGGGTCGCGCAGCCGCTGCTCGAGGCCGGGATCCTCGGCTAGGTGCCGGGCGATGTTGCCGAGGGCGGCCTTGGTCGTGTCCAGGCCGCCGGTGAACATGATCATCGTCGCCCCGACCTGCTCTTCCAGGGTGAGCGGGCGGCCCTGCACGGTCCCGTTGACGATCGCCGACAGCACGTCGTCCCGCTGGCTGCCGGAGGCTGCGCGGTCCCGCAAGAACTCCTCGGCCAGCGCGGCCATGTCGAAGAATGCCTGGGGGTCGCCCTCGCTGCTGATCCGCGTCGCGATGGCGATCGCCCGCTGGATGCGCTCGGCGTTGCTGTCGTCGAGAACCACGCGGGCGAGGTTGCGCGAGGTGAAGGGGACCGCGTAATCGGTCATGAAATCGAATCCGCCGCGCGGCACCAGGTCGTCAAGCAGCTCACGGGCCGTCTCGTGCACATCGCCCGCGTACCGGCCGAGGAAGGACCGGGACAGGTACTTGTTGAGCGCGCGGCGGTACTCGATATGCCTGGGCGGGTCCTCGGTCAGCGGCGGCATCGGGATCGGCACCCCGCGCAGGCCGGCCTGCTCCGAGCTGTAGGTCTCGGCGTCCTCCAGGACGGTGCGCAGGTCGTCATAGCGCGTGACGATGTAGTAACCCTCATCGGCGTCGGTCTTCAGCACGGGGCAGGCCTTGCGCGCATAGGCCAGGACCTCCCAGAGCCGCTCACTGTGGACTGGGTCGAAAAGGTCAAAATGGGGCGCGAGGTCCTCCACCTGAAGGGCCGCGGGATCGTTGATGGTTGTCATAGGGGCCTCCGTAGGAGTAAGCCGCCGACGACCGCGGCGGCGGCACCGACCCGATGGTGACGGCCTAGGCTGAGAAGGAGATCGCGGACTCAGGGCAGTTGGCGATGGCGCGCGCCACGTCGGCGGTGTCAGCCGGCTCCGGCTCGGGAACCAGAACCTGCCCGAGGCCGTCGTCGGTGACATCGAACAACTTCGGGCTGATGAGCGAACAGCGGCCATGGCCTTGGCAGCGGCTCACGTCGATGGATAGCGACAAGTGCGGGTCCTCCTCTCATTGCAACCTCAGATTGCATACATTTTTACATGAAGATTGTCGAGAGGTAAACCCGTCCCCCGAGCAGGCGTTCTAGGCGAGCTGCCGGTACAGCTCGGAGCTGGCCGCCTGCAGCGCGAACACAGTGACCGCGACCAGTTCGTCCGTCATGCGGGCGGCCGGGCCGGACACGGACATGGCCATGGGTGTCGCACCTGGCATGCCGACGGCGACGCACCGGACGCCGACCTCCATCTCGCCGTCGTCCAGGGCGTATCCCCGGGCGCGGATCCGGGAGAGTTCGGCGTGCAAGGCGCCCGGATCGGTAATGGTGGCAGGAGTCCGCGCCGCGAGCGGGCCGGTGCCGATGAGCTGCCGGGCCTGATCTGGCGGGATGCTCGCGAGCGGTGCCTTGCGCAGCACCGGCTGCGCACGTTCGCCGAGCAGCGCGTGCGCCTCGATTCCCAGCGGGACGAGACCTCGAGTTCTAACCGGGTACGTGCTGATGCGCGGAAATAGGGGCACGGCGTGCTTGTGCACTGGTCTGGGCGTGGCACGATTCATATGTGTCAGTCGTATTGCTGCTCGCGGGTCTGGTCATCCTGATCGCCGTGATACTTGTCGCCGCCGGGCGCGGCGGCGAACTTCCGGCGGAGCGTGCCGACTACGCTCCGCTCGACCTGGGCCCCGCGTCTGCGACGGACGTCGCGCTGCTGCGACCGCCGACGAACGCGTGGGGCTACAACATGCAGGCCACCGACGAGGCGATGGCGCACATCGCCGAGTCGATCAGGGAACGTGACATCCGGATCGTCGCCCTTGAGCAACTGGTCACCGACCTGACCAAGGAGCCCGCGCCGCCACCGCTCACGAGCCCCTATGTCGGTGCGCGGCGCCGTGCCCTGCCGGAAGGCGACAAGCCCGTCCAGCAGCCGGGAACGGCCCCGGTGCCCCTGCCGCCCCTAGCGCCCCTGGCGTCCCCGACGGCCGAGGGCCGTCCGCCCGAGACCGCGCACCCGGCCGAGACCACGTGGTCGGCGGAGACGGCCTGGTCACGGGAGTCGGCCAGCCCGTCGGAGCCGGGCTGGCCCGCCGACGCGACACGACCCGACATCCCGGTGCTCTCCGGGGAGGGCGCCGAGCCCGAGGCCGGGCCCGCGGCCGAGGCGCCGCCATCGCCCGGCGAGGGCGGCACGGGTCAGGTGGGCCCGCCGGAACGGTCCCATGGCTGAGCTCGCGGCCCGCGAGGTGGTCCCCGGCCCCGATGGCAGGCTGCGCTGCCCCTGGGGGCTCAGCGCCCCGGAGTACGTCGACTACCACGACAACGAATGGGGCCGCCCGGTCCACGGCGACAAGGTGATCTTCGAACGGCTGAGCCTCGAGGCCTTCCAGTCAGGGCTGTCGTGGCTGACGATCTTGCGGAAACGGGAAAACTTCCGCGCGGCCTTCGCGGGCTTCGACATCGCGGCGGTCGCCGCGTTCGGGCCGGCCGACGAGCAGCGCCTGCTGGCCGACGCGGGCATCGTGCGGAACCGGGCGAAGGTCAGCGCCGTGATCACGAATGCGAGGGCCGCGCTCGAGCTGTCGACCGGGCTCAGCGACCTGGTCTGGAGCTACGCCGACGCGGACCCGGCGCGCCCGGCACCGCGCACGCTTTCCGACATCCCGCCGCAGACCCCCGCCTCGAAGGCGATGTCCGCCGAGCTGCGCAAGCATGGCTTCGTCTTCACCGGGCCGGTCACCGCGTACGCCACGATGCAGGCCTGCGGTCTGGTCAACGATCACCTGGCAGGCTGCTTCGCCCGGTAACGGGGTGACGGTGGCCGCGCGGAGCCGGCGCTCGGCGTCCGGGGCCGCCCCCAGGTAGTCGAGGCCGAGCAGGGCGGCGCCGGTCACCGGCGGAGTGTCCGTGACCCGCGGCGTGGCGCCTGGCGCCGCGGCCGCGAGGCGCCGCTCGATCGCCGCGGTGAGCAGCGGGTGGCGCGCCGCGAGCAGGCCGCCGCCGAGGACCACGGGGGTACCCAGCGCGCCGGGTCCGGTGAGGCCGAGCCGCCGCATGGTGGTGACCGCCATCGCGGTGACCTCTTCGGCTAGCCGCTCGAGCAGGTCCCGCGCCGCCGCGTCGCCCGCCGAGGCGGTCTCGAAGAGCACGGTCGTCAGGCCGAGCAATTCCGCTCTGGCGATGCGGCCCAGGTGGATGCCGATGGCGACGTCGCGGACCGTCGGCAGGCCGAAGTACGCGGCCGTGGCCGGGCGCAGCGCGGTATCCGGGCCACGCCCGTCCTCGGCGCGCATCGCCCACCACATGACCTCCTGGCCGAGGTACCAGCCGCCGCCCCAGTCGCCGGTGAGCCGCCCGAGCGCGAGGAACCGGGTGGTCCGCCCGTCCGGGGCCAGGCCCGCGCAGTTGATGCCGGCGCCGCAGGTGACCGCGACGCCCCAGGCCGGCTGGCCAGGGGACGGGGTGAGCCCGGCGCGCAGCACCGCGAACGTGTCGTTGGCCACGGCCGAGGTCAGCGACCAGCCCCGGCGCCGCAGCGCCGCCGCGAGCTGCTCCTCCTCCTCGGGCAGGTCGGCGCCGGCCAGGCAGCTCGAGATATGCCTGGCGACCAGCCCCTCGGAAGTCACCCCCGCCTTCGCGGCCGCTTCCGCGACGATCTCGCCGAGTATTTGCATGGCGCCATCGACGCCGTGGTGTTCCTGGTTCGTGCCGGGCCCGCGGACCGAGGCAAGCAGCGAGCCGTCCGCGGCGACGAGCGCGACGTCGGTCTTGCTGTTCCCTCCGTCGATGGCCAGCACCGCCGGCAGTGAGGCCCGGGCATCAGGCAAGGCGGCCCGCCCCGTGCGCTCCGGTTGCCCCCAACGCGAAAGCCAGTAGCGACACGGCTGTGTAGTCGTCCGCCGGCTCCACAGAAGGCCAGGAGACCACGTTGTCCTCGTACGCCGCCGCCGTCGAGTTGAACGCCCCGTACGACCCGGAGCGACACGCCCGCATCCCGGTCACCGCGCTCAGCCCCTGGAAGTTGTCCGGGCTGCTCGGCCCGTCCGTCACCGCGCCGAGCTGGATGTCCCCCTGCCCGGTCAGCGACCCGGCGAGGTTTGCGATCTCGCTTTGCATGCAGTGCGGGTACACCGAGCCTGCCCCGACGACGAAGGAGGAGCCCCACGCGTTGCCGCCGAGGGCGAAGTCAAGCTGCCGCTGCGCGAACGCCTGGTACTGCGCCGACCCGCCGTACTGGCGGTACAGAGCATTGGTCACCCACAACCCGAACGCGTGCGGCGCCGCGTCCGAGGCGCCGAGCTGGGTGCCGAGACCGAACGGATCCCCGGCGGCCTCAGCCTCGGCGGTGTGCAGCTGCGTGCCCAGGTCGCTGTCCAGCAGCCGCGGGGAGATCACCGGCGGGATGCCGGCCCGCTGGGCGTGCCGCACGGCGCGCAGCAGTTCGGCCTCGGCCACCGCGCCGGAGTCGTACAGGTTCAGCGTGTCGCCGCCGGCGGGGTGGCCCTGGGCGATGTAGGCCGCCGCCCACCGCGCGGCGGCGGACAGGTCCGAGCGCAGCTGCCGGCCGCCAACGCCGAGCCGCTCGTCGGCGAGCGCGATCTCCGCCGCTCCCCAGAGCATGTCACTGCGCCATTCGGTGCCCGGGTAGAAGTCGTGCGGGTAGGTGGTGAGGAGCTGCCCGACGCCGGTGGTCTTGGC
>Ga0207700_10000817_pt1 | contig 17985 bp, 17 predicted proteins | sample LARL82metaG_FD_184348 | JGI IMG/M metagenome (GOLD analysis project Ga0207700, IMG submission 184348) | Corn, switchgrass and miscanthus rhizosphere microbial communities from Kellogg Biological Station, Michigan, USA - LAR L8-2 metaG... | ecosystem: Host-associated > Plants > Roots >...
GACCACCCGGGACGCGGGCCTTTTGGGCCATCTGGAGGAGCAGGGAATCGAAGCGCCTCAGTTCTTCCTTGAGGAGCCAGGGGGCGGTGTTCTCGGACTCGCTCTTCAGCGAATTGCTGCAGACCAGTTCAGCCAACCGATCCGTCTTGTGAGCCGCCGTCGGCCTCAACGGCCGCATTTCAAACAGCGTGCATTCCAAGCCGGCGCGCGCGATCTGCCAGGCGGCTTCACAGCCGGCTAAACCTCCGCCCAGAACGTGAATCCGACTGACCACAAGACCAGCTTACAGGCGACGGGACCGCGACCGCAGCTAGAGCTTCGCCGTGACCTCGATTCTACTGACTACGGGCTGATAGGCGAACTGGCCGATCGCAGGATCCACCAACCGCCGGAAATCCCCGAAATGCATATGAATCACATCCCGGTGCGTGCCGGCATTGAACGCGATGAACTCCTGCTCAGCCACGCTAGTATCGACCAGCACCGGTACGTGGAACAGGTTTCCGAATGGCGGCATAGCCCCCAGTTCGCACTCCGGAAAGATTTCGCCCAGTTCCCGCTCGTTAGCCAGCCGGATCTCCTGATCATTCAAGAAGAACCCGAGCATATCCAGGTTGATCAGGTAGTCAGCCGGAAGCACTGCCAGGCCGTAGCCCTGGGCTCCCGCATAAACAACGACCTTGGCCAGCTTGTGTGGTGACAGGTGCTCCGCAAAGGCGACTTCGAGCGCCGTGAAGGCGAGCGAGTGCTTGGTATGTGCGTAGCAAATGTGTGCGTTATCGAGAAAATCAAGGCAACGTTGCAAGGTTGTCATAAGACACCTCTCTACTGCCTATCATCTGCACGAAGTTTGCCAGGACGAACGCGCGGACGTCCTTGGACTTGTGACCATCCACGCTCAGCCCTGCGCGCTATAACGCACCCGTATGAGACCCGCTGCTGCGTTCGTGCCCCCAAATATAATCAAAGGCATGGATCGTCGAACGTTCTTCCGCCAGGCAGCTGCCGCCGCGGCCCTGGCACGCGCAGCTTCCGCACAGACGCCGGATCTCGAGGAGATCACCATCGGAGACCTCGCGAATCACATGCAGTCCGGCCGGCTAACCGCGCGCTCCATCGCCGAGCAGTATCTGGCACGAATCGAATCCATCGACCGCAGTGGGCCTACCCTGCGCTCCGTGATCGAGGCCAATCCCGACGCGCTCTCCATCGCCGACGCCCTCGATCGCGAACGCAAGGAGAAAGGTCCGCGCGGTCCCATGCACGGCATCCCGGTCCTGATCAAGGACAACATCGATACTGCCGATCGCATGCATACCACCGCCGGATCGCTGGCGCTGGCCGATGCACCGCAACCGCGTGATGCCGCGGTGGTCGAACGTTTGCGCGCGTCCGGTGCCGTGATTCTGGGCAAGACCAACCTGAGTGAGTGGGCCAACTTCCGCTCCACTCATTCCTCCAGCGGTTGGAGCGGACGCGGCGGGCAGACGCGCAATCCCTATGCGCTCGACCGCAATCCCTGCGGCTCCAGTTCCGGCTCCGGCGCGGCGGTGGCGGCCAATCTTTGCGCGGTCGCGGTAGGAACCGAGACGGACGGCTCAGTGGTCTGCCCGTCGTCGATAAACGGGCTCGCGGGCATCAAGCCGACTCTCGGGCTGGTCGCTGGACGTGGGATCGTTCCCATCGCGCATAGCCAGGACACCGCCGGTCCGATGGCGCGTACCCTCCGCGACGCCGCGATCCTGCTGGGCGCCATGGCAGAGGGATCGCACGCCCAGCCCGATTACACAAAGTTTCTCGATTCCCAGGGTCTGCGCGGCGCGCGCCTGGGCGTAGCGCGCAAGTTTTTCGGAATCACCGCTGACGTCGATCGCCTCATGCAAAACTGTCTCGACGAGATGAAGCGTCAGGGCGCCGAAATCATCGACCCAGCCGACCTGCCTTCTCACGGCAAGTATGGCGACGCAGAACTCGAAGTGCTTCAGTATGAGTTCAAGACCGATCTCAACGCCTACCTGGAAGCCCGGCGCACCAGTTTGACAATGGAAAAACTGATCGACTTCAACGAAAAGCACCGGGCCGAGGAGATGCCGCATTTTGAACAAGAGATCATGCTGCAGTCGCAAAAGAAGGGGCCGCTCTCCGATCCCGCCTATCGCAAAGCGCTCGCCAAATGCCAGCGACTCTCACGTGCCGAAGGCATCGATGCCGTGCTGAAGAAGTACAACGTACAAGCCATCGTTGCGCCGACCGCCGGGCCCGCCTGGGTGACCGATTGGCTGAACGGCGATCACGATACCGGCGGCTGTTCCACGCCTGCGGCCGTCGCCGGCTACGCGCATATTACGGTTCCCGCTGGATTCGTGCATGGGCTACCCGTCGGCCTTTCGTTTTTCGCGGGCGCCTGGAGCGAGCCAACATTGCTGAAACTCGCCTACGCCTTCGAGCAAGCCACAAAAGCGCGAAAGCCGCCGCGTTACCTGCCGACAGCAGCGCTCTCCTAGTGCTGTCTCCCTGAAATTCATTGAAGAATTCGCAAAGTGGGGCGGTCCCCTGGACCGCGGCCGACGCCCCCGTCGGCCTATGTTTCGTGCGTGATGCGGGAACCGGTCAGACCAGGGGTTCGGCTCGGACCAGGGGTTCGGCTCGGACCAGGGGTTCGGCTCGGACCAGGGGTTCGGCGCGGACCAGGGGTTCGGCGCGGACGAGGGCGCCCGCCCTACGTGAAGTTATGTGACTAATTTCAGGGACACAACCCTAACTCTCAGACATGCATGTCACGGAATATCTGCGTGTGCGCCGCCACTATCCGAGTTTCAGCCTCGTGATTGGGCGCCAAGTCCCAATTGCCCATCTCGTGCGTGCCGCCCAGCAGAACTCCGTCCGGGCGAGGAAACATATACAGACCATCGGGAGGTAAGGTCGCATAGTCGACCTCCGGCTGTGGCAACAAAATAGTGAGCTGCCCTTTGATCGGCGTCAGTTCCGCATCGTTGAACAACGCCTTCGCGCCCAGGCCCGTGCAGTTTAAAATCACCTGGTAGGGCAGGGCTGTCACCTCGCGCAGATCGTGCATCTCCTGCACAACGATCTTCCCGCCTGCGATCCGAAACTCACGCAGCATCGCCTCCAGATAATGCGACGGATAGATGAACATGGTGTCGTACTGCCGCACATACTGGAACGGAAAAGGATGTTCCTGTGGCGTGAGATCCCGCAACTCCGGCATGAGTTCGGCCAGCAGGCCCTGCCTCCCCGCCAGTGCGCCTTCCTGGATAGGCTCGCGGCTCAACGTATAATTCGGTCGCCAGCGAATCCCATAGTAATCACCCACCATGAGCTGATAGCGCCGATAGGAGAACCGCGCCGCTTCGATAAACTGCGCCTGAAATTCGGGTGTCGCCCGATCTCGCTCGAACACGGTTACGGGGAAGACTTGGGCGCCCGCAATGTTGGACGTCGTGTCGGGCGGAAGCGCCTTGGTGTAAATGGTCACCTCGACGCCGTGCTCCTGCAGCAGCCGTGCGGTTGCTAGTCCGACAGCGCCCGAGCCAAGCACGGCCATCTGCTTTGCCCCCGTGGGCAGAGCCAATTCCACCGCCAAATGACCGGATCCCCACGAAAGCGTGACCCCGCCTCCGCCATGTCCATAGTTGTGGATGATGGTCTTGTCATCCATCGACTCCCTTCGCACCACGAAGCCGGAAGGCCGGTACGGTCGCAGCCCGACCACGGTGCGGATCACTCGATCCGGCGATACATTCACGCGCGCCAGTCGTCGCGTGGCCACGGGTGTCCCGGGCGTTCTGATCTGTGTGCGCCTGGCGGAGCACGCCGTAGTAAGCGCCAGAGCGCCGAGGAAGTTGCGTCGATCGATCAACATTGCTGGAGTCTCCAGTTTAGCTATTGGTTATCCTAACTTGTATATGAAAGTTGCCTTCATTGGCCTGGGACAGATGGGCTCGCCCATGGCACGCAATCTGATTCGAGCCGGACACGACGTGACCGTCTACAACCGTAGCCGTGAAAAAGCGCAGGCGCTTGCGGCCGATGGCGGACACGTGGCCGATTCCATTGCAGATGCCTGCCGCGACGCCGAAGTGGTGATGACCATGCTCGCCGACGACCATGCAACTGAAGAGATCGTCTTCGGCAAGAATGGCATCCTCGGCGCTTTGAAGAACGGCCACATCCATGTTTCCCACAGCACCATCAGCACGACCTTGGCCCGGCGTCTTTCCGCCGAACACGGTCATCGCGGCCAAGGCTACTTGAGCGTTCCTGTTTTTGGGCGACCCGAAGCAGCCGAGGGTAAAAAGCTGGTCGTCGTCGCCGCTGGTCCCAACGAACTGGTGGATCGCTGTCGCCCCCTGTTCGACGCCATCGGCAAGGTCACCTTCGTCGTCGGTTCCGAAGCTTGGCAAGCCAATGCCGCTAAAGTTTGCGGAAATTTCATGATCATCAGCATGGTCGAGTCCTTCTCGGAAGCCTTCGCCGCGCTCCGCAAGGCCGGCGTCGCTCCCCAACTATTCGTGGACGTGATCAATTCGCTGTTTCAATCTCCCGTATACGGCAACTACGGAAAGATGATGGCAGCCGAACAGTTCGAGCCCGCCGGCTTTGCTCTGCGCCTGGGACTGAAAGACGTTCGCCTGGCGCTCCAGGTGGCCGACGAGTGCACGGCGCCGATGCCCGTTGCCAGCTTGATCCGCGATCACATGCTCGATGCCCTGGCGCACGGGCAGGGTGAAATGGATTGGTCCAGCATCGCCAAAGTTGCGGCGCGCGCAGCCGGTCTGTAATCCCACTCCGATGATCTTGCGGCCAGCCTCAGCAGAAGATCTTCCCTTCATCCTTGGCCTGGAGCAGAAGTTTCGCGAAATGCGGCTGCTCGGCGGTAACGACCTGGCCACGCATCAGCGCCAGCTTGCGAATCCGGACTGCTCCTACTGGATCGCCGAAACCGAAGCCGGTCCGGCCGGATTTGTGATCTTCCGCGACATCCATTCCAAGGATCGAAACGTGGAGTTGCAGAGGATCGCTGTCGCCGAACCGAGTCGCGGCCTCGGCACTGAAGTCCTGCATGCCGCCATGGACAAAGCTTTCCGCGAGTTTGGCGCCCATCGCCTGTGGCTGGATACCTACTCCGACAACACCCGCGCGCAGCACGTCTACCGGTCCGCCGGATTTTCCCAGGAAGGCATGCTGCGGGAATGCAAGAAATGGGGCGACGAGTATCGCTCCCTCATGTTGATGTCGATCCTGGAGTCCGAATACAAAGCGCGGTAGTCCAATTGCACATCTTTCGCTCGGATGCGCAGTACCGTCGCTTTAGCTTTCATCTTTTCCGCTTTAGTTTCCGCCGAATCAGTGCCCCCTCTCATCAAATCCGTCACCCTACGCGGCACCCTGCTGAAGGTGAATTTGACGACACAGGTGGGCCAACCATTCGACGCCGACGCGATAGATAAAGACGTCCACCAGTTGTGGAGCACCGGCCGCTTCGGCGACATTCGCGTCGAAACCGGACAGCAGCCCGATGGAACCGAAGTGATCTTCAACGTCGTCGACGCGCCCCGCCCCGAGCAACACAAAGCGCCGCCAGGGGACCTGCACCTGCGCGTCAAGACCGTAAACTTCGCTGGCGATCCCGGCATCGACCCTACCCAGTTGCGCCGTGCGCTGCGCGCCCTAAAAGCTCGCCGCATCATTCCGCGCGTTCCGGGCCTGTGGTCCGGCTGGCGCCTGCTTCCCGACTATAGCCCTGAAGCTGTCGAGTCCGATCTCGGCCGCCTGCGCTCGCTCTATCTTTCGAAAGGTTATTTCGACGCTACGGTTCGCATCGACAATACCGAGCTGCGCGAAAAGGACGCCGACGTCACCTTCTTCGTCCGGTCCGGCCCGCGTTATGAAACCAGCGAGCCGATTCCGCAGGTTTGCTCTTCCCTGCTCGCGCAGCGCCGAAATGCCGAGCGCCACGGAATCATCGATTTTGCCGCAACACTTTACGTTCAGCCCAGCGCCGACAGTTCGAATGCCGTCAATCTGACTACCGGCATCGATCACGGCCCGCACTACCGCATCGGCCGCATCAATTTCACAGGCCTTCATCACTACAGCGACGCCCTGGTCCGTAGCAATCTCTTGGTCGACGAGGGCCAGTGGCTCGACGAACTCCAGCTGCGCAAAAGCGCTGACCGCATCAACCAGGCTGAGATGTTCGATCCGATTACCTCGGCCAGCATCGCGCTTCACACCAACGAAAAGACTGGCATCGCGGATATCACCATTCACCTGAAAGAACGCAAGCGCGGCTCTTGGAATCTTTCAGGACCGGTTGGCCCCGCCAGCTTCGCAGGACCACTGGAGGGCTCCATCAGTTCACGGCTCCCGCCTTGGGGCCGAGGCTTGCTCGAGCTATCCAGCTACACAGCATCCTTGAGCTTGATCGCCTTCGCTCAGCCGTTGGTCCCAGTTCTATCGATCTTGCCGAAGGGCACCCTGATCCCTGTGCTGGCCTTCTCCCGGCCATTTACTCCGGGCGAGGGATGGAAGTCCGGGTTCTCGATCGTACCCCAACTTGGATGGCAAGCTTCGGCGATACTCTATGCCACGTCACAGATCCAGCACCGCCTGTTGCCGCTGTTGTCCGGCGATCGCGGCCTGGTGCCGGAGTTGCCAGTCACCGTCGAAGGTCCCAACACCACTGGAACCATGGTCTGCGAACCGCCCGCGCCGCGTTTCATGCCACTACGCACCGCAGCGTCGTTCGGCGTTCGGCTCCTAAGCGTCCTCACCGGTCTCTAAGTGGCGCGGACGCACTCGTCCGCGCCGGACCCCTTGGTCCGGCTCTGCCGTGGGACAGGTCTCCGACCTGTCGTCGGATTAGTCATACATGAACGGATACTCTTCCCGCATCTCCCGCGCCCGCTCACTCGCTGCTTCGATCTGTACCAATTCACCTTTGCCGATCCCCGGACACCACGCCGCCGTCTTCTGCCACTCCCGCTTATCGTCGACCAGTTCCGGCCAAAACGGAAAGACTCGGCACTGCGTCGGCTTCACCGCGTGAATCGAGCAGCCGCCGTCCACCAGAAAATGGCATTGCACCTGACGCGGGACACGCAACCGAAGCTGCCGCTTAGTGCGATAAACATAGCGACGCTCAAACTCAATCGCCCGTATGCCCAGGAATTTCGCGATGCCCTGGAGATCGGCCTCAGTCAGGTAAACAAATCCTTTTTGCGTGCAGCAATTCGTGCAGCCCGGCTGGCATTCGAATCGCAGACCCTTCATGCCGAGGCTCGGCCGGCGCTCGTGAGAAATTTCCGGAATCGCTCGATAGCACCCATCAGGTTCTCGTAAGAATTTGCGATGCTGAACCGCAGATAACCTTCGCCATATGCGCCGAATGCCGTGCCGCTCAAACATGCCACCCCGGCTTTATCGAGCAGCGCGTCGGCCAGCGCCCCCGAACTCAGGCCCGTTCCTGTAATGTTGGGGTACGCGTAAAATGCTCCACCCGGAATCGCACAGCGCACCCCAGGCAGCGTATTCAAGCCCGCGCAAAAAGCGTCGCGCCGCCTCCGAAACTCAGCGACCATTTTCACGACTTCGTCCTGCGGCCCATTCAACGCGGCGATACCCGCGCGCTGCGTAAAGCTCGCCGTACACGAGTTCGAATTGACCATCAGCTTGTTTACCGGCTCCACCAGCCACTCCGGCATCACGCCGTAGCCCATACGCCAGCCGGTCATCGCGTACGTCTTCGAAAAGCCGTCCAGAATAATCGTCTTCTCCAGCATGCCCGGCAGCGTTGTGATCGATAGCGGCTCCTCTTCGAAACAAATCCGCGAGTAAATCTCGTCGGCCAGAACAATCAGATCGCGATCGCGCACCATATCGGCGATGGCCCGGATATCCGAGGCCGGAATCACGCCACCCGTGGGATTGTGAGGCGAATTGAGAATCAACATCTTGGTTTTCGCCGAAAGCCGGTCGCGCAGTAGATTCAAATCGAATGAGAAGCCGCGTTCTTCCACCAACGGAATCGGCACCGGCTTCGCTCCCAGGAAGTTGATCATCGATTCGTAAATCGGAAATCCGGGGTTAGGATAAATGACTTCGTCGCCAGGCTCCAGCAGCGCCATCATCGGAAAAAAGATGATCGGCTTGCCACCGGGCACCACGCAGACGTGTTCCGGGCCCACCTTGATGCCGCGCGTACGGCAGATATACGACGCGATTGCCTGGCGCAACTCCGGCAAGCCCTGCGGCGGACCATAGTGCGTCCAGCCTGCGTCCAGCGCCTGTTTCGCGGCTTCCACGATGTGCGCGGGCGTCGGGAAATCCGGCTCGCCGATCTCCAGATGGATGATGTCGCGGCCCTGCGCTTCCAGCGCCTTTGCTTTTACCAGAACATTGAAGGCGCCTTCGACGCCGATCCGGCCCATCCGTTCTGCTAGCTTCATACGCTCTTCCTGAAAAACGCGACGTCCTTGCGAAACTCGACAAATTTCACCTGGTCGCCGATGTGCGCTCGCTCGCCGTCGATTCGACCCGTCAGCCGCCGACCGTTCTCTAGTTGGATGATCGCGAGCTGATACGGCACATCGTTCACATACGCTTCCGGCGGCGAGAAAACTACCGTCTCGGTATATACCGTCCCTGCGCCTGGATTGTTCATGCCGCCCCCAAAATTGTTACTACGCTGGTCGCGCCCGATCCGCCTAGATTCTGCGCCAGGCCTAGCGCGTTCCGCTTCACCTGCCGCTCGTCCGCCTCGCCGCGAATCTGCTGGACCACATCGCAAATCTGGCCCACGCCCGTCGCGCCCACCGGATGTCCTTTGGCCTTCAAACCCCCGCTGGTATTGACCGGAAGCTCTCCTTGAATGCACGTCTTGCCGGCCAGCGAGTATGGGCCGCCTTCGCCCTTCTTGACGAAACCCAAGTCTTCGATGGCCACGATCTCGGCGATTGTGAAACAATCGTGAACCTCGGCGAACTGGATGTCGGCCGGCTTCACACCCGCCATCTTGTAAGCCTTCGCTGCCGATATCTGCACTGCGCGCAGCGTCGTGATGTCCTCTTTTTCATCCAGCGCGACATTGTCGGATGCCTGCGCGATGCCCAGTACGCGCACTGGCTTGTCCGTAAATTCCGAGGCTCGCTCGAACGGCGCGATCAGTACCGCCGCCGCTCCATCGCTGATTAGCGAGCAATCGTAAACCGTCAGCGGTTCGGAAATCGGCTTGCCGTTTAGCGCCTGTTCCATGGTGATGACCTTGCGCATGTGCGCCAGTGGATTCTTCGCGCCATTGGCGTGATTTTTCACTGCCACCGCGGCCATCTGCTCTCGCGTGGTCCCATACTGATACATATGCCGCCGCGCGATCATCGCAAACAGCGCCGGAAAAGTCGCGCCCGCTCGCACCTCGCCGCACAAATCGCCCGCGCCCGCCAGGATTTCGGTGACCTTCGGCGTCGGTTGCGAAGTCATCTTCTCGACGCCAGTGATCAGAATCACATCGTACAGCCCGGCTGCCACGGCCGACACCGCATGGAAAAATGCCGCTCCACTCGACGCGCAGGCTGCTTCGAAACGCGTCGCGGGTATACCTGTGATTCCCATCCCCGCTGCCACGTACGGCGCCAGGTGGTTCTGCCCCACAAACGACGGTCCCGCGAAATTGCCCAGGTAGAACGCCTCTACTTGCGATCCATTCGCGCCCGCGTTCTCCAGCGCCTTTTGACCGGCCTCCACTGCGAGCGAACGAAGATCGCGATCCGGGAACGCGCCAAACGCCGTCTTCCCGATGCCGACCACCGCAACTTGTCTCATATATTTTCAGGATAGCTCGGCAGTGGTGCACAAATCGTCACCGCCCAACCCTACACTAGAAGTCTATGCCTAAAATTCTGGTGACGGGGGGCGCCGGATATATCGGATCGATTACCGCCCATTTGTTAGCCCGGCGCGGTTACAACGTGGTCGCCGTGGACGACCTTTCGCGCGGCCACCAGCACAACATGGGCCGGCTTCCGTTTCACCAGCTGAATCTCTCCAACACTTCCGCTCTCGCCGATCTGCTGGCCCGCGAAGCCGTCGATGCCGTCATTCATTTTGCGGCTTACATCGCGGTCGGAGAGTCCACGCAGAAACCGGAGCTGTATTTTTCCAATAACGTCGGGGGCACGCTGTCCTTGCTCACCGCCATGGCGCAATCCAATGTAAAGCGGCTGGTCTTCTCGTCCACGGCTGCTGTTTATGGAACGCCCCAGAGGGTGCCGATTCCCGAAGATTCTCCCTTCGCGCCCGTCAGCCCCTACGGCGAATCGAAAGTCATGGTGGAAAAGATTCTGGGCTGGCTCGATCCATATCGTGGATTGCGGAGTATCGCACTGCGATATTTCAACGCGTGCGGCTCCGACCCCGAATCCGGGTTGGGCGAAGAGCACGATCCCGAAACGCACCTGATCCCGTTGTTGCTGCGGGCCGTCGTCACTGAAACTCCAATCACCATTTACGGCGACGATTACGAAACTCCCGATGGCACTTGCATCCGCGACTACATCCACGTAACGGACCTGGCCGAAGCGCATTTGTTGGCCCTCGAAAAGCTGCTCGCCGGCGGAGAGTCCAATTCCTTCAACGTGGGAACCGGCACCGGACACTCTGTGATGGAGGTGCTGCGCGCCGTCGAGGAAGTCACCGGCCGCGCCGTTCCGTACGAGATCGGCTCCCGACGCGCCGGCGACGCGCCCACACTGGTAGCGAACTCCGACAAATTAAAACGCGCCCTCGGATGGAAGCCCCGCTTTCCCGACCTCTCCGATATCGTCACCACCGCCTGGCAGTTCGAAAAGAACCGCCGCAACGCGTAATCAGACTGGAACAGCTTCGAGCACGTTGATTTCCGACTTGGTCGGCACAACCCTGGTGAGCCGGAAACTCGCAGCCGCCAACAGCCGTCGAAATTCTTCTTCGGTCCGTTCCAATCCGCCCGGAATCATGAGCATCTCCAGATCGAGAAGCTTGACAAAGGCCGGGTCATTGCCTGGCGGAACGATCATCTCAGCAATCAGGAGCTTGCCTGAATCAGAGATCGCCCGGCGGCAGTTCTGGAGAATTTTGAGCGCCTGTTCGTCGTCCCAATCGTGAATGACGTGTTTAAACAGATACGCATCGGCGCCGGTCGGAATGTTTCCAAAGAAATCGCCGTGCACCATCTCGCATTGGCCTGGCTTGAGAACGGCGGCGTGCCGGGCTCGCTCGATCACGTGCTCGGAATCGAATAAGATCCCCCGGAGATTGGGATATTTGCCCAAGATCGCAGCCAGCAATGCTCCGTTGCCTCCTCCCAGATCCATCACCGTCCGAAAGCTCGAGAAGTCGTAGGCCTCGGCAACCGCGGCGCTGCTGGTCGATGACAAAGATGTCATCCCTTCATCGAAAACACGCGCGTCTTCCGGGTGCTGGCTCAAATATTCAAAGGGCGCTTGTCCCAGCACATGATCGAATGCGCGCTTGCCGGTCCGGACGCTGTACAGTAAATGCTCGTAAATCGACCAATGCAGGTGGTCGCCCAGGAAAAGGACCATGCCGCGAATGGACCCGCTGGTATCGCGGCGCAGAGTCTCTGAGAGCGGCGTCTGGACAAACCGGCGCTCACCCGACTCGGCAAAAACTCCCACGCTTGCCAGCGCGCGCAGCAGCCGATAAAGCGCGCCGGGATCGGTTTGCGTCGCGGCCGCAAGTTCGCTCGCGGATTTCGCTCCGTCTTTCACCAGATCTGCGATTCCCAACTGCGCCGCGACGTACACCGCCCGCGAAAGCCAATATCCACTGGCCAATTGCAGTACCTCGACAGCCGGCGGCGCTCCGCTACCTTGCGTTTGTAATGACATAAAAACTTAGACTATCTCACCTTCTCCGCTCACTTCCGGATCAGCCATACTTCGGAAACCTGGCACCCCCGCCCATTGCCGCCCTGCCCCGGTTCGCGCGTCCATGCGAGGTTCAACACTCCGTTTCGGGTCGCCTCCCTCGGGATGTCAAACTCCATCGGTCGGTACGGAGCCGGCTTGGCGATGAAGGAATGAATCTCGACCGCTCCGTTGGCCACCAGCCGGATCTTCTGCCGCGGGCTGTCGCCGCCGTACACCACGCGTATTTTGTACTGCGCCGTGCGATCCAGATCGGTGTATCGCATTCGTAGCGGCTCATCGTTCAGCGCTGCCGCGTGGGTCCAAAATGACTTGCGGTACGATCCAATGCCGCCAAAGGCCACATGAGGCGACTTCAAGAATGCAGGATCGGACGCGTAGTCTGCCCCGCGAACCAAGTGCGGCTGCGCGGCCGGATCACCCAGATCATCGTAGAAGCCACCCGGTCCGGGATTGGTCCAGTTCAGGATCTCATCGATCGCGGCCCGTCGATCGGATTCGCCCTCCATCTTGCGGATGTCATTAAAGCGCTGATCCAGCCACACGCGGCTGTTGAGAGGCCGGTCGATGGTGTCGAGTGTGGCGCCGCGATCCACGGAGATCGCGTGATATTTCTCAACGCTCAACTGCATGCGGATACTGTCGAACAGCTCCTGCGCCAGCTCGAAGACCCGCGCGCGCCAGTCTGCCGCCGGATGCTCGGCCAACGAACGATCCAAAATCTGCCGCGCACGCCCCACCGAGTCCAGCGAACCCGCTCCTCGCCCCGCGCGCAATTCATCCATGGCGGCTTCTTCCAGCGCGGTCTCATCCAGCAGCCTGCGCCGAATATAAGCGTCGTAGTAAGCACGGTACAGACCTTGTTGGAAGCGCCAGTTCAATCGCGTCCCCGGCGATGCGGCAGCCTCCATCGACTGAAACTGTTCCAGCGTTGTGTCCACACCCGCGTTCGTCGCCAGCGGACCTCGCCAGTTCCGCTCCAGCGCCAGTAAGCCCTGCGCGAACGAATCTTCGTATTCATCGCCGATGAAATAGCGGCTGTACTGTCGCAGAATATCGCTGACGCCGGCCTCCGGGTCCCAGCCCAGCGCGCTCCACACAAATTTATTCACGTCGTCATTGCAGCCTTCTGAATACGTGATGAACCCAATCGTGTGCGGCTGTAGCCGGTGGAAGATGGCCGCCTCATCGATCGGCCGCGGATTGATCACTTCCCGGCCTTCGGTCACTGCGTACGCGACATCCCAATCCGGCACCGGATACTGCGATTGCAGGCTGTGCGTGATGTCGGGATAGTGCCGGATCGGATAGCGTTTGGGCACTCTGGCGCGCAGCTCCTGCAAGCCGATGCGAATCTGCGGACCGAAGACGACGCCGTTGAGCCAAGCCGGTTGCTCACGATTTAGAATCTCCAAAAACTCATCCAGCCATTGTTGGTTGAAACTCTGCGGCGAGACCCACATCTGCGCTCGGGGATGATATCGCCGCAGCATTCGCGCCTCTTTCTCCAGAAACGCCATAAGCACTTTCGGCTCGGTATGCCCCGGATCACCGCCCGGCACGAACACCGCATCCACGCGCGGAAGCTTCTGGAACACCTCGCCCCATTCGTTGAGCGCCGACTCCACCGTTTTTGGGTTGGCATAATCCGGATCCATCGCCGGATACCAGATCCACACATCCAGCCCGTATTCATCCAGCAGACGCGACATCTCGGTCATCATCTGCATCGGCGGCAACGGAAACAATGGGCTGTCGGCCGCATCGTCCGAACGCGGCGGGATCAGTTCGGCGGCATTGGTTCCGAACACCGCCAAATCGCGGATGTACTGCTCCCAGACCGGTACCGGCCAGCCGTCGTAGGAATTGGTCTTGGGACGATATCCCAACTGGTGGCCGCGCAGTGGATATTTCGGCGATGTAGTAAGGTTGAGATCGCCAGCGATCGCGATCCGCCCCATCCGCATGTGCATCTCTCGCATCAGCCGTCCGACGCCGAACAGCATCCCGCGTTCATCGTTGGCTGCGAGAGAAACCTGGCTGCCGGCGACTCGAAGCGAATAACCCTCGGCCGGCCCTCGCCCGCGTGAAATGGCGATCGTCGCAACGCCGGCTGCTGGCGTTCCTGGAAGCTGAATCCCCGTGCGCTTCTGCACTTCATCGCGCAGCATCTCCACGGCCTTCGACTCCCGTTTCGACAGTCCGGGAGGAAGGGCCAGCCGCGCCCTCGTGAGATCCAGCTCGGCGCCCTGAGCTGCGAAACATGTGAACAGCGCACCTACCCACCAGCAACGCACCACGTGAGAATTATAAGCCGAGTGGCGCAGGCCCACGACCTGCGAGAGATTCAAACTTCGCCATCGGACGTCGCCGTTTCAGCCACCTTCCCCCGCAGCGGCAAGCGCAGCCGCAACACGCGCTCCCGATTGCGCTCCTCTTCCAGGTTCCGCGTTCGCGCCGACAACAGATCCCGCAGCCCGACGATCCCCAGCAGCTTTCGCTCATCTCCGCGATCCACCACTGGGAATCGCGTCAAGCCCGTCTCGGCCATGCGGTAAACCACCACTCGCAGCGGCTCGTCCGGATAAGCCACCACCACAACCTGGCTGGCGACATCCCCCAATGTCTGGCTATGCGAATGGGGATCCGCCATCAATTTCTGCAAATGTTTCCTGGTGATCACCCCGCGCAGCTGCGAGGTGCCGTCTATCACTGGATAAAGATACTGGCCGCGCGGCCCATGGTGCGTGCTCATCGTCTTCTTAATTTGCTCGGGCGTGCTATCGGACGGAAGAGCCACCAGATTGGTTCGCATCGCGTCGCGCACGAAAAGTATCTCAAGTGGGTCCACCGCGTATTCGCGGCTCAAATGATAACCGCGCCGCGCCACCTTCTCGGTCAGAATCGACCGCTTGAGCACCAGTACCGTAAAAGCATGCGCGATCACGCCCGCCACCAGCAGCGGAAGCAGCACGTTGATGTCGTGCGTGAGTTCCAGCGCGAAAATGATGCCGGTCAGAGGCGACCTCATGGTGCCCCCCAGAATCGCGGCCATGCTCACCAGTGGCCAAAAGCCCATGCCTTCGTTGGGCAGAAAGATCGACTCCATGCCTCCCAATGCCCCGCCCATCAGCAGCAAGGGAGCCAGCACTCCGCCGGATGTGCCCGAGCCTAGCGCCACCGCCCAGACGATCGATTTCACCAGCAGGATTCCGAGGATCGTGGTCTTCGCTACCTCACCCTGCAATAGCGCGCCGATGGTCTCGTAGCCTACGCCCAAAGCCTGTGGGAAGATCAGGCCGCCCATTCCCACCACCAGACCGCCCATGGCCGGCCACCACATCCAATGAATCGGCAACTTATGAAACGCATCTTCCGCTGCGTAGACCGCGCCGGTGAGCAGTACCGATAAGCCGCCCGCCAGCAGTCCGCAGATGACGCAGCCCAGCAGTCCTTCAGGCCCGATAAAAACCGGATGATGTGACACCGGGAACAGCGGCCCTAGCCCGAGAATGTACCTGCGCGCTGCCCCAGCCGTCGCGCTCGCCAACGCCACTGGCACCAGGCTGCGCGGCTTCCACTCGAACAATAACAACTCCACCGCCAGCATCACGGCCGCGATCGGCGATGCGAAGGTTGCCGACATTCCTGCGGCCGCTCCCGCCACCAGCAGAGTCTTGCGCTCCACGCTGGTGAGATGGAAAAACTGCGCCACCATCGATCCGAACGCGCCTCCGGTCATGATGATCGGGCCTTCGGCTCCAAACGGGCCGCCCGTACCGATCGATATCGCCGACGACAGCGGCTTGAGTATGGCCAGGCGCGGCTGCACCCGGCTGCCGTTGATCAGTATCGATTCGATCGCCTCCGGAATTCCGTGCCCGCGGATGCGCTCTGAGCCGTAGCGTGCCATCAGGCCGATCACCAGCGATCCGGCCACGGGAATCAGAATCGCCCAAGCCCCTAACTGATTCGCTGCCGGCGACACCAGCGTGGTATCCCAACGATGGTAGTAACAAAGATTGGTGAACAGTCCGATCAGTCGCAGCAGCGCCCACGCCACGCCGGTGCTGAGTAGCCCGATCAGAATTGCCAGCGCGGCGATCGGGACCATCCGCCAGTCCGCTGTGAAATCGCCGATGGCCTGCGCGCGAGGATGTTTCTTCATGCCGCCTGGCTGTTCCGCACGCGCGTCTGCTTCATGAGCGACCGCAGGGCCTGCGCCAGCACCGGGCCGGCTTTCTCCAATTCCTCGTGATGCGCCAGCGAAAGCTTCCGCAATACATTACTCCCCGACGCGGTCAGTCGAACAATCACCTGGCGGCGATCCCGCTTACCGGTGCTGCGGACCACGTACCGGCGGCTTTCCAGGCGATCCACCAGTTCCACCAAGCTGTGATGCTTAAGCTGCAGACGGCTGGCCAGCTCGCCGATCGTGGCCCTGGTTCCAGGCGGCAGACCTTTGATAGTAAGCAGCAACTGGTGCTGCTGCGGCTCCAGGCCAAGGCTGCGAACCTGCTCCTCGCTGAAGTGTAGAAAACGCCGGATCTGGCAGCGGAATTCGGCCAGGGCCCGGTACCCTGCCAGTGATAAATCTCTCATCGATAATATCGTAACACGATATAAATTACGAAGAGGACAACCGCCAGCATCACCGCCCCGGCAATCCAAATCCAGCGCCCGCGCGACCGCCCGCCTTCCGGCATCCGCCGCAGAATTTCGTCGATCTTGCCCGCGACGATCGAGAAATCCTGTGTCCGCGCGCCCGGTTCCTTGGCCGTACAGCCGTGAATCAAATCGCTGACTGCGTCTGGAATCCCGCCCTTTTTCAGCGGTTCAAGATCCAGCGCCTGATGTAGAACCTGGTCGAAGATTTCGTTCACTGTCCGACCCTCGAACGGCCGGATTCCCGTCACCAGCTCGAACAGCAGCACCCCGAACGAATAAATATCCACCAGCGGCGACGGCTTCTCGCCGCGCACCTGCTCGGGAGCCATGTAATACGGCGTGCCCAGCGTGAAGCCCGCTCCGGTAATGGAAAACTCCTCCGTTTTCGCGACGCCGAAGTCGATGATCTTCACCTTACCGGCCGAATCGATCCAGATGTTGTCCGGCTTGACATCGCGATGCACGACGCCTTTGGAATGCACATAGGCCAGCCCGCTGGCAATCTGTCGACCCATGAGCAGCTTGTTGCGAAGATCGCCGGTGCGCCATCCCCGGATCGCTGCACCCAGACTCTCGCCGTCGAAGTACTCCATCACCAGGAACGGCCGCCCGGCCTGCTCGCCGTAGTCGTAAAAACCGATGATGTTTTCATGCGCCAGGCTCCCGATGAGTCGCGCTTCGGCCAGAAAGCGGGAGCGGGCCTCCGCGTCGGCCATTCCTTCTTCCGTGAGGATCTTGATTGCCACCGTGCGTCCCAGGCTCGCGTCGCGAGAGCGGTACACCTCCGCCGTGCCTCCGCCCAACCGCTCGATCAGCTCGTACTTTCCGATGCTCGCCGGAAGTTGCACGTTTTCATGCAGTATAGCCCCGAAGACAAGCCGGGTTAATGGGTTAACCGGCGCCTGCCGATAAACACCAAAGGGCTCTATGGCTTCCAGAGGCACGCGCCGTCACGATCGAACCGAGCACGCCGAAATCGTCCAGGTCATGTGGAAGGACAGCAATGGCGGCGACAAGTTCGCCAACGCGCGAACGCTCAACATTTCCGAAGTCGGCATGCGCATCGAAGTCCCCGAGCCACTGCAGGAGCGTTCCTATGTTACGCTGCGCTGCGACAAGCTCAAGCTGAATGGCCGCGCCTCGGTCCGCACCTGCCAGCGCAAAGGTAATCGTTATCTCGTCGGCCTCGAATTCAGTATCGGCATGAAGTGGAAGCCCCCGGAGACCGCCCCCTCACGTTCGTTATAGGAACCAACGATCCCCTCGATACAACTTTCCTATCTGGCCCGGCACCGCCGCGGATAGATAATCAAGAGATCTATGCTCCATCGTTTTTGGGTCGCGCTGCTCCTCCCTGTCCTGGCGTTGG
>Ga0207700_10000818_pt1 | contig 17972 bp, 14 predicted proteins | sample LARL82metaG_FD_184348 | JGI IMG/M metagenome (GOLD analysis project Ga0207700, IMG submission 184348) | Corn, switchgrass and miscanthus rhizosphere microbial communities from Kellogg Biological Station, Michigan, USA - LAR L8-2 metaG... | ecosystem: Host-associated > Plants > Roots >...
GAATTTCTCATCGATGAGTTTGTCGAGAGCGTTGAATGCGGTGAAGGCCGCCTCGATTTCAGTCGCAACGGATTCCAGCCCGGCCCGCGGAGTGGATGTTATCGCAGCTTCGAACATCTCCCGAGAGATATGCCCGCTGCTGAGCGCCTGTTCACGCTTGTGTTGCTTGGCCTCATCCACATCGCCGTTCGGCGTCTTGGTGTCCTTCTCCCAGCCGGTGATTCGGGCATCATCGAAATCGAGCCATGAATAGTCCCCGGCTCCTTCGGTTCGCTTGGTGAGCGGAATCTTTCGAATCGCCGTGCCCAATTTCTCGGCGTCACCAAGCCACTCCAGCGCTTGCGCCCGATATTGCAGGTCTCCCTCTTCGGCCACCGGAAAGAGACCGGAATCCCAAAAATTGGCGATAAGATCGTGAATCAGGTTCAAGTCCTGCGCCAAGCCCGTGAACCCCTTATTCAGATTCAGATTCGCTTCAGTCAGGAAAATAGCCAACCGCAAATCTTTGGTTTTCCGGCTGAGAAGTTCGGTCGACAAATCCTGGACCGCATGCCAATCGGATTCTTTGAGAGCCCTGTCCCAGCTACCCCGATCCAGTTTGTCATCCGCCCGCCTAGCTTCCTTTATGGCTTGCCATTCCGGCTCGCCGGAAACATCCTCACCCGCCGGTTTTTCAGCTGAGATCGGCTGAAGAAGTTCGCTACTCATTCGTGGCGCCATCGTCCTCAACCTCAAACTCAATTTCGCGAATCTCACTCATTGAAAATTCCCGATCGTCCGCCGCCAACATTTTTTGTCCCAGACCTGAGGACAGGCCCTGTAGATCGTCGCGCCAGACAGTTATGCGGCCCAGCTTTATCTGATCGTCGGGCTGCTGATACGAGCCGGGATAAAGGCACGGCAACAGAACTTGTCCCAGCGGTCCGATCTTCAACTCCACAACTGCCGGCAGCCACACCAGATTCCGCAGGTACTTCGGTTCTGGAATGGAAACGGAACTAATGGATTCCCAAGGTATCCAGCTATAGTTTGATCCCACAAACACTTCCAGGAAAGGCCCAATCAGGTCGTCACAATCAGTCACGCTGTCGAACGGTTGATCGTTCAATTGACCCTGCAAAGATGGATAGGACTGAGAGGCTTCTTCCAGTAGCGGGAGCACTTCCTGGGGCCGGCCATCGCGCAGGCAGTGCAGGGCTTGCAAGTGCAGGGCGGTATAGCTTGGAATTTCTTTCGGTAAACCCGGAATCCGATTCTCCGAAAATACCTGGCGCCTGGCCGTCTCGGCTAGAATCGCGTTTCGGTAGGTTTGAATCGAAACGTCAGCTTCGGGCCCCTGCTGGGCCAGGACGTCGAGCTGCTTACCGGCGCGCTCTAACGCGCCGGCAAAACAGAGCAACTCAAAGAGAAAAGTGCGCTTAGCCTGATCGGCAGGTTTATCCCTGACCTCGGCGCCCACAGCCTCCAGTGCCGACGACAGATCCCCCGCCTGGAACGACTCTCGCGCGGTCATCGGTAGAACAGGAGCGTTGCATGCTGCTCCAGCGCACCCTTCATTTCCTGCTCACGAGGCCACTTTATTCGAAGTAAGGTCCCAGCCTCCGGTGACGTTGCCGCCGCCGCTGCCGTCGGTTCGTTTCTGCTGCGTATAAGTCCACTTTATTTTGCCGTAATTGAAGCTTACCGACTCGGTTGGGAAGCCGTCGTCTCCCTTGGGATTTCCGGCTGGACTAACACTGGAGATGATGACCTGTTCCATCTTGACCTCCAGGTATTTAACCTTGTCGCCGCCGGCGCGGCACAGCTCGATAGTGACGTCTTTCAGGTGCTTGCCGGTGCAGCAGTTCTCGTAAAGCTTGGGGGATGCCTTATCGATATGCTTCACGATGACGAAGTCCGCGTGGTTCACACGCTCGGCCCCTGCGCCTCCCGCCGAACTGGCCGTGACAGACGCGGGTTGCTGGACGCCGTGGCTGTAGGAAAGAACTTCGATCCAATCCTTGTGTTTATCGTCGGTGCTCTCGCCGGGAATACCGTCGATTTTTAGAAAAGCGTCAAAAGCCATTTCTTATCTCCTTTTTCATTCAGACACAAAGTCACCGCTCGACCGCGTCCCAAAAGTTTAACCCTTGGGTTGCGGCAGTTTTGCAACGAGACGGAGTGATACGGTTAACTCATCCAACTGAAAATGCGGACGAAGAAACGCCACCGCGGTATACACACCAGGCTTACCCGCGACCTCAGACACCTCAATACGTGCTTCCCGAAGCGGGAACTTCGCTTTTGCATCGGCTCCCGCTGTATCATCCAGCAAAACGTAATGGGAAATCCAATTGTTCAGGAAGGTTTGGCAGTCGTCACGGGACATGAAAGAGCCGATCTTATCGCGCATCATCACCTTCAAGAAATGCGCGAAGCGTGAAACCGCGAACATGTATTGAAGCTGGGCCGAAAGCCTGGCGTTCGCATTGGCGTCGTCCTGCAGATATTGTTTTGCCTTATGACAGGACTGAGCGCCGAAAAACACGGCCATATCCGTGCCCTTGTGATGGCAGAGAGGAATGAAGCCCAGCTTGGACAGCTCATTCTCACGACGGTCTGTAATTGCGATTTCAGTCGGACATTTCAGAGCGACATCCCCGTCGTCGGTCATGAACGTGTGACTGGGGAGACCTTCCACCAAGCCGCCACCCTCGAGACCTCGAATCGCAGCGCACCATTCATGCAAGGCGAACGCGTTGGTGAGGCGGGCGGCGAACGCATAAGCGGCGTTGCCCCACAAGTATTTCTTGTGGTCGGTACCATCCACATTCTCTTCGAAGTTGAAAGCTTCCACCGTAACGGAATCCTTCCCGTAGGGAGGACGCATGAGAATGTGCGGCATCGCTAGGCCAACGTAGCGCGAATCATCACTCTCGCGAAACGATTTCCACCGGGCGAAGAGGTTATTGTCGAAAATCTTGGCCAAATCCCTGGGACCGGCGAGTTCGGTGAACTCATTCCAGCCAAAGAGCTCGGCGCTAGCCGCGGAGATAAACGGGGCATGGGCGGCGGCGGCGACGTTAGACATCTTTTCCAGGACTTCCAGGTCCTCAGGCCCCCTTCCGAAATAGAAGTCTCCCACTAGGGCCCCGAATGGCTGACCGCCTAAAGTGCCGTATTCTTCTTCATAAATCTTCTTGAAAACCTGGCTTTGGTCGAACTCGGCCACATTTTTCAGATCGTTCAGAAGCTCTCGTTTGGTCACATTCATGACCTTGAGCTTCAGCATGGTCGATGTTTCGCTCTGCTGCACCAGATAACTCAAACCGCGCCAAGCAGCTTCGAGCTTCTGAAACTCGGGCGCGTGCATCGTTTCGTTGAGCTGATCGGATAGCAGCTTGTCGATTTGCGCGATCCGGGCAGTCAGCATGGCGTCGGTATCCTTCGACACCACCACTTGATTCTTAAGAACCTGATCGAGGAACGCGTTGATCCACTCTTTTCCTTCCTTGCGCTCCTCGGGGCTTTGTCCCAGCCTACCTTCTTCGACTATCCGATCCAGCAAGCCGGAGGTCGACTCTGAAGTCGTCTCGGATTGAACTGCCTGTTTGGCCGAAGGCCCTGCTTCGCTCGCCATTGTTCTTGCTCCTTACTTCTTCTTTGCTTCGCTACCTTCCGAGGCTGGGGCGGGATTCTGCCCCCCTTGGCCCTGCAGCGCTTCCATGTTTCGCACTGCATCCTGCAATAGCTCTTCTAATTTGTCATTGCCGTATAGACTGCTGCGGAGATTCGATAGCTTTTGTCTCAACTCCAGAAGCTCCCGAAGCGGCTCGATTTGTTTGACCACGTTCTCGGGCTCGAAATCGGCCATCTTCTTGAAACGCAGCTCGACTCCCAAATTGGTGCCGTCATTCTTCAACTTGTTTTCTACCTTGTACGCGAGCCGGGGAGTCTGCTTGGCGATCACCTGATCGACATTGTCACGGTCGATCTCGATGAACTTCCGGTCTTTGAACCTTGGCAGTGGCTTGTCCGGTTGACCGGAAAGATCGGCTAAGACGCCGACGACAAATGGCAATTCCTTTTTTTCAATCGCCCCACCTGTTTCCACGTCGTAGGTAATGTGAACGCGAGGCGGCCTTATTCTGCCGAGTTTCTTTTGGGTGCTCTCTCTGGAAGCCATACTGATTCCTCCTTAGGGTCAAGCAAGTAGCGCACTTAGCTTAAAATGTTGCTGCCACTACGGTGTCCTAAGATATCACAATCATAATAAACCGTCCAGCGCATTTTCGATCCACCGGACCGGTAATGGTACTCCCAGAACTTCAAGCGCGCTTGGTGATTAATTCCTACCCGCTTCGTGCCTGGCGCGGACTCCGGTAATCCGTAGATACGACTCATGTTTCGAGACAAGATAGCGCGTTCGGCAGAATCGATCTGGTGGGCCCACAACCCACCCGGTACGCAACGGGAAGAATGGACAAAAGCCTCCCCGTTACCAGACGCTTTCGGCCCCGATCTGTTAGATTCTTTACTGAGTTGCGCGGACTGGGCAGTCTATACCGGTGAAAAAATCCCTATCAAACACATTCTCGATATTGCCAGGAAACTCATTCACCTGAATCCGGATCGCCGCGCCATTCTCAAGAATGGGTTGTGGCCTGCTGCCTAAACTGTCGCGAACCTGGTTGACGAAGCCGAATACACTGGGCCCTGCCGTGTGGTCCTCGGCGCCTTGCATCCAACGGAAGAGTCCCCAGGTTCCCTCGTGCCGATCGAAAGGTATGGTGGCTGTCGCTCCGCTGGGCGTAATGCGAAGATCGACGCCGTGTTTCTGCGCCCCGGGCCAGGTGTACTGTTTGACGGCTGAAGTGAACTCCTGGTCGTCTATGCTTCCCTTGATGGATTGATACCCGGAACCCGGAAGCATACTGAGCTTGTACTGCATGCCTGGCCGGTCGCCGTCGGGCGGAAACAGCGCGCTGGAGATTCTGGCCATCCTATTGAAGAAATTCAGGAAACGATCATTGGGTTTGACCTCCGCATCAGGCTTTGGGGCCCACAGGCGTCCATGCTGCTCGAGCAATTTCGCCGTGAACTCGCGATGAAAGTTCCAGAACGCACCGCCAGCAGGCGCAAAAACATCCCTCAGTTCCCCAAGATCCACTTCCTGGCCGGCTCCAGCCTTGAAAGGATATTTCCCCAGAATGGAACGGAGCTTGACGCATAGAGCTTGCAGCCCACCATTCAATTTGAGTTCGCCTTGCTTTCCAAAATCCGTGACGATAAGTGGGGAAGTACCCCGAATGGGCGCTTCGAGGAAAGTTGCTACCGTGTCAGCGACGCCCTCGGGACTGGAGGCGAACTTTATGCTCAGCTGTCTCGCTTCGCGCAACGCAGCTTGGGCTTTTTCATTGGCCTTGTTGTTGAGCTCGACGTTACCTTGCGCCTGACTTTGCTCCGCCAGAGCGTTCATGGCCCCCTGGAGATCGCCTAAAGCCGAGATGTACTTGGTATTCACCTCGTCGATCAAATGTTGGCGGTTCGGGCTCCGGAAGACGACTTGCGTGGGTTGGAAAAGGTCCTGGATCTTCTCGGGACTTAGCGTCTCATTCGGTTGAGCCGCGGGCACCTGGTTGCTGATAGCGGCGGGAGTGCGGCGCAATATCCTGTCGAATATTCCCGCTTTTGCTTTGCCCGCGGCCTGGGTTACGAGATTCTTGGCAACCGAAGAATCCTGCGTCAGCTTGGTATTCTCGGCGGTCATTGCCAGGACCGCTAGGACAGGGGAGTCGCGGCCGCTCAGCAGTTCCAGTTTGTGAGCTGCATCGCCTTGATTCCGGTAGCCTTGGATTGTGCTCGAAGCAAGAAAAGTTCTCCAGTGCTGGATGTAATCGTTGATGTACTTGTTAGTAAGTTGTCGCTGCGTATCGGATCCCTGAAGGAGGTTGGTGGCTAATTGACCGAGCCCTACGACGCAGGGATTCCCGGTCACTCCGCCGCTGGAGCCGGCGATTCTCTTTTGAACCAGGTCCCAGCCAACACGGGTAAACGCGGCCGGAACCTCGCTGCCAGCCTTGAGAATAAGCGTGTCCGGAGCTCTGGCGGTGTAGTCGGAGAGCTTCGCTACCGCCTGTGCCTCCTGGTTAACAGTGCTGATGATTTGGTTATAGATCGGATCGATGCCGTTGTAGGCAGCCAGATACGACCGGCCGTTCTTGATCGCCGCGGGAGCTGAATGAAGATCCGAATAAGGATCACGCTTAGCGCGCAGCTCGCGTATGTAGAAGTTGAACTGACGCTCGACCAACTCATTCCCACGCCACGAACCGACCACCCATTCGGCAAACTCTTTATCGGGCGCACAGCGCGATTCTTCGGGCGTGGTAATGGTCTTGTAACCCTTCAGGTCGTCGTAGACACTCTTGTATTCGTAGCGCGGATCTTGAGTCGGCGGCAACCCAGTCAACCTGGCCTCGATGGGATGCACGATGCGATCCAGAAAGTACTCGCGAAATCTCCTGAAATACAGATCATGCAAGGCGGGGTAAACGGTTTTACCCGCATATAAACCGAAGTTGAAACTCCAGGGCACACCGTGGTCGCGATAGGTCGTGAGTTGCTCGACAACAGAACGCAGATTTTCGATCTGGGCGAGATTATCAGAAGAAGGCAGATCACTAGTCCGTGCCAAGGCTTTGGACTGCTCTCCTGCCTGTCTGGACTCCGTCAAAAGGCCACGATTCCTGAACCACGAACCGGCGAACACTATTATGAAAAGCAAAGCCAAGAAAATGACGGAGCCAAAAGCTATGCGGCGATACAAATCGAGCCGCCGATCGGCGACCGCGCCTCCGACACGATCCCGATCGGAGACGATAATTTGGCGTAGCAGGTCGGAAGCGAAGGACCAAACGGTGGTCGAGGTGGAAGCGTCCGCCGGGACCTCGGGCGCGGGCGTCCTCTGGAGATCCTCCCGCCGAAACAATCGAGTGGCCTCCCCCAGTTTATGAGTCCCGGTCATACTGAATTTGACCCTGCTCGCAGGCTCCGACAAGGTGTGCACTTTGCGGACTCCCGTGAAATAGAAGCCGCGCAAGAGGGGACCAGGCTGGAGCGGGTTGGGACGGAAAACATCCACCAGAAATTGAACCAGGGTTCCTCGGATCCGCTTCAGTTCGCGGGGAAATTCGTAGACCGGCGGTTTCTTGGCTCGGTCGGCTTCACGACGGAGGAAGGTGGTCCGCTGCTCGGCTAGCGAATAATAGAGACGGTTGAAGTAGTCCGAGAGGCGCTTGGTCTGAGCGTCGGCATAGGCTTCCGTTTGCGCGCGTGCTGTGGCCGGGCCGACTGGTAGAGTGCATCCCAAGACCTGTTTATCTTCCACCTCGGCGAGTCGAGCAAAATAGTCGCCAAAGTAGGGAAGGGCGTCACATTTGGTGAAGACGACATACACCGGGAAAGTCGTCCCGAGAGTTTCACCGATGCTGCGTAGCCGCTCTTGAATTCGACGAACCAGGGCAGCTTGTCGAGCGGCGTCCGGGACGCCTAGGAAGGAATCGATCGGACAGCACAGAATCGCCCCTTTCAGCTGCTGGTCGGCCCCCTTTTTGGAGAACATTTTCTTGAACAGGGAAGCGCCCTGTTTTCCAAGCAGCGTCGAGACCAGGAACTGCAAGCGGCTGGGATCTTCGGAGAAGTAGCGCCCCGATGGTTCCGCCACAACGCATCCTCCGGCGAACCACAGGTTGAGGACTCGGGTTGGAACGACTACCGACTCGCGATAGGCCTCCCCGGCGAGCAGCTCCGGAAGGAGATCCGAAGCTAAGAACATACTTGTTTTCCCGCTTCCCTCGGCGCCCAGCAACAGAAACAACGGCAGGGCAGTGACCGACGGCTGGACAGCGCTGTTAGCGAGCAGTGGTGACTTCGAGAGCCGGTCGTTGGCTTCGGCAATCAACGATGAAATTGGTTCGCTTTCATCGTCGCGGAGCGGAGTGGAACGGGCCCCAGCCGGCGGCGGAGTATCCGCGCCCGGAGCCTGGGGCGAGGCGCCGAGCCGGGATGTCAGTCGGGAGATCAGGATGTAGACCAAGAGCAAAGTAAGGCCACAAACAGTAAGTATGAGGCCGACCACCACGAAGGAATCGCTAAAGAACAGGCCGGACAGCACCCAAACCAGCAGGGCGTAGCCGAGAAACAGCAGAATCAGGAACAGGAGTTTCCGTTTAGTCATGACAACGGATGGCCATCAGGGAGCCAGGAGAAGGTTAAGGGTCTGGGCGATATCGCCCGCCCCGGAAACGAGCAACAATTTAAGCGCAACCCAAGCCAGCACGGCCAGAGCCACCAACGTTACAGCGAGAAGCTGAAGACTGCGCAGCATAGGATCGACGGTCGCTAACTTCACCGTCTCGCCCGGCGGGATGGCCCCGTCTGGAGAAAGTATTTCCTGGTGTCCCCTGACGCGCTCGATTTGTAATCGAACATCGTCGAGCACGTGTTGTAGTTCCGCCGGATAATCCACGGCATAGCGCCCCTGGTAGCCCAGAAGCAGACAAAGATAGTAAACTTCTAAAAGGTCGGCGAGCTGTGGAGATTCGCGCCGGTTGCGGAGTATCTTCAAGTGCTCAAAAAAGCCCTCGCCGGCGATGGAGCCAGTGTATCGTTGAGCCTGCCAAGAGGACCAGTGATCCCGGGCCGGGTCGGTGGAAGTCAGCACGGTTTCATCCAGGAACGCGATGACCGCATAGTTGGCTTCCTCGATGTCTTCTTTTCGGTATCCGGCTTTCACTGCTTCGCGCTCGACCTCGCGCAGCAAGTCTTCCATACGTCTTTGAAAGGCATTAGCGTCGACTATAGGCTGACGGCCGGCCTGTACGCGAACAATCCCGGTAAGCACTCCCTGAAACAAAAGCGCCAGATTCTCGGTTCGGCCTGGCACGGGCCGATTGTCGCCGGGCGCACTGCGAGGGTCGGTGGCGGCGGTATAATCTTCCGGCATGCGTACTACCTTCCAAACAGATCGGAACGTTCAGTTTAGCCTAAATTGGCCAGTAGTGTGAAGCAAGCGGCCTTGCGGTCTCTCGCGCGCAATGCCAAAGAAGCCCCCAGATTACTGGCCTTCAGCACTGCCATTCCCGCGGGCGGAAGCCCTATACCTTCATCAACCGTTTCCCTCTCCATCTTCGACTCGTCTTGAATACGTCCTGTAATGCCGAATACACCGCTCGAAAATAATCCGGTTGCTCCGTCATTACTTGCAGAGCAGGCTTCGCGCCCCGGAAAACCGGATTAGAAGCGTCGGGAGCCACGGCTAACAGCCCATCCCGCACGCTAGAACAAGGATAATTTTCTTATGGCGGCCAAAAGGACACTGCCAAACCTCGCTGAAGGGTCGTCTTTTGATATCCTTACCAGAAGCCACCACGGGAAACAGCGGCGCGTGTTTGATATGGTCGAGGGCGGGAATCGATGATCGAATCGTACGGTCTGTCGGATCCCGGATGTGTGCGTACGGATAATCAAGATCGTGTCTTAACGGACCACTCGCTGGGCTTGTTTGTCGTAGCGGATGGGATGGGCGGCCACAAGCACGGCGAAAAAGCGGCGGAGCTTGCGGTCGACACCATGAAGTTTTTTCTGGAATCTTCCCGCGATAGCTTCGATATCACTTGGCCATTCGGTTATAATTTCGAGCTTTCCATCGACGCCAACCGGCTCTTCACCGGAATTCAGTTGGCCAATCGGCACGTGTGGAACTATGCGGAAACGGCGTCTGACTTCGTCGGAATGGGTACCACGGTGGCAGCCGTTCTGCTGAGCGCAGAGAATGCCATTGTCGGAAATGTTGGGGACAGCCGAGTATACCTATTTCGAAATGGGGAACTCCAGCAGATCAGTTTCGATGACAGCTTTGTGAACACGCTGAACCCTGCGGGGTCCGCGAGCGAGCACGAGTTGATGAATAATCCGATGCGAAATGTGCTCACCCAGGCGGCCGGCGCCGAAGGTCCGGTGGACGTTCACATCACCGAACTCAAGCTCGCCAGCAACGACGTACTCCTACTCTCGAGCGACGGTCTGCATGCCGTCATCGGCGATGCCGCCATTCGCTCCATTCTCGGAACGGGGCAAAGCGTAGAGCACCAGGCTGAGCGTCTGGTGGCCGCCGCGCGCGTCAATGGGGCTCCTGACAATGTTTCCAGCATCGTCATAGCTTACAATTTGTAGTGCAGTCCCATGACCAGCATTGGCAAGTATCAGATTCTTGAAGAGCTGGGCGTTGGTTCCATGGGCACCGTGTATCGAGCCCGAGACTCGGTGTTGGATCGGGAGGTGGCGCTCAAGACCATGCGCGCCGGCCAGTCCATAGATCCCGAAATTAGGGAGCGGTTCTACCGGGAGGCCCGTGCGTGTGCGCGTCTCCAGCACCCACACATCGTTACGATCCACGATTTGGGTGAAGTCGGTGATACGGCCTATATCAGCATGGAGTTGCTGGTCGGAGAGGATCTTCGCAAGATTATCGAGGCCCATCGCGAAATCCCGCTGCGTTCACGGATTGAGATAATAGCCCAGGTTAGCGATGCGCTTTCACTTGCTCATAAGAATGGGGTAATACACCGCGACATCAAGCCCAGCAATATCTTTGTGCTGACTGACAACAGCGCCAAAGTTTTGGATTTTGGTATTGCGCGATTGTCAGAATCCGGGCTCACCGTAGTCGGACGTGTACTCGGGACGCCGAATTATATGGCACCCGAGCAGATCCAAGGCAGCACTTGCGACGCCCGCTCCGACCTGTTCTCCCTGGCCATCGTTTTCTTCGAATTGCTGACCGGCACTCATCCGTTTCAGAGCAAGGCGATTCCACGGCGGATTGTAGACGGCGTCCCGGACAAGCTTTGCATCGTGGCCCCCACGCTTCCGGTATCTATCGAAGGCTTTCTGGACAAGGCCTTACAAAAACAGCCCGAAAATCGCTTTCAATCCGCCGATGAATTTTCGGCTGTGCTGAGGGGAGTGATCGACGGGCTCGGCGGCCAGCACAGAACACCTGAAAAAGAACGTGCTTTCGCCACCTCCATGGGACAAGAAACCACGCGTCCCCCCGAACTTGGCTCCCAAACGCAAATTTTGGAGTCTGAGGACCGCCGCACGTCCGAATTCTTCCGTTTGATGGAGGAATGTGACCGTGCCATGGAAAGTAAACTCTCAGATGCCGCCCGAGAAGCATTGAAGAAAATGAAACAACTGGCTGCGATCGATGCCAGATTTCTAACGGCAGTCCAGGAGTACGAATCCCGGGTCAGGGCCATCGAAGGCATGAATACCGGCGGGCGTTCCGCTTCCGAGTTACTCGAAGGGCCAGGGCTTCCATCAATGTCCCAGAATATCGTGAAAGCACCGATCGGGAGTGGCGAGAAGAATCGAGTGGCTCCTTCGGAGAATCGAGCCATTCCTTCGGAGAATCAGCGCGCTCCTTTTGAGAATCAGCCCGCTCCTTCGATGCGTGATCCATCCTCGGCTTCGGCTTCCCGGGGAGACGTTACACGGCTGTTCTCAATGCCTAACGTCAACGCCCAGGCGACAACCACCGCTCAAGACAGTGGTTCCTTTGAAAATAGGGACCTTCGAGTGACGGGCTCCTTCGATGCACCGTTAATCCGCGAGCGATTGACGACCTGTGCTTCTTGTGGCGCCCAGAACAAAACGGACGCGCGTTTTTGCACGATCTGTGGAAAAGAACTCGGAAGAATAACCACGGCTGTCGTGGATGCGGTTCCTCAGATTGATGAAATCCACACACCGAACGCGAGTACTCCACGAGACAGCGCCGGTGAATCGGTCGAGCAGGCGCTCCCGACTCAAGCCGGTGCCTCGCGAGTCTACGTGCGACTTGCGGTGGGCTTATGTCTGGCTGGACTGATCACGGTCGGCTTCCTCACCGTTCGATTATTGAAATCCCGACGGGTCCCTCTTTTGGCGGCCGTGGGAGCCGCCTACGTGACAGCTGAATCCGGGGAAGTATTGCAGCGCCCTAACCCCGGGGAGCATCTCCTCGCTCAACTGCGCAAGGGCACGCGGCTCAATGTCGTTCGAATGCCGCAATCACCCAATCCGGAATGGCTAACGGTTCAGCAAATCGATGGAACACGGGCGATGGTCCCTGGCTATATTCGCTCCGCTGCTCTAGGGCGCTGGTCGACTCTTCAACTCGCGCAATTGTTTGACCCGGGGGATTCTGCAGAATTGCCGCGCCGTATTGCATACCTTCAGCTGCTGCGTTCGGCAGCTGCGGAATTCAAGAATCCCAACGATCAAACGAACGCGTGGCTGGAAATCGCTCGTCAGAATGTTCAGGCTGCCAGGCAACAGAAGGCGTCTTCGCCAAGTTCTGATGAATGGGAGCGCTACCTCGGGGACGCCCGTGCGGCGCTGAGCAAAATCTCAACGGACCCGAATGTCGCGCAACAATCGAAACTCATTGAAGAGCAGGTTGTTGCCCTACTTGCACCGTCTCCCGCGGCGCCGGCAACACAGCCTCCAGTGTCTGCGCTTCTCAATCCCGCGCCGGTACCGTCTAAACCTAGGTACGATGCCCGAGCCGACTATCAATCCGCACAGGCTGCTTACCGGCTGGGCGATTATACGAAAGCAACCCGTTTATTGGAGCGCATACTTGCGGCAGGCGTCATGAACTCCGAAGCGCAGTCTCTGTTGCAGCGAGTTCGAAAGGCTGCCGCCGAGGAGGCAGCCGCCTCACGCGCGCGTCCCTAGAGGTTATGTGAAATGAGTTCCTGGCTTAAGAGAAGGGTGAGAATGACGGTGGCGCTGCTCGCCATGCAGACTCTTTTCGTCTGGATGCCGGCATTTTCCAGCCCCTACCAAGGTAAGAAGAATAATCGAAATCAAAATCCCCCGGAGCGAGACCGGTTTTTGAATGGGGCGCCGTTCTCGTTTGAACAGCTGGTAGGTCTATTGGACGTTCATCCGGACCGCTTGGCAGCAGCAGTTGAGAATCGAGGAGTCGGCTTCGAAGCGAATCCTGCGAACCTGGCAGCGCTGAAGAAGGCCGGCGCCTCAGACGAGCTAATTAGCTTGATTCGGCGAATTGCGCTTAGGCCGCCCCATCCACCGGTCATAGCAAAGTCTGTTACCGGGTCACTGATTGTCAAATGTGCGCCGGTGGAGTGCAGCATTCGGTTGGACGGTAAGGCTTTGGGAACTACGCAGAAGGGCATGCTGGCACTCGCCCAATTGCCCGTCAAAAAGGTCGCGATTGATTTCGATAAAGAAGGTTACGTCGGACAGCAAAAGATCGTCGCGATTGTCGAAGGCAGCGAAGCTTCCGCTGAAGCGGTCCTTGAACCGACCAGCGCAACGATGGAGCAGTTTGGGGCGCGCATATTGGCCAAGACCACCGAGGCTCTAGGAGGACAGGCGGGACTGCAAGATGCCGAGTCTATTTCTGCGGCGGGCGCCGTTGTGCTTTGGAATAAAGCGGGGAAACGAAGCGACTGGTCGCTGCGCGCTCTAATTAAGTTACCCGATATGGTTCTGTTTGACTTGGATGCGCCCAATATGAGTGGGTGGTTGTCTTGGGTTGCCGATGAATATAAATCGGGCGGCAATGCTAAAAAGATCACTGAGTTAGCGGACTTTAACAGCGCGATTCGAGTATTCCGTGAATTCCAACTCGCACGACTCTTGAATCGAATAAGCCAGCCTGACTTTCAAGTCTCGGCGGCCTCACCGGATCCCGATGCAGCTGGAGAACTTCACTTGACAGCAGCCGGGAAAATCGATGGTTATGACTTCACAATCGCGAGCGACGGTTTGCCCGTCCGGGTAAAGTACGAATCGAAGCTCGGACTTGGTTCCGGTACGCAAACTGCCTATTCTGGTTATGCCGGCCTCGGCAAAGGCAAGTACCCTTCAATTCTCGTGATCAAACTCGCGGACGCCCCCCAGCATGGGATGGAACTACGTTTTGAGAAGATATCGCCAGAACCCAAGCTGGAAGAGAAGGACTTCAAGGCCTATAAACCGCGACGTCGTGGTCAATAGCTCTCCGAATTAACTACGATTCGAGGACTGCGAGACGGGCCAGTCGGGCCAACCCCTCATCGATTTCAGCGGCGCTCACCTTCAGCTCAGCTGCCAACGTTTCCCGGTCTCGTTGGCCATCCAGTAAAGCCAGAAGCTGTAAGGCGTCACCTTCGATTTTGACGGATTGATGGAGTAAGTTTGTCATGACTCCACCCCGCTTTAGTTGCAGGCGAATTAGCGGGTTCATTCGCGGCCGTTGGCTGGGCCGGGCGCTCACGCTCGGAGAATAAACATGGAGATCGAGTACGCGCATCGTGAACGCGGCCGCAACGCCTTCGCGGAGCACACTGGACGGAACCGAGTCCAAGGGGACTCCCAGGCGCGTTGCGACCTGCGCTCGGAGTTCGTTCAGCGAGAGACGTTGGGGCCAAACCGAATTTAGTGTGCGCATCGTCGCTTTAATCACCGGATGAGCAGTCTTGAGTGAGGCATTTCGTGCGCCTCTGAATTCCTCCTCTACGTCGTCCGTTAGATCCGGCTCTTCGGAGACCGGTGTCGCGGGTGATGAAACGAGCAACCCTTCCAGTCGGCAGATATCGAGGTCGCGAGCCACTGGCAGATCGGCGTGACATAGTAGAGTCTGACGGAACCGCCGGCAGCGGGCGAAGTCCAGGTATTGCTCACGAAGAATCGGGTCGGATCCTAACTCAGTTAGTGCCCGGGCACTCTCGCCATCGAGGCCCTCAACGTGGATGAAACTCGAGTTCAAATCGCTCAGAAACTGTAGATTATATTCCGCGGCATGAGCGACGAACTCATGCAAATAGAAACAATCAAACGTCGGCGCCAGATCGTCGTGAAAGAGGTGGGCGGGGTGGTATTTAAGGACTCGCTCCAGCTCGGCCTTCAGCAGGCGCTCATACTCGTCATCGCCGGCGTTCAGTTTACAAAGGAAGCCGAGCAGAGCGCGTGCCTGTGTAGTTCGGGTTTGAGCATCCGGCGCGCGGTCGACATGAAAGAGCATGATCTCTCGGATCATTTGCCGGATATGCCCACCCGGAAAAGTGTTGTAACTAATGAACCCGACACCTTGGGGGGCTAAGCTCGCGCGGCAGATCGACATAAGCTTATTGCGCACCGCTTGCGGGACCCACGAATAGAAGCCGTGGGCGATTATATAGTCGAACTCCCCCATCCGGTCTGGTGCATCGCAAATGTCCAAATGTTCCAGCGCAAGGTTAGTAAGCCCAAGCTCACTGGCGAATGCTCGGCCACGCTCAATCGAGCTAGCCGCCAGGTCGAAACCGCGAAAGTCAGCTTCCGGCAGGCCCGCGGCCATGGGAATGAGATTTGCGGCATCTCCACAACCGATCTCGAGAACGCGGCAGGTCTGCACTGGCGCCGGATCCAGACCACATAGATGCGCCATAACGGCAATATGATCCGGGTGCGTTTGCGGGTAGGCGTAGCCAGGATAAACCACCGTGTCGTAGGAGGTCTGCATCTGTATCCGCGTTCCTCTACGTTATCAGTTCTCTCCGTGTTTTTGCGTGTCGGTAGTCAACCGGAACGTTCGCCTTGGCATGGTTGCCTTCTACTTCAAAAGGGGATGATGAGGCCGCTTCGGGACGCGATTTCGCCTGAAAAACAGAGCGTCGGGCAGACGGCAGACAATTGGCCGGGATCGGTTGCAACACGCGCAAATCTGCCGATTCGGTTTCTTTCCCGGCGCTGTCAGGCGAGGGCGGTAATGCTGTCCCAAGTTGCCTCCGCCATTTCCTGACAAGTGGGTCGCCACTCGCGTTGTCACGGAAACTCCATGGATACAACTACTAACGCGTTACTACCCGCTACTGCTCACGAACTGCCGATCCGCGTGCGCGAAGCTGTGGTTTTCCTTGGCGTCAGCCCGCAAACGGTGTATCTTTGGGTTGAGCGAAAGCAGATTCCCCATCTCCGCGTAATGGGTCACAACATCCGGTTCTTGAAATCGGACTTGGAGACCCTCCGCGCGCAGTTCAAACAGGAGATAGGGAATGGCCAGACCGAGTAAACACGATGGTGTCGTTTATCGACGCAATGACAGCAAGGCCAGAGACAACCGACGCTGCATATCGTCCGCAAGGGCGAACAGTTCACTTTTAATAAATGGGCGGTTTTTTCTTGGAAAACTACTCCAAGGCGCCGATTAGCGCTGCGGGTATCCACCAAGCGAATGAAAATGCGCTCAAGAGCCTGCGCCCGGTGTCCGGCCCGATGAAAATGACGGAGATCGACGCAACCCAAATCGAGATCCACCTGCGCAATCGACTGAAGCACCGCAAGCATGTCTGCCGGAGGGAAGGGATCGCGTAACTTGGACTCCTGAAACCCGCGACCGTCCATCAGGAGTATCGAATCCTTCGGCGCATCCTCAGCATTGCCGTCAAAAAGAAACTCTGTCCGGCCAATCCATGCGCCGGCGTGGAGTTTCCCGTAATTCTCAAGGGGCTGTTTCGGCCGCACTACGGAGCAACAGGCGATTGAATCTCACGCGCCCGTATATTTGCGGAACGTGATCCGGATTCTCACAGAAACCGGATTGCGCATGGGGTTGCCGAAGTGCCTCTGACGGATATCGCCGCCGAAGCGTTCCAGAGCAAACGGAGGTCGCTGGTCCAGGGCCGAGGCTCTTTCCAAGTTCGAACAGCCCAACCGGGCATCAAACGAACTTCAATAAAACCTGGGAGCGAATTCCGCGGAAGGCTGGTCTACTCTACTTCCGGCTATACGATCTCCGGTCCACACACGCAATTCGTCTTAATGCAGCTGGCGTTGCGGACGAATGGGTCACACAGCTCCCTCGGCAGACTGATGCGAAGGTATTTAAGAAGTACTCCCAGATGAAAGTTGCAAATTGCTGATTCGCAAGTATGGGAATGGTGGGTGCGACAGGACTCGAACCTGTGACCTCCTGCGTGTGAAGCAGGCTGGGTGGCGTGTGAGGCGGTTAGCGGCGATGATGGCGGGTGCCGGCGAAGCTCTTGGAATTGGAGGGCTTCGCTGGCATTCGCGTTACTGTTGAGTCGCATTGAACGTTGTTGAGCAGCAGCGCAAAATCGGTCATTTTGACCAATTCTGAGTAGGGTTACGTCACAAGATCGGCTATACCGCAATGCGGTATCCTGTAAGATAGTGGAGGATTCGCCCGAGATCACGGTTCTGCAACTGCCGAAGTTCAAGGCCGAGGCCACGGACCTGATTGGGACGGATGGCATTGAGGCGCTGGCTGTTTATCTGATTAATCATCCCGACGCTGGCGACGTGATACCCGGATCGGGCGGAATCCGGAAATTGCGATGGGCGGCGAAGGGCAAAGGGAAGCGCGGCGGTGCCCGGATCATCTACCTGTACATCGTGGTTGCCGCCCGCATTTACTTGATCCAGTGCTACGCGAAGAACGTGAAAACGGATTTGACCGCAGACGAGAAGAAGCAACTGCGGCAAGTCGCAGCTCATCTTAAGGGAGCGCAATAGAATGCCCAAGAAAACCGGCGCAAAGAAGACAACTTTCGGTGCAGACTTGATCGCTAGAATGAAACTCGTCCTGGCTCACCAGCGAGGCAAGGTCGAACTCGAGCAGGTATGGCCGAAACCTGTGGACGTCAAAGCGATCCGCAAGCGGGTGAAGATGTCGCAGGCGGAATTCGCGCGGGCCTATGGCATCAGTAAGCGCGCGTTGCAGGAATGGGAACAGGGTGGCCGGCAGCCCGACTCCGCCGCGCGGGCGTACTTGACAGTAATCGCGAAGGAGCCTGCTGTAGTACGCCGGGCGTTGGCCAGCGAATGAACTAGTAGGCTGTCCCCGAGTAACAGGTAGCGAGATTTCTTCGTCATATATTTATGGCGAAGATGGAAGTCTTGCACCTGACTCCGACCGAACGCGGCGAGTTGCA
>Ga0207700_10000821_pt1 | contig 17941 bp, 17 predicted proteins | sample LARL82metaG_FD_184348 | JGI IMG/M metagenome (GOLD analysis project Ga0207700, IMG submission 184348) | Corn, switchgrass and miscanthus rhizosphere microbial communities from Kellogg Biological Station, Michigan, USA - LAR L8-2 metaG... | ecosystem: Host-associated > Plants > Roots >...
TGAGCGAGCGGCTTGCCGCCGCTGCCGTCAGGGCCGAGGAACAGCAGGCCAAGCGCCAGGCGGCCGACGCGGCCAGTGCGGAACTGACCTCCGTCATGCCTGCGATCAACCTCCGCCTTCCGGCGAAGCTGCCGGGCCAGACGGCCGGCGGCGAGGCGCCGCGGGACTGACCGGGCAGCGACCGCCAGCCGGTCACTGCCCCGGGGCGGCCGCCTGACCAGTGGGATCGGCCGGCGCTGTGGAAGCGCCTCTCTTAACCAGGTCGGCGTTTCATGGGCCCTGGTCACAGGCCCAGGCCGGGCCGCGCTCAGCGGCTGGCGGCCGCCAGCGCCTCGCGGATCGCGTCGGCGCTCGCGGGTGACCCCTTCTCGTCGTCGAACGGCCCGTACGGCGCGCCATAGACGGGAGTGCCGGGCTGCTGGCGCCAGCTCTCCGCGAGTGGCCCCGCATCCACGGCTCCGTAACCGATCGAGTCGAGGAACGCGGTCACCGCCTCCTTCGCCTCCGGGTCGTTGCCCGCGATGGGGAGGTAGCTGCGATCGGGTGCCCCGGCCGGCCGGCTCAGCGATCCCAGGTGCCTGTAGAAGATGTTGTTGAACGCCTTCACCAGCGCAGCCAGGGCCAGGTGCCGCTGTATCAGCTCGCTGCTGGTCAGTGCCCCGCTGTCGAGTTCGGCAATCTGCCCGTCTCGCTGCGGATAGTAGTTGCAGGCTTCCATGACGATCTTGCCGACCAGCGGCTCGGGCTCGACATTCCGGAAGGCGTGCAGCGGGATCGCGACCACGACCAGGTCGCCGGCCTCGGCCGCTTCCCGCCCGGTCCCGGCCCGGGCGAGCGGCCCGAGCTGGCCGGCCAGCTCCGTCAGGGTGTCCGGGGCGCGGGAGTTGCTGAGTATCACTCGGTGCCCGGCCGCCACGGCGAGCTTCGCCACGGTGCCACCGATCCTGCCGCTTCCGATCAGTCCCACAGTTGTCATGGACGCGGTGCCGCCGGCCGGTTGGCGATCATTCCGAGCCGGCGCGCTGGCTGCCGGCGCCGCCCAGCGCGTGCAGCAGCGCCTTCATCCAGGGGCCCAGATCGGCGGGCGTCCGGGCGGAGATGAGGTTGCCGTCCACGACCGTGGCCTGGTCCACCCAGTCGACCCCGGCGTTGACCATGTCGTCGCGGATCGCGCCCACGCTGGTCGCCCGGCGGCCCTTGACGATCTTCGCGGAGATCGGCACCCAGCCGGCGTGGCAGATAAACGCGATCGGCTTCCCCGCCTCGTCGAACGCCCGCACCAGGTCCAGCACCGTCTCGGAGCGCCGCAGCTTGTCCGGCGCGTAGCCGCCAGGAATGACCAGTGCGTCGAAATCGTTTGCGGACAGCCCGTCCACCGTGGTGTCCACGGGGACCGGCCCATGGCCTTTCTTTCCTGTCACCGGCTCCCCATCGAGGCCGGCCATCGTCACCATGACCTCCTCCTCGCGCAGCCGGTACAGCGGGTACAGCAACTCCATGTCCTCGAACTCGCTGGCGGCGAGCAGGAGGACCTTCCGTCCTGCCAAGGTCATAGCCCGACCCTACGCTCTGCGCGCCGCACCGCAGCGACGCCCCGGCGGCGTGCAGGGCTCCTGGCGGCGGGGGAGCGCCCGCCCGGGCCCCAGGCGCATGGGACAAACACTTTCAAAAAGGGTTACTTCATCACAATCTATGAAATTCAAAACTATACGAGTTAATCATTCGCGGATACGTCTCGCCGGGCAAAAAGGAGCTATTCCGAAAGAGGATCTGTGGGCGGCTCCGACATGCTAAATATCTCTATTGCGCCGTCTGGATTGCCGGCGCAGGAGGCGTCGTGGCAGCGAAGATACTTAGTATTCGGCCCGGAAAGTTCGCCGTGCCGGGTGAAATGGTGCCCGCCGGGAGGGAACCTTCGGGAATGGCGTCGGCGGAAGCCGGGCAGTCCGGATCGGTGGCGGACGGGCCGTTGGCGGGGATGGCGCGAGCGGGGGCGGCGCCGTCCGGGTCTGAAAGCACCCCGCTGGGGCCATCCTCGGGTGGAGTGGCTCCGGTGGGGGCAAGGCTCAATAGTGCGATATCGGACAGTGCGATATCGGACCAGGCGATGCCGGCGCGGGACGCGCCGGCATCCGCTGCTGCGCCGGCGCTGGAACCGGCCGTTCCCGCGCCACGGCCCGTTGCCGCTGACCAATCGGTTTCCGCGAACCACGGCCACGGCACAGCCGCTGCTGTCCACAGGTTTCCGGGTGAGCGCGGGCCAGGCCTACACGGTGGCCGGCATGGGGCCCGCGGCCGGGCTGCGGCTGCAGGTGCTCAACGACACCCTGGCGGTGCCATCCGGGCAGGTGCTGATCCGGGTCATCCAGGCGTCGCTGCGGGAGCACGTGGTGAGCGTCCGGCTCACCACCCACACGCTCGCACGCAAGCTGGACTTCGCCCATCTGCGCCTGACCGACCTGGAGGACGCGGCGGGCAGCGCGGTCCGCCCGCAGGGTGGTGCCGCCACCGGCCTGGGCGGCATGGCCCCGCGGCCGGCCTCCTCCCCGCTCCCGTGGCTGGCCTTGATCGGCGCCGGCCTTCTGCTCGCCAGCGCCGCCGCCCGGGGTTACCGCCGGATCCGGACGCCATGACCCGCCACGCCGTCGGCGGGCGCGGTGTGATCGCCGCGCTCGCCCTCGGCCTGGCGCTGATCGCCGCGGGGTCGGCGTCCGCACCCGGCTGATCCGGCTCGGCCTCACCAGGGCAGGCACCCTGCAGGTGCCCGCCAGCTACCAGGTCGCCGGCTGGTATGACCGCAGCCCGCGGCCCGGCGCGACCGGGTCGGCGATCATCGCCGGGCACATCGACTCCTACCGCGGGCCCGGGGTCTTCTTCCGGCTGGCCAGCCTGCACCGCGGCGACCGCGCCTACGTCCGCCGCGCCGACGGCAGCCTCGTGGTGTTCCGGGTCACCGCCGTGCGGCTCTACAGCAAGGACCGCTTTCCCACCGCCACCGTGTACGGCCCGGCCGCGGGCCCGCAACTGCGCCTGATCACCTGCGGCGGCACCTTCGACCCCGCGCTGCGGTCCTACGAATCCAACGTGGTGGTCTACGCGGTGGCCGCCGGAAAGGTGGCCTAGCCAGGCCTAGCCAGGGATGTCCGCGAGGAGGACCCCGGGGCGCCAGTCCGGCAGCCGGGCGGTCACGTTGCCATCCGGCCCGACCAGCGCCGCGAGGCCGGGGAAGTCCTCATCGACCGTGGAGCCGGCCTGGCCCGCCAGGGCGATCCACAGGCCCCGGCGGCGCGCGTGGCGGCGCGCGTCGCCCAGGGCCGAGCCCTCCCACCAGTCAAATCCCCGCTGCCACGAGGCTTCGTCGGTGCGCCGCCCGTACAGGCCCGGCGCGGCGGGAAACAGCACAAGGCGGGCACCGCCCGCGGCGGCCGCGTCGAACGGCCCGTCGAACCCGGCCTCGGCGCAGATGGCCACCCCGAACCTGGTCCCGGCGTGGTCGAAAACCACCGGCTCGGTGGCCGGGGTGTACGCCTCCTCGTCCTCGCCCAGGTGCCGTTTGTGCTGCACCCCAGCCACCCGCCCGCCCGCCGCGAACACCTGGGAGATACGCGGCGTGCCGTCCGGCGAGCGCTCGGCCACGCCGAAACACGCGCCGACGCCTGTCTGGCCCGTCGCCTCGGCGAGCGCGGTGACGGCCGGGTGGTCCAGGCCGATCAGCCGCTCCGGGTGCGCCGCCGGGTCGGCCGACCCGGTCAGTGACATCTCGGGGAACAGCGCAAGCTCGCAGCCCTCCGCCCGGGCCTCGGCCAGCAGCCCCAGGTGCGCCGCCAGGTTCTGCCCGAGGTCATCCTTGTGGCACCGGATCGCCGCCAGCAGTGCGCGCACGCTGCCCCTCAGTCCGCCACGGTGGTCAGCCGGCAGTAGCACGAGGACCTGATCGGCACGTCCGCTCTCGCGGCGGCGATCTTGAGTTGTTGCCTTACGATGCCCGCTTGCTCATGTTTTCCCAGCCGGGTCAGGCATTCGTGGTACCCGTGCAGGCTCCAGACGTTGCCGGGGTGCTGGCACGCCCGGGCCAGCGTGCCGTCCAGGCCGAGATCGGCGCGGTACACCGCCTCCGCCTCGGTGAGCAGGCCCTGTTCGAGCAGCAGGGCGCCATAGGCGTGCCGGGCGGGCTGCATCCAGCCCCATGGCTCGTCGTAGGGCAGGCCGTCGTCGAGTTCGACGGCGCGGCGCAGCAGGCGGAAGGCCTCGTCGTGGTTGCCCCGCCGGTACGCAAGCTCGCCGTCCAGCATGGCCCCCGCCACCGCGAGGATGTCCAGGCAGGTGTTGTTGAAGATGGTCCGCGCCTGCGGCACCCGGGCGACCGCCGCGGCGAACCGGTCCCGCTCCCCGGCGGCCTCGGCGACCTGCCCGGAGGCCGCGTGCGCGACGCCCTTCGCGTAGTGGGTCATGGCCGTGGTGACCAGGTACAGGTCCGGGTCGGCCGGCAGCGGCGCAGCGAGGATCTCCGCCCAGCGCCCGAACCTGATCAGCACGTGCAGCCGCATCGCCACGAAGCCTTCGAGCCAGTCCGCCATGGGCGGGTTCGGCACCCGCAGCAGGTCCTCGGGGATCGCCGCGGCAAGCCGGTCCGCCGCCTCCAGGGCGGTCCGCTGCTGGCCGAGGAACATCGCCCCGTACACCTTGAAGTGGAGGTCGTGCGCCCGGTACAGCGTGTAGAAGTTCATCACGCCCCGCTGCGCGCGGAACTTCTCGTCGGCCACGATCGCGGCCGAGTTGCCGGCCACCACGCTGGCGTAGTCGCCGCACAGCACGTCGAGATGGGTCGGCATGTGCCGCAGGTGGCCCGCGTCGGGGACCAGGTCGCGCAGCAGGTCGCCGGCGGTCAGCGCATCCTCGGGCCGGGGGGACATCTCCATCAGGTGTATGTACATATGCAGGACGCCGGGGTGCGCGCGGCCCTCCGGGCTGGCCAGGGCCTGCTCAAGCACGGCCTTGGCCTCCACAGTGGCCGCTCCCTGCGCCGGCTCCCCGGTGGCGATGTCCCACAGCGCCCACGGGGTCAGGTTCAGCAGCGCGTCGGCGAACAGCGCCGCCACGTCCAGGTCGCCGGGATGGGACCGGTACACCTCGCGCATGGCCGCGGCGTATCCGGCGTTCCGCGCTTCGCCCGCCGCGGAGTCCCAGGCGTCGTCGCTGGCCGGTGCCGCCGCCGGGTAACGCGCGGTCATGGCCTGCAGCAGCGCGCGCTCCACCGGGGCCGCCGACCCGGCCGGGCCGGCGGCATCGGCAAGCGCGGCGAGCGCACGGGAGATCGCCGCGGGTGCCTCGCCGGGGCCGAACGCCTCCCACGGCTTGTTGTAGTTCGGGCCGAGCGCGTAGGCCAGGCCCCAGTACGCCATCGCGCAGCCGGGATCGGCCTCGGCGGCCCGCTCGAAGCACGCCGCCGCCTCCTCGTGGTTGAACGCGTACGCCCACACCAGCCCGCGATCGAACCAGGTCTGTGCCGGGGCCGTACCGGTCACGGGCCGGCCGTAGGAGCCGAGGTCGAAGTACTCAGCCATCAGGGATACGGTACGCGCAGGCCGGGGCGGTGCGGCCCGGTGGCCCGAGCGGGAGGAGCTGGTCATGTCCGGCGACGGTGGCTACGTGAAAACCCCGGCCGCGCACGGCCTGCGCGTTCCCGGGGTACCGCCGGGCACGGCATGACGGCCGGCCCGGCGACGGCATGGGTGGTGGCCGGGCCGCCCGGCGCGGGGAAGAGCACGGTCGCCGGGCTGCTGCTGGCCCGCCTCCGGCCGGTCCCGGCGCTGCTGGACAAGGACACGATGTACGGCTCGTTCGTGGCCGCGACCCTGGCCGCGGCGGGCCGCGCGCCTGGGGAGCGTGAGGGCCCGTGGTACGACGAGCACGTCAAGGTCCACGAGTACGCCGGGATGACCGCGACCGCACGGGAGATCCGCGGGCACGGCTGCCCGGTGCTGCTGTGCGGGCCGTTCACCCAGCAGATCCACGACGCCGGCCGGTGGCGGTCGTGGGCGGCGGACCTGGGCGGCGGCACCGTGCACCTGGTCTGGGTGCGCACCGACGCGGTGACCTTGCGCCGCCGGCTCACCGCCCGCGGCAGCGGCCGGGACACGGCGAAGCTCGCGGACTTCGCGGCGTTCACCGCGAGCATGCGGCTCGGCGTGGAGCCCGGGGCCCCGCACGCCACGATCGACAACCGCGAGGATCCGCCCGCGACGCTGGAAGCCCAGGTCACCGCCCTGGTGCGGAGCCAGCCCGGGTGGTGAGGCCGGCCCGGCGGCCGGTCAGGGTGCCAGCGGCGACGGGTGCCGCGGCTGGTAGATCGGGAACTCCGTGCCGTCGGGCAGCCGGATCGCGGCCAGCAGGCCCCAGCCCTGGTCGGCGACCTCCCGCGCGACCTCGACGCCCTTGGCGCGCAGGCCGGCGAGTGTCTCGTGGATGTCGTCGCACATCAGGTACAGCTCGTGGTGGCCCTCGCCGGCGGGGTGCACGGCAAGCTCGGCCGGTGGCATGGCGAAGATGAGCCAGCCACCGCCGGCGTCCACCGAGGACAGCCCGAGCGTGTCCGAGAAGAACGCCCTCACCTTGTCGGCGTCGGGGGAGTACACGATCGCGTGCAGACCGGTGATCATGCCCAGATCGTAGTCCTGGCCCGGCCGGCGGCCGGCCCGTCGCTGCGTCGGCCAGGAGCCGGGTACCGGCAGGACATTACCTTGATGTCAAGGTAATAGGAGGAACACGCTGTGATCCACCATGTGCAGCTGGCTTGAGCCTGCCTCCGCGCCGGGCCCGGGGTCAGCCGGGGCCTGAGGCGGCACTGGGCGTGCCCGGATCGCGCTTGTCGGCGGCCCATGCGGCGATCTGCGCGCGGGAATTGAAGCCCAGCTTGGCCATGATGTTCGCGACGTGCCTGGCGGCGGTCGCCGGGCTGATGAACAGTTCCTCGGCGATGGCCTTGTTGCTGCGGCCGCTCGCCACCAGCTCGACCACCTGGCGTTCCCTGGGGGTAAGCGCACCGGGCGGTGGCGTGGGTGCCTTGTCGGAACCCAGTGCGGTGAGGGCCACGGTGTCCCCGCCGCCGAAGCCGTGCGCTCCCTGGCTGGGCTCCAGCGCCAGCGCGACCGCCTCGTCGCTGCTCATCGCGAGCCCCTGCGTCCAGAGCCTGGTAATGGTGTTGTCGCCCAGGTGGCGGGCGGAGGCCAGGTAACGCTCGGTGCGGGCGCCCGACAGCGCGGGCAGCCCGGCCACCTCGCGCAGCGCCGCGGCCGCAGCGGTCAGCCGCACCGCCAGTTCCGGCCGGTCCTCCCGGGTAGCCAGCGCCGCGAAGGCCTCAAGCCCGCGCGCCACGCCGATACGCGAGCCGGTGGTTTGGCTCAGCCGCAGGCTCTCGCCCAGGTGCTGCCGCGCCAGTGCCAGCGCGCCCAGGTCCATGGCCACCCGCCCCAGGCCCGCCAGGCACCTGGCGATCTCCGGGCGGGCGTCGATCTCCCGCAGGATGACCAGGGCCTCCAGGTACTGACGGCGCGCGTCGCCGGGATCCTTGCGCAGCCTGGCCAGATCACCCAGGCCGAGCAGCGCCCGTGCGGTGCCCCATTCCTGGTCGATACGGCGCATCACCGCGATCGAGGCCCTTCCCAGTTGCTGTGCCTCGCGCAGATTGCCCTTCACCCCGGCGATCGCGGCCCGGATGCCCAGCGCATACCCCTCGTTCCACCCGTCGCCGGACGCCTGGGCCACCGACAGCGCCTCGTCGGCCTGCGCCGCCGCGTCGTCGATGCGCCCGGTGTGCAGGGCGACCTCGGCCAGCAGGTTGAGCCCCGACCCGGTCCAGAACGCATCCCCGGCCTCCAGGCACAGCGCCAGCCCCTCCTGCGCCAGGGACCCGGACAGGGCCGGGTCGCTTGGCAGGGTGAGCTGGGCCCGCCCGATCAGGCCGGCGCCCCGCACCCCCGGCGACACGTCCGGTGCGTCGACGGCGAGGAAGGAGGCCAGCCATTCGCTGCCCTCGGCGAAGGTGCCACGGACGATCCAGCACGGCCGGACGGCGTTGCAGATCCGCAGCCCGGTCTCCGCGTCACCGTCGGCCAGGCATCCGCTCAGCACCATCCATACGTTGCCGATCTCCGCGTCATACCGGCGGAACACGTCCACCCGCGCCGACCAGGGCGCCTCGATCCAGGCCAGCCCGATCGCCAGGTTCCGCTCGGCCACCCCGACCGTGTAGTCGCGCAGCCGGAGCTGGAACGTTTTGGTCTCGCCGGCCTCCGCCAGGCGCGCGGCGGCGTATTCCCTGATGCTGTCGAGCAGCCGGTAGCGGGCCTGCCCGAGCACCTCGGACTCCACCACCACGAGCGACTTGTCCACCAGGGCGGCCATCAGGTCGAGAATCGCGGCCGCCGGGATGTCCTCGTCGATGCAGACCTGCTCGGCCATCTCCAGCGACCAGCCGGCGAACACCGACAGCCGGCGCAGCAGCACCTGCTCATGCGGCGTGAGCAGGTCGTGGCTCCAGTCGATGGTGGCGCGCAAGGTCCTGTGCCGCGGCGGGGCGGTCCGGTTGCCGGTGGTGAGCAGGGCGAACCGGTCGGCCAGCCGCTCGGCGATCTGCTCCACCGACAGCGCGCGCACCCGCGCGGCCGCCAGTTCGATCGCCAGCGGCACGCCATCGAGCGCCCGGCACAGCGCGGCGACCGCGCCGACGTTGGCCGGGCCGATGGTGAAACCGGGCAGGGACGCCGCCGCCCGGTCGGCGAACAGCCGGATCGCCTCGTAACGGTTCGCGTCCTCGGCCGACTCGATCGGGCCGGGCGGCGCGACCGACAGCGGCGGTACCTGCCAGACCGTTTCCGCGGCGACCCGCAGCGGCTCGCGGCTCGTGATGATCAGGATCAGCCCGGGCGAGGCGTCAAGCAGGCGCTGGCACACCGCGGCGCACGCATCGATCAGGTGCTCGCAGTTGTCCAGGACCAGCAGGAGCCGGCGCGGCGACACCGCGTCGGCGAGCGTGTCAAGCAGCGGCCGGCCGGGTTCCTCGCCGACGCCCAGCGCCGACGCCACCCGGGAGGTCACCAGGTCGGGCTGCCACAGGTCGCCCAGGTCGACGAAGCAGCCGCCGTCCGGGAACGCCCCCGCCACGGTGTGCAGCACGCGCTGGGCCAGCCTCGTCTTCCCGATGCCGCCAGGACCGCAGAGCGTGAGCGCCCTGGTCACGCCGAGCAACTCGCACAACTCCGCGACCTCACGTTCGCGGCCCACGAAGTTGTTCGGTTCCTGGGGCACCTGGATCCGGATCTTGGTTACCTCGCTACCGTGTCGCCCGCCTGCCCCTGTGGGCGGCCAGCCACTCCGGTGCCCGCAGGGAATGTGTACACATGCAGCCGGATGAAACCAGAATAACCGCGGCACGGCCCGTACGCAGGGTTACTTGCCGCTCTTTGACCGGGCATCTAGTGCTGTCCAGATACATATCCACTTACATAGTTCTGTCGATGCCGCGGGCTGCCCGCCCGGCCTAATCTCCTGACATCAACGGGCGACCAGCCGTCAGGGGAGAACGGCAGGAAGCCCCGGCAGCCTCGGGGCGGGCTGCCGCTGTGTCTCCGGCTGCCGGGGCTCATCGTGTAGGGGGGCGGGACGGCCTGCGCTTCGATCCGCTCGGCGATGAGCCCAGGCGGCCGGCATTTTTGTCTGGTATCTCCAGCGGCCCCCCGCGTGCGCGCGCCGCCTTCCCGGCTGCCGTACTGTAGGTGGCTACCCGCTGGCGCGATCCGGGCGGTTTGTTCGTTGAGTCACCGGGGGCGTGCTCGGGCCGCCTCCGGCCGCCGCCGGCGTTGCGGGCCAAGTCGGGTAAGTCACCGGTTCCGGTAGCTTCCATCCGGAGGTCAGTTTGCGTGCCAGTAAGGGTGCCCATCCCCGGGTGCCTGGCTTCTGGGATCGGGGGACCAGTACGTGAGGGGAGCCAGGCGCGCCCGGCTCCGTGCGTATTGCATGTTGTGTGCCGGAGCGCTCGGGATAGCGCTCCTGGCCGCGTGCACCGATCCGGTGCCCGGCGAGACGGCGGCGGGCGGCGCCCTGGGCAGCTACGTGGTGCCGTCGGGCATCCACAAGATCAAGCACGTGATCATCATCATGCAGGAGAACCGGTCCTACGACTCCTACTTCGGCACCTACCCGGGGGCGGGCGGTATCCCGATGCGCCACGGGGTGCCCACGATCTGCGTGCCGAACCCGGCCGGCGGATGCGCCCGCCCCTACCATGACACCGCCGACGTCAACGGCGGCGGGCCGCATGGCGAGCCGAACGCGGTCGCCGACGTGAACCACGGCAAGATGGACGGCTTCATCCGGCAGCGTGACGCGGCCAAGGCGTCCTGCCGCATCCCCGACGACCCGGCCTGCAGCGGCGTAAGCGGCGTGCCCGACGTGATGGGCTATCACACCGCCGCGGAGATACCGAACTACTGGGACTACGCCAGGAACTACGTGCTGCAGGACCACATGTTCGAGCCGGTGAAATCGTGGTCGCTGCCCGACCACCTGTACATGGTCTCCGCCTGGTCGGCGCGGTGCAAGAACCGCTCGCCGATGAGCTGCGTCAACGACATCGTGGGCCCTTACGGGGTCAACACGTTCGGTGAGGCGGTGCACAAGGAACTGACCACCGGCAAGACATCGATCGACCTGGCCTGGACCGACATCACCTGGCTGCTCTACGCCAAGCACGTGAGCTGGGCCTACTACGTGCAGTCCGGGTCGCAGCCGGACTGCGGCAACGACTCGGACGAGACGTGCGAGGTGGTCAGGCAGAGCGCCGCTACGCCGGGGATCTGGAACCCGCTCCCGCTGTTCGGCGACGTGCAGCAGAACCATCAACTGCACAACATGCAGCCGCTGGACTCCTACCTCCACGCCGCGGCCACGGGCACGCTGCCGGCGGTGAGCTGGGTCGTGCCGTCCGGCCCGGACAGTGAGCACCCGCCGGCCAGCGTGCACCGAGGCCAGGCCTACGTCACCGCGCTGATCAACGCCGCCATGAAGAGCCCCGACTGGAAGTCCACCGCGATCTTCCTGAGCTGGGACGACTGGGGCGGATTCTACGACCACGTGATCCCCCCGGCGGTCGACCAGAACGGTTACGGCCTGCGGGTTCCCGGCATCGTGATCTCCCCGTACGCCAAGAAGGGCTACATCGACCCGCAGACGCTCAGCAGTGACGCCTACCTCAAGTTCATCGAGGACGACTTCCTCGGCGGCGCCCGGCTCAACCCGAAGACCGACAAGCGCCCCGACCGGCGCCCGGATGTGCGCGAAGACCTGCCGATCCTCGGCAACGTGGCGCAGGACTTCAACTTCAGCCAGGCCCCGCGCCCGCCGTTGCTGCTGCCCACCAACCCGCCGACGGACTCACCGTCGATCCCGCTCTACTTCATCGGCAAGCCCGCCTGCTGGGGGTGCACCGCGCCGCCGCCGGCCGGCTTCAGCAAGCGCGCGCCTGGGCCGTTCCGCCCCAAGGCGCACGCGAAAACCGGCAAGAAGCACTGAGCGCGGGTTATCAGGCCCGGTAGAGTTCGGCGACCCGGAAGGCCAGGTCGAGCGACTGGCTGCGGTTCAGCCGCGGGTCGCATGCGGTCTCGTACCTGTCGGTGAGGTCGTCCTCGGTGAGGCCGTGGCTCCCGCCGAGGCACTCCGTCACGTCGTCGCCGGTGAACTCGATGTGGATCCCCCCGGGATGGGTGCCGAGCGCGTGGTGGACCTCGAAGAAGCCGGTCACCTCCGCGAGGATGTCCTCCACGTGCCGCGTCTTGCGCCCGCCCGGCGCCTCGACCGTGTTCCCGTGCATGGGATCGCACACCCAGGCCACCTGGGCGCCGCTCGCCGTGACCTTTTCCACGACCGGCGGCAGCGCCGAGCGGATCGCCGACGCGCCCATCCGGGTGATGAAGGTGAGCCGTCCCGGCTCGTTGTCCGGGTTGAGCCGGCCGGCGAGCGCCAGCGCCTCCTGCGGGGTGGTGGACGGGCCGAGCTTGACCCCCACCGGGTTGCGGACGTGGCGGAAGAACTCGACGTGCGCCCCGTCCAGCGCCCTGGTGCGCTCGCCGATCCACGGGAAGTGGGCCGAGGTGTCGTAGGGGAGCCCGGTGCGCGAGTCGATCCTGGTCATGGCCCGCTCGTACGCGAGCAGCAGGGCCTCGTGGCTGGAGTAGAACTCGACCGTGCGGAACTCGGCCGGGTTGGTCCCGCTGGCCTGCATGAACGTCAGTGCGCGGTCGATCTCGCCGGCCAGTGCCTCATACCGCTGCCCCGCCGGACTGGCCGCCACGAAGTCGGTGTTCCAGGTGTGCACCTGGCGCAGGTCGGCGTAGCCGCCCTGGGTAAACGCACGGCACAGGTTGAGCGTGGCCGCCGAGTAATGCAAGGCGCGCAGCATCCGCTGCGGGTCCGGCGTCCGCGCCTCAGCGGTGAACTCGAGCCCGTTGACCGCGTCGCCGCGGTAGGCGGGCAGCGCGGTGCCGTCGCGGGTCTCGGTGTCCGACGAGCGGGGCTTGGCGAACTGGCCCGCCAGCCGGCCGATCTTGACCACCGGCACGCTGCCGGCATAGGTGAGGACGACCGCCATCTGGAGCAGGGTCCGCAGCTTCCCGCGGATCGCGTCGGCCGTGGAGCCCTCGAAGGTCTCCGCGCAGTCGCCCCCCTGCAGCACGAACGCCTCGCCACGGGCCACGGCCGCCAGCCGCTCCTTCAGGCTGTCGCATTCGCCGGCGAACACCAGCGGCGGGATCCTGGCGATCTCACGGGTGACCGCCTCGACCGCGGCCGGGTCAGGCCAGCCGGGCTGCTGCGCCACAGGCAGGGCCCGCCAGGCGTCGAGTGCCGCGGTGTCCATGCCCTACCTGGCCTTCCTGGCCAGCCGCACCGGATCTAGCGGCGGCGCGGCCAGCGGCGCGCCGTGGTACCCGGTCACCGTCCCGAACCGCTGCCCCGTGGCCCAGTCGCGCGCCGCCGTGGTGATGTCGTCCGGGGTCCGTCCCACGAAGTTCCACCACATCAGCAAGGTCTCCCCCAGGGGCTCGCCGCCGAGCAGAAACAGCCGGGCGCCCGCCCGCGCGGTGATGCCCACCGACTCGCGCCCGGGTGGCAGGTAGAGCAGGCTGCCGGGCGCGAGATCGGTCCCGTCGGCGGCGGCCGTGCCGAATGCCGTGAAGATCACATGCTCATGGTGCGGCGCCAGCGGCACGGTGCCACGCGCGTCCACCTGGGCGCTGATCTCCGCGCCGACGAGGCTGGAGAACGCCCGCGCGGGGGAGGTGACGTCGGCGAGCGAGCCGACGAAGACCGTCGCGTCGAGCCCGCCGAGCCGCACCGCGGGCAGGTCCGCGTGGTGCTCGAAGTCCGGTGCCACCTGGCGGTGCGCGTCGGGCAGGGCCAGCCAGAGCTGGACCCCGTGCAGCCACGGGTCGTGGTCCTGCGGGGATTCCTCCGAGTGGGCGATGCCGCGCCCCGCGGTCATCAGGTTGAGCTGGCCGGGCTGGATGAGCTGCTCGCTGCCCAGGCTGTCGCGGTGCAGCACGGTGCCCGCGATGAGCCAGGTCACCGTCTGCAGCCCGATGTGCGGGTGCGGCGGGACCTGCATGCCGGCCACCCCGTCGACGGACGCCGGGCCATAGTGGTCCACGAAGCACCACGCGCCCACGCTGCGCCGCTGCCGCAGCGGCAGCAGGCGGCGCACGTCGAGGTCGCCGACGCGGGCGAGGCGCGCCGCGGTGACCTCGGTGCCCGGCGCGCCGGTGTCCCCGGCTGCGCCGGGGACTTCCAGATCTGAGTCGACGGTGCTCACCGCTGCTGCTTTCGTTGGCCGTTGGCGCGGCTAGTGGCGTTCAATGATCCCCGGACCGACCATAACCCAGTGAGGGTGCACGACCGCCAGCGAGGAGGCCCCGGGTGAGCACAGCCCGCGAGATCCAGGACGAGCTGAAGGCGCCCGGCCGCCGGCTGCGCGCCGCCATTCCCGGCGTGTACGCGGGGTACGCCGCGCTGCACGGGGCGGCTATGGGCGACGGCGCGCTGCCGGCCCGGGTGAAGGAACTGATCGCGCTGGCCATCTCGGCCACCAGGGAATGCGACGGCTGCGTGGTCGCCCACGCCAGGTCGGCCGTCCGGCAGGGCGTCACCGCCGCGGAGGTGGCGGAGGCCATGGGCGTGGTGATCCTGATGAACGGCGGGCCCGGCACGGTCTGGGGCCCGCGGGCGCTTGCCGCGTTCGAGGAGTTCGCCGCGTCCGCCGCCCCCCCGCCCGGGAGCGCCGCGCCCGGTGAGGTCAGGCCACCAGGGTCTTGACCGAGGCGATCAGGCCGGTCAGCGCCGACTTGGCGTCGGCGAACAACATGCTGGTCTTCGGGTTCACATACAGCTCGTTGTCGATGCCCGCGTAACCGTGGCCCATCGACCGCTTGATCACGATGATGCTCTTGGCCTGGTCCACGTCGAGGATGGGCATGCCCGAGATCGCGGTGCCCGGGCGGCGCGCGGCCGGGTTGGTCACGTCGTTGGCCCCGATGACCAGGGCCACGTCGGCCCGGGGGAATTCGGGGTTGATCTCTTCCATCTCCTTGAGCTGCGGGTAGGGCACGTTGGCCTCGGCCAGCAGCACGTTCATGTGCCCCGGCATTCGGCCCGCGACCGGGTGGATGGCGTAGCTGACCTCGGCGCCGCGCTCCTCGAGCAGCGCGGCAAGCTCGGCGACCTGGTGCTGCGCCTGTGCGGCGGCCAGGCCGTACCCCGGCACGATGATGACCTTCTGCGCGTAGGCGAGCTGGATGGCCGCGTCGTCCACCTGCACCGACCGCACGTCCCCGCCGGGGCCGGCCACCGCCGGGGCGCTGTCCCCGGTGCCGAAGCCGCCGATCATGATGTTGCGCAGCGAGCGGTTCATCGCGTCGGCCATGAGCTTGGTCAGGATGCTGCCGGACGCGCCGACCAGCGCGCCGGCGATGATCAGCGCCCAGTTCCCGATGACGAACCCGGCCATCGCCACCGCGGTGCCGGTGAACGCGTTGAGCAGCGAGATCACCACCGGCATGTCCGCGCCGCCGATCGGCATCACCATGGTCACGCCGAACGTCAGGGCCGCCAGGATGATGATGATCATGACGGGCACGCTGGGCGTGGCGATCATGTAGATGCCGCCGCCCACCCCGATCACGGCCGCGGCGATGTTGACGGCCCGCGAGCCGGGGAAGGTCACCGGCGCCCCGTTGATCAGGCCCTGCAGCTTGCCGGCCGCGATGATCGACCCGGAGAACGTGACCGCGCCGATGAGTACGTCAAGGGCCGTGGTGATCGTGATCGCCTCGGGTACGCCGGTGGTGGCACCGGCCAGCCTGACGTAGTCGTGGATCCCCACCAGCGCCGCCGCGCCGCCGCCCACCGCGTTGAACAGGCTGACGAGCTGGGGCATGGCGGTCATCTGCACGGTGCGCGCCGAGTAGAGCCCGGCCCCCGCGCCGACCAGCGTGCCCGCGATCATCACCGCCCAGCCGGTCGCGGTGACCGTGCCCGCGTGCACCACCAGGGCGAACGTGGTGGCGATCGCGAGGGCCATGCCGGCCGTGGAGACCTGGTTGCCGCGCCGTGCCGAGGCGGGGGAGTTCATCAGGTGCAGGCCGAGCACGAAGCAGACCGCCGAAGTCACGTACAGGAGCTGGGTGACCCAGTCGAAGGCGTTCATGCCTGGCCGCCCTTGCGCTGGCCGTTGACCGACGCCGGGGTGTCCGCCGCGGCGACGGGGGCGCGACTGCGGCGGAACATCTTGAGCATCCGGCCGGTGACCACGTACCCGCCGACCACGTTCATGGCGGCGAACGCGCACGCCACGAACGCCAGGATGTAACCCAGCGCGTTGTTCGCGGTCACCGCGATGAGCATAGCCCCGGCCAGGACGATGCCGTGGATCGAGTTCGCCGCGGACATCAGCGGGGTGTGCAGGGTCGCGGGCACCTTGCTGATCACCTCGAACCCGACGAGCAGGGCGAGCACGAAGATGGTGATGTCGGTGAGCAGCGCCGTACTCACTGCGCGGTACCTCCGGTGGGATTCTCGGCGAGCAGGGCCGCGGTGGCCGGCTGGACCACGGTCCCGTCGTGTGTGATGACGACTCCGGCCTGGATCTCGTCGGTCAGGTCGATGGCAAGCCCGCCGTCGGCGACCATGTGCAGCAGCAGCGCGCTGACGTTGCGCGCGAAGGCGTTCGACGACGCCGTCGGCACGCTGGCGGCCAGCGCGCCAGCGCCGATCACCGTCACGCCGTTCTCCGTCACCGTCTGCGCGTCGGGGACCGAACCCGCGACGTTGCCGCCGAGCGGGCCCGCCCCCATGTCCACGATCACCGAGCCGGCCGCCATCGCCTTGATCGCGTCCTCGGTGACCAGCAGCGGCGGGCGGCGGCCGGGCACCTGGGCGGTGGTGATGATCACGTCCTGCCGGGCGATGTGCCCGGTCAGCTCGGCCTGCTGTGCCTGCCGCTCGTCCTCGGTGAGCGCCCGGGCGTACCCGCCCTCGCCGGCCGCCGGCCCCACCGAGGTCAGCTCGATGAACGTGGCACCCAGCGACTCGACCTCGGTCTTGGTCTGCGGGCGCACGTCGTAGGCGGAGACCACCGCGCCCAGCCGCTTGGCCGTGCCGATGGCCTGCAGGCCCGCCACCCCGGTGCCGAGCACGAGCACCTTGGCCGGCCGTGCGGTGCCCGCCGCGGTGATCAGCAGCGGGAAGAACCTGCCGAACGCGGCCGCCCCTACCAGCGCCGCCTTGTAGCCGGCCACGTTCGCCTGGGAGGTCAGCGCGTCCATCCCCTGGGCCCTGGGCAGCGTGCGGGGGAGCCCGTCCATGCTGATCGCGGTCACGCCCCTCGCGGCCAGTACGGCGGCGAAGGCGGGGTCGACCAGGGGGTTCAGCATGGCGACCAGCGCCTGCCCCGGCCGCAGCGCGGCGACGACGGGCTCGTCCGGCCGGCCGATGCCCACCACGATGTCCGCGTCGGACAGCAGCTCACCGCGCGACACGATGGCGGCGCCGGCCTCGGCGTAGGCGCTGTCGGCGAACCAGGCGCCGTCTCCCGCGCCGGACTGGACAAGGACGTCGAGCCCGGCCCCACGCAGCCGCGCGACCATCTCGGGGACGAGTGCCACCCGGTGCTCGCCGGGCGTGGTCTCCTTGAGTACCCCTACCTTCATGCGCGTGACCTCATGGCTTCAGGGTTGACGGACGTGCCAGGCCGGCCGGCCCACGGCAGGAGGGGCACCCGAGCCCTCCCTCATGCGGTGGCGTCCGGACATGATGGCACAGCTCCAGTATGGCCGCCAGGCGACGCTGACTCGTCCAGGACCGCCGGTGGCCCGGATCCGCCCAGGTCATAGCCACCAGCCGAGCAGGCCCGCGCTCCGCTGCCATCCCCCTGGCGGGTGGCCCCGCCGGTGAGCCGGGCGCCGGGCGGTCCCGGCGGCGCACGCCGGCCCCGGGGTGCGTACGGCAGCGAATCAGGCGCCGCGGCGGAGGGTCGCGCTGATCTTGTCGCCGGCCGCGACCACCGCGACGGCGTGCAGCCTGCCCGGCGAGCGGGTCAGCCGCTCGATCGGCCCGGACACCGACGCCGCGGCGATCACCTTCCCGCCCTGCCCGCGCACCGGGGCCGACACCGAGGCCACACCCGGCTCGCGCTCGGCCACGCTGGCGGCCCAGCCGCGCCGCCGGACCTGGGCCAGGGCGGTGGCAGAGAACTTCGCGCCGCGCAGCCCGCGGTGCAGCCGCTCGGGCTCCTCCCAGGCGAGCAGGATCTGCGCGGCCGAGCCCGCGGTCATCGGCAGCACCGCCCCGACCGGGACCGTGTCCCGCAGCCCGCTGGCCCGCTCCGCCGCGGCCACGC
>Ga0207700_10000822_pt1 | contig 17939 bp, 19 predicted proteins | sample LARL82metaG_FD_184348 | JGI IMG/M metagenome (GOLD analysis project Ga0207700, IMG submission 184348) | Corn, switchgrass and miscanthus rhizosphere microbial communities from Kellogg Biological Station, Michigan, USA - LAR L8-2 metaG... | ecosystem: Host-associated > Plants > Roots >...
GTTGTTGATGAGCCAGTCCACGTGTAGGTCGTGTTGCTGCAGTGCATCGCAAAGAGCTCGCGGTGCGCCTGGGTTGGCGAGGTCGTTAGGCAGTACGGTGACGGAGATGCCATGTTTCTCGCGCAGTTCAGCGGCGAGGGCTTCCAGTCGGTCGACCCTTCTCGCTGTGAGTACCAGATCGTGACCGAGCATGGCCAGTTGTCGGGCGAACGCGGTACCGATGCCGGCAGAGGCGCCTGTGATCAGGCTGAGGGGACGGCTGGGCGACATGGGCTATTCCTTTGATGAAGGGCCATTCTTGACCGGCGACCAGGCAGGCGCCAGTCGTTCGACGGGTTTGCTGATATTCCGACCCCTCGGTAAGCTTGCGGTTTGATTGCAACGGAAGCAGACCATGCGCAAGAAATTTGTCGCCGGCAACTGGAAAATGCATGGGAGCCGTTCGATGGCCACAGCGCTGGTGAACGACGTCGTCGCCGGCAAGCCAGATTCCATTGATGTGGCGGTGTTTCCGCCGTTCCCGTATCTGGCTGAGCTGGCCTGGCAGCACGCCAGCTCCGGACTTGGCGTGGGCGCGCAGGACGTCAGCGAACATGAAGGGCAGGGCGCCTATACCGGCGAAGTGTCCGCCGCCATGTTGTCGGATGTCGGCGCGCAATGGGTGCTGGTGGGTCATTCCGAGCGCCGCCAGTATCACGCCGAAGGCGACGCGCTGGTTGCGCGCAAGTTTGCCGCGGCACTTGCGGGTGGGCTTACACCGATCCTGTGCGTGGGGGAGACGCTGGAACAGCGCGAAGCCGGCGAGACCGAGGCGGTCATCGCGCGCCAGCTGCAGGCTGTGTTGGCGCATAACGGCATCGCCAGCTTCGATACGGCCGTGATCGCCTATGAACCGGTCTGGGCCATCGGCACCGGCCACACCGCCAGCCCGGAGCAGGTGCAGCAAGCACACGCCTTCATTCGTAGCCAACTGGAAAAGGAAGATGTTATGATTGCCCGTCTGACCCGACTGCTTTACGGCGGCAGCGTCAAGGCGGCCAATGCCGCGGAATTATTCGCGCAGGCGGACGTGGATGGTGGACTGATCGGCGGTGCTTCTTTAACCGCATCCGATTTCCTTGGAATCTGCGCCGCGGCGCATCAGGCGCTACAGGCTCAATAGAAATCTTATGTTCGTCATTTTCAGCGTGTTTTACATTCTGATCGCTGCGGCGATGATCGTGCTGATCCTGCTGCAGAACGGCGCAGGCGCCGAGGCCGGCTCCGGTTTCGGTGGCGGCGCGTCGGCCACGGTCTTCGGTGCGCGTGGCTCGTCCACGTTCCTGACCCGTGCCACGGGCATTCTCGCCGGGCTGTTCTTCCTGCTCAGCCTCGGCATGGGCGTGTACCTGCACAGCAACGGCGCACCGCGCAGCAATGCCACCGATCTGGGCGTCATGGGTGCACTTGCCAACAAGCCGGCCGCCGTGAAGACAGCACCCGCCGCACCGACTGGCTCGGAAGTGCCCTCGGCAGTCCCTGCTGCAACCAACAACGCCGTTCCGGCTGCTGCACCGCCGGCGGCAACCCCCGCCCCGACCAAGAGTCAAGGTGAGGTGCCGGTAGCCACGGAGCCGCCGGCCAAGCACTGAGCAACACACCTGCCCAGGTGGCGGAACTGGTAGACGCACTACCTTGAGGTGGTAGCGACGTAAGTCGTAGGGGTTCGAGTCCCCTCTTGGGCACCATTACAGGGTTCCAGTGAATATCACTGGGCTCGATGAAACAAAGAAACCGCCTTCCGGCGGTTTTTTTGTGGGTACGGCGACTCTGTCCGGGCAAGCGTCCGTCAACGCATGGGGCAATAGGGTCGACCCGAACCAGGTAACGGCGAGGCGGGGCGTTCGCCGTGATTCCCGCACATGGGTTGTAGGCGCTGGCCGACATAACAGCGGTCTTCCGCATGGCACATTGCGCCTCATTCGCGCAGCTTACGGCGGTTATTTGTCCGTCGGACCGTTGCGATTTTTGCCGCTGAATGGGGAGTTGGCGTGGTGACGATTTCGCTCAAGCAATCGGCTGCAGGCAGCTGGCACGTGTATCGCTGCCAGACCGTGTTGTTCCGCGATTTGCAATTGGGACCAGCGATCAGCCTGGCCAAGGAAATGGCGCGCGATGAATATCACCGGTTGGGGCACCGTGTGTGTGTGAAAATGCCGGGCCCAAGTTCCACGATCATGCTGGCGCGCTACGCGGATGATGATGGTGCGCGCGTGGCCAGCACGATGGCAGCTTGAGTTTTTCGGGGAACTGTTTCCGCCCGCGGCAAGATGGCAGGTGCGGTCAGCGGAGAAGGTCGTACGGCGACGCACCATGTTGCCGGGTGCACACGGGCCGCGAACTGCTTGCAATAGGATGCTGCGCAGCCTAATTTCAGGAAGCCCAACCAAGGAGGGCGTGAAGTGATCAATGTTGTCCTGGTGGATGATCACGAGCTGGTCCGCACCGGCTTTCGGATGATTTTGCAGCAGCAGCCGGATATCCACGTCAGTGGTGAAGCAGGCACTGCCGAGGAAGGCCTGCGCCTGATTCGCGCGCTGGCACCTCACGTTGCACTGGTCGATGTGCACATGCCCGGCATGAGCGGTATCGAACTCACTGAGCGCGTATGCCGCTCGAAGCTATCCACGCATATCGTCATCGTGACGGTGGTCGACGATGCACGCTTTCCCAAGCGCCTGCTTGATGCCGGTGCGCTGGGCTACCTGACCAAGGGCTGCAGCGCCGACGAATTGATATCAGCTGTCCGGCAGGTGGCGGGTGGTCGACGTTACCTTGCTCCGGCGGTTGCGCAGCAGCTGGCATTGGCCACGCTCGACGGGAGCACCTCGCCGTTCGACGTATTGTCCAGCCGTGAGCTGGAGGTGGCGATGATGCTGGTGCGCGGCAAGCCACTGACGATCATCGGCGAACAACTCAACCTGAGCCCGAAAACCGTATCCACCTACAAACAGCGACTGATGGAAAAGCTGCATGTGGACCATGTGCTCAGCCTGGCTCACCTGATGACGGTGCATGGGCTGATCGATACGCCGAACCATCACGTGGGCAACTGACGGTATCCCCGGCCGCTTGATGAGTAGCGGCTATAAAAAAAACCGGACTTGCGTCCGGTTTTTTATGGCTTGAAAAGCGAAGCGATGACTCAGTCGTGGGAACCGTTCTTGTGTTCGCCGTGCTCGTCATCGGGCAAAGCCGTCATCGGCTTGCTTTCTTCATGGCTCGGCGCAGCCGGTTTTACCGGGTTGACTGGCTGGGCCAGGAGGTCGCCTTGTTTCGGCAGCGGCAGCGAGGCGATTGGGCTGGTGCTGGTCGGCTTTTCAGGCATGCCGACCAGCGTGGCCGGCGGCGCGATGTCGGCCGATTTGCTGGGCTGCTCGATGACTGGAGCCGGAGCCGCTGGGGCTGCAGTTGCCGGAGTCGGCCGCGCTTCTGGTCGGGCATCGGATGCCTGGCCGATGTCGCGAGCGGGGGCGGCCAGATTGATCGGCACGACTTCCGGCGTTGTGACAGGCATGCCGACCACAGGTGCAGGGGCGATAGCGTCTGCTTTTGCTTCGGCATCGTCATGACTGACGACAGCCGCGGATACGATCTGCGGCATGCTGCTGATCGGAGTGGGGGCCGTTGCCCCCACAGCAGTGATCTTGACGATGTCGTGCCCTTCATCGGCGGTCGCCGCTGCTGATTTCACCTGATCGGGAATCGGCGGAAGCGTAGGCAGGTTGAAGGTCGTCACGGTGGGCGCGGCAGCATTGACGGTGGCCGCGATCGGTGTGGCGGTCGGCTTCGGCTGGTTGTCTGCTGAAGTTGTCGCTGCGGCCTTTTCGGCAGGCTGCGGGGTAACCGGATGGCGAAGCTCGGCTGCCGGTGCCGGAGTAACGTTATCCGTCGCGCCGACTACGGTCGCAGCTGCCGTGCCGATGGCAAATGACTCACGCAACGGTTCGCTGCCGGTAGCCAGCTTGGCTGCCGTAACGGCGCCGCCGGCTTCGTCACGGTCTTCATCATCGAGTGCACGTGCCTGAGCGGTATCGACCACGGTTCCACTCGGGGCGGCTTCGTCATGGCGGCGGCGGCGACGGCCGCCGCGACGACCGCGGCGACGGCGCGACTGACTGCCATCCGCATCGAGCGCCTCGTCGGCGGATTCCGGTACCGTCGATTCGGCCAGCGGTGTGAGCAGCTCGGCTTCCTTGGCTGCTTCGTCCAGCGGTGCGGCGAGCGGGCGTTCGCTGGCGGCGGGGCGTGGCTGCCGCTCCGCCTTCGGCTGCGGCGGGTTGGGTTTGCGCTCGGTCCGTGCCTGGTTGTTTTCTGTCGCGACGGGCTTCGGCTGACGTTCCGCTCTTGCAGTCTGTGCCTGGGCCTGCTGCTGGCGCGGCTGCGCCTCGCTATTGCCGCGCTGGCGATTGTTCCTGGCTTGCTGCTGCGCCCCGGCTTTCGATGGATTCTGCTGCACTGGCTCGCGTCGTGGCGGGCGCGACGAAGATGCGTTAGAGGTACTGCTGGCACGGGTGCCGCGTTCGTCACGACCGTCACGACGATTACGGTTGCTGCTGTCGCGGTCGCTGTCATCGGTACGTTTTTGTGCCGGTGCCGGAGCCGCGGCTTCGGCACTGCGGAACCAGCCAAGCAGGCGCGAGATGACGCCCCCGGTCGGTGCGGTGCGGGTGGTGGTGGTCGCCGCTGCGGGCTGCTGGCGACGTGCAGCCGGTGCAGCAACCGCAACCGCTGCGGCAACTTCTTCGCGCAGTGGAGCAGGGCTGGATGGCACGATGCCGCTCACCGCGGGCTGCTCGCTGCTGCCAAGCGCCTGACCCATTTTCGGCAGCTCGGCAGTTTCCACCGTGGTCAGCCGCTCGTAGCTGGGCTTGCTGTGCTCGCCCATGTCGGCTTCACGGATGCGCTGGATCTCGATATGCGGGGTTTCCAGCTTCTCGTCGGCGACGATCATCACGTGCACTTTGTGGCGCAGTTCGATCTCGACCACGCTGGCGCGCTTCTCGTTGAGCAGGAAATTGACCACGCTGGACGGCGCCTGCACCAGCACCTGGCCGGTGTTGTCCTTCATGGCGTGCTCTTCGATCAGGCGCAGAGTCGACAGCGACAACGATTCCACGCCGCGGATGTGGCCGTGCCCTTCGCAACGCGGGCAGACGATCTGGGTCGCTTCGCCGAGACTGGGGCGCAGGCGCTGGCGTGACATCTCGAGCAAGCCGAAGCGCGAGATGCGTCCGATCTGCACGCGGGCGCGGTCCTGCTTCAATGCTTCCTTCAGGCGATCTTCCACTTCGCGCTGGTGCTTGGGGCTGTCCATGTCGATGAAGTCGATCACGATCAGGCCGCCGGCGTCGCGGATGCGTGCCTGACGGGCGATTTCCACCGCGGCTTCGCAATTGGTGTTGAACGCGGTCTCCTCGATGTCGCTGCCCTTGGTGGCCTTGGAGGAGTTGATGTCGATCGCGGTCAGCGCTTCGGTCTGGTCGATCACGATCGAGCCGCCCGAGGGCAGGCGCACCTGGCGATCGAACGCGCTCTCGATCTGCGTCTCGATCTGGTAGCGGGTGAACAGCGGGGTGTCGTCCCTGTACAACTTGAGCTTGCGCAGTGCGTTCGGCATCACCTGCTGCATGAAGTCGCGTGCATCGTTGTACAGCGATTCCTCGTCGATCAGGATCTCGCCGATGTCGCTGCGCAGGTAGTCGCGCAGTGCACGGATGAACAGTTTCGATTCCTGATAGATCAGGAACGGTGCTCGCTGCTTGTTGGCGGCTTCGGAAATCGACTTCCACAGCTGCAGCAGATAATCGAGATCCCACTGCAGCTCTTCGGCGTCGCGGCCGAGACCGGCGGTGCGCACGATCAGGCCGACGTCGTCGGGCACGGTGACGTGTTCCAGCGCTTCCTTCAGTGCTTGCCGGTCCTCGCCCTCGATCCGGCGCGAGACACCGCCGGCCTTCGGGTTGTTCGGCATCAGCACCATGTAGCGGCCGGCCAGACTGATGAACGTGGTCAGGGCAGCGCCCTTATTGCCGCGCTCCTCCTTTTCCACCTGAACGACCACTTCCTGACCTTCCTTGATCAGTTCGCGGATGTTGGACTTGTGGGGGTCCAAGCCCTGCGTGAAGTACTCGCGGGAAATTTCCTTCAGAGGCAGGAAGCCATGGCGTTCGGCTCCGTACTCGACGAAGCAGGCTTCAAGTGAAGCCTCAACTCGGGTGATTCGACCCTTGTAAATATTGGACTTTTTCTGTTCCCGCGAAGGGATTTCGATGTCCAGGTCGTAAAGGTTCTGGCCGTCGACAATGGCCACGCGCAACTCTTCACGCTGAGTCGCGTTGATCAACATACGTTTCATGGTGGTAATCCTCGGCTTGGCCGCGCGTCGCGTGCCGCGGTGGCGCCTCAATGGCGGCCTGCCGGGGATCGCGCCGCTGCGGTTAAGCGGCAAAAAAACGGCACCGTTTCCGGTGTCGGGATGATTCGGTCAACTACGCTTGCCGCCTCCGATACCTCATGGCATCGGACAAACGGCAGCCCAAACCGTTACGATGAAAGGGAGCCGCGACCGGCCGCCAAGGCAACCGGCGCAATCCTCGCCGACGTTACGGGCAGGCACTCGACCCGATCCAGACATCGATGGGCAGAATGTAGCGCCCGCCGAGTATCCTATTTCAGCAGGTTTTTTTCAATGCAGACGGCAACTTCCCATGACGCACCTCACGGTGTACGTCAAGTCGCGATCGGCCCCGAGCGGGATGGTCAGCGCATCGACAATGCGCTGGTGACCCTGCTCAAAGGTGTGCCCAAGAGCATGATTTACCGGCTTTTGCGCACCGGTCAGGTACGTGTCAACGGCAAGCGGGCTAAGCCGGATACCCGTCTCGCAGACGGTGATACGCTGCGCATACCTCCCGTGCGGGTAGCTGAACGGCCCGAGGGCAACGCCCCGTCCGGTGGTCTGGTGGCTTCGGTGGCCGATGCCGTCATTTTTGAAGACAAGCACTTTCTGGTCATCGACAAGCCTTCCGGCGTGGCCAGCCACGGCGGCAGCGGGGTCAGTCACGGCGCGATCGAGCTGCTGCGTGCGGCCCGGCCACAGGAACATCTGGAACTGGTACACCGGCTCGATCGCGATACCAGCGGCGTGCTGGTGTTTGCCCGGACGCGAGCCGGACTGACCGGCTTGCAGGCGGCTATTCGTGCCGGAGAAGTGACCAAACAATATCTATGCCTGATGCTCGGTCACCCGTCCAAGGCCAAGTTCGATGTCAATGCGCCGCTGCTGAAATCCGTGTTGCAAGGAGGCGAACGGATGGTGCGGGTGGCCGATAACGGCAAGCCGTCACTCACTTTTTTCCGTGAAATGGAGCAATACCCCAGCGCCCGCCTGATGCAGGCCACGCTGGGCACCGGTCGTACCCATCAGATCCGCGTTCATGCCGCGCACATTGGCCATCCATTGGCCGGCGATCCGAAATATGGCGATCGCGAGATGAACAAGCGCTTCCGAGACATGGGCTTGAACCGGCTGTTCCTGCATGCCTCGCACATGAGCTTCGATCTGGATGGGCGTTCCTACAGTTTTTCCGCGCCGTTGCCGGATGACTTGAAGGGTTTCCTCGACGTGCTGGCGGTGAAAGGAAAACGGTTGTTGTGGATGAAGGAAAAGTCGCGCACGGACTTCTGATCAGCGCGCCAGCAAGGCCTCGGTCCGTGCAGCACAAATGAAGTCGTTCAGTGACAGACCACCCACGTCGTGGGTCGACCACAGCACCTGGCAATGGCCGTAGCCGGCTTCGAGATCCGGATGATGATCCTCGCGGTTGGCCATGAAGCCCACCGCGTTGATGAAGCCCAGGGTGTGGTGGAAGTCGGCGAACTTGAAGTCCTTGACGATGGCCATGCCATCGTCGCGCAGCCGCCAGCCCGGCAGCTGCCGCAGCAGTTCGGCTACCTGTGTGGCGTCTAGCGCCTGCTCCTTGCCTTTACGCGGTTGGCAGTGTTCGGCGGCCAGATCGTTGGCGTTCATGTGGATTTCCGTGTGAGCTGAAAGTCTGGGATGTGAAGGGTCGGAGTTGTCTGCGCGAATGTCAAAGCGCACAACCGACGCCAAAACAGTACTAAAATGGTGCTGATTCACCGGCGAAGTTCGCCGGCACCACAGTAGGCGGTACCGGAGCGGTCATGATCGATATTTCCGAACGCGCGCAGCAGCACTTTCTGCGGCTTCTCTCACAACAAGGCATCGATGGATTGAGCATTCGCCTGCGGGTGACGGCGCCCGGTACGCCGGCAGCCAACTGCGAGCTGGAGTTCTGCGAACCCGCCGATCTTGCCGGCGGGGAATGGACGATCGAATGTGCCGGCTTCAACTTTCACATCGACGGTGACAGCGCCAGCTGGCTGGATGATGCAACCATCGATTTCGAACCCAATGCCACCGGCGGCCAGCTCAATATCCGCGCGCCGAAGATCAAGGGCGATGTGCCGGGCAACGAGGCGGGATTGGTCGAGCGGGTGCGCTATGTGCTCGAGGCCGAGGTGAATCCGAAACTGGCTTCGCATGGCGGCCGGGTCACCTTGCTGGAGGTCAATGCCGACGGCGCTGTGCTGCTGCAGTTTGGTGGAGGATGCCATGGTTGCGGCATGGTCGATGTGACACTCAAGCAGGGCGTGGAAAAGACGTTGCGCGAACGTGTGCCGGAAATCACGGCGGTGCGGGATGCTACGGATCACGCCGGTGGCGAAAAGCCGTATTACAGCAAGCACGAAGGGAAGTCCGCGATCGCCTGAGTCAAGCCAACCGAGGCAGCGGCAATACGCTAGATGCACAAAGGCCCGCCGGAGCGGGCCTTTGCATGTCATGCGACGGGACGAACAGATTTACTTGCTGGCGCCCTCGACATGACCTTGCAAGGTGTCGAGTTTGGTCGGCAGGCTGGAAAAATAGGTGGCAACGTCTTCGATATCCTGGTCAGACAGGGTAGCCACCATGCCCTTCATGATCGGGTTCGCGCGCTGACCGTCCTTGTACTCGTGCAGCACTTGCTGCAGATACAGGTTGTATTGGCCGGCGAGGCGCGGATACTGCGGATCGACCGCGTTGCCGTCGACACCGTGGCAGGCAAAGCAGGTGGCCGCTTTTTGCTTGCCGTTCTCGGCGTTGCCGCTGGCCAGCAACTGGGTGGAGGCGAACGCCAGCATGGCGCCGAACGAAAGCAGGGTAAGCGCACGTTTCATGCGGAAAGTCCTTGGCAACTACTTGGCGAGGCTGGAAAGAAAGGCGGCGACGTTCTGAATGTCCGTATCGGACAAGCTCTGAGCCTGTGCACCCATGGTCGGATGCTTGCGCTCGCCACTCTGGTAGCCATGCAGCGCATTGACGATGTACTGCTCGTTCTGTCCGGCGATCTTCGGCACCGGATATTGCGGGTAGGCATTGGTGTAACCGGGTACGCCATGGCAACCGGCGCAGGTGTAGATCAGTTCGCGTCCGGCAGCCTTGTCGCCTTCAGCGTGCGCAGCGGTGGCGAAAAGGGCTGTGGCCGCGGCCAGGCCAAGCAATTGCAGTCGAGTCATCGAGATCATTCCCACGAGTACGGCGGGTACAGGGTGATATAAGTCGGCAAGTATAGACGTTGCGTCAGTGCGTGAACAACACTCCGAGCTGATGTGAGCAATGTTTGCGCAAGGCCCGCTCGACACTGCCGTGTGCCGATTCTCCCGGCGCTTCGAAGCCTCTTCGCGAAACAAGCGAGGAGCCCGCAGGAAATTTCATGCGCTGATTTGCGGATGCTGTCGTCGACCGCTTTGCCCGGAATGCAGCAAGCGCCATTGATGCTTTGGCCGGCGGCCCCATATACTGCGCTGGTCGTATCGTTTTCCCCGGGGGTGTTCTGGCTTCGACGGGGGTAGTGAGATGACTTGGTGCATGTCGAGGGGGCAGCTTTCCTCGTTAATCCAGCAGCAAACTTCTAGTTGCCAACGACGACAACTACGCTCTCGCCGCTTAAGGCGTAAGCCCCGAACCCACTTGTGCTCATGCTCGTCGGTGTAGGGTCATTATCATGAGATCGCCGAACGCTGCCGCCTGGCGGTTCTAGGTTAAATCAATCAGGCTGGTTCCGCGGTGCGCCTTGCTCATCGTGCTTGTCGCGGAACGAGATCGAACGGTGAGCTAAGCATGTAGATCCGGGCATTTAACACCTTCGGACGCGGGTTCGACTCCCGCCACCTCCACCAATAAGCAAAAAAGCCCTTGAAGTCTTCAAGGGCTTTTTTGTTGCGCGATGCCAATGTGCAGATTCAGGCGCCGCGGTTGTGCGACCGCATGGTGCGCTGTTTTTCGATCTGCCAGTCGCGCTGCTTCTCGGTGTCGCGCTTGTCATGTTCCTGCTTGCCGCGGGCAAGTCCGATCTCGACCTTGACCTTGTTGCCCTTCCAGTACATCGCCGTAGGCACCAAGGTGTAGCCCTTACGCTCGACGGCACCGACCAGCTGATCGATTTCCTTGCGATGCAGCAGCAGTTTGCGGGTGCGTCGATCCTCGGCGATCACGTGAGTGGAGGCGCTGATCAGTGGCGGGATGGAGGTACCAATCAGGAATATCTCGTTCTTCAGGACGACCGCGTAGCTGTCGCCGAAGTTGATCCTGCCGGCGCGCAGCGCTTTCAGCTCCCAGCCTTGCAAGGCCACGCCGGCCTCGAAACGCTGGTCGATGTGGTACTCGAAACGGGAGCGCTTGTTGAGCGCGATGGTGCCGCCGCCCTTGTTGTCTTTGTCCTTCGCCTTGGCCATGTCCGTTAAACTCGGGCCTTGTTGCCCTGATGCCGATTCCGCCGCATGCCGGGCCAAATCAAGCGTGATGTGAAGAGGTTGCCGTGATCGAAATCCGTCGCAGTGCATTGGTGAAATATTCGCCAATGCAGATGTTCGACCTAGTCAATGAAGTCGAAGCATACCCAAAGCGTTTCTCCTGGTGTGCCGGCGCCGAGGTGCTTGAACGCCAAGGTGATGTGCTGGTGGCGCGGCTGGATCTCAAGTTTGCGGGATTCCACCAGAGTTTCACTACACGCAATTCGGTGGACCCGCCCAGGCGCTTGCGGATGAGTCTGGTCAATGGTCCATTCCGCAGCCTCGAAGGCGTGTGGGATTTCATCGCTCTCGGTGACGCCGGCTGCAAGGTCGCGTTCGAGCTGGATTTCGACTACGCGGGGCGGCTCGGCGGTAGTGCGCTGAAGCTTGGCTTCCAGGGATTGGCGGGACGCATGGTCGACGATTTCTGTCGGGAGGCCGAGCGTGTCTACGGCTGAGCGGAAGATCACGGTCGAGGTGGTTTATGCGGCTGCCGGAAAACAGATTCTGCGCCAGGTCGAGTTGGCCGAAGGCAGTACGGTAAAACAGGCGATCGATGCTTCGGAAATAACCGGAATGCTCCCGGCTGGTGCGATCGACGTGCACCACCTCGGCGTATTCGCGCGGAAGGTGGCGCCCGACCACATCCTGCAGAACGGTGATCGAATCGAGATCTATCGGCCGCTCATGCTGGATCCGATGGAGGCGCGCCGGCGGCGCGCCCGTTGAGTCGAGATCGGAATGGCTAACCCGGCCGACCCGTACCGGTGATCAATGGCCGTTGTCGTTACCCTGGCCGAAGCCGCCGTCGTCCTTGCTGTCCTTCGGAGATTTGCTCTTGTCACCCTCGGTCTCGTTGACGGGGTAGCCGGCGTTGTATTTCTTGCTCTCCTTGACCAGCTGCTGGGCATCTTGCGCGAAGAAATCGCCCTCGGTACGCACCAGCGTGTCGTTGTTGAAGGTCAGCGTGAATGTACGCACCTTGATCGGGCTGCCACGATGCGAAAAGGTGGACACGTAATCCCAGCGGCTCTGGTCGAACGGTGTGCTGACCGAAGGTGTGCCCATCAGCACCAATACCTGGTGCTTGGTCATGCCGGGCTTGAGCTGATCCACCACTTTCTTATCGAGCAGATTGCCTTGCTGTACGTCGGGGGTGTAGACGATGTGGCAGCCGGCCAAGGAGAGCGCCAGCATGGCGAAAACCAGCAGGGTGATCAGCTTTTGCATGCGTGTTGCGTCCGGATCGTAAAGGTGTCGGATGATACACTACCGGCTTGAAAACGCCGCGTGCGGAGAGTGTGCTATGGAACAGGAAACCAAAGAGCTGCGCAGGGTTGGCCTCAAGGTGACCCATCCGCGCATGCGCATCCTGCAAATCTTCGACGAGGAAGGGGTGCAACACCTCACCGCCGAAGACGTCTACAAGAAACTGCTTGCCCACCAGGAAGACATTGGCCTGGCGACGGTGTATCGCGTACTGACCCAGTTCGAGGCGGCAGGCATCATCGTCAAGCACAATTTCGAAGGTGGCCAGGCTGTCTACGAACTCGATCGCGGCAAACATCACGATCACATGATTGATGTGGACAGCGGGAAAGTGATTGAGTTCGTCAGCGAGGAGATCGAGCGCCTGCAGCACGAGATCGCGGCGCGGCACGGCTATGTGATCGAGGATCACAGCCTGGTGCTGTATGTGCGGCCGAAGCACCATTCGCGCAAAAGCTGAGAAGAAAACGCTGCGCTGAGTGCCGATGTGTTGCCGGGGACTCGCTCGCACCGAATGGTGAGCATAAAAAAGCCGCGAGGAGGACTCCTGTCCGCCCGCGGCTGCTCCCCTACCTGTTTCAGCCGGCGTCGCGATTGACTCGCGATAGCCTGCACTGGTCGCCAGGTAGCGGCGAAACGGCATCCTGCCGTTGTTTCAGAGCCTCCGTCCCCACGGCGACTCTGATCCACCATCTTGCGATGGCGGCTCCCCCACATCGATAGATCGATCGTAACGAGCCCTTCACTTTTTCGGTATCGGAAAAATTCCTAGTTCTGTCGGCGGTTATCCGCGGAACTGCTGTTGCTTCGCAGCAAAATCCGCAGATGCACACCGGCGTCCTCGGGACGGAGACGGAACTGGCCGCCAAGCGAGGTCACCCGGTCGCGCATGCCTTGCAGGCCGCGGCCGCCACGGGGCAGTCGGCTGGGCAGGCCGGTTCCGTTGTCGCGCAGATCGAGCAGGGCAAGCGCGATACCTTGACGCTCGCCGATACGCAGCCGCAGCCTGAATTCACTGGCTTGCGCATGCTTGACGGCATTGGTCGCGCTTTCCTGCACGAGTCGGTAAATCGCGGTGCGTGTGTCGTCGTCCAGCAGCCGTGGGTCACCATGCAGTTCGGTGTGGTAAGCCATGCCGGCAGTGTTCAACAGATCACGGATCGGGCCTTCGTCGAGGGCGCGCAGCAGTCCGAACTCGTCCAGCACGGCCGGACGCAAGTCGTCCAGCAAGCGGTGCAGGGCACGTCGCATGTGCGCCAGGATGGTATTGATCGAGGTGCTGATGTCCTCCATGCCGGCTTGGCGCAGGCGGGCCTGGGCCAGTTTTACATGGGTCTGGATCGCAGTGATGTTCTGGCCCAGTTCGTCGTGCAGTTCCGCAGCCAGGTGCCGGCGCTGGTTTTCATCCGCCTGCAGGTTGCCGCGGGCGGCATCGCGCAATTGGTGCGCAAGCTGGTCCAGTCGACGATTGACCGCGCCGAGATAGACGTTCTGCTCGGCGACCCGTTCGCTGCTCCGGCGCAAGGCATCGGTAGCCGAACCCAACATCAAGGCGCCGGTGCCGGCAACAGCTAGAAACAGATAGGCCGCAGCGGTCGATGGGGCGTGGCCAAGATGCTGGTCGACCAGGGTCATTCCGAGACTGGTGATGAGCATCGCCAGGCTGGCGCCTCGCCAACCGTGGCGAAACGCGAAGAAAAGCACGGGCGCCAGTGACAGCACACGGGCGAATTGCGGTTGCGGGGCGGCTTGTTCGGACAGCACCAGCAGAATCGTCATCGAGGGCAGCATCACCAGCAGACCATCCATGATCAGGCTGGTCAGCGCGCGCTGGTCGAGTCGGGTGCGCAGCAACATGATCATCAGCGGCACGATCAGCAGGATGCCCAGATAGTGGCTGAGCAATTCCTCACCGAGTACACGTAGCATCAGCTCGGGCGAATTGGGATGGATAAGTGCCAGCAGGGCAGCGTCCACCGCCGTAGTGGCTGTCACCACGAGCACCACGGAAAGCAGCAGTCGGGTTACGTCTTGCGGCGTGTGCAGGCTGACATGCAAGTTGAATCGCCGCAGCAGCCACAGGCTGCCCGCCATCACCAGCAGCTCGGGCAATTCATCGATGGCGAAATCGACCCAGCCCAGGGGCATACCCTGGGCTAGGCTTATGCTAGCGGTAGCGGCCAGTTCAGCGCCGAGCAGCCAACCCCAGTGGCGCATCGGCGTGAGCAGCAAGGCACCGAAGCGCAAGCCGTACGGCAACATCCAGAACGGTTGCACCGTCGGCCACAACAGCAGCCACAGCAACAGATAGCCGGCGCCCAACAGGGGGCCGGAGTTGGGCAGACGGAATGATTTCAGGCGCATGGGCGGATGTTACATGTGCGATCCGTATCGATGCGCGGGCACGAATGTTGGTGCCAGGCACGCATATGGCCGGGTTCAATGTGTAAAGTAGTGGGATGTACAGCATTGTTCTGGTCGATGACCACGCCATCGTTCGTGAGGGCTTCAAGCGGCTGATCGAGATGGAGCCGGATCTTGATGTCGTGGCCGAATGCCGCAGCGCGGATGATGCGGTGGAGGCAGTTGGCCACTGGCGTCCGGATCTGGTGGCGCTTGACCTGTCCTTGCCTGACGGCAGCGGTCTGCCGCTGATCGAGCATCTGCTTAGCGTGGCCCCTCAGACACGTATCGTGGTGCTGAGCATGCATGACGGCGAACCGTATGTGTCCGAGGCCCTGCGTCGCGGCGCCAGCGGCTATGTCACCAAGGGCGTGGCACCGGAGGAACTCGTTGCGGGCCTGCGTGCGGTGATGCTCGGCGAGTGTTTCCTGAGTTCGGATCTGCGTCAGCGTCGGGCTGACAGACCCGACGCGGCGATTGATCCGATCAACCGGCTCACTGCGCGCGAGCGCGAGGTGTTTCTGTTGCTGGCAGGTGGCCGCGCACCCAAGCAGGTGGCGGCCGAACTGGGTATCGGTCAGAAAACGGTCTATATCCACCGCGCCAGCCTGATGGGAAAACTAGGCGCGGGTTCGGAACTGGATCTGTACCGGATGGCGACCGAACGGGGGCTGTTGCCGCCGAACGGCTGATCCGGCCCCGCACCGTGTTCAAGCAGTCTGTGCCCGCTCCAGCATCTGCTTGGCGTGCGCACGTGTTTCGCGGGTGATCTCGACGCCGCCGAGCATGCGCGCCAGTTCATCTCTGCGGCCGCCGGCGTCGAGCTTCTCGATTTGCGTGCGGGTGGAGTCACCGTCGCTGTGCTTGCTGACCCGCAGGTGCGCGTGGCCCTGGGCGGCTACCTGCGGCAGGTGGGTGACGCAGAGCACCTGCCGCTGGGCACCAAGCGCACGGAGTTTCTGCCCGACCACTTCAGCCACGGCACCGCCGATGCCGCTATCGACCTCGTCGAAAATCATGCTGCCGACCGTGTCCTTGCCCAAGGTAGCGACCTCGATCGCCAGGCTGATGCGTGCCAGTTCACCGCCGGAGGCCACTTTGCGCAACGGTCGAGGCGGTTGGCCGGGGTTGGCGCTGACCAGCAGCTCGCAGCGTTCCTGGCCTTGCGGGTCCGGCTCTTCGCCTACGGCGGCTTCCAGCTCGATGCGCAGCAGGCCACCTGCCATACCCAGTTCGGTCATCAGCACGCTGACTTCCTCACTGAGCCGGGTTGCCGCCATCGCGCGCGCCTGGCTCAGCTGAGCGGCCGCAAGCGTGTAATCGTGTTGCAGCCGCCCGCGTTGGGCAGCCAGTTGTTCCAATGCATCGCCGGCACCTTCGAGCTCATTCAGTTCGGTGCGCAAGGCAGCGAGCTTGTCATGCAGCTCGGCCACCGGCAAGCGATGCCGACGCGACAGCTCGTGCAGACGAGCCAGGTGGCTGTCGACTTCCGTGTAACGTTCGGGGTCGAGGTCGACGTCCTGCGCGTAGCGGCCGAGGCCATCGGCGGCTTCGCCGAGTTCGATGCTGGCGTTGTCGAGCAGTTCCAGCAGGGGTGCCAGTCTATCGTCGAGCGCGGCGAGCTTGCCGAGTTCGGCATGGGCACGGCCGAGCGCGCGGCGTAGCGCGAATTCGCTCTCGCCATCGAGCAGCTCGACGACACCGGCGCTGCCCTCGGCCAGGCGGCCAGCGTTGGCCAGGCGGCGGTGGCTTGCCTCGAGTTCGTCCAGTTCGGCTGCCGGCAACGCCCATTTCTCCAATTCGCCCAGTTCGTGGCGCAGCAGTTCGATGCGTTGATCGCGATCTTCGCCACCGCTGAGCTTGCGCATGCGCGCACCCAGCTCGCGCCACTGCAACGCTCCATCGCGTACCTGCGCTAGCAGGCCATCGTGGCCGGCGTAGGCATCCAGCAAGGCCAACTGGTGTGAGCGCGAGAGCAGCGCCTGATGCTCGTGCTGGCCGTGAATCTCCACGAGCAATGAAGCGAGTTCGCCGAGCTGGCGCGCATTGGCGGGACGACCGTTGATCCACGCCTTGGAGCTGCCCTCGGCGCGTATTACCCGTCGCAGCTGGCAGCCACCGTCTTCGTCCAGCTCCTCTTGCTGCAGCCAGTCGCGGGCCTCCGGCAGGTCGGCCAGGTCGAATTCCGCGGCCAGTTCGGCGCGATCGCTGCCGGCGCGTACCATGCCGCTGTCGGCACGGGCGCCGGCAAGCAGCATCAGCGCGTCGACCAGCAGCGATTTGCCGGCACCGGTTTCTCCGCTGACCACGGTCAGGCCGGGGCCGAACGCGATCTCGGCAGCCTCGACGACGGCAAAATGACGGACGTAGAGCGAAGTGAGCATGGGCAGGCAGATGATGGAATGGATGGATTGTAGCGGCAGCCCGGTGGCGCAAAACACCGCCTGCGCTTGTAAGCTTCGCGCGCAGACCTTATTTCTGTCGTGTCTCACAGATTGCTACACCACGGATCACATCAGCGCATGATCAACCCGCATGGCCACGATCTCGATGCACGCGCGCGACGGCTGTTGCGCACGTTGATCGCCCAGTATCTGGTCGATGGGGAGCCGGTCGGCTCGCGTACGCTGTCGCGGTCGTCCGGGCTGGACGTGAGTCCAGCGACGATCCGCAACATCATGGCGGACTTGGAAGACGCCGGCCTGGTCGCCTCGCCGCACACTTCGGCGGGACGCGTGCCGACACCGCGCGGGTTGCGCCTGTTCGTGGACAGCCTGATCGAACTGCAGCCCTTGCCGCATGCCGAGATGGCGCGCCTGCAGAGAGAGTTGCCGCCGGGACCGACCACCACACGGGACCTCCTCGGCAACGTCTCGACGTTGCTCTCGGCGATGACCCACTTTGCCGGCGTGGTCACGGTGCCCCGCCAGGTCGATTTCCCGCTGCGGCATATCGATTTCGTGCCGCTGCCGGATGCCCGGGTGCTGGTGATCCTGGTGTTTACCGACAATCAGGTGCAGAACCGCATCGTGCAGTTGGCCAGGCCACTGCACAGTGGCGAGCTGGAGCAGGCCGCGAATTACCTCAACAGCCAGTTTGCCGGTTTGCGGGTCGACGACATCCGCACGCATCTGCTGGCCGAACTGCGCGAAACCGGCAGCGAGCTCAACCGGCTGCTGGCCAGCACGGTGGAGCTGGCCACCGCCTCGTTCGCGCCGCAGGCTGGCGGCAGTGACGTGCTGGTCAGTGGCCAGACCAATCTGATGGCGTATTCGGAACTATCCGACTTGCAGCGCCTGCGCGAATTATTCGAGGCGTTCCAGCAGAAGAGTGAATTGCTGCAGCTGATGGAAGTCTGCGCCAAGGCACCG
>Ga0207700_10000825_pt1 | contig 17915 bp, 17 predicted proteins | sample LARL82metaG_FD_184348 | JGI IMG/M metagenome (GOLD analysis project Ga0207700, IMG submission 184348) | Corn, switchgrass and miscanthus rhizosphere microbial communities from Kellogg Biological Station, Michigan, USA - LAR L8-2 metaG... | ecosystem: Host-associated > Plants > Roots >...
GCGACACCACGTTCACGGCGGCGAGCGCGATTCCGAGGCCGGCGTCGGAGATCTGTTCCTGACGCCGCTGCGGCAGCGAGGCCACCCGCGCCACCATTCGCTGCGGGAACCCCGTCACCCGCGCCGCCAGCCGTGCCACGCCCCCGATCGTACGGCGCAGCCAGGTGCCCGCGGATCGCCCGCGCGGCGGAGGTGCCCGGTCAGCCGCACGGTGGAACTCCGGGCAGGGCTATCGTGGAGCCACTCCCCCCAGAACCGAGGCAGGACGGATGCGACATGCGCGGCGCCGGCGGAGCCTGGCCGTGCTGGCCGGGCGCACCGCGGTGACGGCCACCCTGCTGGCTGGCCCGGGCGCCGTGGCGGGCTGCGCCGCGCAGGCGGGCGCGAGCCCGCCGATCCAGGTCGCCAGCGCCTACGTGCCGGTGCCGCACGCCGGCATCACGGTCGCCTACGTGGTGATCCGCAACAACGGCGGCGCCGACCGGCTGGTGGCCGCGCACACCAGCGCCGGCGGCCGGGTCACGTTCCGCACGGCCCACGGCCCGGGCGCGTCGGTGATGAGCACGATCACGTCGGTCCGCGTCCCCGGGCACGCCACCCTGGCCATGCGGCCGAACGGCGTCCACATGGTGATCACCGGCGCCGGGCCGATGCGCGGCGGCAAGGACATCACCCTGACGCTGGACTTCGCCCGCGGCGGGCCGGTGTCCGTGGTGGCCACGGTCACCAACCCGCAAAGCGGCGGCAGCAGCTACTTCCTGAACTGACCGGCCACGAGGCCGTGACGTGCGTCCCCTGGTCGCGTACGGTGTCGTCTCGTGCCGTACCGCCAGCCAGGTGTGGTCCTCACCGACCGTGTCTTTGCCGTGCCGCTCGACCACGACGCTCCCGGTGGGGAGCAGATCGAGGTGTTCGCCCGCGAGGTGGTGGCCCCCGGCAAGACCGGGGCGGACCTGCCCTGGCTGCTGTTCCTGCAGGGCGGGCCCGGGTTCGGCGGCCCGAGGCTGTCGGGCAGGACGTCCTGGCTGGACGCCGCGCTTGACAGCTACCGGGTGCTGCTGCTCGACCAGCGCGGCACCGGCCGGTCCACCCCGGTCACCCGGCACAGCCTCGCCGCCCGGGGCAGCGCGGCCGATCAGGCCAGGTACCTGTCCCTGTTCCGGGCCGACGCGATCGTCGCCGACGCCGAGTTCATCCGCCGCGAACTGGGCGGGGCACCGTGGAGCGTGCTTGGCCAGAGCTTCGGCGGCTTCTGCACGGTGACCTACCTGTCCAGGGCGGCCGGCGGGATCAAGGAGGCGTTCATCACCGGCGGCCTGCCGGGCCTGGGAGCGACCGCGGACGACGTCTACCGGGCGACCTACCCGAAGGTCCGGGCGAAGACCCTGGCGCACTACGACCGTTACCCGGGTGACGTGGAGCAGGCCCGGCGGGTGGCCCGCCACCTGGCCAGTACGCGGGTGCTGCTCCCCGGCGGCGCCCCGCTCACCGTGACGGCCTTGCAGTCCCTGGGCGGCTTGCTCGGCCAGAGCACCGGCAGCGACGAACTGCACTACCTGCTTGAGGGCGCCTTCGATGGCGACCGACTCGGCGACGCGTTCCTGCACGAGGTGTACGGCCGCCTGTCGTTCGCCACCGGGCCGCTGTACGCGGCGCTGCACGAACCGTGTTACGCCCAGGGGGCGGCGACCCGGTGGTCGGCGCAGCGGATCCGGGCGGAGTTCCCCGGCTTCGATCCCGGCCCGGCGCTGGAGGGCGCGGCGCCGCTGCTGTTCACCGGCGAGATGATCTACCCCTGGATGTTCGAGCAGGATCCGGTGCTGCGCCCGTTCGCCGACGCCGCCGGCCTGGTCGCCGACCACTCCGGCTGGCCCCCGCTCTACGACGCGGCGCGGCTGGCCGCCAACGAGGTACCGGTCGCCGCCGCGGTCTACTTCGACGACATGTACGTGCCACGGGAGCTGTCGGTGCCGACCGCGGAAGCGATCCGCGGCCTGCGCGCCTGGGTCACCAACGAGTACGAGCATGACGGGCTGCGGGTGAGCAACGGCGGGGTACTGCGCAAGCTCATCGGCCTGGCCCAGGGTCTGGCCTGAGCCCGGCCGCCGCTCGCTTGGGCTGCTGCGGGCCCACCGTCCTCCCGCGGCGGCGTTCCCAGGCCACCGCGGGCCCCGGTTCTCCTGCGGGCCGCATTGCCACGGTCGTTCGTATTGCAAAAATATAGTTGCGGTCAAGCAAGTAATTTTGGGTAGGCTTGGGTCACGTGCGTGATGCTGACGATCTGAGGCAGATGGCTGGCCGGGGACCGGCCGGCGGCAACGGGCTGGGCGCGGCGGCCAACGGGCACCGCCCCGGCGATCGCTACAAGTGGGTGGCGCTGTCCAACACCACGCTCAGCATGACGATGGCAACCATCGATGCCTCGATCGTGATCATCTCGCTGCCGGCGATCTTCCGCGGCATCGGCCTGGATCCCCTCGACCCGCACAACGTGAGCTACCTGCTCTGGATGATCATGGGGTACCTGCTGGTCACCGCGGTGCTGGTGGTCAGCCTGGGGCGACTCGGCGACATGTACGGCCGGGTGCGCATCTACAACCTCGGCTTCGTGGTGTTCACGCTGGCCTCGATCGCGCTCTCCCTGGACCCGCTCACCGGGTCGGGCGGCGCGCTGTGGCTCATCGGCTTCCGCATGGTGCAGGCGTTCGGTGGCTCGATGCTGATGGCGAACGCGGCCGCGATCCTCACCGACGCGTTCCCGGCCAGGCAGCGCGGCATGGCGCTGGGCATCAACCAGATCGCCGGGATCTCCGGCCAGTTCGTCGGGCTGCTGCTCGGCGGGCTGCTCGCGGCGTGGGACTGGCGCGCGGTGTTCTGGGTGAACGTGCCGATCGGCGTGTTCGGCACGGTGTGGTCCTACCGGAGCCTGCGGGAGATCTCGGCCACCCGGCGGGCGAAGATCGACTGGCCGGGCAACATCACCTTCGCGCTGGGCGCCGGGATACTGCTCATGTCGATCACCTACGGCATCCAGCCGTACGGCGGGCACCCCACCGGGTGGACCAACCCGTGGGTGCTGGGCGGCCTCGTGCTCGGCGCGTTGCTGCTGATCACGTTCGGCCTGATCGAGACGAAGACCGCCGAGCCGATGTTCCGGATGCGGCTGTTCAAGATCCGGGCCTTCGCCGCGGGCAATGCGGCCAGCCTGCTCGGCTCGATCGCCCGCGGCGGGCTGCAGTTCATGCTGGTGATCTGGCTGGCCGGGATCTGGCTGCCGCTGCACGGGTACCCGTTCGAGGTCACCCCGCTGTGGGCGGGCATCTACATGCTGCCGCTGACCGCGGGGTTCCTGCTGGCCGGGCCGGTGTCGGGCTACCTGTCCGACCGGTTCGGCCCCCGCCTGTTCGCGACTGCCGGGCTGCTGGTGGCGGCTCTCGCGTTCTGCGGGCTGATGCTGCTGCCGGTGGACTTCCCCTATTGGGCCTTCGCGCTGATCATCACGCTCAACGGCATCGGCTCCGGGCTTTTCGCCTCGCCGAACACCTCGGCCATCATGAGCAGCGTCCCGGCCAGGCACCGCGGGGTCGCTTCGGGCATGCGCTCCACGTTCCAGAACTCCGGCATGTCCTTGTCCATCGGGATCTTCTTCTCGCTGATGATCGCCGGGCTGGCCGCCACGCTGCCCAGGACGCTGAGCGCGGGGCTGCGCGCCCAGGGGGTCCCGGCCACGGTCGCCGCGCAGGTCAGCCACCTTCCGCCGGTGAGCACGGTGTTCGCGGCGCTGCTCGGCTTCAACCCGGTCCAGCACCTGCTCAGTCACTCCGGGGTGCTGGCCCGCCTGCCGCGGCACAACGTGGCGGTGCTGACGGGGAACCAGTTCTTCCCGCACCTGATCTCGGCGCCCTTCCACCACGGCCTGATCATCGTGTTCACCGCGGCGGCGCTGATGTCGGCGACCGGCGCCGTGGTCTCGCTGCTGCGCGGCGGGCAGTTCTACTACGAGGACCCGCCGGTCAGCGCCGCCGCACCGGCTTCCGGTGCGGCCGTCCGTGCCAGGCCGGCTGACGGCGCCGCGGCGAGCGGGCACTCGGTACCGAACGGGCAGCCCGCACCGGCGGCCAGCCCCGCACCGACTCTCCCCCGTGGCACCGGTGTGACGTAGGCTTCTCGCGTGCCACGATATGAGTACCGCTGCCGCGCATGCGGCGCGACCTTTGAGCGCACCAGGCCCATGGCTGAGGCCTCCGCACCGGCCCAGTGCCCGCAGGGGCATGACGACACGGTGAAGCTGCTCTCCACGGTGTCCGTGGGGGGCAGGGCGGGCGCCAGCGGCGCCGGGCCCGGCGGCGGAGGCGGCGGGGGCTGCTGTGGCGGCGCCTGCGGATGCCGCTGACGTGATCTCCACCGACCTGCTCCTTGCCGAGGTGACCGGCAGCGCCGACACGCTGGCTGGGATCACCGCTACCGCCGACCTCACCACCACGGTGCCCACCTGCCCGGACTGGACGCTGCGCCAGCTCATCACCCACGTCGGGCGGGCGCACCGGTGGGCCACGGCGATCGTGGCCACCCAAGCGGCGGAGCCGATCCCGTTCCGCGAGGTGCCCGACGGCCGGTTGCCCGACGATCCGGCCAAGCAGCCGGCCTGGGTCCGCGACGGCGCGGCCAGGCTCGCCGAGACGGTCACCACGGGCAGCGGCCCGGTGTGGACGCACCTGGGCCCCGGGCCGGCCAGTTACTGGGCGCGCCGGATGGCGCACGAGACCGCCGTGCACCGCGCCGATGGCGAGATCGCCGTCGGCACCCGCCCGGTGATCGACCCGGTGGTCGCCGCCGACGGCATCGCGGAATGGCTCGGCTTCCTGCCCGCCGTCCAGGCCGCCGAACAGCCGGAGCGTCCCGCTGTCCTGGCCGACGGCAAGGTCGTTCACTTCCACGTCACCGACGACGGAGCCGACGGCGAGTGGCTGGTCCGGGGCGGGCAGGGCGGTGTCACCGTCGAGACCGGGCACGGCAAGGGCGACATGGCGCTGCGCGGCCCGGCCTCGGCGGTGCTGCTGGTCATGCTGCGCCGGCTGCCGCCGGACGACCCAGCCGTGGAGGTCATCGGGGACCGCTCGCTGCTGGATGCCTGGCTGGCGGCTACCCCGTTCTGATCAGTCCCTGGGTGGCTCGCCGTGGGGAGCGTTGGCCCGCCCCAGCCCCCAGTAGGCCTTCGGTGACACGTGGTCCGCGGGCAGGCCACGGGCGGCCAGTGCCTCCCGCAGCGCCAGCACCAGCCTGGCCTCACCGGCCAGGTACGCGTGACCGGCCTGCGGTGGCAGCGTGACGCCGGCCAGCGCGGCCGTCAGGGCCGCGGGGTCGCCGGGCGGGCGGCCGTCAGCGTGCAGCCAGGCCAGTTCCACGTCCGCCGCTGCCTTCAGCTCCTGCTCGTCTCCTGGACCGGGGACCTCCAGGATCACGGTGGCGCGCTGGCCCGCTGGCAGCGAGCCGGCCATGGCGAAGTATGCGGGCAGGGCGGAGAAGTCCCCGGCGAACAGGTGCCAGGCCACGCCCTGCGCGGGAAAGATCTTGCCGCGCGGGCCGATCCCCTCGATGTGGTCCCCCGGCTGCGCCGTCGCGACCCACCGCTCGCCGGGCCCGCCGTCGTGCCGCACGATGCCCAGGGTGAGCAGGCCATGCACGGTGTCGATGTCCCTGATGGTGTACCGGCGGCGCACCGGGCGGTCCCCATCCACGGCCACCATCAGCATGAAGTCCTGCCCAGGCTGGTAGGAGAAGCCGGCCAGGCCCGGCGCGGCCAGCACGACCTGCTGCATGGCCGGGGTCAGCGGGCGGTTCTCCACGACCTCCATCCGCATCCGGGTGGTGCCGGCCAGTGGGCCCTCGAGCTTTGCGAACGGGTCGCCCGGCATGGCCATCACCGCGGGTCCGGCCGGTCGATGTTCCAGTGACGGTTCACCGAAATCAGCCATCCCTCGTCCTGCCTCGGCTGGAGACCGAACCTGGTAACGACACGCTGGCCGCCGTCGTGGTCGCCGTAGAGGATGTCGACGGTCATCTGGCTTCTGGACGTGACCGCCTTGCAAGCGTCGTCGTACTGGGGATCGGTCTCGTCCCGGAAGGCCCCCTGCCAGAAGCCGATGTCCCCCGGCGGCACGTACAGGTCCCGGCTCTGCCGGTGGAACTCGTCGAGGACCGGATCGGGCAGGCCGCTTCCCCAGTCCGGGTAGAAGCGCCAGCCGTGCACGACGGCGATGCCGCGGCCCACGTTGCGCACGGACAAGCTCAGGTAGATCACACCCTCCTCGGCCTGAGCGATGGCCCGGCCCCCCGGCACCTGGACCCACTTGCCGTCGACGAACATCACCTTCTGCGCGTCGTCGTGCAGCCGGGACGCCACCAGCAGCGGGCGCAAGCCCACCAGCAGGGATTGCTCGGCGGCCCGCGCGGCGCGGTTCGCGGACCGGACCGAGGCGAACGTCGCCACCGCGAGGACCAGCGTCCCGAGTGCGGTCGCCAGCGAGGCGACCGACGCCCAGTCCGAGGAGCTCACGGACTGCAGACTAGTAGACGCCCGCCGCTGGGCCGGCGCTGGCACGGGACCGCCGGTGGCGGGCACGGCCCAGCCGAATGGCGCAGAATGGGCAAAAGGTCCCTAGGACGGGCCTCCCGGGGCATTTAGACTGGCGCCAGCGGAGCCGGCCGGCCAGTGCTGTCCTCGCGATTCCGCGGGTATCTACGCGGAAGTCTCGGGCGGAGGTTAACAGTGAGTGTCTGCTCTCATAACTTCGCGTATACAGACGGTGAACGACCTGTGCCCGCAGCGGTGCGGGAGGCGCTGGCACCGCGATTTTCCGTCGTGCCCGCTGCCAGGGCGCGCACCCTGCGGCGCACCTGGCTGGACACCTTCGACTGGCGGCTGCACCGGGCCGGCCTCACCCTGGAATGCGTGTCCGACCGCGGGCCCGCCGAACTCGTGCTGAGCGGCACGGCGGGCGAGCGGATTACCGCGACGGCGAACGGTACCCGGTGGCCGGTGCTCGCCGAGGGCCTCCCCAGCGGTCCGCTGCGGGACCGGCTCAAGGGCCTGACCTCGGTTCGGGCGCTGCTGCCCGCGGCCAAGGCCGCGAGCACGGTGTCGGAGTTCCGGCTGTGCAACACCGACGACAAGACGGTCGCCTGGCTCACCGTGGACCTGCTGCACCCGTCCCGGCCGTCCGCCGGGGACCCGCCCGCGCAGCTCCGCCTCACCGCGGTGCGCGGCTACCAGGCACAGGCCGACCGGATCGCCCAGTGCCTGGCCGCGCAGCCCGGCATGTTCCGCGGGGTGCCGCCACCACTTGAGGCCGTGCTGGCCACCGTGGGCCATGCGCCCGGCGAGTACTCCAACAAGGTGGACGTCGAACTGTCCGCCACGATGCCCGCCCGGATGGCGCTCGCCGCCGTGCTGCTGCGGCTGCTCGACACCCTGGAGGCGAACGTCGCGGGCACGATTCGCGACATCGACACCGAGTTCCTGCACGACCTGCGGGTGTCGGTACGGCGGACCAGGACCGCGCTGAAGCTCGGCGCCGCCCTGCTGCCCGACGGCCTGGCTGCCGAGTACCGGCCCCGGTTCAAGTGGCTCGGTGACCTCACCACGCCCACCCGCGATCTCGACGTGCACCTGCTTGGCTTTGCCGGCGCGGCGGCCGAGCTGACCTCCGCCGACCCGGCCGACCTGGCACCGTTCCACGACTACCTCGCACACCGGCGTGCCACCGAGCAGCGCCGGCTGGCCCGCGCGCTTCGCTCGGCCCGCTTCAGCGCCCTGACCACCGCCTGGCGCGCCGACCTGGCCGGCCTCACGCCTGCCCGCCGCGGCCCGGACGCGGGGCACGCCGCCGCCAAGATCATCGGCCGCGCACACCGGCGTACTCTCACCCTGGGCGGCGCCATCAGCGCCGGCTCGCCCCCGGAGATGCTCCATGACCTGCGCAAGCGGTGCAAGGAACTCCGTTACGCGCTGGAGTTCTTCGCCTCCCTGCACGACCTGCCCACGCACCGGGGGGCGGTGCGCGAACTGAAGGGCTTGCAGGACTGCCTGGGCACCTACCAGGATTGCCAGGTGCAGCAGGAGGAAATCCGGGCGATCGCCGCCGATCTGTTCGCCAGCGGCGTCCCCGTTGCCGCGCTGCTCGCCATGGGAGACCTGGCGTCCCACGTCGGCCAGCGCGAGCGCCGGGCCCGCAGCGAATTCTCCAGCCGGTTCACCGCCTTCGCCAGCCGCCAGGCGCAGGCCCGTTTCGAGGTGCTGACCGCGAGCGCGCACTCATGAAGATCGTCGCCACCTACAACATCAAGGGTGGGGTCGGTAAGACGGCCGCCGCGGTCAACCTGAGCCACCTCGCGGCCGCCGGCGGCCAGCGGGTACTGCTCGCGGACCTGGACCCCCAGGCCGCGGCCACGTTCCTGTTCCGGGTGCGTCCCCGGGTGAAAGGCGGCGGCACCGCCCTGATCCGCGGCAGCGCCGGCCTGGACAAGGCGATCAAGGGAACCGACTTCGACGGTCTCGACCTGCTGCCGGCCGACTTCACCTTCCGTAACCTGGACCTGATCCTGGATACCACCAAGAAGCCCACACAGCGGCTGACGCGGCTGCTCCGCCCGCTGCGCACGTCCTACGACCTGGTCTTCCTCGACTGCCCCCCGGGCATCTCGCTGCTTTCCGAGGCGGTGCTGCACGCCGCGGACCTGGTGCTGGCCCCGATCATCCCGACCACGCTGTCGCTGCGCACCCTGGATCAGCTCACCGGGTTCATCGGCGGCCTGGACGGGCACCGGCCCGCCCTGCTCGCGTTCTGCTCGATGATCGATCGCCGTAAGCGGCTGCACAACGAGATCGCGGAGCGGCTGCCGACCGAGCGCGACGACGTCGCGACCACCGCGATACCGGCGCTGTCGATGATCGAGCGGATGGCCGTGCAGCGCGCGCCGGTGACCGCGTTCGCCCCGCGCAGTGCGGCCTCCCGCTGCTACGCCGACCTCTGGGCCGAGGTGCGTGCCCGGCTGTCCTGACAGCGCCTGTTGCGGGCGTCGGTTGAGAATCACATTCGTGCTTTATCACCGAATACCGGGCTCCAACCCCGGCCGGCGGAGCATGCTAGAACGGAAAGAGCATGTAAGGGGGCACGTGTGAGCCGAAGGTTGCTCCGGCTGGAGATGCCCGTCTTCCCGGATCGGCACATGTTCCGGCTGCATGATGCCACCGTGGACCCGGACGGGCCGGGAAGCCCGGCGCCGCCGGACGGGGCGCTGATCAGCGTTACCCGCGAGCAGATGTGGGTGGCCAGCCTCCAGGAGATCGTCAGCGCACAGCTTCTGTTCGAGGAGTGGGACTCCGCCCCGCCGCCGTTCGGCGAGAAGTGGGAGGACGAGGCCAAGGCCGTCCTGTACCTGCGCGGCGCGGTCAGCATCGACATGGGCCCGGCGGGCAAGGCCGTGGAGAGCCTCAAGCTGGCTGGGGGCGTCGGCGACTACGTGGTCCGCGTGTTCGCCCGCAACCGCAGCGAGGTGCCCCGCCGCTACCGCGACCTGTTCCGGCGCGGCCTCGACCCGCTCAGCGACGAGTTCGAGCAAGCCCGCAGGACCCTGGACGGGCTCGAACAGTACCTGATCCAGATCTGGCGCGAATCGTAAGCCCGCAGCGCCCGGCGCCACGGAGGCATGCTCAGCGCTGCCGGGGCGAGCTGAACACCGGATGCTGCAGCGTGTGCGGCGAGGACGATGCGGCCGGGTGGCTCGCGGGCTGGCCCAGCGGAGCCGCGCGCAGCGCCACCAGTGCGTAGATCACGACGGGCAGCACGGTGATCATGACCACGGCAACTACCGACGCCACCGTCAGCAGCCGGGGCGAACGGCGCCGTCCACCGGGCACCCGGAGCAGCCCGGCGCGGCCGGGGCGGGAGAACATGGTCAGGCAGGCGGCGAGCACCGGCTCTGAGCGCTCAAGCTCCTGCTCGATCTCCGCAAGGATGCGCTGCTCCTCCATGGACAGTGCCATGGGCGCCACCTCCACACCCCGCGGCCCAATACCTACCAACCGGCTTGTATCGCCCTGTTTCCCACGGTATCCCCCTCGGCAAGATTTTTAGCCCTGGCAGGCCACCCCAATAGTGGTCGTGTTCGGCCCTGCCGCCCGGTCGCCATCGGCTAGAACTGGTGTTTGACTAGATAGAACGGGTGTTCTAAGTTTTGTCACATGCGGTGGGATGCGCTGCTTGCCGATTCGCCGGACGAGGGATCGTCACCGGTGCAGTCTGGGCCGATGCTGTTCGAGCAGCGCGCGGTGACCCGTACTTTCGACACGCCGGCCTTCCGGGGGATGACGTTCTTCGAGGTCCAGGCCCGGTCGATCATCAACCGGGTGCCCGACGCGTCACGGCTCCCGTTCCGCTGGACTATTAATCCCTATCGCGGTTGTAGCCATTCGTGCCTTTACTGCTTCGCTCGCAAGTCACACACCTACCTGGACCTGGACTCCGGCCACGACTTCGACTCCAAGATCGTGGTCAAGGTCAACGCGCCGGACCGGGTGCGCAAGGAGCTGGCCGCGCCGCGGTGGCGCGGCGAGCACATCGCCATGGGCACGAACGTGGACTGCTACCAGCGGGCGGAGGGGCGCTACCAGCTCATGCCGGGCATCCTCGCCGCGCTGCGGGATGCGGCCAACCCGTTCTCGATTCTCACCAAGGGCACGCTGATCCTGCGGGACCTCGAGCTGATCTGCGCGGCGGCCGAGGTGACCGACGTTGGGCTCGCGGTGTCGGTGGGGTGCGCGGACGCCGGGCTGTGGCGGCAACTTGAGCCCGGGACGCCCAGCCCACAGCGGCGGCTGGAGGTATGTGCCGCGTTCACCGCCGCCGGCCTGCCCTGCGCGGTGCTGATGGGCCCGGTCGTGCCGTTCCTGTCCGATTCCCCGGCGCAGCTCGAGAACACCGTGCGGCAGATCGCGCAGGCCGGGGCCTCGTCCGTCACGCCGATCGTGCTGCACCTGCGCACCGGGGCGCGGGAGTGGTTCTTCCGCTGGCTGGGTGAGGCGCACCCGGACCTGATGCACCGCTACCGTGCCCTCTACGGCCGCGGTGCCTACGCTCCGGCGGCCTACCAGAAGCAGGTGACCGAGCAGGTCCGGGAGCTGGCCAGACGCTACGGCGTCGGGCGCGGAGCGCCCAGCGCGCGGCACCGCAGGCCGGCGCGCTTCGCCCCGTCCGCGGCGAGGCAGGCAGCCCCGGGCATGCCCGCGCCGCAGCAGCTCACGCTGCTCTAGCCCGGGGGGCGACCCCCGGAACCCGGGCCAGCAGGGCTAACACGCCACGACCGGGAGGCCAGCCCGCTGCCAGGCACGGAATCCGCCCGCCAGGTCGGTCGCCCCGGCCACGCCGAGGTTCTGCAGGGACGCCGCCGCCAGGCTGGACGTGTAGCCCTCCACGCACATCACGATCACACGCAGGTCGTAGGCGGCCTGCGGCAGCCTGGCAGGCGACCGCGGGTCGAACCGCCATTCGAGCACGTTGCGCTCGACGTGCAGGGCACCTGGCACCAGGCCCTGCTCGGCGCGCTGCGCCTGGGCCCGGATGTCCACGAGCAGCGCGCCCGCCCGCATCGCCGCACTGGCCTCCCGTGGCCCGAGCCGCCGCAGCCGCGCCCTGGCCTCGCCGAGGATCTCGTCGATGGAGCGGGCGGCGCCCCTGTGGCCGCCCGCTACCACCGGACCGCTGTTTCCACGGTGACGCGCTCCAGGCCTCCTGGCCCGAATTCGAAGCGGCGCATGCTGGTCAGGGGCGGCGAGTAGGCGTGCACGCTCACCGCTGGCTGCACTGAGGCATTGATCACATCGTGGATGTACCAGGGGCCGAACGACTTCACCTCTCCCCGCGACACCGCGGCCGACGGGCCCGGGCGGCGGCCGGGTGCGGCCCGCTCCCGCAGGGCGCCACGCGCCACCGCGAAGGCACCGGAGGACTCGCCGTGGTCGTGGAAGCCGGTCCGCTGTCCCGGCAGCCAGCTCAGCAGCCAAACCTCGTGGTCATCGTCCGAGGTCAGCCGCTGGTACCAACGCCGGTCGAGGTCGTATCGGACAAGGCTGAGCCACCCGTGCTCGCTCGCGGCAACGCCCTGGACTATCTGCCGCAGCCGGGCCTGGCTCAGCGGTGAACTGGCCGTGCGCACCTTCATCCTTTTAATCCGATCGTTTTTATAGGGATAGGCTTGAGCGAGACGTTACCACACGTCACCCGCTCCTCACGGACATCAGAGATCGGCATTTCGCACGGGATCACCCGTCCCGGGCGACACGGCAGTGCCCCCGCCCACGTAAAGTTGGCTGGCGTGGCACTCCCCCAGGACACCGGCGGTCAGCGGGCGCCGGAACGGCTTGCCGCGCGGACTGTCGAGATCCCCGACCCCGGCGACCTGGTGGCGCTGTTCCCCGAACCGGCGGGCGTGGCCTGGATCAGGCACGGTGACGGCCTGGCCGGGTGGGGGGAGACGGCCCGGGTCACCCTCCCCGCGGGCGAGGACAGGTTCACCGCTGGCGAGAAGTGGCTCCGTGAGCTCTTCGACGGCGCCGAGGTCGACGATCAGGTGGCCGACCCCGGCACCGGGCCGGTGGCATTCGGCAGCTTCACCTTCGACTCCACCTCCGACGGCTCGGTGCTCGTGGTGCCGGAGACGATCATCGGCCGGCGTGGCGGCAGGTCCTGGCTCACCACGATCCGCCCCCTGACGGCCACGGCGCCAGCGGCATCACCATCCGGACTTCCGGGCGCGCCTGCCCACGCCCCGCTGACCGCTCCCGCGGAGATCCGGTGGCACGACGGGAGCCTGACCGCGCCGGAGTGGCAGCGCGCGGTCGCCACCGCGGTCCAGCGCATCAGGGCCGGCGAGCTCAGCAAGGTGGTCCTGGCCCGCGACCTGTACGCGACCGCCGCCCGCGACCTCGACATCCGGGTCATGCTGCGGCGGCTCGCCGGCCGCTATCCCGACTGCTACACGTTCGCGTGCGCCAACCTGGTCGGCGCTACGCCCGAACTGCTGATCCGCCGCCAGGACGACGACGTGAGTTCGCTGGTGCTCGGCGGCACCGCACCGCGCGGCCGGGACGAGGCCGAGGACGCCAGGCTGGGCGCCGAACTGCTCGCCTCGGCCAAGGAGCGGGAGGAGCACGAGTACGCGGTGGTCGGGGTGCGGGCGGTGCTCGCCGCCCGCTGCGACCGGCTCAAGATCGAGTCCGCCCCGTCGCTGCGGCGCTTCGCCAACGTGCAGCACCTCGCCACCTGGATCACCGGCAGGCTCGACGCCGGTCAGGCCGCGAGCGAGCACTCCGTGCTGGCCCTGGCCGACGCGCTGCACTACACCCCCGCGGTGTGCGGAACCCCGGCCGAGACGGCCATGGAGCTGATCCGCGACCTGGAGGCGATGGACCGCGGCCGGTACGCCGGGCCGGTGGGCTGGGTGGACGCACGCGGGAACGGGGAGTGGGGCATCGCGCTGCGCTGTGCCCAGGTGGACAGGCGGCGCGCCCGGCTCTTCGCCGGGTGCGGCATCGTGGCCGGCTCAGACCCGGAGGCGGAGCTTGCCGAGACACAGGCCAAGTTCGCCGCGATGCAGTTCGCGCTTGAGGCCTGAGGCCAGGCCGCTCCCCCGCTACCCGGCCACCGCCGCGGCCTTGGTGCAGGCCAACCGCAGCTTGCGCCGCAGCGCCGCACCGGCCTCGCGGCTGGTGCGCACCTCCACCACCCGGATCCCGCCGCCGCGCAGCGCGCCGGGCAGGTCGCAGGCCCGCTCGACCGTGACGGCCGGCAGCCCCGCCGCGGCGGCCAGGCTGCCAAGCACGGCCCCGTGCGGCGTGCCGAACACCCGCTCGAACGGCCCGTTGTGCTCCGCCTGCTCCAGCAGCGAGAAGATGCCGCCGCCGTCGTTGTTGGCCACCACGAGCACCAGGTCGGGCCGCGGCTCACCGGGGCCGATGAACAGGCCGGGCGCGTCGTGCAGGAACGCGAGGTCACCCACGAGCGCCGCGGCGGGGCCGCCCCCCGCACGCTGGTGGGCGAGCGCGGCGCCGGCCGCCGCAGAGATCATGCCGTCGATACCGCTGGCGCCCCGGCTGGCCAGCACCCGCAGCCCGGCCCGCGGCGCCATTTGCTGGTCCAGGTCACGGATCGGCAGGCTGGAGGCGGCCCACAGCAGGGCGCCGTCCGGCAGGGCCACCGCCAGGTCCCGCGCGAGCCGCGGCTCGGACAGATTCTCGCCGTCGTCGAGTATGGCCGCCGCCGCGGCCGCAGCGGCCGTGTCCGCCGCGCGCCACGACGCCAGCCACGGCGTGCCCGCCGCGCCGGGCCCGCCCGCCGTACCGGGGCCATCGGCCAGGCGGACCGCCGGCACCACGTCGGTGGCGCTGCGCGCCGGGTCGGCCCAGTGCCCTGGGCCCTGGGCGACGACGACGTGCCGGGCCGGCGCGGCCGTCCCGAGGTAGGACAACTGGCCGCGGGACAGGCCCGGCCGGCCGGCCGACACGATGAGATCTGGCCGGTGCCTGGCCACGAATGCGGGCGAATCAAGCAGATAGGGGTAGGCGGCCAGGCTCATCGGCCCGGCCCTGGCGCCGGAGGAGGGCTCGGCGAGCACGGGCCAGCCGGCCCGCTCGGCCAGGTGCAGCAGCGCCGCGGGGTCGCCGCAGCCGTCACCGCAGACGACTACGCCACGCTCGGTCCACGGCAGTTCGAGCGCGCCTGCCGCACCGCCGCCGGGGAAGCTCGTCCACGGCTCCCCGTCCGGGCGGCCGTCCAGCGGTTCGGGCCAGCCGCCCGCGTCGCCGCCTTCACCCGCCGGGTCGGGCAGACCGGGCACCAGCGGCTCACGCAGCGGCAGGTTCAGGTGCACCGGCCCGGGGAACCTGCCCCCGGCGCCCACGGCGGCCGCCCACGCACGGCAGGCCAGCGACCGCCAGTAGGCGTTCGTGCCCGGCCGCGCCTGCGGTACCCCGGCCTCGCAGAACCAGCGCACCGCGTCCCCGTACAGCTTGATCTGGTCGATGGTCTGGTTCGCGCCGGTGCCGCGCAGCTCGGGCGGGCGGTCGGCGGTGAGCACGAGCAGCGGCACGCCGGCCTCACTGGCCTCGATCACGGCCCCGTGGAAATGCGCCGCCGCCGTGCCCGAGGTGCAGACCAGCGCGACAGGACGCCGGCCCGCCTTGGCCAGCCCGAGCGCGAGGAACGCGGCCGACCGCTCGTCGATCCGCACATGCAGCCGCAGTGCCGGCACCCCCCGAAGGCCCGCCTCCCCGGCATCCTTCGCGCGGTCCCAGAGGGCCATGGCCAGCGGCGCGCTCCTGGACCCAGGTGCCAGCACGGCTTCGGCGAGCCCGCACCTGGCCAGCTCGTCCACCAGCGTGGCCGCGAACGCCGTGGCGGGATTCACGCCGCGTCCAGGTACCGGGCGGCCGCCAGCGCGCGGGCGCGCCACGGCGCCGGATCGGTCTCCCACGCCGCCAGGCGCGCGGCATCGACGCCGGGCCGGGCCACCGGCAGCATGCCTGCCTGTCCTGCCAGCGGCGCGGCGGTGACGTCGCCGTCAAGCAGGCTCATGGTGGCCAGGCCGCACGCGTAGCGAAGCTCGGGCAGCGCGGCGGCGAACGCGACCCCTGCGGCCAGCCCCACCGAGGTCTCGACCGCGCTGGAGACGACCACGGGCAGCCCGCACGCCTCCGCCACGGCCAGCGCCGCGCGCACCCCGCCCAGCGGCTGGGCCTTGAGCACGACGATGTCGCAGGAGCCGGTGGCCCGCACGGTCAGCGGGTCCCCGGCGCGGCGGATGGACTCGTCGGCGGCCAGCGGCACGTCCACCGCGCGGCGCAGTTCGGCCATCTCGGCGAGGGTGGCGCACGGCTGCTCGGCGTACTCCAGGCCGAACGCGCCAAGCTCACGCAGTGCCCGCCTGGCCTGGCCGGTGTCCCAGGCGCCGTTCGCGTCGACCCGGATCGCCCCGCCGGCGCCCAGCGCGTCCCTGACCGCCTCCACCCGGGCCACGTCGTCCGCGAGGGACTGGCCGCGCTCGGCCACCTTGACCTTGGCGGTGCGGCACCCGGACGCCGTCACCAGCGTGTGCGCGGAGGCCGGGTCCACGGCGGGCACGGTCACGTTGACCGGCACCTGGTCACGGACCGGCGCGGGCCAGGCGGTGGTTGCCGCCTCCAGGGCGCAGGCCAGCCAGCGGGCGCACTCCCGCGGCCCGTACTCGGCGAACGGCGAGAACTCGCCCCAGCCGGCCGGCCCCTCGATCAGCGCACCCTCGCGCACCGTGATCCCGCGGAAGCGGGTCCGCATCGGAATGGCGAACGCCCGCAGCGAATCGAGCAGGCCCGCGACCTCGTCCCTGGCCGGGGCGGTCACGACCGGGTTTCCGGCCGCTGACACTCGGTCACTCCTGCCCCTCCCATTCCACCGGAGTTTTGCCCGTTAACCTTACGTTGATGTCCGGACGTCCCCTGCACGCCCTCATGCTCCCGCCCGCCGCCGGAGCCGGCCGCCTGCTCGATGCGCTGGCGGCGGCGCTGGACGGCACCGGTCCCGCGATCCTCCCGCTTGACCCCGCGCTGCCGCCGGCCAGGGTCACCGATCTGCTGCACGCCTTCACCCCGGCCACGGTGGAAACGCAAGACGGTGCCATACGATGGCGCCCCGATGACGACCGCCCGGTCGCGCCGGGCGCCGGGGAGGATCTGCCTGACGGCACGGCGGTCGTGATTGCCACGTCCGGCTCGACCGGGGAGCCCAAGGGGGTCCAGCTCAGCGCCGAGGCGTTGCGAGCCTCCGCACGGGCCAGCCTGGACCGGATCGGCGCGCAGCCCGGTGCCCGGTGGCTCTGCGCCCTGCCCACCAGCCACATCGCCGGGCTCGGCGTGCTGGTCAGGTCCGTGGTCTGCGGTACCGCGCCGGTGGTGGTCGACCGGCTCGACCCCGCGCAGCGCGACCTGGCCGCGTTCGGCTGCGACTACACCTCACTGGTCCCGGCGCAGCTGCGCCGGATGCTGGACGTGGGCGCGGGGCTGTCGGCGTTCGGGGCGATCCTGCTCGGCGGCGCGGCCATCCCGTCCGGCCTGCTGGCCGGCGCCCGCGCCGCCGGGGCCAAGGTGATCACCACGTACGGCATGTCAGAGACCTGCGGCGGCTGCGTGTACAACCGCCTTCCGCTGGCTGGCGTCGAGGTGCGCACCGCTACCGACGGCCGGATCCAGATCACCGGGCCAGCGCTGTTCTCCGGCTACCGCAACCGGCCGGATCTCACCGAAGCGGTCATGGACGAGGATGGCTGGTTCACCACCTCAGACCTGGGCAAGATCAGCCCCGACGGCCGCCTCTCCGTGGAGGGGCGCGCCGACGACATGATCAACACCGGCGGCCACAAGGTCTCCCCCCACGAAATCGCCGCCATCCTGGAAACCTGCGCCACCGTCCGCGAAGCCGCAGTCTTCGGCGAACCCGACTCGCAGTACGGCCAGCGAGTCACCGCGGTCGTGGTCCCCGCTTCTTTCTCCAGCCCCCCGCGCCTTGAGGAGTTGCGCGCCGCGGTCCAAAAGCGCCTGCCTGCCTACGCCGCGCCCCGCGCCCTGTTCATCGTCCGGGCGATGCCCCTGCTGCCCTCCGGAAAGCCCGACCTTGCCGCCCTCCGCCTGCTCGGAAGGGATCACGCCCGCTAGCCGTTGGGGTAAGTAGTAGCAGCCCAACGGGGGCAGAAGGCCGACGCGCACAGAAGCAGCGGAAGCGGCTCCAGGCAGAGGTATGACGCTCATCCAGCGGCGGAACGCCCGGCAGCGAACGTCAACCGCATGTCCGCGAACGTCAACCGCATGTCCGCAAACGTCAACCGCATGT
>Ga0207700_10000826_pt1 | contig 17905 bp, 19 predicted proteins | sample LARL82metaG_FD_184348 | JGI IMG/M metagenome (GOLD analysis project Ga0207700, IMG submission 184348) | Corn, switchgrass and miscanthus rhizosphere microbial communities from Kellogg Biological Station, Michigan, USA - LAR L8-2 metaG... | ecosystem: Host-associated > Plants > Roots >...
CTGAGCGAGGGAAGGGGCGCTGCCCCTTCCCCCGCGCCCCCATCCCCGAAACCCAAATCCTGCATTCCGGCGCCTGATCATCCGTGGAGAACAAATCGATATCAGCAAATGAAAACGCCGATCTTTTCTGCGGCTTGGTGAACCTACAACTAGGGGACATTTCTATTGTGCACAAGACGGGGACATTTCTATTGTGGTATGACATGGCCCGCATCCTCCGTTGACAATTCCCTGTTCCACAGGCAAACTACCGCATTCGCCGGGAATCTTATTCGGCGAGCGTCCGGAGCCGGGATTACGGACTTTCTCCCCTCCAGAACGTATACTCTTATTTCGCTTCGTCCATGGCCATGACCGAGCAACGGGTGTCCTTTACGCTCGACTCCTCACTGGAGACGATTGACAGCGCGGAAGAAAAAGCCACCCGTGTTGCCACCGAGCTAGGCTTCGCTGAAGACGAGATCATGCAGATTTCCATGGCGGTGCGGGAGGGCGCGGTCAATGCCGTGCTCCATGGCAACGCTTATGCCCCGGACAAGAAAATTACCCTGGCATTCGAGCGGACCGGTGACGAACTCGTAATCACGATTCGCGATCAGGGCAAGGGCATGGACCTGAGCAAGATCCCGAATCCCCTGGCGCCGGAGAATCTGCTCAAGACCTCCGGGCGCGGTATTTTTCTTATGCGCTCGTTTATGGATGTCGTCGAAATTCGACCCTCCTCAACGGGCACCGAACTCAAACTGATCAAGCACGTCCACGGGCCAACCGCGGGCGGCAAGGAGGCTTCCCAGTGACAATGAAGGTTGGTACACGGCAAGTGGATGGCGTCACCATCGTAGACGCGAGCGGCCGCATCACGCTCGGCGAAGGCAGCGTCATCCTTCGCGACACCGTCCGCGACCTGCTCTCGAAAGGCAACAAGAAGATCGTATTGAACCTGGCCGACGTGAACTACATCGACAGCTCGGGCATCGGCGAACTGGTCAGCGCTTTTACGACGACCAAGAACCAGGGTGGCGAACTGAAACTGCTGAACCTCACCAAGAAGGTCAACGATCTTCTCCAGATCACCAAGCTCTACACGGTTTTCGACGTGAAAGACGACGAAGCCGCCGCAGTCAAGTCGTTCAAATAAATTCGTCTACTGATTTTCGGGTGCCCCACTTCTGGCAGGCTTTGCCAGAAGTGGGGAAGTTTGACGAATTGTTGATTGTTAAATTTTGATTGTTGATTGAAACCCCACAGGGTCTCGGCCCACGTTCATAGTTCCGTTCCGGAACAATCCACGAAATAATTCCAGACTTATCACAGACAACGCCCGCATACGCTCCCTAGAATTTGCCTATGCTGACGTGGAATGCCGGACTCCGCACTGCTCGTGTAGGGACGGGCGCCATCGCCCGTCCGGCCGGCAAAGCCCGGCAGCGCGACCCAGGCTCCTGGCCAGAGCAAGGCACCTTGTCGCGGTGTTGGTGGTTCTCTTAAGCCCCGCATCCGCCCGCGCCGCGGACTGCCTGGCGATCCACGAGGCCGGCCAGCACATCGGCGAGGTCAAATGTGTCACTGGAAAGGTCGTCAGGATCAAAGTCGGCGCGAAGGGAGTTCACTTCCTCGACTTCTGTGAAGACCAGATGACTTGCCCCTTCACCATCGTAGTCTTCGCCAACGATCTGAAAGATGTCGGTGATGTCCGCCGCCTCGCGGGACGAACCATCGAAATCCGCGGAGCCCTCAAGATCTATGATGGCCGTCCCGAAATCATCCTGAGCCGTATCAGCCAGATCGAAGGTGGAGCCGCCATGATCCCTCCGCTGCCCAAGAGCTATGACGTGGAAAACCGCGGCCATTACAGTGCCGGGCGGCCACACCCTTCGAAGAAACCAACAAAGACAAGGCCTAAGCCAGACCCAACGGCAACCTACGGCACGGATGTCGACGGGGATGAATCACAGTAAACGCCTCTAGCGACCTGTTCCTCCCTCGGATTGCTTCGCATACCTGCTTGGCATAGCATGCTCTCGACATGCGCCTGAATTTCGAAAAAATCGCCATCCTCTTCGCCTTCATCATTGCCGGTACGATGGCGCTCCGTTGGGCGATGACCGCCCACTGGAAAGAATTCATCTCGAAGGAGGGGGCATTTTCAGTACTGATGCCAGCCAAGCCGACGGAAGAAACTCATTCTTTCGCAATAGGCGCGGTAAAGGTAGAAGGACACTCCTTTTCGGCCGAGAGTCAAAGCAACGCCGAGTTCATTGTCACCTACGCCGACGCTCCGACGGCCCCGTCCCCGGAATTAACAGAGAAAGTGCTGGACGTACAGAGCCAAGCATTGACTGAAGGTGATGCCAATCGGTTGTTGTCCAGCGAGAAGTCAACCGTAAATGGCTATCCGGTCCGGCAGTACAAGGCCACTACGGAAGCCGGCTCTGAAGCCGATGAAAAGCTGCTTCTGGTAAAACGCCGGCTTTACGTGCTTGTTGTGGTACACGCCAAGAACGAAAGCGAAAACGAAGTTAAAACGTTCTTCGATTCCTTCAGATTTAAACCGATCGACTAACTTCGGGTCTTGCCGAGCTTCTCCCGGCTGATACTTCGTCTCACGCGACGCAATCGATCCTCCAGATTCATTCCTTTTTCCGGCTGAAGTAAATCGCAGGTCCAAGGATGAGAGCTCCACCCAGAATCGCCGCGGCTCCCAGGCGTTCGTTGAGCAAAACTACCCCCAGCAGAGTTCCGATCAGCGGTTCCAGGTTCAGGAACACACCAGCTCGTGAAGCCGGGATCTGTTCCAGCCCCCAGTTCCAGGCCAGGTATGCGACTGCGGTGGCGAGAAGTCCCTGACTGGCGGCTGCGCTCCACACCGCCGGCGAGAAATGAAATCTGACCGGATCGAAGCACTCAATTCCAACAAACAGCAGAGCCGAGCCGATGTTGAGCGTCCAGACGGTGATTTGCAGGGAATCGTAGTTCGCCATCAGATGCTTCATGATCAGTATCGACACCGCCGCAGCGGACATCGACAGCAGCACGAGAAGATCCCCGAGAACCGTGGGACCGGCAGCCTGCGTGGAACGCCCGGCCGAGAACGCGATCGCAAGAACGCCCACTGGTGACAAAAGTAAAACGATCCACTCTGTTTTTTTCAATCTTTCATGTAAGAAAAGAGTCGACGAGACGGCAATCAGCACCGGCATGGTGCCCACGATCAGCGCTGCATGAGACACCGTGGTCAGTTGAAGTCCCTTGAACTGCATCAGAAATTGCACGGGGACGCCTACCACCGCACCTGCAACTAACCACCAAAAATCGGTTCTCGTGAATGTTTTCCACTTACGCGCCATCATGGGAACGAGAATCACGCAGCCGAAGAAGAAGCGAAAAAACACGTTTTCGGCGACCGTCATCTCGCGGAAGGCAATCTTGCCGAACAGGAATCCAGTGCCCCACAAACATCCCGCCAGTGCCAACGAGGCACTTGCCCATGCTGTGGTGTGCGACCGCCGCGCCGCTGACTCACGGCTCATACGACCGCCTTCCGCCAGTTCTTCTGCGGATACTTCGTTCCGCACACCGCTATTCCAATCCTCCACAGCATCCCCATCGATCGTAGAAGTGTATAGATGAACAAATCCCTAGAAGAGAATGCAGAGTAAAGAAGATATCTATTTCGTCCACCGCGTTAGTAGTGGCCCCAGCATCGCCAGCAGCAGAACATAGCACGTGGAAAGCGGTCCCAGTTGCGGTTCGACGGCAGCGCCCAATCCGGCGATTACGACGGAAAACTCCCCGCGCGGAATCAACGCTACTCCTCCCCGAATTGCTGCACGATTTCCCAATCCGGCTCGTCTGCCTCCCACATAGCCCGTCAGCACCTTTGTCAGCGCTGTGATGATGCACAGGGCCAGCGCGATCGGAAGCACCGGCACCAGTGTTGCAGGCGCGACTTGCAGTCCGAAGAAGAAAAAGAATGTCGCCGCGAACAAATCCCGCAATGGAGCAAGCAACTGATGGGATTGCTGCGCAATCGGCCCCGAGATCGCGATGCCCACGAGAAACGCTCCAATTGCCGCCGAAACCTGAAAGCGTTGTGCTATTCCCGCGACCAGCAGCACCGCACCGAATGTAGTGAGCAGAACAACTTCATCGGACTCATGCGCCACAATCCGGCTCAGGCGGCGTCCATAACGCACAGCCACTATCAGCACGATGAGAACCGTTGCGATCGCGACACCTACCTCCGCGGCGATTCGCACTGGCGTTCCTCCCGCCAGTAATACGCCCACTAACGGCAGATAAACCGCCATCACCAGGTCTTCCAATACAAGAACTGAAAGCACTAAAGGCGTCTCAGCATTTCCCAATCGCTGCAGTTCGGCCAGGACCTTGGCGATGATTCCAGACGACGAGATGTAAGTCACACCCGCCAGGAGAACCGCCGCCAACGGCTTCCACCCGAGCAGAAATCCTGCCACAAGGCCCGGAGTAAAGTTAAAGAACAGATCGATCGCGCCGGCCGAAAGCCCTCTGCGCAGATTTCCTTTCAGCTCTTCCCCGCTGTACTCCAGCCCGAGCATAAACAGCAGCAGGAGTACGCCGATCTCGCCGCCCACATGAATGAATTCCTGGCTGAACGGTAGCGGAGCCAATCCGCCATTGCCGAACGCCAGTCCGGCCACCAGGTAAAGAGGAATCGCGGAGAAGCCCAGCCGATTGGCAATCCGCGCCAGAATGGCGAGCCCGACGATCGCTGCTCCCAGCTCGATGAAAACGGCCGAGACACTGTCTGTAGGCGCCACCATCTCCGCCAGCATATAGCAGAAGAGTCGGCTCTACACCATGCCCTTGCGCAGCTCTTCCAGCGGATACTTCGTGCCACGCCACACGATGCCGTCATTCCACAGCGTCAAGAACATCGACCGCAGCAACGTGTAGGTGAACATTCCAGTACTGACAGGGTGAAGCAAAACATAGTACGGCGGCACGGAAGAACGCCACGACATCCCGATATAAATCAGTGTTAATGACCCCAGTGCAATACCGAATGGAAGCCGAGCCCAGCCAGGCGCCAGCCAAAGCCCAAGAAACGGCCCCCAATTGATGAATGCCAAGCCAAAGGCGGAGAGCAGACTCCGCCACCACTGAAACGAAAGAATGGCAAAAAAGTTCTTGGTCAGGTTATTGACAATGCCGAATGCCCCGCGCCCCCAGCGAATCGAAATCAGGTCACCTCCGAACACATTCCGCTGCCGGAATCCCTTCTTCTTGACGACCTTTCCCAGCTTCATGTCGTCGAGCACTTCCATACGCAGCGCTTCGTATGTGCCCACTGCCTTGTAAACGTGCCGCCGCACGAGGTTGAACGCTCCCACGCCCATGTGATCGTCCGTGCTTGGGTCCGCGACTTTCCACGGACGATGCCCAAACATGAACATCGTCTGGAAGAAGGCGATCATCATGTACTCTCCCGGCCGCTTCATGATCATCCGGGGAAACAGCACAACATGATCGGCAGCCTCCGCCTCGGCATAAGCCAGCGCCCGCCGCAGAGAATCCGGCTTAAAAAGCACATCGGCATCGGTAAAGAGCAACCACTCCCCCGAAGCCTGATTTGCCGCCGTCCACATAGCGTGAGTCTTGCCCAGCCATCCCGGCGGAAGTTCAGTGTGATGAATGACACGAAGTGAACGACTTGAGGTTCGCACGCGCAATGGGTGCCCCACTTCTGGCCGGTTCTGCCAGAGGTGGGGCTTTTGACTTTCGCTATGAACAATCAATTCCCGCGCAACCCTCTCCATAATCTCGCCCGTCTGATCAGTCGAGCGGTCGTTCACCGCGATCACTTCGTAGTTGTCATAGTCGAGCGCAAGCAAGCTCCGCAATGCCTGTTCGACAGCCCCTTCCTCATTGCGAGCCGGAACAATGATCGAGACGCGAGGATTCCCGGCAGGTAAGACGGGATCACGATCCCACTCAGCCTTGGAAACATCTGCTACAGAAGGCATCCCCAATGCGGCATCGACAATACGGGAAAACCACGCGAGCGCGAGAATGACGCCCGTGATCCAGTAGAAATAATTCATTCGACTTAGGTTTTCTCTGCCTCGACAGCCATCGCGTCCATGACCGGCGGCGCAAACCTCATTCCATAAAACAGTATGGCAGAAGAGAGAGCAATGGCGACGACGGGCGCCAGAAAAGCAAGTTGCAAAGAATAATGATCTGACACGTAGCCGATCAACGACGAGGAAGGCACATCCCCGAGAAGATGAAAAATGAAAATATTGACGGCGAGCGCCATCGCCCGTATCTGTGCGCCCACCGAGTTGATGATCGCGGCGTTAAGTGGACCCGTGTTTAACAGGAGCAGGAACTCTGCAACCAGGATACCCGCGATCATTCGATTACCGTACGCGTGTAGTGCAACCCACATCGCCGGTATCCCCAGACCAAGGCTGACCGCGGAAACTAAGTAGTGAGCCGCTCGAGTCCGTCGTAGCAGGAAGTCCGATATCCAACCTCCGGCCAGTGATGCAATCAGACCATTTGCTCCGATGCTCAAGCCGAAAAATATTCCAGCCTGTCCCAGGGTGTAGCCGCGCGCGCGATGCAAGAATGTCGGCATCCAAACTTGAAGGCCGCCCAGCGCAAAGGTCATCATCGCCATGCCGAAGGTAGCCGTGAGAAAGGCTGGGTTTTTCGCTAGTCCCTTCAACGTATCGCGATCCGGTGTCTTTTCGTGGGGATCAAACTGTCCAAGCGGGGGTTCAGGGATAAGAAGCAAGAGTAGCGCCAGCACAAAGCCAGGCGCCGCGGCTACGTAAAATGGTGTCCGCCATCCATAAACCGGTCCCATCAATCCGCCGAGAATGTATCCGAGCGCAGTTCCGACAGGAATTGCAAGATAGAACACGCCCATCACGCGACCGCGCTGGCTCTCTGGAAACATGTCCGCAACGAAAGTCGGGGATAGAATGACGAAACTGGCTTCTCCAATTCCGACTAGAGTGTGACGGATCACGAGTCCAGTGAAATCGTATGTAACCGCCGTGAGAAGAGTCGCCGCACTCCATACGAGCGCACCAACAACGATCACCCATTTTCGCGAAAAGCGCAACGACAGCGGGCCCATGAACGGTGCTGCGCACATGTAGAAAACGAAGAACACGCTTGTCAAGACGCCAAAAGAAAAATCGCTGCGGTGAAACTCCGCCTTTAGCAGATCTTGAACCGCGAAAAGCACAGAACGATCGATGTAATTCAGCAGGTTCAGCGCTGTGAGCAGCGCAAGGGCGGTCTTTGGATAACTCTTCGTCGAGGTCACAGGTCGAGCGAATATATCATGGCGTGCACGAGCACGAGGATGACGCAAATAAGCCTCGAACCACGAGGGACACGAAATTCCGCGAAGGCAGTTCTTTAACTTTTCCTTCCTGAACCTTCGTGTCCTTCGTGGTTATAGCTTTTATCTATCATTTCTTCTTCGGCCGCGGCCAGCGCGCCACGATCGTCGTCGCAATCCCACCCCGCGGACGAAATTCTCCCCGCACTTCCGCCCACACCGGCTTAGCCCACTTCACCACATCTTCCAGCACCTGATTTACCACGTTCTCCTGAAAGATCCCCAAATTCCGGTAGCTCTGCAAGTACTCCTTCAACGACTTCAACTCCAGGCAATCTTTGTCAGGCATATATTGAATCTTCAGCACGCCAAAATCCGGCAACCCGGTCTTGGGACAGACCGACGTGAACTCCGGATCATCTACGACAATCTCGTATCCGGGAAACTGGTTGGGCCAGGTCTCGATCTCAGGAAACTTAAAGTCGAGTCCGGCAGCTGCGTGCTCGGGCGTATAACGTGGCGATTTCGGCATGGCCGTATTGTATCGATTCCCCTCTAGCCTTCCGGTAGAGACGTAGCTAGCTACGTCTCTGCCGACTGCGCCGATTACCTTTAAGTGGCAACCGGTTGCAGCAATCATGAAGCCGAACCCTTTGCAGCAGCATCAAAACCATATACCGTACAAGAGCGCTTCTCTGTTCTGTCGCGGGCGTCGGAATGGTAAATTACTGCTTACGGAAGTTCCTGCCGGACCCTGAAAGAAAACAGGTTGGCGTTGACTAACAATTCGCCCGCACCGTCGCGCAGACGGTGGATCTGGATCGCGTGCGCACTCGTTCTCCTTCTTTTGGTGCTGTATTCCTACCTCCACCAGACACCCTTAAAAGTTCGTGCGGTCGCCGTGAAGCGAGGTTCGATCCGCAGCCTGGTTTCGACCAACGGCAAAGTCGAACCGGTACAGAATTTCGAGGCACACGCTCCCATCGCCACCACGGTAAAGCGTCTACTCGTCAAGGAAGGCGATCACGTCCGCAAGGGACAACTGCTGCTCGAGCTCGATGACTCCAATATTCGTACGCAGGCAGCCCGCGCGCAATCGCAGATGAAGGCCGCGCAGGCGAATCTGGCCGCGACCAAGAACAGCGGAACGCAGGAAGAAATCCTGACTCTCACTGCGCAACTCGTCAAGGCACGCACTTCCCGCGATGTCGCGCAACGCAATCTCGACGCCTACAAGCGTCTGGAACAGGATGGCGCCGCCTCCCCCGGAGAAGTGCGCCAGGCTGAGCAAACTCTGCAGAGTGCGCAAGCCGATGTCAATTTGCTCGAACAAAAACAAAAAGAGCGCTACTCCGAGCCTGAGATCGCGCGCACCGTCGCGCAGCTTACCGAGGCCCAAGCGGCTTACGAAGATGCCACCGACGCGCTTGCGAAGTCGAGCAGGCGGGCTCCATTCGATGGCATCATCTATTCCCTTCCTGTGAAGCAGGGCGCATTCGTCCAGACCGGTGATTTACTCCTGCAAGAGGCCGATCTCTCGCACGTTCTGGTGCGGGCTTTTGTCGACGAACCTGATATTGGCCGCCTGCAAACCGCGGAACGCGTCGAAATTACATGGGATGCCGTCCCCGGCCGCACCTGGACAGGCATGGTCAACAGTGTGCCTGCCACTGTAAAGCCTCGCGGTAATCGCAACGTCGGCGAGACCACTTGCCTGATCGATAATCAGGACCTTCGCCTCCTGCCTAACATCAATGTTGGCGTCACCATTGTCGCCGCTGAACACAATAACGTCCTTACGCTGCAGCGCGATGCCATGCACATCGATGACGTCGAACCTTACGTCTTCAAGATTGTCGACGACCGCATCAAGCGGCAGCCGATTCAGTTCTCTTTGCAGAACCTGACGCGCGTCGAAATCACCGCAGGGCTCTCTGAAGGAGATCAGGTTGCCTTGCCCGCCGAAGAGATGAAGCCACTCGCCGACGGTGCTTCTGTGAAGGTCATGCCCTGAGTCATGCGTACCATTTCAATTACGATTATTTTGGCTGCGAGCCTATTCATTTTGCCCAGCCTCTCCTCTTCACCTTCTCCCGGCGAACTACTCACTACGGGTCATGTCGATGAAGCTCTGCAGTTCCTGGAGCAGCAAGTGCGGCAGGCGCCCAACGATGCCGGATCCCACAACATGCTCTGCCGCACTTACTTCATGATGGAAGATTGGGATCGCGGCATCTCGAGCTGCGAGCGTGCCCGCGATTTGGATCCCAAGAACAGTCTGAACTATTTGTGGCTCGGACGCATTTATGGCGAGAAGGCCTCCCGTGTGAATTTCCTTGCCGCGGCCGGATTAGCCAAAAAAGTCCGTACCGCGTTTGAGCGTGCGGTGGAACTCGACCCCGATAGTTGGGAGGCGCGGGCTGATCTTGGTGAGTTTTATCTCGAAGCCCCAAGCATCGTGGGAGGCGGAAAAGACAAAGCTCGTAGCCAGGCGAATGCCTTGATGCCGCTTAAGCCTGTGAAAGCCTTTTGGCTACTGGGTCGAATTTCCGAAAAGGATAAAGACTTCGCCGATGCCGAGCGCCAGTACCGCGCGGGCATCGCTGCCACCCACTCGGGTACGCGCGCATGGGTAGAGCTTGCCATCTTCTACCGTCACAACAGCCGTCTCGACGACATGGAGAAGGCCCTTCGCGAGTTGGAAAACGCGCAAGTCGACGATCATCTCGCGCTCATGGACGGAGCCAGCCTGCTGGTTCGCACCGGACGAGATCCGCAGCTGGGGATTCGTCTGCTACGCCGTTATTTCTCAGTCGGCACCGTGGAGGGAGGTCCCGCATTCCGTGCACACGAATACTGGGGTCAGTTGCTTGAGAGACAGGGTGACCACCGCGGTGCGGCACAGGAATACCATGCTGCGTTGCAGCTCTATCACAATTACCGCCATGCACAAGAAGGCCTGAGACGAGTCGAGCATTGAGATTGTGGGAACGACGGAGACACAAGATTAGAAACAACTGGGTGCCCCACTTCTGGCCGATTTTGCCAGAAGTGGGGGGTTTCTCTACTGCGTCAATCTCAAATTAATTCATGGACTGAATTGAATGTTCGCTCTTCGACCGCCATCCGCCATTTAGAATTTCCCGTGCATCCAAACGATTCATACGACCGTTCACCTCACTGCTGAAAGGGACGCAATGAAACCTTCACGCCGCGGTGTGCTCTTCTTTTTTCTGTCTGCAGCAATCATCTCTCTTCCGCATTCGCTTTGTGCCGAGCCCGTGTCTTTGAAGCGCGTCGTCGAGCTCGCGTTGTCGCATGCGACCGGAGCCGCGATCGCCGCTGCCGACGAACAGCATGCGGCTGCTAGTGTTCGCGAGTTGCGCAACAGTTATATTCCCCAGCTGATATTGGGCGCAGGACTCGGGCCGCCCTCCTATGGATTCCCCTTGTCGATCGAAGGACAGCCACCGTCTCTGTTTAACATCAACGCTCAGTCCACCCTGCTGAACTGGTCCTTGCGCGAATCCCTCCGCGCCGCGAAAGTGGAATCCACGGTCGCGTTCCTCAAGTCGAAGGATGAACGCAATCAAATCATTCAAGACGCAGCCCTGAGCTACGCCGAACTGGCCAAGTGGGAACAGCGCCTCGCGCGATTGCGGGAAACGCAGGCTGATGCCAACAAAATGGAGGCCGCTGTGGCCGAGCGAGTGAAAGAAGGGATCGACACCGAAATTGACGGCACCAGGGCGCGGCTCTCCGCGGCGCGCATACGCCTGCGCATAGCCGAAGCGCAGGGCTCAGCCGATGTACTCCGCGAGCATCTTTCAAAACTTACAGGCATCCCCGCAGCAAATATTCAAACGGATCCCGACTCCATTCCCGCGGCGCCTGCACCAGCCAACGTCGAGGAAGCGCCGAAGACCGCGGCTGACACCAGCCCCTCGGCTCAAGCGGCTGTCGAACACGCCCGCGCGCAGTATCTGCGCGCCCAGGCAGAGCACAAGGCTATGTGGCCCTCGTTCGATTTCGCTGCACAGTACGCTCTGCTCTCGCAGTTCAGCAACTTCCAGAACTATTACATTCCCTCGAAGCCGTGCATTGTTGGTGGAGTCTCGGTGCTCTGCACCACCAATACCTTCCAGCAGAACAATGCCAGTGTCGGCATCAGCATCCGCTTCCCTTTCTTGAATTTCTCGCAGCGGGCGCGTGCCCAGGCTGCCGATGCCGAGGCCCTCAAAGCCACTAAGCAGGCCGAGGCCACGAAGAATCAGGTATCGGAAGAAACGCTGCGCCTGCAGCGCTCGGTGGCACAATTCGATGCCGCCCGCGATGTCGCCCAACTCGAAGCCGAAATCGCACAGAAGAATCTTTCGGCGGTGCAAACAAAAATGGACTCGGGAAGCGCCAACCTGCACGACCTGGATGATGCACGCTCACAACTGAGCGAGCGGCTTATCACTTTGCAAGACGTCACTTTTGAGTTGGAGCGGGCCCAGCTAGGATTACTGCGCTCGACCGGGGACCTGGAGAAATGGGCACTGGGAAAGTAGGAAAACAAGTCAGAAGGTAGAAGTCAGATTTCAGAAGTAAGGCAAGTCATGCAAGCAGTTTGGGTTGAAGCGCGCAGAAATCTCAGTTCTGCATTCTGACTTCTCACTTCTGCATTCTCACAGTTTTCCCCTCAGCATCTTCACCACCTGCCGGATAGCCTTCTCATTCCGCCTGTACCAGCGCCATTGCCCGTGCTTCGTGGCCTCGACCAGCCCAGCCTTAGTCAGAATCGCCATGTGATGCGAGATCGTCGGCTGCGACAAATGGATATGTTCCTCGATGTCGCCCCCGCATTGGCACGAGGCATGAATATGCTTTGGAGCCGGAGTTTTGCCCGCACTTTCCTTCAATACCAGCAAAATGCGGCGCCGGGTAGGGTCTGCAATGGCATGAAGAGCGCGATCAAGCGAGGAGTCAGAGGACATGCCGACTACACATATCGCGAAAATCGATGGATGTCAATGTAGGACTACCTCTTCACGATCGGACTATACCCATCCCCGATCAGCCGGGTGCGCATGCCTTCCGCTTCTTTCATCTCGGCAAAGGGGCCAAGTTGCACCCGGTAGAGCTTGTCGGTAGTTTGCGGCGCCACAAATGCGGGATAGTCTTTCTTTTTCAGTGCGTCCACCAGCGCTTCAGCATCTTCCTGCTTGCTGACTGCCGCGACCTGCACGAAATATCCTCCGCTCGGAAGCGCGGTCGACTCATTCGGATTGCTGGGCGCAGCGGCCGCTGGCGCGCTGGTTGTCGTCGAATTCGTCGCTGTGGCTGCACCTGTGTCGTTCTTGGTATCAGGAGCAGGCGTCAGCTCGGCTTTCGGGTCTTTCTGCTCGACGGCTTTGTAGAAGCCCATGGGCTGAGCCGGATTCGCCGTCGCGGCGCCGCTCGACTTGCTGGTGCTGTTGGAAACCTGTGGAGCAGGAGCGGCACTGGCTGTAGTCACCGGCGCTTCCGATTTGCGCCCAAGAGAATATCCAAGCGCAAAGAACAAGGCACATACTCCGACCAAGCCGAAGAATAAGACCAGCAGCTTGCCGGTCCCCAGGGTTATCTCAGTATCTTCTGCCGCCATAACTCCTCAACCCCTCCCCCATTACGCCGTCTTCGCTGGCGCAGGCTTATTGTCACCCGCCTTGCCGAGCAAATTCTGAATTCCCGAGAAGAAATCCACCGGCACTGGGAACACGACCGTGGTGTTCTTCTCCACACCAATCTCCGTAAGAGTCTGCAGATAGCGCAACTGAACGCTGACCGGTTCACCCGAAAGCAGATGAGCCGCGTCGACCAGCCGCTGTGCCGCCGAGTATTCGCCTTCTGCGTGAATGATCTTCGACCGCTTCTCGCGTTCGGCCTCGGCTTGCTTGGCCATGGCGCGCAGCATCGATTCCGGCATGTCCACCTGCTTCACCTCGACGTTGGTCACCTTCACGCCCCAAGGAGACGTGTGGGTATCGAGAATGCTCTGCAGCCGCAGGTTGATCTTGTCACGATGCGCCAGCAGTTCGTCGAGTTCCTGCTCGCCCAACACCGACCGTAGGGTGGTCTGCGCGAACTGCGAGGTCTGATAGACGTAGTTCGAAACCTCCACAACGGCCTTGCGCGGCTCAATCACGCGCAGGAAAATTACCGCGTTTACCTTCAGCGTGACGTTATCGCGGGTGATGATGTCCTGCGGAGGAACTTCAAGCGCCTCCTGCCGCAACGACACTCGCACGATCCGGTCCACCGGCGCGAACACGAGTATCACGCCCGGCCCCTTCGCCGCGGGCAAGAGTCTGCCTAAACGGAAGATGACGCCGCGCTCGTACTCCGCAAGAATCTTGATGGAACTCAGAAGATAAATGACAACAATGACAATGATGATGGTTCCAAAGCCAAAGCTGAATGCTTCCACAAGCGCCTCCCGCTATTCGGGGCGGAGCCGCCCCTACCGCGGATTGTATAGCACCCACGGGAACACGGAGCGCAAATCGCAAAAGGCAGGTTGCTTGGCTTGATGCGGGAGATCGCCTATTAACCAATGGAGCGACGTCATCCTGAGCGGCGAAGCCGGCGCGAAGGACCGTACGAAAGAATCCCGCTTCGATCTGTAGATGGGACCGATCCGGCGCCTAATGCGTGGGGACCCTTTCGCGACTGCATCAGCGCTGCAGGATGTCGTAGGGTCCCTCGAAGAGCTGACCGCTCTCCTCAGGATGACAACTTGTGCTGGAATGCTCGGGGTCCTTACTGCGCCCTGGCCACCTGAATCCGGCTGGCGTCGATCTTCACGTCACGCTGGATCTGCATTTCCAGCGATGTCCCCACTTCCAGCTTTACTTCCGGACCGTGCTTGAGCAAGGCCCATGCCACACCGCCGGCGAGTCCAGCCAGCCCTCCTATTCGGGCTCCGTTGTAGCCGCCCGCCGCGGCGCCGGCGATCGTGCCTGCCGTTCCGCCGACCGCGGCACCTTTCGCGGCATCTTCCACGCGCTTGGCCGTGTCTTTGTCCTGCTGGATCGTACCCTCAGCGTCCTTCACGCCTTTGTCTTCGGCGCCGGGCGTGTTATCGATCGATCCCGGCAGCATTACCGTATAGCCGGTTGGATAAATCATCGACGTGAAGTGGATGAGCAGTTCGGCGCGCTTCTTCGACCGGCCCGCGTGCTCGGCATGCATGATCCTGCCCTGGATGTACGTTCCCGAAGGAATCAGAATCCGATCATTCAGCACGAACGGAAACGCTGTTTCGGCGTATACGGGATCCCCCTCGCGCGCGTTCTTGGTGGAAATCGCCTGCTTGAGCAGCAGAGGCACCTTTGTTCCTGCCGGGATCACGACCGCCTTGGGATCGTCCTGCGACGCAGCATCCGACTGAACCAGGCTGGATCGTGGGGTGGCGGGCGGATTTGCAGGCTTCGTCGAATCTGCCTGCGCAAAGGCCATTCCGGGAATCAGGAATAATGTCCACGCAACGCGCATCCCGCACCTCCAGATTTCAGGTATCGCCCAAGCTTACTACGCTTTAGCGGCTAGGATGCAGGATTCCGAGTCCGGAGTTATCCGGCAGACAGAAGGGTTACCACTGCTCCAGGTAATACCGCGGAGCCCGCGTGGCGTTCTCAGGCTTCGGAGTGGCACTTTGTTGCAAGACCGCGCTGACTTCGCGATCAAGGGCATGGAGTTCCTCGGCCCCAAGGTTGGTAAAGCGGAACGGCTGCAGGTAGCTGATTGCCCCCGGCATGGGAAACATCATTTCGGCGGTGGCGCGCACGGGGCCGGAACCCAGATAAATGGTCAAATCCACCCAAGTTCGTTCTTCCAGGTAGGCGGCAAGGTCCAGCAATCCTCCAGTGATGGAGAGCTGCTGGAGTTTCGCGGGAAGCTGGCGTCCGTTCTCGAGACGCACCACGGCCGCGATCGACCCTCGAACGTTCGCCCGCGGAGCCCGTCTGCGCGGCTGGCGTTGCACGAATTGACTCATGTCTTTATCCAGTTTTTTCATTGGGCGCACAACGGGGCTCTTCTAACTTTCGGATCAGTGCGACAGTCGACTGCCGTGCAACTGGTCATGAACCACTGCGGCCAGCAGTCGGTTCGTCCTTCGCATCAATCTCCAGTCGTATTCATAAGCGGTTCCACAGGCCAGACAAATCTGATAGTGACGGCCGTTCTCGTCGATGCGCGGCCATGCAAAACGGTGCGTGCAGGCTTGCCGAAGAAGCAGTTTCAAGAATTTCACGAGCTCACCTGATTTCGATTCTTCCACTGGTCAAGCCAACGGGAGAAAAAAGGTTTGTGCTGATCGCTGAGCAGCCCCTGCAACGCCAACAACATGGCGTTCGCGGGCTGCGACTTGGTCATGAACGAATCCACGGACCGCAGTTTGTTCTTCGGCAAAGGGCCATAAGCAGACAGCAACATGATGGGGACCTGCGAGTTGATGCGCTTCATCTTTTCCGCGATCACGTCTCCGCTCATGCCCGGCATCTGGTAGTCCACGACCACCGCATCGACGTCGCGCGACCTGAAAAGCTTCAGGGCTTCATCGCAACGGTTGGCTTCCAGGACCTCGTAGCCGTTCTTCTCGAGGAGCATCTTGCGCCCAATCAGACCCTGCCAGTGGTCGTCGATACAAAGGATTGTGGCTTTTCTGCGCTTCATCACGGTCCCCAGATTCCGTTTCAGGCCAGAGTAGGTTGGTTCAGTGGCATTCGCTCCCCGGCCAGGAAGGCAAATGGACTGAACTCCGAAGTGGTGGGCAAGTAGATTCTGTATCGAGTAACGTGACTCGGCAAATTACCAAGGGGCACTTTGGTGACAGTTACCCCGAGGACATCCATCAAAATGACATGGAAGGGTTGCCCCATCCTTGTCGCGGTTTTTGCGACAGGGTGGGGATTTTGACTTGATGTTACAGACGAGAAAGGTTCATTTCGTTGCAGAGGTGAGCTTTGCAATCTTCTGTTTTGCCTGGACCTCAAGCTGTTGTTTGAATCCAGGATCGATCTGATCGGCGGGCAGCAATTCGAGGCACTTCTGCTCAGCAGCCAGCGCTAGATCATTCTGCCCCATGGCAAGATAGCCGTCACTCAAGCTGTCTTGCGCATTCGAAGACCTGGGATAAGCCTCTGCGTTCAGCTTGAACAGTGCGATGGCTTCCTGCTTATCGCCTGCCTCAAGCTTTGCATATCCCAGAAAGTTGACCGCGAATTCCGGGAAAACGAACGCGTTCGGATCATGCCGACGTTTTTCCCGAAACAGCGCTGCGGCCTTCGCCGCTCCGCCGGGTTCATTCACCAGCTTCCAAAACTTGGCGGCCTCGGTTTCGCGAGGCGAGACCTTCGCCTTAAGATCCACGGGCGACGTCACCAGGGAATCCACGAGGAATCCGACAATCTGATGTACCAGTTCCGGATGCGGTCCGAAGATCTCGGTCCCGTGCCTTCCGTCTTTGAATCCAACAAACTTCGTCCGCGGACTGCCCGATATCTCGCTGATCCACTGCATGACTGGCAGCGTAACAGGGCTGTACTCGTCGTCAGCCGCACCGGCTGTAAAGATAGGCATTGTGGGCCGGTCAGCGATGAATGCGATTCCGGCCGCATCGGTCTCGCCGGAGAGGAGAACCAGCGCTTTCACGTCCGGATGACTCCCGGCCAGTTTGAGCGTGTTGGTCACTCCGCAACTTCCGCCACCCAACGCGATGCGATTCCGATCAACTCCCGGCTGTGAAATCAGGAACTGGTAAGCGGCTTCGAAATCGGGCGGCCATTTCTGGAATAATTCCTGCCGGACCTCAGGAGTCCCGCCTTCAAATCGAGGGCCACCACTCTCTCCGAATCCGCGATTGTCGATGGTGAGCGCGTTGATTCCCTTCTCGCTCAGCTCCTTCGCCACCGGCTCCCACGATTTCCGCACGGTGTTGCACATGTGGAGCAGCAACACGCCCGGCCCGGGCTTCGCCGCTGCAAAGAATGTCGCGCGCAGTTTGGTGCCATCGGGAGCGGTAATATCGGTGTCTTTCGCGGAAGTCGATTGAGAGTAGGCGAGGCTGGCGCCCAGTATCGCAAACGAAATGAGGATTCGAATCATGGAAGCACCTTCTTCGATTGCCGGAACGTTGCCGATCCCGATGGGTTCGTCCAAATATCAGGTAAGTATGTGTCGGAATTGGCTGAGGGGAATTCTACTCGCGCTTCGTGGGCAATAGCGCATTGTCATCCTGAGGCCCGAGCCGAAGGACCCATGCAACCTGCTTGCGGCATCTATGAGTGTTGACGAATTCAGAGGTCCCTCGGCGCAAAAACCGCGCCTCAGGATGACAACGTAGGGGTCGCGAGCCAGGCTACTTGTAGATCAGATACTTCTCCCGCATCTTTCCAAATTTCTGCAATTCATCCATCCAGTCTTGCGCAATGCGGCGCGGATCCTGTCCGGCCATCAGCGCGTCAAACGCAGCCTGATTCACCAGCAATCCCTGCATCTTGTCGATCTTGAAATCGGCAGGATAGAGCTTGTGCA
>Ga0207700_10000834_pt1 | contig 17809 bp, 18 predicted proteins | sample LARL82metaG_FD_184348 | JGI IMG/M metagenome (GOLD analysis project Ga0207700, IMG submission 184348) | Corn, switchgrass and miscanthus rhizosphere microbial communities from Kellogg Biological Station, Michigan, USA - LAR L8-2 metaG... | ecosystem: Host-associated > Plants > Roots >...
ATCCTCCGGCCCAGGCGGCCGTATGGTCAAGGTGGTGCCGTCGGCCAGCAGCGCATAAGAGCACCGGGACCCTCCGGACGCCGCAAGTCCGGTCAACCGGCCACCTCCCTCTCCTGCGGCCGCCCCCGCCTGCAAGGTGAAGGGGCCGAACGCTAACAGCCACAGCGAGCCGTAGATCAGGCTAGTTCGGCTGGTTCGTCCGCCGCGAGCTGGCCTCGCGGTCCTGCCGGAGGAAACCGGTGATCACCGGCCCGACCTGGTCGGCGCTGTCGATCAGGACCAGGTGCCCGCCACCCGCCACGACATGCAGCCTGGCCTGCGGCATCAGCGCCGCCATGACCCGGTGGTTCATCAGCGGCGTGACCGGGTCGTCGTCGCCCGCGAGGATCAGGGTGGGCTGGTCGATGACCCACAACCAGGGCAGGCTGGTCCAGCCGAAGAGCCCGGCCATCCGGTACAGGGCGGCCCGGGTATCCGTCGGGCGCCTGATGTGCATCGAGCGGACGATCTCCGGCTCGGTGCGCAGTCGCCCGCCGAACATATGTCCCGCCACCCGTTCCAGCCGCTCCGGATGGTAGCTGCGGGGATGGATGAAGTGCCAGAACGACCGCAGGTTGCCCGGCATGGCCCCGCCGCCGAAAGAGGTCGACACCAGCACGAGCCGACGCACCCGCCTGGGGTGCGAGAACGCCATCTGCTGAGCGACCGCGCCGCCGAACGAGGCGCCGAGCACGTGCGCGGACTCTATGCCGAATGCGTCGAGTACTGCTGTGCCCATCTGGGCCAGTGACCACATGCTCAGCGGATACGGGGGTCGCTGCGACCGGCCGATGCCCGGCGGGTCGAACGCGATCGTCTGGAACCCGGCCAGATGCGGAAGCAGGCGGTCCCACAGGCGTACCTCACCCCAGATACCGGAATAGAGCAGCAGCGGCTCGCCCTCCCCGTGGACCTGGGCGTGGATCCGCAGTCCTCTGATGCGTAGCTGCACGTCCCTGACTGGCGCGGCCGAAGTGACTGCGGTCATAACACCCTCCCTGGCTCGGCGCCGGCCAGCCCGCGCAGGTGGGACGTCAGCCGACGCCAGCACCTTACCGCGCAGTAACAAGACCGAACGATCGGTAGGTAGTCGAGGTGGTCGATGTAGTTGAATTACACCTGGTGCGGGATGGGCTGGCTATAGACCTCCGCCTCCGGGCCACGGGACCTTCGGCCCCTTTCCGGCCACCGGACGGTCGGTAGCGTCCGGCACAACAACAGGTTCCGGTTCAGCAACGGACGGCCGCAGCCGTCGAGGACTGAGCCTCTCCCTGACTTGATCCCTGGGAGGCGAGCCGATGTACACATTCACCCAGCCGCTCACCCGGGCGCTCGATACCGCCGCCGGATCCTGCGCCGTGGTCTGTGGCCGCGCTTCCTGAGGAGATCCTCAAGGCCGCGATCGACCTGATCCCGATGCACGCCCTGGGCAAGCCCGGCGACGTGGCGGAGGCGGTCAGATACCTGGTCTCGGACGAGGCGCACTATCTCACCGGCGCGCTCATCCCGGTGTCCGGAGGCCTGCTGATGATGTGAGGAGCCTTGCCGGGATCGCCTCGCCGCTGGGACGATGAGGACGTGAAACTCGGGATCTTGTGTGGCGGCGGTCCGGCTCCGGGGATGAACTCGGTCATTTCCGCGGCCACGATCGAGGCCCGGAACTCGGGCTGGGATGTCGTTGGGATCATGGACGGCTTCGAGCATCTGATCGCGGGCCGGGTCGAGGAGGCGCGGCCGCTGTCTATCACGGACGTGTCGAGGATCCACGTCCAGGGCGGGTCGATCATCCGGACCTCGCGGGCTAACCCGACGGTGCGGGACGAGGGCGCCCCCGACCCGGACTGGCGGCTGCACGCCTGCCTGGAGTCGCTGCGGAAGCTGGGGATCGGCGCGCTGGTGACGATCGGCGGGGACGACACCGCGTTCTCGGCGTCCCGGCTGGCCGGGGCGGCCGGCGGGGGCCTGCGGGTGGCGCACGTGCCGAAGACCATCGACAACGACCTGCCGCTGCCCGGCGGCATCCCGACCTTCGGCTTCGAGACCGCCAGGAGCGAGGGGACCGGGCTGGTCAGCAACTTGATGACCGACGCCATTACCACCCGCCGGTGGTACCTGGTGGTGGCGATGGGCCGCTCGGCCGGCCACCTGGCCCTGGGCATCGGCAAGGCGGCCGGGGCCACCCTGACGGTCATCGCCGAGGAGTTCCCCCGCGGCGAGCCGATCCGGCTGTCCCGCCTGGCGGACGTCCTGGAGACCTCGATGCTCAAGCGGATCGCGCACGGCCGCCCGTTCGGCGTGGCGGTGCTCGCCGAGGGCATCGGCCTGCGGCTGCCTCCGGACGAGCTCGCCCAGGCCATGCCGGAGGCCGAGCGGGACGAGCACGGCCACGTCCGGCTGGCCGAGCTCGAGCTAGACCGCCTGCTAGCCAAGCTGGTTAAGGACCGCTTCAAGGAGCGGGGGCAGAACGTCACGGTCGAGGGCAAGAACATCGGCTACGAGCTCCGCTGCGCGCCGCCCATCCCGTTCGACATCGAGTACACCCGCGACCTGGGCTACAGCGCCGTCGACTACCTCAAGCGGGCGCTGGTAGGCGACGAGCCCGGCGGCATGATCACGATCCAGGAAGGGCACATGGTGCCGCTGCCCTTCGGGTCGTTCACCGACCCCGAGACCGGACGGGTGCGGATCCGGTTGGTCGACACCGCATCGAGCTCGTACCGGGTAGCCCGCGAGTACATGATCCGGCTGGACCGCCAGGACCTCGACGACCCGGACAGGCTCCGCCCGATCGCAGCGGCCGCCGGGCTCACGCCCGAGGCCTTTCGTGACCGGTACGGCTATCTCGCCGAGGGCTGACCCCCAGCCCGGAGGTTACCTCCCTACGTCAGCTGGGCACCAGAGCCTTGACCGCGGCGATGATCTCAGCCAGGCCGCCCTTGGCGTCGGAGAAGAACATGCCGGTCTTCGGGTCGGTGTACAACTCGTTGTCGATCCCGGCGTAGCCGTGGCCCATGGACCGCTTGATCACGATGACGCTCCTGGCCTGGTCTACGTTCAGGATCGGCATGCCGGACACAGGGTTGCCGGGCCGGCGGGCCGCCGGGTTCGTGACATCGTTGGCCCCGACGACCAGCGCCACGTCCGCGGTCGGGAACTCGGGGTTGGCCGCGTCCATCTCCTTCAGGTCCTCATAGGACACGTTCGCCTCGGCGAGCAGCACGTTCATGTGGCCGGGCATCCGGCCTGCCACCGGGTGGATGGCGAAGAACACCGTGGCGTGCTCCCGCAGCACCGCGGCCAGCTCGGCCGCCTCGTGCTGGGCCTGCGCGGCGGCCAGGCCGTAGCCGGGGACGATGACGACCTTGCTGGCGTAGGCCAGCTGGATGGCGGCGTCCTCGGCCGAGATGCTCCGGACGCTGGCGCCCGCCCCGGCCGCCGGCCCGCCGACCGGGCCGCTGTCACCGGTGCCGAAGCCGCCCATCATGACGCCGAGGACCGAGCGGTTCATGGCCCGGGCCATGAGCAGGGTGAGGATACCGCCCGACGCCCCGACCAGCGCGCCGCCGATGATCAGGGCGCCGTTATCGATCACGAAGCCGGCGATGGCCACGGCAATGCCGGTGAAGGAGTTCAGCAGCGCGATGACCACGGGCATGTCGGCGCCGCCGATCGGCATCGTCATCGTGACGCCGAAGCCCAGGGCCGCGCAGGTCACCAGGATCAGCACCGGGATGGAGTCGTGGCCGGCCAGCAGGTAACAGCTCGCTCCGACGCCGATGATGGCGAGGGCAGCGGTGACGAGGCGGGCACCGGGGAAGACCACGGGCCGCGAGCTGACCCAGCCCTGCAGCTTGCCCGCGGCGATCAGCGATCCGGAGAAGGTGACGGGACCGATGATGATGTCCAGCACGGTCGCGATCATCACCTGGGCGGAGATGCCGGCCCCGCCGACCAGGCTGACGAAGCCGCCTGCCGCCACCAGGGCGGCGGCGCCTCCGCCGACCGCGTTGAAGATGCTGACGACCTGCGGGACGTCGGTCATCTTGACCCGCCTGGCCATGACCAGGCCGGCGACCGCGCCGCCGCCGGCGCCGGCGATGAGGACGATCCAGCCGGCCGTCGTGATCGTCGCGTCGTGGATGACGCTGACCAGCGCGGCCGCCACCGCGACGATCATGCCCAGCCAGGACAGCCGGCTGCCTCGGCGCGCGGTGGCCGGGGAGTTCATCAGGTGCAAGGCCACGACGAACCCGGCGGCGGCCAGCAGGTATGCCAGCGCCACGGCGATGCTGACGGCGTTCATGACTTCTCCTCAAGCTGGCCGGAGCCGCCATCGCGGCCGGGCGGACCGGGCCGCTTGCGGAACATCTGGAGCATCCGGTCGGTCAGGCTGTAGCCGCCCACCACGTTCATCGCCGCGAAGAACGCGGCCACGAAGGCGAGCACGTAGCCAGCGGTCGTCCGGGCCTGCGACGCGGTGATGATCGCGCCGATGATGACGATGCCGTGGATGGCGTTGGAGGCCGACATCAGCGGCGTGTGCAACGTGGACGGCACCTTAGTGATGACTTCGTAGCCGACCAGGATGGCCAGCATGAACATGTAGATATCGGACATCAGGCTTGTGGTCATCGAGATCGCGGCGTGAAGACCCTGGCCTTCAGGCCGGAGAGGAAACGCCGCATCACCTCCCCAGGAACGTCGGCGATAGTCGCTAGTGTGTTCGTATGTCGCGGTACCGGCTGCTCCCCACGCCCGCCCAGGAGGCCGTGCTGCGCGGCCACTGTAGCCACGCCCGCTTCGTGTGGAACCTGGCCGTGGAACAGCACGGGCACTGGCGGCCGGGGCGGGCGGGCGCACCGGGCTACCTGGAGCAATGTCGGCAGCTCACCCAAGCCAGGGCTGAGCACCGGTGGCTGGCCGCTGGCTCGCAGATGGTGCAGCAGCAGGCGCTGCGGGACTTCGCCCAGGCGATGGCCGCATTCTTCGACTCGACCAACCCGGCCGGGAGGCCGTCGTGGCGCAAGGTCCGGCGCAATGAGGGGTTCCGCATCGTGGGGCGGCGCGGGCGGCAGTGGGACGTGCGGCGGCTGAGCCGAAAGACCGGCGAGGTCTGGGTGCCGAAAGCCGGCTGGGTGCGGTTCCGCTGGTCCCGCACGGTACCGCTGGGCACCAAGTCCTACCAGGTGACCCTGGACCGGGCCGGGCGCTGGCACGTCGCCTTCGCGGTGATCCCTGAGCCGGTCTCCGCGCCGGGCAACGGGCAGACTGTCGGCATCGACCGGGGTGTGGCGGTATCGGCGGCACTGTCGACCGGGGAGCTGTTGCGCATTTCTGGCCTGACGGCCCGGGAACGCTCGCGCATGCGGCGGCTGGAGCGCAAGCTGGCCCGCGCCCGACGCGGCTCGAACCGCCGCGGGCGGGTACGGCTGGCCATCGCCCGGCTGAAGGCCCGCGAGACGGACCGGCGCAAAGACTGGGCGGAAAAGGCCAGCACCTACATCGCGAGGCGGTTCGACCTGATCAGGGTGGAGAACCTCCAGATCAAGAACATGACCCGATCCGCCAGAGGCACACCACAGAACCCGGGCCGCAATGTCGGCCAGAAGATCGGGCTTAACCGGGAGATCCTGCGGTCCGGGTGGGGCCTGCTGGTCCGTCGCTTGGAGCAGAAGGCTCCCGGCCGGGTGGAGAAGATCAGACCCGCTTTCACGAGCCAGCGCTGCTCGGCGTGCGGGCAGGTAGACCCGAAGTCGCGCGAGAGCCAAGCCGACTTCCGGTGCACCGCCTGCGGATACGCCTGCAACGCCGATGTGAACGCGGCCAGGAACATCGCGGCGGGGCACGCCGTGACTGCGCGAGGAGGCGGCGGGATTACCCGGCCAGTGAATCGCGAACCTCATCTGCTGCTCCAATCGGCGTAGTGGCTGGAATCCTCCGCCTCAGGCGAAGGAGGATGTCAACGACTGCCTCCCTCGGCGGGCGATCCGAGCAGGGCGGCCACCGCGGGGTGGACCACCGTGCCCTGGTGGGTGACGACCACGCCGGCCTGGATCTCGTCGGCGGGGTCTATCGTGAGCGCGCCGTCGCGGACCAGTTCGGCCAGCAGCGCGACGATGTTGTGCGAGTACGCGGTCGAGGCGGCGGTGGGCACTTGTGCGGGCAGGTTGCCCGCCCCGATGATCCGGACCCCGTCGCCCGTGAGCACCGCCTGATCCGCCACTGAGCCCTCGATATTGCCGCCGAGCCTGCTCGCGGCCAGGTCGACGAGCACGCTGCCCGCCTGCATGCCCTTGACCGCCTCGGCGGTGACCAGCAGCGGGGGGCGCCGGCCCGGTACCTGCGCGGTGGTGATGACGATGTCGAAGCGGGCGATCTGCGCGGCCAGCTCGGCCTGCTGGGCGGCCTGCTCCCCGGCGGTGAGCGCCCGGGCGTACCCGCCTTCGCCCTCGGCTGGCGCGACCGAGGCGAGCCGCAGGAACCTGGCCCCGACCGACTCGATCTGCTCACGGGTCTCCGGACGGATGTCGTAACCGGTCACCACGGCGCCCAGCCGACGGGCCGTGCCCATGGCCTGCAGGCCGGCCACGCCCGCGCCGAGCACGAGGACGTTCGCTGGCCGGCTCGTCCCGGCCGCGGTGATCAGCATGGGGAAGAACCGGCCGAAGTGATCGGCCGCGACCAGCACCGCCTTGTAGCCGGCCACGTTAGCCTGGGACGTGAGCGCGTCCATGGACTGGGCGCGGCTCACCGTGCGGGGCAGCCCGTCCAGGCTGATCGCGGTCACCCCGGCCCTGGCCAGCTGGCCGACCAGCTCCGGCTCGGCCAGCGGCCGCAGCATGCCGATGAGCGCCTGGCCGGACCGCAGCCGGGCGATCAGCTCCGGTGTCGGCGCGCCGACGCCGACCAGCACGTCGGCCCCGCCGATCACCTCGTCCCGGCTGGCGACCTTCGCGCCGGCTCGCTCGTAGGCGCCGTCGGGAAACCACGCCGACACGCCCGCTCCCGGCTCCACGAGCACCCGGACGCCCGCGCGGGCCAGCACCGGGACCGACTCGGGCACCACCGCCACCCGCTGCTCGCCCGGCGTGGTCTCCTTCAGTACGCCGACCGTGACGGCCGACTCCGATGAGGGCTGGCTCATGGCTGTCGCTCTCCTTCTGCCAATGCGGCCAGCTCCGCGAGTGAGATCACCCGGGACCTGGTGATGAAGTGCTGGTCATCCCGGCCGGCCAGGAGAAGCCCTCGGGCTCCCCCTCGCCGACGTCGATGATCAGCGGCGGTAGGACTTCAGAAGTAAGGGCCGGGACTGCTGAGGACGGGCGCAACCGGGTAGACGAGACGGTCGCGCACCGCCACGACGCCCTGGACGTGGCGGGTCCTGGAGACCAGGTCGTGACCGATGGCGACGGTCTCGGGAGTGCCCTCCAGCGTCACCACGCCGTCCTTCACGATGACCGAGTACCAGCTCGACTCGGAGTGGCCCGCGATCACCTGGGTCATGATCTCCTCGCGGATCTCCGCGTCGGTGCGGTCGAAGACGGCCAGGATGTCGGTCCGGCTGATGATCCCGACCAGCCGACCGCCCTGGTCGACCACGGGGAGGCGCTTGACCTTGCGGTCGTACATGAGCTTGGCCGCGTGCTCCACCGTGTCGTCCGGGCCGATCGTCACCGCCGGGCTCGTCATCAGGTCGGCCGCGGTGACGGCGCCCGCCTTGGTTCGCGCAGCGCGGTGCAACAGGCCGGCCAGCAATCCCGCGACGCCGCCGGGCTCGCCCAGCACCGCCTCCTTGACCAGCAGGTCCGCCTCGGACACGACGCCGATCACCTTGCCGTTCGCGTCGAGGACCGGAAACGCGCTGACCCGGCACTCGCGCAGCCTGGCGGCTATCTCCTGGAACGAGGTGGTCTCGCTCACCCATACCGGAAGCGTGGACATGACGTCCTTGACGATCTTCATCCTCATCACCCTGCCGTTGGTTCCCTATGCTCCGAGCATCGCCCGCGGCCGACCGCAACGGCAGGGCCGTTGGCCGGCTCGCACCGGGCCGAAGGTCGCGCCCTCAGGCCGCGGCCGCGATGGCGTCCGCCCGACCAGCGCCTGCAGCGCCTCAGCCGTCCGCTCCGCGGCATGCTCCTGCGCGAAACCGATGACGGCGTTCAGTAGCACGGCCCCAGAATCCCGATCGCCAGCACGAGGTGGGCGGAACTTCTGGGGGTGGTGCACCGCCATCCCGGCTCCGGACAGCCCTTCCACGCTCTCCAGGATCGCGTTGCGGCTCTGCGGGTCGACCCCGACCGTCGGCTCGTCCAGGATCAGCAGCTTCGGCTGGTGCAGCAGCCCGATGCCGATGTTCAGGCGCCGCTTCATCCCGCCGGAGTACTGCTTGGTCTGGTCACCGGCCCGGTCGGCCAGGCCGGTGAGGGCGAGCACCTCGTCGGTCCGGCGCTTGGCCTCGGGAGTGGGCATGCTGTAGAGCCGCGCGAAGAACATCAGGTTCTCCCGGCCCGTCAGGTCCGGGTAGATGGCCAGGTCCTGCGGCACCTAACCGATCGCGTTCTTGGCCCGGACGGAGCGGGTCGTCATCGGCTCGCCCGCCACCAGGACCTCGCCGGCGTCGCGTTCGAGCAATCCGGCGATCATCGAGATGGACGTGGTCTTACCCGCCCCGTTCGGCCCGAGGAGCCCGTACGTCTCGCCGGGACCGATGTAGAACCCGACCCCGTCGACGGCGACAAGCTCACCGAAGCGCCGCCGCAGGCCGCGGCATTCGAGCACGCTCTCACCCGCCATCGCACCTCCCGGTCGGGACACCAGCATCGGCGCCGACGCCGGAGGAGTAAAGAGCCTTTGGTCACCTGCCCGGGTGTCCTCGGTCCGTTCAGAGCAGGACATCCCCGATGGGGCGGCGGATGCTGGCGGGGGCGGCCTGGCTGGTGACGCCGAGACGGATGATCAGCTGCGGGTGCGCGCGCGCCGCCAGCTGGACCCGGATGAAATCGCGCAGCTGCGGCAGCTCGAGCGGCTGGCTGTGCAGGGCCGCGGCCACGCCGCAGGTGGTGGCACGAAGCAGGACCCGCTGCAGGGCCTGCCCGGCCGCCACCCAGTCGGCCGGCTCGTTCGCGCTGGTCGCGAGCAGGCACACGAGGCCAGGAGACTGCTCGGCCGCGGCGGCGGCCTGCCCCCAGCCTTTCCCGGCGGCGAAGTCACGGCCGGGGAAGTCCGGCTCGGTGTGCGCGGGCTCGGCCGGGTACGCGGCGGGTGGAATCCCGTCACGGCGCGGGCTGTCCGGTACGACGACCCAGTCCGCCAGTTCGGCCGCCCGGTTGTCATCCAGCCGCAGTGCGTGCTCCCCCGCCTGCACCGCCGCGGCCAGCGCGTCCTGCCGATCGCCGGCCGCGACCGCGCGGAGCATCGCGCCCTCCCTGGCGGCCTCGGCGCGCAGCGCGGCGATCGTCCCGGACGGCAGCGGAGCGGGGCCGAACCCGCCCCGGTGGGTGTGCCTGGCGATGACCGCGGCGTACATCTCCCGCTCGTAGGGATCAGCGGCGATCCGGTCCTCGTCCCAGCACACCCGGGCCACCAGCGCGGGCCGGGAGGGATCGGGAAGCAGCCTGGCGTGCGGCAGCCAGCCGAGGTAGCGCAGCGCGACCCGCAAGGTGAACACCGCCGCACCGCAGCTGATCATCAGCTCCCGGCCGGCCGGGTCGGCCAGCCGTAGCCGTCGGCCGGTGTCGGCGTAGACGTCGATAGCCCGTTCGCCGTGGCCGAACCGCCACGGCTGGGTGTTGTGCACCGACGGCGCGTGCACCGCGGCGGCGACGGCGAACTGGATGGTGTCCATCACGCACCGACCCTGGTGACCGGCGGCGACGCGGCCGACGGCGGGGCTGGCGGCCCAGTCGGCGACCCAGTCGGCGGAGGCGCCGGGCGCGACGGCCGCAGCAGCCAGCCAAGCCAGCGGGGCAGGTACCAGTTGCGCGGGCCGAGCAGCTTCATCGTGGCCGGCAGCAGCAGGGCACGGACGACCGTCGCGTCGAGCAGCACGGCGACGGCCAGGCCCACGCCCATCTCCTTGAGCTGGACCATGGACAGCGTCGCGAAGGTGAGGAAGACGAAGACCATGACCACCGCGGCGGCGGTGACGACCCCGGCGGTGGTCTTGATGCCGACCGTCACGGCCAGGTCCGTCCGGCCGGTGCGGTCGTAGCTCTCCCTGATCCGGCTGAGGATGAACACGTGGTAATCCATGGACAGACCGAACAGCACCACGAACAGGAACAGCGGCAGCCAGCTCGCAACTGAGTGCACGCTGGTGAAGCCGAGCAGCGTCTGCCCCCACCCCCACTGGAACAGCGCGACGACGACGCCGTAGGCGGCGGCCACCGACAGCAGGTTGAGAAGCACGCCGGTGACCGGGATGACCAGGGACCGGAACGACACGAGCAGCAGCACGAACGCGAACAGCAGCACGAACGCGAAGACCCAGGGGGCGCGCTGGCGCATCAGCGCGTTGAAGTCGGCGGTTCCGGCCGTCTCCCCGGTCACCGCGACCCGGACGCCGGGCACCCGGCCCAGCGTGTCCGGGATGACCTTGTCCCGCAGGGTGGCGAGGGCGCGGATCGACGCCGCGTCCTCCCCGGTGCCGGCCAGCGGCACCTGGATGAGCGCGGCGGTCCGCGCCGGGTTGACGATGAACGTGATCGGCTCGTTCATCTGGCCGCTGGCCAGCGCGGCCCGCTCGAAGGCCCGGCCCGCCCCGGCGACCGCGGGCGCGGTGACGTCGGGTGCCTCGACCACGACCACGGCCGGGCTGCCGCCGCCCGGGAAGACCTGCTGGATCCGGTTGTACGTCTGCAGCGCGGCGGTCTGCTGCGGCAGGTCGCTGGCGCCGGGGGTGGCGGTATGCAGGCGCAGAACCGGCAGCGCCAGCACGATCAGCGCGCACACCGCCAGCGCCGCGGTCAGCGCCGGGCGGGCCAGCACCCGATCGAGCACCGCGGTCCAGACCCGGCCCTGGCCGGCGGTCCGCCGGGCCCGGCCGGCGAACGGCAGCCGGCCCTTGTCCACCCGGTCGCCGAGCAAGGCGAGCAGGGCCGGCAGCAGGGTCAGTGACCCGATCACCGCGACCGCGACCACCAGCATGGTGGCCTGCCCGATCCCGTAGAAGATCTTGCTGCCGGTCAGGAACATGCCGGACATCGCCAGCAGCACGGTCAGCCCGGAGATCAGCACCGAACGGCCCGAGGTGGCTGCCGCCGTCTCGATCGCGTCCAGCACCGGCTGTCCGGCCGCGCGTTCCTCGCGCTGCCGCTTGACGTAGAACATCGAGTAGTCCACGCCGACGGCCAGGCCGATCAGCAGCATCACCGAGGTGGCCTGCACGCCCACCCCGGACAGCCGGGAGGTGAAGGCAACCAGGCCGCCGGCCGCCAGGATCGCCACCGTGGCCAGCCCCAGCGGCAGCAGCGCGGCCACCACCGCACCGAACGCGATCAGCAGCACCACCAGCGTGATCGGGAAGGACAGTAGCTCCGCCCGGTGCAGGTCACGCAGCACGCTGTCGTCGACCGCCTTGCTGATGCTGGCGTCGCCGGTTTCCGCGATCCGGACCTGGGGGTGGGCCGCCGCAGCGGCCTTGACGGCGGCGAGCACCGGGACCACGCGCGTGGCGGAGTCACCGGCGCTGCCGGTGATCCGGAACTGGAGCAACACGGCGTGACGCGTCGCGGAGATCTGGCTGGCGAACCTGGGGTCGAGCGGCGACTGGATCTGGGTGACGCGCCCGGTGGCCTGGATCCGGCCCAGCACGTCGCGGATCGCGGCTCGGTAGGCCGGGTCAGCGACCCGCAGGCTGGAGCTCTCGAAGAGGACGTCCTCGACGGCGTGCCGGGGGAAGTCCCGGCTGATCATCTGTTCGGCCCGACCGGACGGCCCGACGTTCTGGGCGCCGTAAGGCAGCTGGAGCGTTCCGGCCAGATGACCGGTCACCATCAGCACCACGACAGCACCGATCCACGCCGCGATCGCGGTCCAGGGGTGACTCGCGCTCCACCGCCCAGCGACACCTGTCAGCCTTCGTGCATTACCCATGGCGCGAAACTCAGCCTCATGGCCGGGGCACCGAAAGGGCCGAAGGTCCCGGTATCCTCGGGATTCGTCCCGGGATCTATCGAGCCCGGCACGAGGCTTTCGCAGCCCTGCGCTGCTGGTCAAGCCGGCCGGGACGCTGGGGACAAAGACCCGATGGCGTACATAATCCTCCCGTATCGCCGCTGAAGCCGCTGCCCGCCCCGGAAGAACAGTTTGAGGTGGTGCGGCGGGACCCGGCTAGCCCGGGCCGCCCGGCAACCCGCAGGCGAGTCGAAAGCCCTCAGCGGGCGGGCTGTTCGCCCGGTGGGCCGGGGATATGCGCCCCTACCGCACCTCCTGCCCCGGCAGTGTCATGGCAGTCGAGGACTGAATTGACATTGCCTGAGCGAAGGAGCATACGATGCGTCACTATCAGGTTCGGGACGTCATGACGGCCAGCCCCCGGACCGTCACCCCGGCCACGCCCCTCAAGAACGCGGCCGACATCCTGGTCCGGGGGCGGATCGGCGTGGTGCCGGTGCTCACCCCGCAGGGCCGGCTGGCCGGCGTCGTCGCCGAGGGTGACCTGCTGCGGAAGGAGCAGCTCCAGCGGGATCCGGACGGCCGGCACTCGATGCGGCTGCCGTTCCGGACCCGCCGGGACATCGCCACCGCCGAGACCGCCGGGGAGCTCATGAACCGCTACCCGGCGACCGCGCCGGCCGGCACGAGCGTGGCGGAGGCGGCCCGGCTGATGAACCGGCACCAGACCCGCTTCCTGCTGGTGACCGGTGAGGACGGGAAGCTGCTCGGCGTGGTCACCGCGCGGGACCTGCTCCGGGTCTTCCTCCGTCCGGACGCGGCCATCAAGGCGGAGATCAGCCGGGACGTCCTGTCGCGTTACCTCGGCACCAACCCGTCTTGGTCCAGGTCGACGTGACCGACGGGGTGGTCAGGCTAACCGGCGAGCTCGCGCGGAAGAGCATGCTGGCCGCCGCGCTGCGGGCCGTGCGCGGTGGACGGGGTCATCGACGTCGAAGCCCAGCTCGGCTACGCGATCGACGACATCAGGCTGCGGCGCGTACCCGTCGCCGGCATGTAACGGCCCTGGAGGGTGAGGGCGCTCAATCGAGGAGCAGGTCCCGCACTCCACGATGTTGCACGCCCGGCTGGCCGGTGCTCGGCCCACTTCCTGGACCTCACCGTAGACAGCTGCTGCGCCGGCACGGCTTCCGCCTGTCCGCCGCTCCGGAGAGCTTCCTGGTCGGCCAGCGGCGAAGGCAGCCGGATTCAGCGTCTGCCCGTAGCCGGAGGTCTGGCTCAAAGTCATTCCGTTACGGGACCTTGGTCTCTGTGCCGCGCGTGCATTCCGCGGTGTGCTCGTACTACCGGGAAGGATCCCGGTCGGACGCGGCGAAACGGCGACCTCCGCCCTGGGCCAGGACGGACGCCGCTCACCACGCAATCGGAATCCGCGAGAAGCGGAGGCGGGATCCTTCTCGGTTCTATGACCCGAAGGGGAAGGGACGAGACCGAATGAGCGCCACGGTGAACGACGTGATGACCACCCGGGTAGCGGCGGTCACGAAGAATGCTCCGTTCAAAGACATCGCCGCTTTGCTCACGCGGTACCGGGTCAGCGCTTTTCCTGTCCTGGACGATGACGGCATGGTCATTGGCGTCGTATCCGAGGCGGACCTACTGTGCAAAGAAGCCCTGATAGCGACCATGGGAGGGCTGGCCGCACGGCCCGGGCCGTATCACGATGATTTCGCCCGGGCGGCCGCCGTCACCGCCGCCGACCTCATGACGACGCCGCCGGTGACCATTACGCCTGGCGAACCCGTTACCGGCGCCGCCCGCCTTATGTACAACGCCAGGGTGAAACGACTTCCGGTGGTCAGCGAAGACGGTCATCTGGTCGGGATCATCAGCCGGGCCGACGTGCTGAGTGTCTATAGCCGCCCCGACGACGAGATCGGCGAGGAAATCACGAAGAACGTGATCCAGAACGAATTCCTCAAGGGCCCGGGCTGCTTCACTGTCACGGTCAAGGACGGCATCGTGACCCTCGAAGGTCCCGGAACCGTTCAGCAGGGCCGGGAGATCCTGGCCGAGGTCTGGCGCGTCGAAGGGGTCGTATCGGTGCGCGACCGCCTCACTTACGCGGAAGGACTGTAATCCCATGAATCCGCACTCAGCCCTATCCGCTGCGGCCTCACCGCCGGGACCACTGCCGCCGAGGCCGGCTCCGCACCCGTCGCGCCCGGGTCCGTAGCTGGGGAGGACGAGTCTTCGCGGACCGCTGACGGGGGGATCGCCGCATAGTCCTTCGACCCGCCGGGTCGGCTTCCCCTGGCTCCCGACCTTGGTCCCGGAGATCAAGGTCCTAGGCTCCTGGCCGCCCGGCACGTGGCCTGGTGGGCTGAGAGCAACTCGGCAAGAGGATGTGATCAGCATGCGAGCCTTGGTGGTCTACGAATCGATGTACGGCAACACGCAAGTCACCGCCGGCAACATAGCCGACGGCTTGCGCGGCGACTACGAGGTGACGCTGGTACCGCTAGCCGAGGCCACCGCTGAGCTGGTCGCCGGAGCCGATCTGCTGGTGGCCGGCGCTCCGACCCACATGCACGGGCTGCCGAGCACGTCGAGCCGGCGGATGGCCGCGCAAGCGGCCGCCAAGGAGGGCAGTGGGCTGCGGATGACCCCGGGCGCGCGCGGCCCGGGGATGCGGGACTGGCTGAAGGACCTCGGCCGCCGGGACGGCCTGGCCGCGGCCTTCGACACCAGGCTCAACGGCGTCCCCGCGTTCACCGGCCGTGCCAGCCGCCCCATCGCCAAGCTGCTGAAGCGGCACGGCCGCCGACTCGTCGCGGCCCCGGAGAGCTTCCTGGTCGGCTCGCAGAACACGCTGCTCGACGGCGAGGCCGCGCGGGCCCGCCGCTGGGGCATGCTGCTCGGCGCGGTGAGCAAGACCTACTTGCCCACGCCCGCCTGAGGAGCGAAAAGAGAGGTGAGTCCGATGGATGACTACTTCAAGATCGTGGCGGCCGGGCCGACCTTCTTCGTCAGCGCGTGGCTGCTGATGATCTTCGCCGGGATCGCCGCCGCCGACGTCGGGATCCGGCCCTTCGGCTACATCACGGCCATGGTCGTAACGATCGGGCTGTGGCTGACGGTGGCCCCGGCCATCGGCGCCATCGCCCGCACCGGAAAGAGCGGCAAGAAGAGCTGACCGGGCCCCTGCGTCAGGCAGCCGGGCGGCGCGCAGCACGATCGCGCGGACCTGCCAGGCGCTCAGGCTCTGCAGCGCGGCGATGACCCGGCTGGCCATCTCGGCGCCGATGGCGTTGCGATTGTCGCGATCCCCGAGGGTGATCATGCCGATCTGGCCGACGACGTCGGTCTGGACGACGCCTCGCGGGAGGTTCCCGGACCCGGAGCACCTCGGCCAGGACGGTGAGGGATCGCTGGACCTCGGCCAGGTCGATGCCCGCGGCGTAGCAGTGCGCCGCGATCTGCTCGGACGGCCTGATGATCGGTTTGGCGCGGCCCACGCGCATGCAACGCAGGACGAGGCGGAGCAGCTGCCCCACCTCGCGGCAGCGCCCGTCCGGGATGGATGACTGACGGGCCTGATCGCTGTGCGCCAGGGCGGCAACCGCCTCGTCGATCACCCGGTCCTCCGCACTGGCGAGAACTGCTGATGTATCCACGAACCGCCACCTCCGTTCCAGGTCGGGGCGCGTTCTGATCTAAGCCTGCACCGCCCCACGAGAGCTGGGGTAGCAGCCAAGGGTCCCGGGTCGGAGGACCTTCGGCCCTTGGTGGGTGGCGGTGACCGGGGCCAGGGTTAACTAAGCGAACAATCAGCCGCGGGAGGTCACCAGGAACGACACGATCGCCAGGGCACCCAGCCAGATCAACGACCCTGCCCAGGGCGCGAGATGCAGCGGAACCGGCATCGGACCCACCTCTCTTATGCGGACCTCAACGGCATGGTTGCCTGATAGCACCGTTCAGATCAGAGGCGAAGGTCTCTGACGGATCCGACGATCGGCCTTCCGTGCTAAGCGGATCAGGGCTCAAGCGCGGCGTCCAGGAAGCCGATCACGTGAGCCTCCCAGGCCCGGGGCGCGGTGCTCAAGCCCTGGGTGTGCCCGGCGTCCGGCACCACCCACACCTGCACGGTGGCGGGCGAGGGGGCCCGGAACCAGCGGGCGGCCGCGGATTCGTCGGCGACCGCCCCGCCGGCGATGATCAACGTCGGCCGGCCACCGGCTGCGCGGACCGCATCGGGAATGCTCATCGGCTGTGGGGCGCCGCTGATCAGCCCGGCCGCGGAGTACATGACCCATTCCATCCCGCGCTGGAGGGCCCCTTCGGTGCCGCCCGGCAGCCAGCCGTGGTCGGCGAGTTGCTGGCCGGTCGCGCCCTCGGCGACCACGGCGCGGATCCTGGGATCGGAGCCGGCCGCGGCCAGGGCCTGCTCGCCGCCCATGGACTCGCCGAGCACAGCGATCTTGTCGGCCCGGACACCGGACTGCCGGTCCAGAAACGACACGGCGCCGGCCAGGTCCCGGTTACCCCACCACCCGAAGTCCATCGCGTGCCCGCCGGAGCGGCCGTGCCCGCGGGTATCAACCAGCAGCGCACCGTAGCCGTGCCGGGCCAGCACCGCGGCCTGCCCGAGCACCGCAGTGCGGGTGGACCCGGCGCCGGGCAGCAGCACCACGGCGGCGCCGTTGCGCGGCGGGATATACCAGGCCGACAGCCGCACCCCATCCACGGTGCGGAACACCACATCCTGATAGCCGAGGCCGTAGCGTGCCGGGGTCACCGGTCCCAGCGGTCCGGGCGGACGGTTGGTCGCGTTGACCGCCACGGTCAGCGGCAGCAGCACAAACCACAGCACGGCCATCGCCATCGGCACGGCCAGCAGCCGCCACCAGCCCGGTATCGCCCGGATCAGCGTTGCCGCCCCCCAGGCGAGCAGGACGACGCCGGTCACCAGCACGACGACCGCCGCGGCCGCCGCCGCGTCCGGCCCCGCTTTCGCCAGATGCGCGCTGGCCGCACCCGCACCTGCCGCGGTGCCCGCGATTCCGAGTGCCAAAGCTGTCGCGCCCTGGCCGACGCGCCTGGCCCGGCGGGTCAACCAGACGGCCCAGGCGGTCACCACGACGACCAGCAGGACTCGCGCCGCCTGCCATGTCACCGAACCGTCGAGCCCGGCCAGCAGGGCGAAGGCTATCCCCTCGACAGCAAGGACGGCGGGCAGCACGACCGGTGGCCGGGAGCGTGAAGGAACATCCTCACGCGGTGATCGCGGGAGTACACCCGCATCCTTGCCCGCCATCATCCCTCATCTCATCTGGCCCGTCGGGGATGCTAATTCTGCGCGATGCCTGCCGCCAGCTTGGCGGCCCAGTCGCGGGCCCGGTCCTGCTCCTGAGGCTCGAGCTGGTCCTGCTTGGTCACCAGGAAGCTCTCCGGCTCCGCGACCACGTCGAAGCCGTGCTGGCGCAGCAGGCGGCTCACGCCCTTGGCGGCCCGGCCGGTCAATGCGGCGGGCCCGTGCATCCTGGTGTCGAAGGCGGCCGCCCTGACCGGGTGGTCGCCAAGCGAGCCGAACCACTCACGCAGCCCCGGGCCCAGCGCGTCCGGCTCGACCGTCAAGCCGCCGATCGGC
>Ga0207700_10000837_pt1 | contig 17762 bp, 16 predicted proteins | sample LARL82metaG_FD_184348 | JGI IMG/M metagenome (GOLD analysis project Ga0207700, IMG submission 184348) | Corn, switchgrass and miscanthus rhizosphere microbial communities from Kellogg Biological Station, Michigan, USA - LAR L8-2 metaG... | ecosystem: Host-associated > Plants > Roots >...
AGCCTCTACGACTGGGAGTTCACGCCCAACACGGTGCTCGATCTGGGGCGACTCAACTTCTCCCACAAGACTGCCGAGGCGATCGTGACCCCCGGCTCGAGCTACCAGGAGGGCGACCACGTCCGGCTCAGCGTAGCCGCGCAAACGCAGGGTACGGATATCGTCACGGTGGATCCGGCAGTTGCTCCTGACGTGGATCTCAACTACGTTACCCTCAACGGCTCGCGCTGGGCCGACAACGTGGCGGGTGTGACCTTCGATCTCAACCCTGGGCAGGCCAGTCGGCTACGGCTGGACCTGTACGATCGCACCCGCGCTGATCCCGGGCAGCGGTATCCCAATCTCAGCCTGTATGACTGGGAGTCGCCACCAGGAAGCGTGATCGATCTTGGGCCAGTCAACTTCTTCCACAAGGCGGCCGAGGCGGTGGTGACCGAGGGAAAGGCCTACCGAGAAGGTGACCACGTCCGCTTGATGGGGCATGCCCATGTGTCGGCCACCGACGTCATGACCGTAGACCCTGCCGTCGTAGCTGACGTCGACCTCAGTTTGATGCCGCTCAACGGATCGACCTGGGCTGACAATCCTGGTGGCGTGCTTTTCCAACTCGACCCTATCGGCACGAGCCACCTGCGGGCCGACTTGTACGACACTCTTCAGCAGGGGTTCCCGAACTTAACGCTCTACGACTGGGAGGCACATGGCAGCGAGTTCGACTTGAACACGCTGAACTTTGCCGACAAGACGGCCCGGGTGGTTATCACCGAGGGCTCAGGCTATGTGTCGGGCGACTCCATCACCCTCTTCGACGAGTACAACAAGCCCGGAACCGCGACCTGGAGCGTCTCGCCCACGGACAGGTCGACGGATATCAATCTCAACTCGGTTGGCTTCGCCGATCGCGCTGCTTCATTGCGGTTCGCAACCCAGGCGCTGCCCCAGCCGATGATGAGAGTTGCGATTCAGCCGGCGACGGCGCCAGTACCCGTGGCGCTGCGTACCTACGTCGTCACCGCAACCGACCAGAAGACAGGCCAGTCCGTCCAGGGGACGGTCTGGATAGCCGGCCAACCAGTGGCGGCTACCGGCGTCCCGTTCCAGTACAAGATTCCAGTCGGCTTCCGAGTAGTCGGGCCAGACCACCAACCGGTGCCCGTGGCGATCGCGGTGACAGTCAAAGCTCCTGGCTACGCGGATGGAGTCGTGCTTGTGGGACCGGGACCATAGGGATTGTGGAGAGCGCGTCCGAGCGGCCCTTTCTCCTCGCACCCTGCTGGCGTGTACGGTAGATCATGCGCGAACCCGACCTTCCGCTCGCCGAAGTGTTTCCCTCTTCAGGACAGCCCACGCAAGTGACATAGGAGCTCGAAGGCTCATTTGGCTTATGCGACAGGTATAGCAGCGCGCCCGAAAGGAGGCCCGCCGACACGGCGGCGACCGCGATCACGCCTCACCGTAGAGGTCCAGCAAGAGCAGGGCCAGATGCCAATGTGCCTGGTACTTGAGTACGGAGAGACCGGTCGCTTCCTCCACGGCGCGCAGATGGTTGTAGACGGTCTGCGGTGAGACGCCGACCTCGTGGGCTACGCGCTTGATCGCCCCGTGGCGGAGGAACGCCTGCATCGTCGTCAGCACCGCTTCTCGCCGGCTGCTCTTCCATTTCAGCACCGGCCCCAGCGTCGCGCCAAGGAACCGACGAGCCGCTGCCGCATCCTGTGTCAGCACCTCGTACGGCGCGAGCTCCAACGGGTCGACGACGCCGACTCGGCCGAGCTGGCAGGCAACAGCCGCGGCGCCTTGGTAGGCGGCGACCTGTTCAGCCACCTGCCGGGCACCACTCGCCAGCGGTAGAACGACGGCCGACACGGGGTCTGTCATGCCACTAAGCCACTGGCGAATCCGCGCGACCTCTGTCGTGTTGACATCAGGCACCAGCATGGCCACGACGGGCTGCTGCCCGGACAGAAGCACGACCTGGCGGGCGCGGTCGAAGGCGCCCACGAACGCGGTGGCGGCCCGCGTCGCCGCATCGACGTCGGCGGCAGCAACAAGCACGACCAGCTGCTGGCCACGTAGGCGGTAGCCCATCTCCTCGAGGCCGCGGACCAGCTGCTGCTCGTCGTCGCAAGTTCCCAGGAGCAGGGCGCTCAGGAGGGCCTGCTCGCGGTTCAGCCGTGCCCGCGCCTTGCGCTCCTCGCTGTGCCTGAACCCGGCCCGGAGGCCCCGGACGAACTGGTGCTCAAGGCTGAGGAGGTTTTCGGTCACCTCCTCGAAGGCGGCACCGAGCCACGGGTCAGACCCCTGGCGGCGAAGCTGCGTGCAGAGGCGTCGAAGGCCGACCCGGAAGCAGGTCCGAACGCTGTCCTCCACGCTCTGCAGGCTCAAGCCCTGCTGGGAGCGTGATTCGCCAATGCAGCGGGCAGCATCCACCTCGAGGTCGGAAACCGGGGTGCCCCCTCCGAGGACGCGCAAGGCCAGCTGGGTCAGCGTGCGGACGCCAAGCACGAAATCCTTCCGAGCCTCAGGGCTGATAACCCCATACTCGGGGACGTGATCGACGACCTCGCCAACCATCTCGGCGACGGCGTCGTCCAGCTCCAGGCTGGCGGCCGCGACGGCGCGCTCCACCAACCCGTGGGCACCGGAGCCGCCAGGGTCCGCCGCCGGCGCCACGCCGGCAACTGATCCGGTGAGCACCTGCTCCGTAAGCAGTGTCATGCCCTTCCTCCGCCCAGGCCCGGCCTTCCCGCAAGGTGGCCTCAAGGCCTGTGTGCATATCAGACGCCTCAAGTTCGCCATCGGTTTCAACCAATTTCCTTCGATGTGGCTTTGAGGCTTTCGAGGAGCTCCGCCGCTCTTAGGAAGGTTGTCAGGGCCTGACCAATGGTCAAACAACGGGTTGGACGAACCATCCAGCCGAACCTGCGGTTCTTGGATGACTTCGGTGTTGAGTCCGCAGCGACAGCTTCCTAGCCTGAGTTACGACCGGAATCGCCCATAACTTCAGAGGGCGGGCGGCAAGCATCAACGGGAGGAGTTGTCGTGAAGTTGCGGGTTCTCTTTGCTCTCATGGCCGGTGTTGCCATGACCATCATGCCGACCGGGCGCGTGGCGGCAGCCGGCGGTGGCGACATCGAATTCTCGGTGACCGGCCAGCTGGGCACCTTCCCATGCCCGCTCGGCTGCACCACGTCCTTCACGGGCAGCGGGTCCGGCGGGGGCCAGACCGAGACAACGATCGGCGGCGACACGTACGACGCCACGTACACGATCGAAGGCGGCGCGGTCACCGGGACGGCGAGCTACACCGAGCCTGCCGCGCCTTTCTGCCCACTCGTTGGTTCGGCAAGCAATCCGGCGCAGGGGACGGTGACCCTTTCGGGTGGCGCCACAGGGATCATCTACAAGACCAGCACTCCGACCTTCTCCGGGACGGTCACCGGCGTCAGCTTCACCCTCAGCTACACCTACGAGCGGGTGGGCTTCACGGCCGAGATCACCGTCACCGGCGGCTCGGTGATGGTCAGCTACTTCTTCCCAGGGACGGGCTCGGGCTCCTTCACCCAGCCGTTGGAGGCGGGGGCTGGCGGTGGCCTCTTCCAGGTCGAAGCCGGAGCCGCACTGGCGGACTGCTCGAACCCAGGGCCGCTCAACTTCACCCTCTCCGGCGACGCCGTAGCAGTGGCGAGCTAGGAACGCTCCGCGAGGGGAAGAGGCAATGATCAGCCGGCTCCGGCTGGCGGTTGGTGTGGCTGCGGCGCTTTTCGGCGCCGCAGCCTTCCCATCGCCTTCCACTGCAGCCTTCTCGGCGAGCTGGTCGCTCACCTTGACGGCCAGCGCCGCCAACGTCGCGGTGGATTCCACGGTCACACTCACAGCCACCGCCAATCAGAACGTCAGCAACGGCGGGTACTACATCGACGTCGACGACGAGACCACGAACTCCACGGTGAACTTCTGCTCCACCGGGAAGACCTGCCAAGTCCCCGTGACCTGGACCGGCGCCGGCTCGCACACCTTCGTGGCGTACGTTGATGGTGACCCGAGCTTCGAGTACCCGCCGTGCTGCGTGCAGGCCACGTCGAATACGGTCACGGTCACCTGGGGACAGGCGACGACCTGGTCACTCTCGCTCGCGAGCAGCGCGGTCAATGTCGCTGCTGGGTCTCCCGTGACCCTGACGGCCTCGGCGAGCTCCAGCGTCACGGGGACGGGCGACTACATCGACCTCTTTGACGAGACGACGGGGGAGAACGTCGCTAGCTGCCCCACGGGGGCGACCTGTCAGGGGACAGTGAGTGAAGCGTCTGATGGCACCTACAGCTTCATTGCGTACGTCGATGCCGACCCCGTGCTCGAGTATCCGCCGTGCTGCGTCCAAGCGCAGTCGAACGCCGTCGAGGTCACCTGGCACGCCGAGGCGACGGCTGGCATGACCATCACTTTTCAGGCCGCTGGCACCCTGCCAACGTTCCCATGTCCCGCGGGTTGCCCGGCCACGTTCAACGGTTGGGGCACCGGAGGTGGGACCGCCGAGGCGTCGATCGGCAGCGACCAGTACTCGGCGACGTTCGCGACCTCGACTGCCTCCGTTGGTGGCTCGGTCACCTACACGGAGCCCGCAGCTCCCTTCTGTCCCGCGGACGGCTCCGCGGACGGCACCGTGACGTTGACGGGCTCGGCGAGCGGAACCGTGACCCGGACGAGCACACCTGCCGAGACAGGAGTGGTCACCGCGGTGACCTTCCGGGTCGACTTCCGGTACCAGAGGGTCGGGGCAACCACGGTGGTGACGATCACGGGAGGCACAGCCACCGTTTCCTTCAGCTTCCCGGATACCGGTGCCGACTACTTCATCAGCAACGTCGCCGGCGCCGGGCTCGGGGTGCTGGCGATCAGTCCGGTGGATGCTGCGAGCGCATGCACCCAGAGCGCCCGGTCACTTCCTTTCACGATTGCAGGAGATGCGGCACTTGCGCTGACGTGACGAAGGGTCGGGGTCCTAGCTGCCTTAGCCAGCGCTGCTGAACGAGGCAGCGAATGTCCCCGTGGTCGAGGACGCACGCACGCCACAAGGCAGGTGAACCGCCAAGTCGGCCGTGCGAAGTGGATCACGTCATCCTGCTGCGGCAGCTCCTCGGCGCCGGCGCCGACACCATCGCCGCGCTCACGGGCATCCCGCGCTCGACGGTCCACCGCGTTCTGCGCCGGTGCGGCCTGCAGCGTCCCTCGGCACCCAAGGAGCCGGTGGTGCGCTACGAGTACGCCGAGCCCGGCGCCATGGTGCATGCTCTTCCTGGCTGCAACTGACCCGCTGCGGTGAGCGGTGCGGCCGGCTGCTGCGGTCCATCATGCCGCGCCGCCCCTCGGCCCACCACCGCGGCAGCCAGTGGTAGTACCAGCGTCGCGACATGCGGAACCGCCAGGCAGGCGGCGGTGACCGTCATGCCGGCCTCGACCGCCTTGAAGACCTCGGCCCGCCGCCATGGGGTGGCCCGAGCGTTGGGGTGACAATGCACCGTGGAGCCCTCCCAGTTCGGTTGGTGTGAGCAACCTCACCTTGCCGGGTTCAGGGCTCCTTCTGTGTCACCAACGTCCCGGAGGCGAACATCCTAGCTGACCATCCTCATCGCCGACCTGGAGGGCCCCAACGCCCGCCTGCGGTAATGGACGTAATGTGGCCTCCGGGAGCTGACAGGCAAGGGGACCGCATTTGGCGGATACCCAGCTGCCTTCATGCCTCCGACGAAACCACTTGCGACAGTTCAGGGCTCGGGATCCTAGCACCAAAACTCTCACGGGGTGGATCTGCCCAAAACCTCCTTATCTTACGCCAAGAGTTCCGACCGGGCTCGTTACTTCGTAGCCTATGGGCTTCAAGTAACAATCGGTTTCTACCCGCTTGACAAGCGACGCGTTCATGTGAGTAGCATCTTGGCGGGCGCAGATCGTGTAATCGACTTCCGAACTTCTGTGTCCCCTAAGTCTGATAGGAGGGATCTGGGTGGTGGCCTATAACGTGGGGTTCCCGATCGAACTCTGCGCCTGCTCCCTCATTGCGGCCGCGGTCCTGGCAGTGACCACGGGGCCGCTCAAGTTCACCGGCCACTCGGCCGTCTCTAGGATGTGAGGCGGGACTGCATTGACCAACGGTCAGCGGACTCTGTTCCACTATTGTGATGCCCAGCTAGCGCAGGAGATTGCGAATCGCTGGAATGGGGACGGTCGGTTCTATCCGGTTCCGATGCGGCCTGCTTGGGGCCAGGTTACGGGCATGCTGCTTACGACGATCGACCTAGTGGCTTCGGCCTCCCGTCAGCAGTGGGTCCAGCAACTCTTCCGCCCCCGGGGGGGCGTATGGCAAGCCCATGGCGCCTTCAGGCTCGTGTGCGATCGATCGAATCTCGTCAACCCGGCGCCCGACGTCTGGATCCTGGAGGCAATGCCATACAGCACGATTCGGCTTGGCCCCATCGTCACGGACTACGCCATCAGGACGACGGCTTGGAACCCGTGGCAGCCCATTTAGGCGGCTGCACAGGCGTTCGGTTACCTTCTGGTGTAAGGCCCTTGACACGGCCATGTTAATTCGGCGATAATCCGGCCGACTTTCGGGCAGGACGGAGTAGAGTGGCCACGTGTCCTCAGCAGCGCGCCCTCTCCCTCGTAACGGCCAAGGCGCCGCTGCTGTAACTTCTCATGGGAAAGGCCGTTCAGCGGGCATGAAGCTTCCACGACTTCGGCGGGACGGGAAGGGCTACATCTGGGACGGCGACGACCGCCTCGGGTTTGCCGATCGGCCATCCCTGCCTCGTGAGGTGCGGATTGCCATCGCCGAGATGGCAGCAGAACATGCTCCCAAGGGAGCTTCGCCAGCTCAACAGCGGCTACTCGAGGAGTGGGTGCCAGTCTCCTCGCCGCTCATTGACGCCTTGGTCGCGGACCAGTTCGACGTGCAGTCGGCGATAGAGCAGGGTTTGACAGCCGACTTCTCTGACGCCGACTGGGCACTCCTCCGTGACCCCTCCTTACACCCACGGTTGGTAGGAGCTAGATACCCACTTGCTGTCGGAGAACTCAGCACTCTAACACGAGCTACGGAGCGACAGATTCGTCATTGGGCCGACACCGGATTGGTGCCGACGTACCGCATCAGTGGCCAGCGTCGCTTCATGAGCGGCGGTTTTATCCGAGCGCTGGCTCTGATGCGGATGCCGCAAAGTCGGCGCACACCCATCGTGACGGCGCTTGCTACAGCAGCACAGGTGAATGAACAAGGCGGCCGATTCGTCGGATACGTCTTTGATGTGCTGGTGACGCTAGCGCGACGACAGAAAGATGCTTCATACGCAAAGCAGGTACTCGACGCTGCGCATGAAGTAGTCACACTGATGCGGCCAATCTACGGCGACGAAAGCGAGCCATCTCCACGAGCCGCGCATTCAAATGGACGACACTCAAAGGGCGCTGCGCCTCGGCGGTCGACATCGGGGACAGGCTCTGGGAAGGTGGCCATGACGGCCAAGCAGAAGCTAGTCGTAAGTAAGCGCTCCACACGCGCCTCTGGTAATGTCCAGGCCAAGCAACCAGTGCGTCAGCCGATGGCTTCTCTCACACGACGAAGTCGCACCTGAGGCAAGAGCCAACTCCGGCCGAAGTCACTCCCGAAGCTTATATCAGGGTCGCAGCTAGTGCAGTCCCTGTTCTTGGCTCTCACCTCCATCCAGGCGGTGTTGATCGGGACTTCGTATGCCCTGACGATCGCCTATCTTCAAGTAGTCGCCGCTCGATACTCACCCGGTATTGCCGAGCTGGCACGAAAGCGCACGCTCGTTTGGGTGTTATTGGTGGGGATGGTGATTGTGTTGGCGTTCCTGGCCGCGGGAGCGGTGGTCAGCAGCACATGGTCGCCGGCACCGTCTCTCCCTCCGGTCTTGTTCCTCGCAAGCCTCTCCAGGCACTCGCAGGCTCGGGTTGTGGCTTCAGTCGCAGCCGGCGGGGTCGTCCTCTCTGTTGGAGGCGCGCTGCTGATCATACGGATCGTGGCCGGGTATGCGGATGCATTACGAACGACCGGGCGATTGGCTCACACCGCCGTGCCCAATCGCCTTGAAACACGAGTCTCGGCGCAATCTCGTAGTGCCCTCCGGTGCATCATTGAGATCATGCAGGCCGCCCTTCGCGACGGGGATCGCACGATTCATCGCGAAGCGGCAGCCTCGGTGGCGCAACGGCTTCACCGCCACGTCGCTTCATCGAGCGACCCGGTTCGTTTGTCCGCGTATACCGAATGGGTCGTATCCGGATTATTCGCTCAAGCAACCCGCTTGGCCGAGGCGCGAGGGCCATGGCTGTTCGCCCAGGACGTCGTTGCAGAAGCGGTGAATGTGATCGTGAAGCTGCCAGGCCATAACCTCACCCCTCTCGTGTCATTGTTGGACTACGCCCAAGCCGCAGTCGTGCGGGCCCTTGACAGCGGCGAGGACACGTCCGCCGCCGAAGAGTTGCGAGTATTGTGGGATGCCTTCGAAGCGTGGTGGTGCCAGGCCGCACATCCCGCGGCAAGTGACGCCGTCAGACGACTTCTCGAACCGATCGGCCGTCTGGGAATGCAGGCTGCTGCCACCGCTATTCCGCTTACGACTGAATCGGACATCTCGACTGTGAAGCCATGGCGTGGTAGATATAGTCCGACTGTACGCCTCTGGTGTGAGCGCGCTGCCCAGTTCGTGACACACGATCAACACCAGCGGCTCGATCGACTCCAATGTATACTCCCGTTCATCACGCCTGTCGTCGACGAGCTCGCGCGTCGAAGTACCTCGCCCGACGTGGACCAGCTGTTGCTCGATGGCGGTGGGTTGGTCGTTGGACTGTGCACGGCGGGCACTGGGATACTTACCCGGCCAACAGACGTACGTGCGCAAGCCAGTGCCCTGCTCATCCGCGCCACTCCCAGGCTCAGGGGCCAGGACAACCCACTCGCCGAATCACTGGCTCAATTGGGAATTCTGCTATTGGATGGTCGTCCCGAGTCGTCTGGTGAATATGTTCGACTGCTTGATGCTTTGAAGCATCTCAACATCAGAGTTGTGCTTCGCATCCTAGAGGACGGCTCGCACATTCATCTTCCGCCAGCTCAGGTGCGTCAAATTCAAAGAGGCCTCAACGCGAGGTAGGCGTGAATCTTCGAACTGTGAGGCCTCACTAGTACGGAGCTGATCATCCACTAGGGGCGCGAGCACACTTGGTGCGTGCCCTTGCCGGCGAGTGTGTCGAGGTCGGACCGTGCAGTAGATGCCCTGCCGAAGGCGTACTGCCCAAGTCCACGCGAGCGACGATTGATCGACTCATTGCTGAGTCGTCCCGCAAAGCGCCTTCGAAGAGACGCTCATGTCGTCGACAGTGACGCAGGCATTGAAGTCGTCGTAGGATAGCGATATGACCACTACCCTCCGGATCGGCGAGCCGGCCCGCGTTGCCAACTGGGGCCTGGCCACCAATCGGACGGACCGCCCTACGGACGCCATTCTCGTGCAGTACGCCACGCCCGGTCGCCGGCATACCGAGCCCTTCTCTGTTGTAGCTCGGCTGCCCTATTCCGACAGCGTCACGACGCTCGCGGATGCCCTGGTTCGGCTGCATGTGCCCGCGGGGCTGGCTACGCAACTGGTCGTCCAGCTAGGCATGCGACTGGCTTCTCGCAAGGCCCTGAACGCTGATATGGGTTATCGGCCGGTTTCCTAGCGCAGCCGTACTTGGCCGGCGCACCCCGGACCCGTCAATTGAGCGTCGCGTTCCTTTCGGCAACCGTAGGGCGCCGGCTAAGCCCTTACAGTGGCGAGGTACCGCGAAACCTCCGGTCGAGAAGCGCTTCGTCGTAGTCGCGAGGTGGATGCTCGAGGTCACCGTGGAAGCGTGCTCAGAGGGTGTCAAACGTTCGGCGCAGGTGCACCAGCAACTGCTTGGCGCTCAGGCCTTGTGCGCACCTCTCACGGATCCGTGTCGAAGCTCCCCCAGTTCGGCGCACCTCTACGTCGTGACCACCGTCGCTCGCGATGACGCAGACTTGAACGCCTGCCTTACCGTTGGGCATGGCCCCGAACCAGCAACGATCGTGACCAGGATGGGGAGCGGTGGGCCCGAAGAGGCGTCCCTTGTAACTGAACCGTCCGAGATCCCAGTGGAAGGCTGCTGCCGAGGCATATCTCTGCGTCGGCTTGACCTCCATCGCTCGGTCTACACGGTTGACGAGCGACCGAGGGACATGAGGGGCGAGGTCACGAAGTGGCGGCCTTCGTCCGTTGACGATCGCATCACGGAGCTCGGGATGCGTGCCGAGGTCAAACGGATTGCTCCCCGAGAGTAGCGTGTACAGTGCCAGGCCAGCCGAATAGATGTCTGAGGCAATCGTCATTCGGCCGGCGGAAAAGCACTCAGGCGCGCGGATGGCCCATGTTCCGCGAGAAGGGGTATGGCCGGTGGTATCCATGACTTCCGCGGTGCCGAAGTCTCCTAGCTGTGCCAACTCGTCGTTCTGCAAGAAGATGTTGCCCGGTTTGATATCGCCATGAATCAGGCCGCGAGCATGGCAGACGTTCAGGCCAACGAGCGCGTGGCGAACCCAACGGACCGCGAGCTCCGGACGAATCCCGCGCGCAGTGAGGTGGTCCGCGGCAGACCCCATCGCCGCGATCTCCGTGGCGATATAAGGCACATCCTGGTACTTGTCCGCATTGAATACCCGGAGAATATGGGGGCCTTCCAACGCCACAAGGATCTGAGCCTCTCTGGTTGCGACACCGAGCTGGGCACCGTGCTCATAGAGCTTGATCGCCACCTCCCGATTGAGATGGCGATCGAGGGCTCGACGAACGGTCCCATTCGAGCCCGTTCCGAGTTCGTCGAGTAAGTCGTAGCGGCCAGCGAACTCAGCCACGGCAGGCAAGTGTACCCTTGATTGCCGTGAAGTTCCTCGGTCTCCATTGCAGTCTCGACCATGGCCGCCCCAGTGTCCTCGGCGTTCTTGTAGAGGTGGACGACGCCGGAGCCGAGTCCGCCACGGAGGTCTTCTCGCACGTCGCGGATCGCCACGACGACTTCGCGTTGCAACTTGCAACCCTGGAGCGGGCGCTCGAAGCCGAGCTTGCCCTCATCGGGCCTGATGCGGTGGTTGTACGCGCTCGAGATTTCTCGCCGGCCGGATCTCGTCGCAAAGACACCGATCATCACGGTGCCGTTGTAGGGGTCCTTCTTGCCACATGCCGACGGTTCTCCGAGTCTGTGAGTGCCATGTCGGGTCGTGTCGTGGCTGAGCGTTGTGGGACCACCAAGGCTGCGATCGAGGCTCGAGGAGCGGCACTAGTCGGCGACTCCGGCAAGGAGGCGGCGGCGGCGGCGCTAGCGGCGAAGGAAGTCGGGAACGCCTAGATATCGAGATCTCTGCCCAGGACGATGACTGTTTCGAGGATGGGGGCGAGATCGATGTCGTTTACAGCCAAGAGGACGGCTCCTCCTGCCCGTGAAACGCCGTCCTCGCGGACACGCCTGGCTGCAGCCGCAAGTTGCACGCCTGTGACAAGTACCCCATCGACGATCAGGACCGGACCGTCATCCGGACCCCTGTATAGAAAGAGCCCATCGGCCGCGAGGGCGACTGCCGCAGCCGCTAGCCGATCCCCGACGGGAGAGGCGCCCAACAACGCTCGGTACCCATAGCGCTGCGCAGTCTCAGCGACCTGCGTCGATGCTTCCCGGAGTGCTCCGGGGGCACTCAACCCCTCTTCGAGGAGCTCACCCACGGTGGTGGCAGCTATGAGGCGGTCTCCTCTGGACCCGGTCCTCGCGGCTTCCAGGGCGGCGTCCAAATTCATCATCGCTGCCATCCTAGAGGCCTCCACATCATAGAATAGCTTACCAGAACGAATCTAAAATTTCGACCTATTTTAGATCTAATGCGACCCAAAACCGTGGCCCGTCTGCCCCCCAGTCAGCTCTGCAGGCGTCTCGACGAGATGCCCCAGAACTACTTCAACTGGGCAGCCGCTGGACTGCTCACGGAGGCGGACCCCGGGGGCCTTTCTCTCCCCGAAGCAATCGAGCTTGCTGTGTTCGTCTCCCTGGTGCGGCGCCTGAAGCTGCGACGCTTGAAGCCCATGTGGGGCGACGTACGCAAGGAGCTTCGGCAACGAGTACTGGGAACTCCCTCTTTCGTCATCTACGACGAGGAAAGCAGCAGTCTGCACCTAGCTGATCGTTTCGAGGACATCGGACGGGCGGTGAGCCACGGAGGCATAGTGCGGGTGATACCGGTGGATCCGTTGGTCGACCGAGTTCGCACGGCGTTCCGGGCTATGCCCAACGCCGGCGTGCCCCGTAAGAACCGGACGCCCCGTCTGGTCTCCCGAGTCGGTGACGAAGGCCTTGTGCCGGGCGTCTAGTGGTACAAGCTTCGCGGTACGGAGCCGTAGGCACGAAGACACCCTGGGCTCGGATCCAACGACAACTACCGACGGTCCGAGACCGGGGGGTTCAAGGCGCTTACCCCTCAGCGCCAGGCGGTGCGTGGAGTACGGCCGCAGGCTGGACCGCGGTCCGCGCTCAGAAGGCGCGTTGACAGACGGTGGCTGCGCTTTCTCAGCTCGCATGTGATTCAGAGAACCGTCGAGACCGGCAGCTCCGCGCAGTTGGTTGAACCGAAGGCAGAGTTGAGATGCCAGATTTGGCCCGACGCTGGCAACCTCGTTAACGCGCACTCGCAGAGCTAAGGACGAAGGCCGAGCATGTATTCGCTTCGTCGCGCCATCGTTTCCACCGCGCGCTCACCAAGCGACTTCAATGCCGGCCATGGGATGCCCGTCACGCGGTCGATGTTGAGCGACAGCACTCCCACGGGCGCATGATCGCGCGCCTGGATCGGCGATGCCCATACAGCTCTGAAACCGCGAACCGAAATGACGAAGTCCTCGTACTTCATTTCGAGCTTCTTGTCAGAGGGCAAGGCATGGAAGGCCGCCTCGTCCGCGACAGTGGATAATGCTAGATCTCCGTAATCTATGGACCGCGTGGAGTTATCCGCCCAACTCCAACCGACGACGCCTTCGCCATACCGCCATCCTACCCATACGTTGCCTGGCGTTTGACCTGGTCGCACTCTAATGACTCGCGTCATCCGAGGTGGACTCAGCGATTGATCCAACAGCCAAAGATGGGCCCCACACTGCTCAGGCTTCAGATCGACAGCGCGTGCAAAGAAGCCCAGATCCAGTTCCAAGTGGATGCGAAAGGTAGCCTCCGCCTAGCGGCAACTACTGCGAGTTCTCGTCTCGATCCGCGGGCTTGGGGCATGGCGTCTCCGCGTTGTTAAGTTGGGCTGCATCAGGTCGGAATGGCAAAGGGACTTGCTGGGCGTCATGATCCAGACGAAGCGCGCTCCCGGAAGGTGCTAACCATGAAGCTAGCAAGGGTCTTCGCACTATCAACGACCAACACGGCGTGACGTTGCTTGGGGGCATACGTGCGCACGTGACGATCACCCATTTTGTTACTGACCCCAGCGATGCCGGCCACGACACTCGCGAGCCCAGTCAGCACCTGCTTCATCGGCGTGTCCAAGTCGGGCCTCGACGGCTCCAACGCGAGGAGCTTCTGGACACGTCTATAGAGCTTGCCGAGGTCACCGTCATATTGGGGCGCCGTCGCGTCCAAAGCGCGCTCTATGTCGGTGAAGACCGCCTCCAGCATCGACCGGGCATTCGTAACTGCTCCATCCCAGTCTCCTTCGCGAAGCTTGTGGTCACATTTGCTTCGCTGTTCTTCAAGGAACCGTTGAGCCTCATCGTCGGTGCCGGTCAGAGGGTCGACGAACTGAACGATGGAGCCCCGACGATTGCAGACGGTCGGTACACCATCGCCATCCGTACTGATCTCGTAGCCATCGAACTTGAGACGGCGATTGAGGAAGTCAATCGCCGTCCGCTGCTCGACCACGATGTCCATGAATTCCAGCGGGTGCATTAGTTCACAGAGCAGCCGGCTGAGCGCAGGCGTCCCGTTGAGTCTTCGAATATGCTCGCCGGCGTACCACGCGCGCCCTGGGAACCCCTCCCCGTAGACGTCGTCGGCCCCATACGCGTTGAAGAGCTGGACCAGGTCGCTTCCCCGCCGGTAGCGGGACACTTGACCGTTTCCCGTGACGATCTGGACGATCGCCTCGACGGTCCCATCCGAAACCTTCATGAGCAGTTAGCGTACCCCCCACATTGGATGTGCGCCCTCGGTAGTTGCCCGTCTTTGGCCGAGTAGCGGATGGGGCGCAGGCCGGCGAACAGTTGTGCGCCCAACGCCAAAACGTGACGATGTGTTCGCGAAGGATGACCCCGGCTGACCCTGACATCTACGGTGAGACGTCGTTCCAACCGGGGCGGCGGGTCTGCTCGACAGATACGCGTACCATGCCAGGGCGAACTCCCGCGCGGGAAGGTCCTCCTGTCGGGCGCATCACTTGGCACAACATGTTGCACGTGGATGGCACATAACACCACGGGCTTCCATGTGCTGCAAGCCGGACAAGGATCGGCCGTTCGTATTCCCTGGCCGACGTCACCCCGACCTTTACAGGCCGCCACAACGAGACCTGCAGCTTGGGCCGTTGCGAGGCATAGCCATACGCGACCGTGGCAACGACACCTGCAATAGCGGCTATGAGGAAGGCGCCGCTGGCCGCTACTGCTCCGACCGCTGTCCACCGGGTCGTGTCATCGCTGTAGTGTTGCCAGAGGCCGTACGCAGCGCCACCTGTGATCCCAACGACGACGGGCAGCAAGGCCATAGACACGCGCGGCCCACCGGACCAGCCCTCGAAAGGGCGCCGAATCCGGTCTCCCCGCAGGCGACGTTTACGCGGACGCGGTCGACCCTCTCGAATCGTGACCGTCAGGGCGGTCCTCCAACCACGGCAGCCTGGGCGAGCGCTACGGGAGACGCCGCCGCTTCATTGGTACGTCCGAAGACGAACGGGAAGCCGGGCTCGATCTCGAGTGCGGCGGCGAGGTATCCGCGCACCATTCCCATAAAGCTGCTCATACCACGCTCAGCACTCGGCTCTATGTCGAAGTGCCGCCGTTCGACCGCAATTCGCTCCGCAGGGATATGCAGACGACTAGCCAACTCATCGTGGTCGGCATGGGGGTCAACGACGAGGATCCGTAGCTGCGGGTTGTCTTCGACAGCTGTTCGAACGGCAATCTGGACGTCGGGGTCGCGCATCGAGCACCCGATGACAAGCAGCAGGCGCGCGTGCTGGAGGCAGGCGTTGAAGACGCGGTAGTGCGTGTAAAACGGTTCGCTGGTCAGATCTTTCGGCAGCCGCGAAGGATAGATCACAGCGTGGGTGTACGGCTTCGGGTCACGGTGGATCTCCTCGGGGAGCTCCACCAGCTCGGCGTCAGCCAGGCCATGCACGGCCATGGGTCGCCGGCCCAGGCGAACTGAGCCGTGGAGCTTGACCAAGACCACACTACGGACGTCTTCCCGTTCCTCGTACTGTCCGAACACGGTGCGCACCCAGCGGCGCTCGGTCTTGCCCGCAACGTCTGTGATGCCGTCGACGCACCTGACCCCAAGCGTCGAGCAAGCCACTTCGACCGCTCGGTCGTAGTTGAGCGTAAAGAACGGGAGCGTCCTGACCGCACGACCGAGGATAGGTCCGAGCCACGGATCGAGGTGCACGAGAAGTATTTTGTAGAGATCCGCTGCTCCGGCCGCATCAATCGCGCTGTAATGCTCGATCACTTGGTCATATATGAAGTTCCGCGCTTCATCGATCCATTCGCGCAGCATGGCGGCGCGAGAACGGTCGCAGGGCAGTAGCCGTTGCAGCTCAGCGTCTTCCTCTAGGAGTTGGAGAGAGAGCGTGCGCTTCTCTAGAGCGGCCAGGACATCCTCGACGTCCAAGCCCTCGCCGATCGCCCTCCCGATCGCGTCACGCAGGATCTGCGAGGCTCGCTCGTCTTGGGCCTTGTAGGTGCCCGCAACATCGAACAAGTGCTTGACGAAGCCCTCCGTCGTCAGTTTTCCGAGTGGAACTGATGCTCCCGCTCCAGTGAGCAACACCAAGGGGCCGTGGACGATCGCCTCGGAGATCTCCAACGCTCGGCTCCTATGACACGTGTGCGACAGCGGTAAAACGCCGGCGGAATTCGTCGCCCATCAGCCCGTGCGCGGTGAGCTGCTCGAGCACCCGGTCGGGGTTGTGGAAGTTCTCGTCGAGTGCCAGCGCCTTCGCCAGGCTGCTGACAGCCTCCTTGACTTTGGCGAGGCGCTTAGCGTCGATGAAATGGGTCCCTTCGCGGGGCGGCGCCACGCCGGCCTTGAACCTGCCGGTGGGATGGACGATGACCGGCCACGCCTTGCAACTCTGGTCGTATTTCGCCGCGAACCAGTCCATCGACTGGCCAAGCTGGCCCGCGTCCTTCTTGGGGATGTCTTCCGTCGCCTCGCTCTTGCATTCAATCACGAGATACCTGAGCTCCCCAGTACTCCAGAGGACGTCTGGACCGGTGCCTGTCTCGTGTTCGGGACGCTGAGCCAGAAAACCCAAGTGGAGACCGAGTGCCTTCATCGCCGCCTCGAACGGGTTGGCGCTGTTCTCGCGGAACTCAAGGTCCGACAGGATCGACTGGAAGCCAAGAAGCAGCTCGTTGGGCGTCTGATACTGCTCGGTGAGAAAGGTTGAGCAGGTCCGCGCTTGCCCCAAAGCCAGCTCCGGGATCCGAGCGTAGGTGATCCCCGAGATCGGCTTGATCAGGGCGTTGTTGTCCTGAACGGCAGAGAGCTGCAACTTCTGAGCATCGACAGTGTTGACTGAATTGAGGTACGCCGCAGCCTCCTGCTTGATCCAGCCCCTGTACTGCGGATCGGAGATGTCCCGCACCGCATCCTGCAGCTGCTCCGCAGCCTCTTTGTGTTGGCCTAACCGGGCCATATCGAAGGCGCGGCGCCGGCGAATCGAGATGTCGCTGACGTCGCCGAGTTCCGGGTATGTGACGCCATCGAGGGCGTTTCGACCAGCAGTCACCCATCCCTCCTGCCTGGAGAGACACTGGCCGATCGCCGTGGACAACTCGGACAGGGGCTTGTTCTCAAGCTGCTCGGCGACCTGCCGAGACAAGTCCATCTGAGCCTGGGTACCCGGCGACAGCCGGCGAAGGGCGCCGGGGCTATACAGGTGTCGCGTCAGCTTCGCACCGACAAGCAGCACTGCACAGTAGTCGTCGTTGGCCCGGATACCACGGCCCATCCCCTGCTCGATGCGGAGGATCTGCCGCTCGGTGAGGGTCCCTTCGCTGCCGAGCGCGGTCGCCTCGACCTGCTCCATGGGGCTATAGGCCTCAGGTAGCCCGTCCAGCACCAGCAGCCGGCAGGCATCGCCTGCGAGGTCCACTCCGTCGTACCGGTTGATCAGCACGACCAGGCCAACATGCCCTGCTTTGAGCCGGGCAACTCCATCGTCCAAGTTCGCCTTGGACAGGGTCAGGGTGGCGCGATCGACCCACACCTGCGCCCGCCGCTCGGAGGGAACAATGACCACAACGTTGACCCGCTTACTGAAGTCACTGACCAGCTCGCGCAACTCGTAGTCGCTCGCGTCAGGATGAGTCTCCTGCGGGGCGATGATCATCCTGTCGCCCAGGTCGGCCGCCGACTTTGGAGTGATCGATGTGGCAACGTGCTCGGGATGCGCGCCAAACGCCTCCACCAGC
>Ga0207700_10000841_pt1 | contig 17748 bp, 24 predicted proteins | sample LARL82metaG_FD_184348 | JGI IMG/M metagenome (GOLD analysis project Ga0207700, IMG submission 184348) | Corn, switchgrass and miscanthus rhizosphere microbial communities from Kellogg Biological Station, Michigan, USA - LAR L8-2 metaG... | ecosystem: Host-associated > Plants > Roots >...
GCTTTTGCTGAACAGCCTTGAGTATACGCAATATCGTCTCTGCTTGCTTGTTTCCTCGATTGTGTGCATTACTGATATATCTATCAATATGTGACAAGAATTCAAGTTTTTTTATCACTTGGTTTGCAGCTTTGTACTGATTTTCATTTTGTGATATGTTTGTCATCTATATTGTATGTGACTATCACACTTAAGGTAGATCAATGATCTATTCTTTGTAATCGGGAGTTAGTTTAGTTCCTCACTTCAAAAAAGTTTAGTCCTGTAGATTCCTACACAATACTGCTCTCATTAATTTCTCAAAAATAGTGAAATCATGGTCTGAACTTGTAAGATTAGGTAAAAAGATGCTAAACTGGCTTAAATCAATTAGTGAGTCTTGAATTGTTTCATAATGCCCTTGAGATCCTTTATCCTTACGATTGCCTTTCCACGTAACGGAAAATGCATTACAAATGATTTTGAAGCATAAATATCGCACTGCCATCCGAATCTAAATTTTTTAGCATGTGAAAACTTTTCATAAGTTACTTTTCCAACAAAACAAACTATTGCAGGTCTATATTTTCTGATTGTCTTCAGGATTTTTCTTTTTCCATTCTTCTCTTCTCCCCTTTGCAGTTCTGATACGACACGGGTAGGTCTGTTTACTAGATTCAAAAAGCCAAATCTGTACACCTGGTTGAATCTTGTATTGTACACATGCCTTAGTTCTTTGTCGTCTCGTAATTGATCGACACTTTCTTTAATCGCTCCTGACCTGCTCAAAAGATACCAGAACATTTTGTTATTTGAGAATGGTACGCCACGACTAAAAGAACCAGGATGTGGGTTTATTCCAACAAAGAGAACCCTCATATTTTTTGATATCTTGTATCTTATCAAATTACCCGTCTCAATCTATGATCTTGTGTTTCTTCTTTTGGCTGGTCTGAATCTGTTTTAGCAGTGAACATTTTTCTTCTATTTCATTAATTAATTGTTTTATTTCGTCATATTCCATACTCAATACCTTCCAGTCTTCCCAGTTTGACGAATCTATTACATTAGTTTTTTTATTCATCAAAAGTTTTTTGTGCAACTGTTCAAAGTTTTTTTCTATCTGTTTTCTCTTTGATGCTAGTAATTCTATTTCATCAGTAATGATCTTAGATTCGTCTGTAATTATTCTTGACAAGTTAGATTTTGGAAGCGTGTTCTTTTTTCTCTGCATTTGTGAATTTTTGCCTGACATGATCATCACAACATGCGTAAAACCCCTATCAAGACAACCGCATTGTTGTGCTGTTCGTCCTTTGCAGAGAAAACCAATGTTATCATTTTGTGTTCTTTTTTGAGACTCTTGATTCTATCTAATGATGGTTTATTCTCCTTTAATTCTTTGATGTATTTTTTCTTGAAGGATTCCCATTTTTTTGGATCATGGGAAAACCATTTTCTTAGTTGTTCTGTTGGTGCTATTTCCTTAAACCACAAGTCTACATGTGCGTTAGATTTTGAAACTCCTCTTGGCCATAATCTGTCGATTAAAATCCTAAAACCATCGCTTGATGAATGTTCTTCATAAACTCGTTTTATCTTGATCATTGTAATCACTTGCCTCCAAAAGTTATATTCATTGATCTCTGATTACCGACTTGACTTTGGTTGCAATTTCTTTGGTTATATTTTTTAAATCATGACACTTGGCTGCATGATCTTTTATCAATACCATGAGTTCGTTTTCGGTCTTGGCGATTGCAATCCATTTACACTCAAAGCCCATGTCAGCACATTTGAAAACTTTGTTCATGACTAATCATGATTTTTCTAATATTTAGCAAACATGCTTTAACTGCATTAAAATTCATGCATGTAACGCACTATCTTTTTTAGTTATAACTACAATATGATCTCATGACTCAGGACTTTAAGAAAACTTTGAAAGTTAGTGAGGTACCACTGGGCCAAATGAAGACTGTAGAATTTGAAAATGATACCGTGTGTATTGTAAATGTTGGAGGGAAATTCTATGCAATAAACAATATTTGTACACATGAAGGAGGACCTCTTGCTGAGGGGACATTAAGCGAGTATGAGATAGAGTGCCCATGGCACGGTGCCAGATTTGATGTAAGAACTGGAGAAGTAAAGTCTCCACCTGCAGAGTCACCGGTCTCCACATATGAAATAAAAATAGACCAGGATGACATATGGATTCGAAAATCAATCAAATAGGAAAATTAAAGAAAATTTGTAAACGATGCAAGACAGAATTTGATGATGACAATGGATTTCCTGTCTGTAATTATTGTTTGAAATTGCTTGATAATTGGGAATGATGCCAGCCTTGATAGCAGTATGCGATTTAGCGCTATTTGACAATCAAAACCGGTATCTTGGATTTGTGTGCTACCGAATTTGATACGCTGCCTAGAAATAGCTCTTTGACAGGGTTCATTCCCCTAGAACCTATTACTATCAAATCAAATTTATTGTCAAATGCAAATTCAGAAATGTCTAACGTAGCAATCCCCTTGATTATCTTTTCATTGAATCTTACTTTGTTGTTTACACATGTCTTTTTTGCATTTGACATGAATTTTTTCACTTGATCTAAGATATGTTTTTCATAAGGGATTTGTTTACCCATTAATGGTAAGGGTGGATATGATGGGATTACACATAGTGCAGTTATGGAAGAATTAAAGTGTCGAGCTAGGTATACTGCCTCATCAAGTCCTTTAAACGAATTCTTTGATCCGTCCAAAGGTACTAAGATCTTTTTGATATTTTTGATGACCATGTTATTGACACTCTATAGATTTGGCAACTACTGGTAGCCATGAAGGATGGGAAAACATCTCTAGGTTATTGAATATGTTGTGTAGGTTTTCTACAACTTGGATGTGGTTTTCTGCTTTATCCATTAGTGAAAATACTATCCTATCTCCAATGGGAATGGTAAGAATTTTTAGGTCTCCTCTTTCAGTTATGTTATAATACACTGGTTGTAGCTCTGCATCAAAATCACTCTGCATGGAACTTAGGAATCTAATGGACATGTAAAACATCTCTTTCTTATCTTTGGAAAGTGGAAGATCATCATTGCATACCATTTCATCTAGTCTACCATTTTTGTTAATTAATCCAACACAACTAACTCCATTTTTTACGATGGGTCGAATTAAGGTGGCAATGTTTCTTTCTAATTGTAACATATTGGATAATTATTGAATCAAGTAGAAAAGGGCTTGCACTGTACTGCATGAATTTTAATGCAGTTGCCACCACATGCTTATGTAGATTTGAACTCGTATCATTATGGATGAAAAATTTTGATTATGTCATAATTGGAGGAGGATTGGCTGGTAGTCATGCATCTCAAGCAATACGTGAGAATGATCAAAATGGGAGTATATTGTTGATAACTGATGAAAATCATCTTCCATATGACCGTGTGCCTCTCTCAAAGAATTATCTTCTGGGAAAAATGAAAAGTGATGTACTGTATGTTAAAAAATCAAATTTCTATACCGATCAAAAAATAGAATTACTGGTCGGTCACAAAGCTACCAAACTTGATCCAAAAAATCATGTTATAGATATTGACGATGGCTCACAGATTAGTTACAAAAAACTTTTGCTTGTCACTGGAGGCCGGGCAAGACGGCTTTCTATTCCTGGGTCTGACCTGAAAGGAGTTTTTTATCTCAGAACAATCGATGACGCAGATGCAATCCTACAGACAATGCAAGAATCAAAAAGTGCCGTGATAATAGGAGGGGGTTTTATCGGGTGTGAATTGGCTTCTTCTTTTACCAAGAAAAAAATTTCTTCAACAATTATTGAAGTTGGACCAAAAATACTGGGTAGAGTGTTTGATCAAGATACTGCAAGATGGCTTGATGATTACTTTACAAATAAGGGAGTAAAGATAATGAAAAACACCACTCCGACAGAGATAGTAGGAAAGGAAGGAAAGGTTTCTGGAATAAAACTGCAGTCAGGTCAAATCATACCGACTGACTTTGTAGTCATTGGCATTGGAATAATACCCAATACAGAACTTGCCAAGGATGCAGGTCTTGAAGTAGATAATGGTATAGTGGTGAATCAATACTTGCAGACATCAGACCAAAACATCTATGCGGCAAGCGATGTGGCCAGATTCTACAGTCCTGTCTTTGGAAGGCAGATGCGATTAGAACACTATGATCTGGCTGTAAAACAAGGCAAGTTAGCTGGCGAGAACATGGCTGGCAAATCCAAACAATTCAAAGAGTTACCATATTTCTTTTCATTCATGTTTGACGTAAGAATAGAGGCATATGGAGATCTGAGCAAATATGATAATGTGGTAACAAAAGGAAGTCCTACCGGAAACGGTAATTTTACCAAATTTTATCTTGAGGATGGTGTGGTAAATGCAGTCATGATGGTAACTAGAAAAGAAAATATGGAATACATTAAACAACTAATCTATTCTCGCAAGAAACTCTATGATATTGGAATGCTGACAAAAGATGAACAAAAAATATAGGCAGTCAAAACTTGAGCAAATTTTTAAATCAAAAGGGATTTGCAGTCATGATGCAATATGCTGTTAAGATTGAAGACCGGTGTAAAAAATAAAATGACTTTAATCAAACCTCCCTTCACTGAAGAAACAGCACGTGCCAAAGTTAAAGCAGCTCAAGATGCTTGGAATACGCGAGATCCTGAGGTGGTAGTAAAGGGATATTCTGTGGATTCCAAATGGAGAAACAGGACAGAGTTTTTCAGTGGGCATGATGCAATAAAGCAATTTTTGAAAAGAAAATGGTCAAAAGAGCTAAATTACAAGTTAATGAAAGAATTGTGGGCATTTTCAGGAAACAAAATCTCTGTTAGATTTGAATACGAATGGAAAGATGCAGATACAGGTCGGTGGATGAGAACACACGGTAACGAACACTGGGAATTTAATGAAGATGGCTTGATGCAGACAAGGGACATGAGTGCCAATGATTATTCAATTGACGAGTCAGAACGTCGCATTAAATGAAAAGTATTGCCTAGTTGCTATGGATTTGAGTCCTATCATGATTTTTGGAAAATTCAGATCATCTGATGCTACTTTATCACCAATACGGGTACTTGGGATCTGTGAACAACTGCATTTGATATGCTACCAAGAAATAGTTCTTTTAGTTCACTTCTTCCTCTCGAACCGATGACAACAAGATCGAATTTTTTATCATTGGCAAATTTTGCTATTTCTGTGGAAGCTTCTCCATAGATCAGTTTACCTTGAAAGTTTACTCCATTGCGAGATGCCATCTTTGTTGCTTCTGCCATAAACTTTGCCGCTCCGTCAGTCATGTATGATTTGAAGGGTGTTTGTAATCCTGGCATGGTAACAGGAGGTGTTAGCGGAATAACACACAAACCAGTGATCTTTGCATCAAATTGTTTTGCAAATAGGATAGCTTCATGTAAGCCCTCTATGGAAAATTTGGAACCATCTAGGGGAACCAGTATTTTTTTAATATTCTTACTTGACATTTACTATGGCCTCGCAAAGAATACTTTTAGGTGGATATTCGTATTTCAGATTCACTATGTGTTGAATTTTTTTAATAATTTGCATGTGATCTATACTTTTTTTCATCATGGAGAGTAGTTTGTATGAATAGAATGGTACTGAAAGTAGTTTGACATTTTCTCTCTCGACCACTAAGTAGTCTACCTTTCCATATTCCTCATCAAAATCCTGAAGCAAAGAATGGTGTAACCTAAAACTCATGTGAAGAATTTCTTGTTTTTGACTAGACAAGTTTACCGTACTTCTTGATAATATTTCTTCGGCTCTTCCGTTTTCATTTATCATGATAATCTGATCGACTCCTAGGTCGAACAAAGATCTAAGCATGATTTTTCACCATATTGTTTTTTTGTAACATATCGTGTAGTCTCAAGGAAACTAGAAAAAGGCTTGCAGTAATGTGCATTAATTTTATTGCATCCAATATGTTGGGCTTAAGATAATTTTAGCCTCATTTATGCCATGATGATGTCTTACCCTTTTCTATTTTTATGACCAATGTATTGTCAGTGTAATCAAATTCTGTCTTTACTCCAAGATCATGAAAAATATTTTGAAAATATGTCTTAAAGTATAATGACCCATTTTCGCCCATATCGTGTTGCATTATGAGTTCATGTTTTGTTTCATCTTCGTATTCTGTCAGATTAAATGCAGATCTAATACATCTAGCTCGTATCAAAGATATCCAAGAGTTGAGATCGTGTTTTCCTCGCATGTATAGGGAGATATCTTTTGCCATGCGTGAAGATAATTTTGTTATTATTTTTTCAATTGTGTCACCATCTACAATCTTGAATAATTCTATGAGAAATGGTTTAGGCATGACAACCCATCCTGCAGCAGCTGCAGTTAGCTCCCATTCAAGATGAGAATCCAATATCTGGCTTACAAGAGCATTAGGACTCAATTTTTGTTTACTGGCCACAACTTTGAGTTTGTTCCATGTATTTTTGTCAAGGCGAAGTGAAACAGACTCTGTCTGTTTTGGTACAACCATTTGACACATTATGTTTGATAACTTATTAACGGTTTGGAAAATTTGTGCGTAAATAACAGATTTTTTCTAACTGTCCTGATACAAAACCATATTTACACTTTGAAGAATGTCATTTAATTTTTTTAAAAGCCTTTTTCTCAAATCTGCAATTCTTGGATAGATACTTTAACAGGTTATGTGTACTGATAGTTCATGAAAATAGGAACTTTCTCAAAGATATTAGTTGCAATAGATGGCTCTGAAATATCACTAAAGGCCGCAGATTATGGTATCACCATGGCGAAAAAAGACAACGCAAAACTTGTTGTTATTAATATCCTTTATACCCCTGCATCTACTTTTACCTATACTAAACAAGCCTGGTTTGATGAATTTCTAAAAAAAGCTAAAGATGAGGCTGCAGAATGGTTTAACAAAATTAAAAAAAATGCCGCCGAAAATGGAGTGGAAGTAAAGACTGAAACAGCTGAGGAACTATACTCCGTTCCAGCTGCAATAGTACAATATGCTGAAAATGAAAATGCTGATCTAATTATAATGGGTACTACTGGAAAAACTGGATTTAAGAGACTTTTACTTGGTAGTGTTGCAAATGATGTAGTAATTCATTCTCCAATCCCAGTCATGGTAATAAAATCATAATTGAGGTAACACCACGAAATAACAGCGGATCTCATAAACCATTTTTTTGTCTTTGAAGAACTATGATTATCTAAATAGATTTGTCTTTGCCAAATCAATGACTTCGTCGCCACGTCCATTGAGCACCGCTTTTATCATATACAGTGTAAAACCCTTTATCACATCAAGGTTGATGCTTGGCGGCATCAACAATTCTTGGCGATTCACTGCTACATCTACAAGAGCAGGACCATTGTGCCCCAAAGCTTGGATCAATATTGGCCTGATCTGTTCTGGTTTTTCGGCGCGCAGTCCCAGTATTCCAACAGCTTCTGCCACCTTTGAAAAATCCGTTTTCACAAGATCAGTACCATATGTGAGTATTCCAGCTGCCTTCATCTCAAGTTCTACAAAACTTAATGCTCCGTTATTAAACACGACAATCTTAACAGGTAGATTCAACTGTTTTAATGAAATCAAGTCGCCCATAAGCATTGAAAGCCCGCCATCGCCTGAAAGAGAAATAACCTGACGGCCTGGAAATGCTTGTTGGGCGCCTATTGCTTGAGGCAGTGCATTTGCCATGGAACCATGTGAAAAAGATCCTAATAATCTCCTCTTGCCGTTCATCTGTAGGTAGCGAGCCGCCCAGATGGTGGGAGTACCAACATCACATGTAAAGATTGTATCATCTGCAGCAAGTTCATTAATTATCTTTGCAACATACTGCGGATGAATCAGAATTTGTCCAGTCTTGCCTGTTGCACTAGAATCAAGTTCCCTCCGAGTTTTCTTGTAGTGATCTAGTGATGTTCTCAAATGTCCTTGGTCATTTTTCTGATTAAGCATGGGTTTCAATGCAATCAGCGTCTGGCGTACGTCTCCAACCAGTCCCAGATCGACCTTTGTTCGTCGGGCTATTTGCTCACCTCTAATGTCTACTTGAATTATGGTGGCATGTGATGGATAGAATTGCTGATATGGAAAGTCAGTACCTAACATAAACAACAGATCCGAGTCCATCATGGCATAATATCCCGAAGAAAATCCAAGCAGCCCAGTCATTCCGACGTCATACGGATTATCATATTCTATGAACTCTTTCCCGCGCATTGCATGCACTATCGGAGCCTGAAGCAAGCCTGCAATCTCAATTAGTTCTGAGTGTGCCCCTGCACAACCTGCACCACCCAGAATGGTCACTTTCTGTGATGAATTGAGAACTTTAGCAAGTCTCATTATGTCTTCTTTAGCTGGACAGACAACTACCTTTGGTTGTTCCAAAGGTATGATGGGTCTGTTTGATACTGCATCTTGTAATGCAACATCACCTGGAAGAACAATGACCGATACGCCACGAAGAGATATGGCAGTTCTCATCGCGATATCAAGAACACGCGGTATTTGATCCGCGTGTGAAACAAGCTCGCAGTAGTGACTGCACTCCTTGAACAAAAGTTCTGGATGTGTCTCTTGAAAATATGCGCTCCCGATTTCTCGGCTTGGTATGTGTGCCGCAATTGCAAGAATTGGCACTCTGCTGCGATGACAGTCATACAGTCCGTTGACAAGGTGCATGTTCCCAGGTCCACAACTTCCAGCGCAGACAGCTAGATTTCCCGTGAGGTGAGCTTCTGCACCCGCTGCAAACCCTGCTGTTTCCTCATGTCGAACATGCACCCAAGAAATTTCCTTGTTGCGTCTTCGTATGGAATCAGTTATACCGTTTAGCGAATCTCCGGATATTCCATATATTCTCTTGACTCCGGCGGCAATTAATGACTCGACCACGATGTCGGCAACTTTCTTTACCATGACTTGACCACATTCCGTTTGGAATCATCCATGACATACTGGTAGACATTTTTAATGTGAGTCTTTGGGATTATGTGGTATGGCCTAAAAGATTCCATCATTACCTGTTTGACACATCCTTTCTGATCAATTTGTAATTGCAATATTCTGGAATTCAAATCTTTTTTGAATTCATTTATGTTTATTCCGATCTCTGCAATAATTTCTTCTAACATTCCTTTGCCAATTTGAGAATGATGTAATGGAACTGTTGCATGCATATCATTTAGCTTAAGAACATGGGTGGCCCGTTTGACATTACAATTATGGAGAATCAATAAAATCCACAAAATCCTTCATGTGTACTTTCTTTGTTTTTTCCCACACTTTTTTGAACTTGGGTATGGTCATCATTGTTTTTATTAGTTCTTGCCATCGTAACCATAGCCCAGGTTCTATCGTCTTTGTTTTGTTCATGAGATGCAGAAATTCAAATAAATCAAGAAATGCCACTGCCATGTAATACTCGTCAGGATTATCTACTGTGGAAAAACGGTCTGCAAACACCCTGCTTTCTTTTGCCATTTTGGTAAATGTCTCGGTTTTTTCAAGGTTGAGTCGTGCCTCAACTATCTTTGCATATGTCTGCTGTTGAGTTTGAATGCGCATTTCTTTTTTTACTGTTGAGAACTGCCATAAAGAAATGACTAGTATGGATGTAAGGATGCCGACTATAACGAGTTCTAAATAATCCATATGATCAAATCAAGGATTGATTATTCCTCGACCTACGATTTTACCTTCCTTTAGCATTGTCAATGCTTCAGTTGCATGGTCAAGATTGAATTTATTTGAAACCACTGGCTTGATGATTCCTCTTTTGGCAAGAGAGACCAACTCAATCATATCAGTCAATGAGCCTGTATATGATCCAATTATTTTGTACGCTCTGGTTGGCATTGTAACGAGGTTTAATTGCAGTGCACCACCAAAGAGCCCTACAAGTACAATTCGTGCTCTTCGTCGAAGTATTTGCATATCGGTTTCGACAGTTTTGCTGGCATTGACAAAATCTATGACGGCATCAACTCCGAGGTTGTCTGTCAGCTCCATTATAGATTTTGTCACATCTTGGTTTTTGGAATTTATTGTAAAATCTGCACCATTTTGTTTTGCGACTTTTAGTTTTTCATCATCAATATCCATTGAAATTATTCTTGCACCAGTTACTGCCTTTGCAAGCTGAATTGCCATCAAGCCCAGACCTCCGGCTCCAACAATAATGACATTATCTGCAGGTCTTAGATGTGTATTTTTTACCGCTCCGTAGGCAGTAAGTGCAGCACATGATAACGTTGCACTAGTGTCAGTATCCATGTCACCGAGTTTTATAAGATACTTGTAACTTGGAACCAGCAAATATTCAGCATAACCTCCGTCATGATATACTCCTATAGATCTGGGCTTGTCGCAAAGATTCTCTTCTCCTATTCTACAGGCAGGGCAGAGACCTTCTCCTATCCATGGAAAAACCAGAACCTTCTCATTTTTGGTGAATCCTTCTACCTCTTCACCCATGCTTTCTATCACTCCGGCAACTTCGTGACCTGGAGTTAATGGATATTTTACACCCCTGTCAGTTGTTTTCATGAATGAGCCTGCAGGTCCATCATATCCACCTTCCCAAAGATGAATATCACTGTGGCAGACACCTGCTGATTGAACTTTAATCAAAACTTGTGAGCCTCTTGGTTTTGGAGTCTCAAGTGTTTGTATCTCTAATGGTTCCTTTACTCTGACAATTCTTGCAGCTTTCACATTATAGATTGGCTATCATATTATATAATGCTCAGCAATCAATTGCATGAATATTCTTGCATGATATTATATGATATATCTCAGTATTGCACATGTGGAAAAAAGCGAGAAGACCAATATTGAGGTAAATGACAGACAAAGAATACTCATCTTAGGAGGAGGATTTGCGGGAATCGAGGTTTTAAGAAGATTGGAAAACAAGTTTGAAAATGATTTCACAATAGATATCAGCATGGTAAGCAAGGACAATTTTTTTCTCTTCACCCCTATGTTACCAGAGGTGGTTTCTGGCAACATAGAAACTAGACACATCGTAACACCAGTAAGAGCATTTTGCAAAAGAGCAAGATTTTACGAGGCAACAATCAGATCTATCAATTTTCAAAAAAGGCAGGTTACTATATCAAATAAAATAGGTACCAAAAATGAGTCGACAAATTGGCATGATCACATCTTGGATTATGACTATCTGGTAATCGCTCTTGGCGGAGAGACTAATTTCTTTGGTATGGACGATGTCAGAAAATACTCTTATACAATGAAAAGCCTCGGAGATGCAATTGTTCTACGTAACCATGTAATTGACATGTTAGAGCAAGCCAGTATAGAACAAGACGAAGATCTAAGAAAGAGCCTGATGACATTTGTTGTTGTAGGAGGGGGATTTGCAGGCGTAGAGACTGTAGGAGAACTGAACATGTTGGTCAGGGATGCAATTAGAGACTTTTATCATGACATTGACATCCAAGACATACGAGTGGTTCTTGTTGATGCCACGGACAAAGTACTGCCTGAAGTAAGTGATAACCTTGCAAAATTTGCCACACGAAAACTGAAAGACTCTGGAATAGAGATAATCCTAAACAACCCTGTTAGTTCGGCAAGTGCATCCATTGCAAAACTAAAGGATGGTACCAGTATAGAGACTTGCACCTTAGTATGGGCTGGTGGTGTTACCCCTGAAAAAATTGTCAAAGAATTACAATGTGAACATGACAGAGGCGGGCGAATTATGGTTGATGAATACCTTGTGGTAAAAGGTTTTGATGGAGTATATGCACATGGGGACTGTGCCTCTATACTGGATTCGCATACAGGAAGACCATATCCTCCTACTGCTCAAAACGCGGTAGAACAGGCAAAGGTTGTGGCACACAATCTGATATCTGAAATAAGAGGAGGAGGCAAAGTCAGTTTCAGTTACAAGTCAAGAGGAATCATGGCCCAAATAGGAAAAAGAAAGGGTGTAGGTATGTTGTTTGGAGTGAAGACTCACGGTCTGTTAGCATGGATGATTTGGAGGACTTATTATCTCAGTCGTCTACCCACTTCTGAAAAGAAACTACGAGTAGTAACTGATTGGTTCATTGACCTATTTTTCAAACCCGATGTCACTCGATTGAAAACCTTTACAGAAAGTCAAGCAAACTACATTTCTAAATCTGTGGATGTAATATCAAAATAAGAAAACTAAAAAATGAGAAAGTTACATTTGTATAAAAAAGATGGGAAGTTTTTTGGTTTATCCATATATCTTTCCACATGTGTTGCATTGCCAGTGATTTGATGTGACAGACCACTGGTGCATGTGCTCCTTTTGATGAGATTGTTTTGTCGTTTTCAAGACCTCGTGTTAAAGTACCGCATTTTGACATAAAAGCATGATGAATTAATTGCATTTTTTTTCATGCAATTGATTGCAGTATATACATACTACTTTTAACTTAATTTGTGATTACATGATCATGCTAACTCAAATTCGTCGAAGAAGCACATACCTTGCTGCGGTTGGAATCCTTACCGCAGCAATTGTATCAATCGTGAGCATTATGGCGATAGGTGGCCAGTTTGCAAATCCAGAACCAATCAAAAGTGCGGCAGACACGCATGTTTTGTCATCAAGCGGTCATTGCTATAGTTTTGAAAACAATTGTCAAAATTATGTAAAGATCCAACCTGACAGTTCGTACTACACTACTGGCAAGTATCTAGATTCAGCATCGCCCCCATAATCTTTTTTTTATTAAACTACACATAGAATTTGATCTTTATTCTGACAAATAATTCATTTTTTATTATTCTTGAAATTAGGAATTTGCAACCAAATGTGACATTAATACAAGTGTTACACACTCCATGACAAAGATGGTAAACAGCACAATTGAAGAAAATTTAGACACAAACTGAACCAAATAATGTACTCTACAGCAGTATGTCGTGGATGATTGAGTTGCATTTTTTTTCATGCAATTAATTGCAAGTCTTTTTTATTCATCATGTAGGTATGTGTGCATGCCAATAGACTTGGAATTTCCAAAAAATCACAAACCAATAGGCAAGCATAAGTGTGCAGATGGTGAACATTTTCATTTTGTTTGGGGTCCTGGAAAAATAGATGCCGAGTCTTCAACTGATGAAAACATACAAAACGCCTATAAAAAACGGGGAGAGGAATATGTTCCTCTGGGAATACATGGAACTTTTGTCGCAGTTGACTGGGATTCATGCATATCCGATGGTGGATGCATTGAGGTGTGTCCCGTTCAAGTTTATCAGTGGTATAGGACGGAAAATGATGTTCCTGCGGTACAGATGGTAAACGCTACCAGTATTGGAACAGGTGAATCTCATCAAAAGGAGGGACGTAAAGATTACACAGACAAATCAGAACCAATTAGAGAACATGATTGTATCTGGTGTATGGCGTGTGTCTCTGTCTGTCCTACACAAGCCATCAAGGTAGATCAATCAAATCAAAAAATCCATGAGGAGATGGCGATGAAATATGCAAAATGAGGGTATAGTAGTGGGAAAAAATATCTGTGATATATGTGGGACAGACGTTGGTGCTGTTGATGGTAACACAGATTGTCCTATTTGTGATGACATATACTTTGGGAAAATAAAGGAAAGTTACACTCAAAATCTAAAAAGATGTAATATCGCATACGAAGATTTATTCAAACTTTATTTTGATTTATCTGGCGAATTTGTAAAATCTTCGTATAATATTGCTAGCCAGTATCTTGAAATAGAGAAAAATTTGCACCTCTATAATCCGTCTTGGTATTATCTTCTCACATCGTACCAATTTCTAAGAAACAGGTTTCTTGGAAATATGGTACAGAGTGCTAGTGTAATATATTCTAGTTTTACAGATGTCTGGAAAGTTCACTTTTCTACCATGTCAGAAAACATTGTATCCACACTTGAAAATGTGAATAGATTTTGTAATACATGTAATGAAACTATGAACGTTCAAGAAAAATCACATATTTCTGAAGGAAATAAGAATTTGATAAAAACGATCAGTATTGTCAATAGGACGTACAGTACATATCAGAAGGAAGAGAAGATTACCCAGAACAATAATTCTGAGAACATTGTGGGAGTGTTGAAAAAGAAATGAGGCTGTTCCATAAAAAAACATCATGTGAACAATGCATGGAAGAATTTGAAAGTTATGAAGATCTTGTTGATCACACTAGACATGCACATCATCATGTCATAGTAAAATGCAACGAATGCGGAAAAGAGTTCATACATGAAAAAGATAGGCTGCATCACTCACGAGAGGAACACAAAAAGAAGATAAAGAGCAGAATGCACAAGGGCGAACACAAACACGATATAGCGAACCCACTTCCACAGGATGATCTTGACGCACATATGAGAAATTTCAGTGATAATTTTTAACTGGGGAAATGTATGAGTAATTCTCAAGACACGGTACGACCAAGATCTAAATCCGAAATGAATATGTCTAAACATACAGGGGTCCAAGCAAGTGAAACTGTACTCATCTTGCAAGGAGGAGGTTCGCTTGGCGCATACGAATGTGGCGTTTACAAGTCACTGCACAAGCGTAAAATAAAATTCGATATTGTAGCTGGGACTTCAATCGGAGCAATTAACGCAACAATAATCACATGTGCAAAGAATGATCCTATAAAAGACCTAGAAAGTTTCTGGCTGGATTTGGCAGATAGTGTCACTCCTCCAAATTTACCATATAATATGAGATCACGTTTTTCCGCAATGTACTCGGCAGTTTTTGGCAATCCTAATGCTTTTTTTCCAAAGTGGTTTTTGCCATCTGCAGATTATTTTTTTCCATTTCTGTGGCCTTATCTTTACGATAAGACTCCGTTGATGAATACTTTGAACAAGTATGTGGATTTCAAGAAATTAAGAGAACCAAACAGTCCTAGATTGATTGTTACTTCAACTGACATAGAAAATGCAAGACCATCGATATTTGATAGCATGTATGATGACATAACTGCAGACCATGTCCTTGCCAGTGCTGGATATCCGTTTTATGGAATTTCATGGACTAGAATTAATGGTAGATATCTCTGGGATGGTACATTATTGAACAATACACCTCTTCGTGAAGTGATAGATGCATCTCCGAAACACAACAAGAAGGTCTATCTCGTAGATCTGTTTCCTCATGAACAGCATGATCTTCCTAGAAATATGGTTGAAGTTTGGCATAGGGCCAGAGATATCACACATGTGGATAAGATACTGTATACATTACACATGTCAAAAATGATTAATCGACAGCTTGGCCTTATTAGAAACATGTATGAGATTCTTGACAAATCTTCATTAGATGAAAATTCAAGGACAAAGTTTTCAAATATTCAAAAAGAATACCATGAGATAGCTCAAGAGAGAGGCGCAATTATAGATCAAATAGTGCGAATCCAACGCAAAGAAGACTCGCATTTTCTATTCGAGGATGCTGATTTTTCCATCACCACGATAAAGAATCTTATGGAACAGGGAGAAAGAGATACAATTCTGGCATTATCCGAGATTTGATAACTTTGTGAAAATTCAGCTATGTTTGTCATCAAACTTTTCCATTTTTTATTTACAAACTGGAAAATTTCTATAAATTGATAACATTCGACAGAATTTTATCATATCAGCTTTTAGAAATTTTGTGATAAACGAGATAATTGTTTTTTCCGCAGCAGCAGGAATCATATTTCTGGGATTTGCAGGCGAGATCTTTTTTAAAAAAACAGGAATCTCGTACTATTTGTTTTTGATTTCAGTTGGAATCATACTTGGGCCGGTCTTCAATGTGTTTCCGCGAGAGCCTTTGATTCCAGTTCTTGGTCTGTTTGCAAGTTTTACGCTCATCATGATCTTATTTTACAGTGGCATGGATATGAGGATAAAAGAAGTCATCAGGGGAAGTCCAAGGACGATAGTCCAAGTAACAATCTATGTGGTATCAAGCATATTTTTAATTGGTTTTTCACTTCACTTTATTTTAAAATGGGATCTACTCCAGTCATTGATATTTGGCTCAATGGTTGGAGGAGAGACAGCATCAGTTGTTGTCATTCCGTTGTCAAGGTCGCTCAGGCTTGGCCAGAACACAATAACATTTCTAACACTAGAATCAATTTTGAATTCAATTTACTCGATTGTGTTTTACGAGGCCTTTGTGAGCCTGTACAAGACTGGCACAAGCAACTGGGCATTACCACTGATTACAATTGGGACCAGTTTTTCAATTGGTATTGCAGTAGGAATTGGCTTGTCCATTGTCTGGATGTTTGTGCTAAAATATGTCAGAAATTTTAAGTACACATACGTCTTGTCCCTTGGACTATTGTTTGCCACATATGCCATAACCGAAGTCTTGCATGGAAGCGGACTAGTGGCAGTGCTCATCTTTGGCTTATTTTTGGGTAGCTCAAAGATCATCTTGTCCCGCCTTGGCCAAAAATTTGACCTTACAGACATGAACGAGCAGTTTTACAAGTTCCAGGGTGAGATATCATTTCTCATGGAGACATTCTTTTTTGTATTTCTGGGTCTTGTGTTTGTGATTACACCATCTACCATTTTATCAAACCTCCTGCTTGGGTTGCTTGTAATTGGAATCTTGCTTGTCTTTAGATTCATTGCTACAAAGGCATCCACAATAAAATCGGAGCTACGCAAGGATCAGCTTGCAATATTTATTATCTGTGCACAAGGAGTTGTTCCTGCCACGTTATCAATTGCCGCACTAAACGATGGCATTCCACTTGCAAATACATTTGTCAGCATTGCAGTATATGTGATCATACTTTCAAACATTGTGACAACTGCAGGTTCTATCTTAGTTGCAAGAAAAAATAGGACATCAGTTACAGATGACAAAAAACCCGCTTGAATGACATCATTATAAATAACTCAGAAAAAATAAACTCTAAATCTTTGAAAAAGAAAAAAGATAAATCTTTGTCTTGTGTATATGATCTAGGAATCTTAATACCGGACATTATTGTTTTAGATCCCCCGGGCCAGTCACTTTGTTGATTTTTTTTTTGAATGAATATCTCGTCTTAATCAAGACGTCATTGCAGATCTACAAATAATTGGAGCATGGGATTACAATCTGATGGTATGTATGACATGCATGAAAAATAGGATCTTAAAACTCTACATGACTAATTTACATCATGTTGCAAACATGTAGGATGATTTACTTAATATTGTAAACACACCAAAAAAATTTACCACATATTGCAAACATGAATAGAAGAATCTACTAGAAGATACTACCTATGGCTTTTTACGTATTCGTGATTTCTTTAATGCTGGATAAAATGACATGAGAAAAATTATCATTTCCAAATCTGGTGATCCTTTTTTTATAGGTGACTATGGTAAAATTGAGTTACAGGGATTGATTATTTGTTAAAAAAAATCCTGATCATTACTCTTGTATTACTCATAATCAATTTTACACAAGCTTCTGCTTTACTTGGTACTGGCATAAGTTCTCCTACTGTAAAAGTTGGAGTGACAGCTCCAACTACTACAACGGTATCAGCTCCAACTACTACAACGGTATCAGCTCCAACTACTACAACGGTATCAGCTCCAACTACTACAACGGTATCAGCTCCAACTACTACAACGGTATCAGCTC
>Ga0207700_10000842_pt1 | contig 17733 bp, 18 predicted proteins | sample LARL82metaG_FD_184348 | JGI IMG/M metagenome (GOLD analysis project Ga0207700, IMG submission 184348) | Corn, switchgrass and miscanthus rhizosphere microbial communities from Kellogg Biological Station, Michigan, USA - LAR L8-2 metaG... | ecosystem: Host-associated > Plants > Roots >...
CGCGACATCAGCGGCTGGGGCAAGGCCGGCTGGATCATCCTGGTGATCTTCCTGCCGCTGATCGGCGTCCTGGCGTACGAGATCGTGCACAGCGACCACTTCTACGGCAGGAGCGATGCGTATCAGGCCGATGTGCCGGCCCAGGGCCGGCACCGCGGTTCCGGCAGCGGCTCCGACCTCGCGCAGCTCTCCGACCTGCACGACCGCGGCGTGATCAGCGACGCGGAGTTCGAGCGGGGCAAGGAGAAGATCCTGCAGTGAGCCTTCCTGCCGGCGAGCGCCTGAAGCTCCGCGCGATAGAGCGCGCAGAGTCCAGCGCCGACCCCAGCATGGCCGCCCGTTTCTCCCTATTCAGCCGGCTCAGCCGGCACGAGGGCATACCGCGCACCGAGCGGCTGAAGGCGCGGGCGATCCGCCGCAAGAAGCGGGCAGAGCGGGCGATACCCGAGTGCCAGCTGTGGTGGCCCGAAGCGCTGTTACAGACAGCCTGGACTACGTGGCGCCGTTACCGGCGTTCCCGCGCTGGACGGCGGCGAGCAGCGCGGTGTAGGCGCGGATCAGCTCGGCGCGCGCCAGCGGGAGCAGCGGGCTGTCGGGTCGGCAGCCCGCCCTGACCCACTGATCGGACAGATCCATCGCCTGCGCCCGGTACATGGCTGTCGGCCTGACGGCTGCCTCGGTCTCGCCGAATAGATAGCAGTACAGGCGGGTCAGGGCCTCGACCAGCTCGTCGCCCGTTTTCGCGGGATCCGGCGCATACTGGCGTTCCCGGTGCGCCCGCCACCAGTCGATCTCCAGGCTGGCCGCCACTGCCGGGTCCGCGGGCTCGCCGAAGCGGAGCCTGACCAGCGCGTAAAGCTCGCGCAGGTAGGCCAGTGCGCCGTCGGGATCGTTGTCGGGGTACGGCGCCCAGAGCTGGGCGGCGCGCAGCATCAGCCGGGCGCCCCGCAGGACTCTCAGCCAGTCAGTTCCGAAGCCCAGCCAGAAAAGCCTGACCATGGCGGCCAGCACATGGGTCCACCGGCGCAGGTAATAGGCCACCCACATCCGGTATTCCAAGTCGGCGATGCGGACAGGGTCGAAGGACCGCGGCCCGCTCGGCGACCCCATGCTCTGCCACCAGATGCCCACGAGCCCCTCCTTCGCCGCAGGCGTCTGCCTGGCGGGTTGCGGTCCTGCTAGAACGGTGTCGGGATGTGCCGCAGTGGCAGGTCTGGCTGGACGTAGCCGCGGGGCGGCTGCCGTCTGGGCAGCGTGATGTCGTGGCTGTCGGGCCTCTTGTAGGGGACCTGGCTCAGCAGGTGGCTGATGATGTTGAGCCGGGCGCGCTTCTTGTCGTCGGCGTCCGCAATGTACCAGGGAGCCCACGCGGTGTCGGTCGCGGCGAACATCGCGTCCCTGGCTCTGGAGTAGTCAAACCAGCGGCTGTAGGACTTCAAGTCCATCGGGGACAGTTTCCAGATCTTCCGCGGATCACTGATCCGGCTCTCCAGCCGCCGGGTCTGCTCCTCCGGGCCGACCTCCAGCCAGTACTTCAGCAGCACGATCCCCGACTCGGTCATCGCCTTCTCCCAGGCCGGCGCCAGCGTGAGGAACCGGTCGGCCTCCTCCGGCGTGCAAAACCCCATCACACGCTCCACGCCCGCCCGGTTGTACCAGCTGCGGTCGAAGATCACGACCTCGCCGGCGGCCGGGAAGTGCTGTACATAGCGCTGCACATACATTTGCGACTTTTCCCGTTCGGTCGGGGTGGGAAGCGCCACGACCCGGAACACCCGGGGACTGACTCGCTCGGTGATCCGCTTGATCGTGCCTCCCTTCCCGGCGGTATCCCTGCCCTCGAACACCACGCAGACCTTGGCTCCGGTCTCCTTCACCCATTCCTGCATGGCGACGAGCTCACCATGCAGGATTCTCATCTGCCGTTCGTATTCCTTCCGCTTCATTTTCGCCGGCGTCCGGGCTTCCGCGTCATGCTGCTCATGCTTGTCCTTCTTAGCCATGTCGCCATTGTCGCGAGCCGGCCATTATGGCACATCACCCGCGCCGGGGGTGAGCGCGGGCACTCCGGGTTCGTGTCGTCCGCACGGAGGCGACGGTCCGTGCGGTCACGGCAGCGACACCCTGGCCTTGGCCTCCGCCACGCCCATGCGTGATGATTCACACCATGCGCGTGCTCGTTACCGGAGCGGCCGGCCGGGTTGGACGGGCCGTTGTCGACTCGCTGACAGCCGCGGGCGTGCCGGTCCGCGCCCTCACGCGTCGCCCCGAGGCGGCGGAACTGCCAGCGAACGTCGAGATCGTCACCGGCGACCTCACCGTGCCCGAATCGCTCGACGCGGCACTGCGCGACGTCGGTGCCGTCTTCCTCGTCTGGACCGTCCCGCTGGCGAGTGCTCCGGCAGTCGTCGAACGTGTCGCGGCGCGCGCGCGGCGTGTGGTGTTCCTGTCATCACCGCATCAGACTCCGCACCCGTTCTTCCAGCAGCCGAACCCGATGGCGGTGCTGCACGCCGATATCGAGCGGCTGATCGCGGCCGCCGGGCTCGAATCGACGATCATCCGGCCGGGGATGTTCGCGTCGAACACGCTGTTCTGGTGGGCGCCCGCGATTCGCGCCGACAGTGTCGTCCGGTGGCCCTACGGGGCCGCCGAGACGGCACCCGTCGATGACCGCGACGTGGCAGCCGTCGCGGCGCGGACCCTGTACGAGGACGGACATGCCGGAGGCGACTACGTCCTCACGGGCCCGGAGTCACTGAGTCAGGCTGAGCAGGTGCGCATCATCGGTGACGTCACTGGGCGCAGTATCAGATTCGAGGAGCTGTCGCCGGAGGAGTTCAGAAGCGAGACGGCGGGAACCTGGCCGCGTCCGGTCGTGGACATGCTCCTCGACGCATGGGGCGCGGCGATGGGAAGGCCGGCGTTCGTCACCGCTACGGTGTCCGGCATCCTCGGATCGGCGCGACCGTTCCGCCAGTGGGTCGCCGATCACGCCGCCGCGTTTACGGGAGGTGCCGGGTTAGGCTTAGGCGGACGGCCGGTCTTCGCAACGAGACAGGTTAGGTGGTGCCGATGGCGTACAGCAGGCAGTGGGTAGTTGACACCCTGCGTCACCTGGGCTTCACGCAAGAGGCTCAGGACGCGCTGCGGGAGCTGCCCGAGGAGATCGATGTCGAGCAGCTTCGCGAATTCGGCGACCGGCATGGCATCGGCAGCAACACCCTGACCGAGCGGATGGGCGGCAGCCCGTAAGCAGTGAACGCCGGGGCCACCTTCATTACGCGCATGCCGGGTTCAGGGGACGGGGTCCGGCTGGCGGTCAAGGACCTGATCGATGTCGCGGGCGTGCCCACCGCGGCCGGCAGCCGGGCGCTGGCTGCGACCGCCGCGGCTGAACTGGACGCGCCGTGCCTGGCTGGTGCGCGTGCCGCGGGTGCGCGGATCGTCGGGAAAACCAACCTGAGTGAGCTGGCGTACGGCGCGAGCGGGGTGAACGAGTATTTCGGCACACCGGTCAATCCGCTCGATCCCGGCCGGGTTCCCGGCGGATCATCGAGCGGATCGGCGGTCGCGGTGGCCGGCGGCGAGGCAGATCTCGCTTACGGCTCCGATACCGGCGGCTCGATCAGGGTCCCGGCCGCGTTCTGCGGCATCACCGGGCTGAAGACCACACACGGCCGGATCCCGCTGGCCGGGGTGTGGCCGCTTGCGCCGAGCATGGACACCATCGGCCCGATGGCGCGCGATGTGGCGGGCGTCGCGGCGGGCCTGGCCCTGCTCGAGCCGGGTTTCTCCGTCGACGTGACGGCCGCCGCGCGGGTCGGCCGGATCAGGCCGGCCGGCTTCGACGTCGATCCGGTCATCGACGCGGCGGTGGACGCCGCGCTCGCACGCTGCGGCGTGGAGGTCGTCGATGTGGAACTGCCCGGCTGGGATCTGGCCAGCAGAACGTCCGACGTGATTATCGACGCCGAGGCGGTGGCATCGAACCGGGTGCTGCTGGCCGATCCTGCCCGCCGCGACCTGCTCGGCCCGCGGGTGCGGGCCAGTCTCGCCGAAGCCCGGGCCGTGACCCTCGAGCGACTGCTGCAGGCCCGGGCCGAGCAGGAACGCTGGCGCGCCACCATGGCGGCGGCAATGCACGAGACCGGCTTGCTCGCGCTCCCGACGGTTCCGTTCTTCCCTCCGCGACTCGATGCCGCCATCAGGCCGGGCTACCTCGCGCTCACCAGGCCCGTCAATCTGGCGGGCTTCCCCGCATTGGCACTGCCGGTGCCGGCCGGGCGGCGGTTGCCCGCCAGCCTGCAGCTCATCGGCGGACCGAACGCGGAGGCGCTGCTACTTGCCACCGGCGCGATGATCGAGGCAGCGGTCGGCGGCCTCGCGGCGCACACGGTTCCAGGCCGCTCATGAAAGCGTTGACTCCCGTATCGTCCCGGCGTTAACTGCGGCTGTCGGGAGTAGGCGGGAGGAGAGGCGTGCGGGCGGAAGATCCCGAAGGCGCCGGGCGCGGCACTGGCGCGATCGAGTGGGGCAGCGACGCCATGGCGGAGCTGCTGCATCGCCTGGACCTGCGGTACATCGCGCTGGTGCCTGGCTCGAGCTACCGGGGACTGCACGACAGCCTGGTGAACTACGCAGGCAACCGTGATCCGCAGCTGCTCACCTGCCTGCACGAGGAGCACGCCGTCGCCATCGCGCACGGCTACGCGAAGGTGACCGGGCGCCCGATGGCCGTCGCGGTGCACAGCAACGTCGGCCTGATGCACGCGAGCATGGCCATTTACAACGCGTACTGCGACCGCGTTCCGATGCTGATTATCGGGGCCACCGGCCCAGTGGACGCGGCCCAGCGGCGGCCCTGGATCGACTGGATCCACACCTCAGCCGACCAGGGCGCGCTGATCCGCCAGTACTCCAAGTGGGATGATCAGCCGGCCTCAGTCGAGGCGGCCCTGGACTCGCTCGCCCGCGCCTATTCGATCACCAGGCAGGCACCGTCCGCGCCGGTCTACGTCTGCCTCGACGTGAGCCTGCAGGAGCAGCCGTTGCGCAGTCCTCCGGCGATCCCTGAGGTCGGCAGGGACCGGGCGGCGTGGTCAAACGGACCCGATGCGCTCGCGGTCGCGGCCACGCTGCGGCTTCTCGGCGAGGCGCGCCTGCCGTTGTTCCTGCTCGGGCGCCTCGGGCGCGACGAGCAGGACTGGGACCGTCGGGTCACCCTCGCGGAACGGTACGGGGCGCTCGTGATTTCCGACCTCAAGAACGGCGCGGTCTTCCCGACCGGGCACCCGCTGCACCCGGTTCCGCCTGGCATCTTCCTGCCTGCCGCGGCCGCTGAGCTGATCGGCGCCGCGGACGTGATCCTCAGCCTGGGCTGGGTCGACGTAGCCGGAACCATCTCCGCGGCCGCCGCTGACGGACATCCGGCCTCGGCGCGGATCATCTCGTCCACGATGGACTCCGCGCTGCGCAACGGCTGGTCCATGGACTCCTTCGGGCACGAGCCCGTCGACCTGTCCGTACCGGCCGACCCTGACCTGCTGGTCCGCGCGCTGGCCGAATCGGATGAGCTGGTCAAGCCGAGCAAATGGCCGGTCCGGGACAGCGCTGGCGCGCCACCGGCCGACGGTGACGGCGCCGGCATTTCCATGCACGACCTGGCGGGCGCGCTGCGGGGCGCGCTCGCGGATTCGCCCGCCTGCCTGGTCAGAGTCCCGCTCGGCTGGAACGGCGCCGATCTCAAGGCACGTCATCCGCTGGACTACCTGGGCATGGACGGCGGTGCTGGCATCGGCTCAGGGCCGGGAATGGCGGTGGGCGCCGCGCTCGCGCTTGACGGCAGCGGGCGCCTGCCGGTGGCCGTCCTTGGTGACGGCGACTTCCTGATGGGCGGGACGGCTGTCTGGACCGCGGCGCGCTACCGGCTGCCGCTGCTGATCGTGGTGGCGAACAACTCCTCCTTCCATAACGACGTGGTCCACCAAGAGCGGATGGCACGGCAACGTCACCGGCCGACAGGGAACTCCTGGATCGGCCAGGCCATTTCCGACCCCGATCCGGATATGGCGGGGTTTGCCCGTTCGCTAGGCTTCCATGCCGTCGGGCAGGTAAGCGACCGGTCGGCGCTGCCGTCCGCGCTCGCCGCGGCGGTCGACGCCGCCCGCTCAGGACAGTGCGTGCTGGTGGATGTGCGAGTCCGCCCGGACTCGTAGGGAGGCGCGTCTTGCAGGAAATCACGGTCGGCGTGGTTGCCCCGGCCTATGTCAACATCCCGCTGTGGGTGGCGCAGGAGCGCGGGTTCCTTGACCGCCGCGGGCTCCGCGCCACCGAGCAGATCCTCGGCACCACCGACGGCGTGACGAGCGCGCTGCGGCAGGGCGAGGTTGATATCGCGCTGACAGCGCCTGAGGGCAGCATCGCGGACGCCGTAGCCGGCGGCTCGCTTCGCGTGGTGGCGGGCCTCATCGACCGCCCTCCGCTGTCGATGATCGCGCTCCCCAGGCACCGCACGTTCGATGACCTGCGCGGCGGCAGGATCGGGACATCGTCGCTGCGAGAAGGCACCCGGCACGTCGCCCAGCGGATGCTCGCCGCGCAGGGCCTGATCTATCCGGGCGACTACGACTTCGCGCTCGAAGGCTCGCACGTCGAGCGGTGGAAGGCGCTGCAGGCGGGGACGATCGACGCCGCGCTGCAGATGATCCCGTACGACTACCTGGCCGCCGACGCCGGCTTCACGAACCTCGGGCCGGTGACCGACGAATTCGCCCTGAACGCCGTCTGCGTCAGCCTCTCGACGCAGCGGACCCTGATTCGTTCCTTCCTGCAGGCGCTCGCCGAAGCGGCGGAATGGTTCCGCGGCAACATCGGGGAGTCGGCGGCTATCGCCGCGGCGCGCACGTCCGTCGAGCCGCGCTACGCGCTCCGCGCCTGCGTGGCGCTGGCTGCCGACGGGGTCATCCCGCGGGATCTGCGGTCCGCGCCCGCCGCTCTCGCGGCGGTTATCGAGGCGATGCTGTCGAGCGGCCTGATCCCGCCGGACGCGCCAGACCCGACCGCCGCCGCCGTCGACTACTCGTACCTGGGATGAGCAGGGCCGCCCGCCCGGCGAGCTCCGGGAGGTACGACGTGGCCGTCGTCGGCGGCGGTCCGGTAGGCATGTGGCTCGCGGCCGAGCTGCACCGCGGCGGAGTGCGCCCGGTAGTCCTGGAACGGCACGCGAAGCGGCCGGCGCACTCGAAGGCGCTGACGATCTACCCGCGCACCATGGAGCAGTTCGCGATGCGCGGGATCGCGGACCGCTGGCTGGCCGAAGGCACGCCGGTGCCGTCCACGCACTTCGCGATCCTGCGGAACCGGCTGGACATGTCGTTCCTCGACACCCGTTACCCCTACACGCTCTTCCTGCCCCAGCGGCGTACCGAGGAGCTCCTTGAGGAGCACCTGGCTGAGCTGGGCGTGCCCTACCTGACGGAGCACGCCGTCACCGGCCTGCGCCAGGACGAGACCGGCGTCGACCTTGACGTGGACTCGCCCAGCGGGCCCACGAGTTTCCGCGCCGCCTACGTCACGGGCTGTGACGGCGCCAGGAGCGTGATCCGCGCCGCGGCCGGAATCGACTTCGCCGGGACCCCGGACACCTGGCGGACCATCATGGGCGACGTCGAGCTGGCCAGCCCCCCGCAGGCCCCGGCGCTTACCCTCAACCAGCCGGGGGGTTCGCTCTACATGGTGGCGCTCGGGGGCGGCCAGTACCGGCTGGCCACGATCGACCACGCGACGATGTACAGCCTGTCCGATGGTCCGGTGACGTTCGGGGAGCTGCGGGCGAGTGCGCTGCGCATCGCGGAAACTGACTTCGGCATGCGGGAAACCGCCGGCGCGTGGCTGAGCCGGGTGGGAAACGCGACCAGGCAGGCGGCCTGCTACCGCGCGGGGCGGGTGCTGCTGGCCGGGGACGCGGCGCACGTCCACTACCCGGCCGGGGGGCAAGGACTGAACCTCGGGCTGCAGGACGCCACCAACCTGGCGTGGAAGCTGGCCGCCGAGATCCGCGGCTGGGCGTCACGCGGCCTGCTGGACACCTACCATGCCGAACGGCATGCCGTCGGCCTCGACGTGATCGATAGCTCTCTCGCGCAGTGCGGGCTGTTCGCCAATGCCAGCCGGGAAGGCATCGCGCTGCGGGATCAGTTCAACGCGATCCTCGGCACGGATCCTGCCCTGTGCCGGGAACTTGCCACCCGGCTCTCCGGCCTGGCAATCCGGTATCCTGCGCCCGACCAGATCGCAGGCCAGCGAGTCCCCGACCTCGACCTGCGCGGCGCACCCGCCGCCACGATCTTCGGCCTCCTGCACCCCGCGAAGTTCCTCCTGCTCACACAAGGAACCCTGATGGACGCCCCCGCTGGCTACCGGGACCGGCTGGACATCGTGACCGCGGAACTCACCGCGGACCGCCCGGAATGGGCCAGCGTCCGCTCCCTGCTCATCCGCCCCGACGGCTATCTCGCCTGGGCAGCCGATACCGATGACGCGCCGCCGCTTACCGCATGGCTCGGCAGCGCCTTATCCCACATGCAGCAGGAGAGCACCACCGCCAGCGGCCAGCACGCCTGCGCGGCGCCTGCCACCCGCTCGGCCAGCCCGGCCTGCCCCGACCCCGTTATCAGCTCAGCGCCGAACCACATGACCAAGGCGAGCAGCACCGCGACGGCCGCGGCGGCTACCGCGGGCCGTAGGGCCCACGGAACACCGCTGCCCCGCCGCCAAGCCCCGGCAGGCCAGGCAGTCACTCCCACGAGCCCGATCGATGCCCAGATAATGTGCCCCCACGGGTAGGGATCTCCCACGCGCTCCGGATTCGCCGCTACTAGCATGCCCGCGACGGCCCCGGTGATCAGGATCAGCCGCCCGGCGGTCCCGGCCGGCCGCAGCGCGAGCGCGGTTAGGACGTAGCAGACGCCGACCACCACGAACGTCAGCGTCATCACCCACCGGTCGGCCGCGCCCTGCGCGGCCAGCGCACTGACCGTATCGGCCACCGGATCGAATCGCGGCTGCAAGGTAGCGGCCACCGTCCACCCGCCGACCATCAGGACCGGAGCCGCAGCCGAGGAGACCACGCCCCACCAAGGCACGCCCCGCATGCCACCACCGTAATTGAACCTCTTCAGAGACACGGCGGCAAGGTCCCGCGTCGCGACGCGGTCAGGCCCACCCGCCTGCAGGCGGCTGCGCGCGTGGGTGCTGCTGTCGATCGCGTTGCCGCTTGCGCGAGTACTTGTCCACCGGCTCGCACTCGCCGCTGAACGCCGTGATCCGTCAGCCCGTACGGCTAGGGCACTTCGCCAGGCTGACTCGGCAGTGACTACGGTATCCCGGCGCGCATCCCGCAGGGCTGCACGCTGACGGCTCTGTCATGCCATCAGTTGCCGTATCGAGCCCGGGTGGTGGCACTCTTAGGGGATGCGCATGGCAAAGTGGATCGGCGGTGCAGTGTGGGCCGGTTCGTGGTATCTGATGTACCTCGAGATCACGCGGTGGCGTCACGTCAAGCCATCACTGGCATTCAACTCGGACCCGCTGCCCGGCAGTGGCATCACGCCGCGCCCAGGGCTACCGCTGATCATGCTCTACATCGCGTGCGCGGTGGCCCCACCGGTGGTCATCGCCGCACTGGCCAGGCAGTTCTCGGATGCCCGTTTGCCCGGCTCATGAGCGACACTGGCATGTGAGATCGTCGGCCCGCCGGGCAGGGGCCGCCGTCGGGTTATCAATCGGGAGGCGCATGATGCGGGTGCTGGTCGTCGGCGCTGGCGGAGTAGGGTCGGCGGTCGCGCGGACGGTCGCGCGGCGGGATCTGTTCGAGCGCGTCGTGGTGGCCGATTATGACGTGGGGCGGGCGCGGCGGGCGATCGCCGGGGGCGGCGACCGGTTCGCCGCGGCGCAACTGGACGCGTCGGACGAGCAGGCGATTGCCGAGCTGATCAGGACCGAGCGGTGCGATGCGGTGCTGAACGCGGTCGACCCGCGGTTTGTGATGCCGGTCTTCCGTGCCGCCTTCACCGCCGGAGTCACCTACCTCGACATGGCGATGTCGCTGTCTCACCCGCACGCGTCCGATCCGTACCGGCAGCCAGGGGTCAAACTGGGTGACGAGCAGTTCGCGCTCGCCGGGGAATGGGAGCGCCGCGGGCTGCTGGCGCTGTGCGGCATCGGGGTCGAGCCGGGGCTGTCGGACGTGTTCGCCCGCTACGCGGCAGACCGGCTGTTCGCGTCCGTCGACGAGATCGGCGTCCGCGACGGCGCGAACCTGGTGGTCGAGGGGTATGAGTTCGCCCCGACGTTCTCCATCTGGACGACGATCGAGGAGTGCCTGAACCCGCCGGTCGTGTGGGAGCGGGGCAGGCAGTGGTACACGACCGAGCCGTTCAGCGAGCCGGAGATCTTCAGCTTCCCGGCCGGGATCGGGCCGGTGGAGTGCGTCAACGTGGAACACGAAGAGGTCCTGCTGATCCCGCGGTGGATCGACGCTGGCCGGGTGACCTTCAAATACGGGCTGGGCGAGGAGTTCATCGGCGTGCTGAAGACGCTCCACAAACTTGGCCTGGACTCCACCGCCCCGGTCCAGGTGGGCGCGGCTGCCGTCTCGCCGCGGGACGTGGTCGCCGCATGCCTGCCCGACCCCGCCGCACTTGGCGCCGCGATGTCCGGGCTCACCTGCGCCGGCACCTGGGTCAGCGGAACGGGCGAGGACGGGTCGCCGCGCGAGGTCTACCTCTACCACGTCGTGGACAACGCCTGGTCGATGGCTGAATACGGCTCGCAGGCCGTGGTCTGGCAAACCGCGGTCAACCCGGTGGTGGCACTCGAGCTGCTCGACTCGGGCGCATGGTCCGGCGCCGGCGTCCTCGGCCCGGAGGCGTTGCCGCCCGAGCCATTCCTCGAACTCCTGAACAGCTACGGTGCCCCCTGGGAGTGCGAGGAGCGCACGCCAGGTTGAGACTGCGCTGGAGCTGGCTCACCCCTCGGGCAGCGACTCCGGCACGATCCCGGGCACGGGCTGGCGAGCGCCGTACTCGTAGGCCGCACGGCTGCTGGTCAGGGTCAGCTCGCGATTGCCAGGACGTTGCATGATCAATTCCACGCTGGCCAGTGCGGCGTGGGTAACGGTACGGGTTCCCCACGCGGGTCGGCGTAGGCCACAGCCACACGGTCGTCCTCGGCGAGGGCCACCGACAGCCGGAGGCGGGTTCCCGGCGCGTAAACGTCGGCAGCGAGGCGGCCAGGGCGGGCATCAACCCTGGCCGCCGGCCCACCGCACGCTCCACTGATTCACCGGCAGCCGCTCGGCAGCGGCCCGCGGCCGCATCTTGCTGTTATCAGTGATAGGCCTGCCCGGGTACCCGCCGCCGCGGGCCAAGCGCTTCTTGCTGTTATCCGGCCTGGACCGGCGGCCAGAAGATCGGGGGTAGTTAGGCGGCCTAGAGGCCGCAAAAGTACCCACAATCGTCGCCGGCCGACCGCTTCTTGCTGTTATCTGAGGCCGGCGCCAGCGCCCGGAAGATAGTGGATAGTTAGGCACACCAGAGGGTGCACAAGCATCCATCATCATGGCTGACCAGCCGCTTCTTGCTGTTATCACTAGGAGATTCCGTCCTGGGTGAGCAGCGCGCTCATCCGGCGGATGATGCGCCATCGCACCGCTTAGTGCTCATAGGTAACGTTGGCGGCATGGCCGAGACGACATGGCTGGACGCCACCGCACAAGCCGATCTGGTCCGCCGCGGCGAGGTGAGCCCCAAAGAGCTGGTAGCGGCGGCCATCGCCGCGATTGAAGCGGTCAACCCGCGGCTGGATGCCGTGATCCGGACCCGGTTCGACGCGGCTCGGCAGGAGGCCGAGGGCGACCTGCCCGATGGCCCGTTCCGCGGCGTGCCGATCCTGTACAAGGACCTGGGCTGCACAGTGGCGGGTGAGCCCACGGCATTCGGTGTCGGGCCGCTGCGCGCTATGCCGTGGCCGGTGACGTCCTACCTCGCGGAGCAGTTCCGGGCGGCCGGCTTCATCCCGCTCGGCCGCACCAACGTGCCCGAGCTCGGCACCACGGTGACCACCGAGCCGCGCAGCTTCCCCGCGGCGCGCAACCCGTGGAATCCGGGGCATTCGACCGGTGGGTCGTCCGGGGGATCAGCCGCCGCGGTGGCGGCCGGCCTGGTGCCGGTTGCGCACGCCAACGACGGCGGCGGCTCCATCCGCATCCCGGCCAGCGAGTGCGGGCTGGTCGGGCTCAAGCCGACCCGTGGCCGGGTGAGCCAGGGCCCGCTGGTCGGGGAGGCATGGGCCGGCGGCGTGATCGACGGGGCTGTCACCAGGACGGTGCGGGACGCGGCCGGTGTGCTCGACGTGATCAGCACGCGGATGCCGGGCGAGCCGTACTACGCGCCGCCGCTGCCGCGCCCGCTGGCGCAGGAGACCGGCGCCGATCCGGGCCGGCTGCGGATCGGGGTGCTCGACCGGCCGGGCGCGGAGGGTTTTCTCGACGATCCGCAGTGCCGCGCCGCGGTGGCCAGCACAGCGCGGCTGCTGGAGTCGCTCGGCCACCACGTCGACCAGTCCGCGCCCGCGGCCATGTTCGAGCAGGAACTCATCGGGCATTTCAACACCATCATCGCGGCCGACGCCGAAGCGACGTTCCAGGCGTTCGAGATGCTGCTCGGCCGCCCGATCGGTGAGGATGAGATCGAGCCGCGCAACGCCGAATACCGGCGGGCCGGCCAGGCGCTCAGTGCGGTGGCCTACCTGGGGAGCCGCATGTGGCTGGGGATGTGGGCACGGCGGATGGCGGACTGGTGGCGCGACCATGACCTGCTGCTGACCCCTACCCTCGGCGCGCCCCCGCCCGAACTGGGCTGGTTCACCGCTGCCGGACCGCAGCAGGAAGGGGAACGAATCATCAGCTTCATCCCCTACACCGCGCAGTTCAACATCACCGGCCAGCCGGCCATCAGCCTCCCGCTGCACTCCACGCCCGAGGGCCTGCCGGTCGGCGTGCAGCTGGCCGCCGCCTACGGGCGGGAGGACCTGCTGATCCGGGTCGCGAGCCAGCTCGAAGAGGCCGCGCCCTGGAGCGGCCGGCGCCCTCCAGTCCACGCGTAAGACCCCGGCTGGAGACCCGGTCTCAACGTGTCATCCGCAGCGGATGAGGACAACTGCTGACTGATGACAGGACACTCTCCCAGAGGCGGCGGCCAACAGGAGCGGCGATGGACGGCATGGCGTGGATTCCGGGTGCCACGTTCCTCATGGGCTCGGACCGGCATTATCCGGAGGAGGCCCCGGCACACAAGGCGACTGTGGGCGGGTTCTGGATCGACGTCGCCCCGGTAACGCAACCACCAGCGCAAGACGACGGGCCAGCGTGATCGTCCGGCTGGCGGCCCGTCGACTCCGCGCCATCATCTCACCCGCCATGCATGGGGCGCGGCGGCCCGTGAAGCGGGATCGTGGCGTCCAGCGAGCTGTGATTCCGACATACTAGGGGCTGGGGTGCCATCGTCATACTACGAGATCCGGGTGTCGGGTACTCTCCCGCCCGAGGCGCTGCTTGACTTCGAGCGGCTCAGCGCATCGGTGGAGCCGGTCGAAACCGTGGTGCACGGCCCGATCCAAGACCAGGCGGCTCTCAACGGGCTGCTCGCGAGGCTCGAGGAATTCGGAATTCAAGTCCTGGAGATCCGCCGTCTGCACGGGACGGATCCACGGAGCAGCGAGGAGCAGGAGTGACGCCCGAGGTCAAGAAGCGCTGGCCGGATTGGCTCGCGCTCCGGCAATTGGCGCCAAGGATCATCCGTAGCGGGTGATCGCGGCCTTGGCCAGTCGTGCGTACCTCATTCTCTTGCCCGTTGCTGGCGACTGCTGTGCAGTTCTCAGCCCAGGCCTTCCCGGTCCGCGGCCGAGGCCACTGCCGTGAACGGGGCGGGCAATGCGGCGCCGGCCGCGGCTTCCAGCAGGCTTCGCTGGCGGTCGATCGCGGCCTGCCGGTCGGCGGGAAGCGTGGACTGGAGTTCGTCGAGCATCCCGCGCAGCCGCCGGACCACCTGCGGCGCGTCGGCACCGTAACGGATGACCTCAGTCAGCGCCAGCACGAGCATGGCGTCGAAGTTCCGCAGCTTGCGCTTGACCCGCACCGTGCCGCTGGCATCCACCCGCAGGCCGGTCGGGTCGGGCCTGCTGCCGGTGATGGCGAGAAGGTCGCTGATGCGATCGATGGCCTGAACCCCCGTCGTGGGATCGTTGACGGCCGGAGACAGCGCGCGGATCGCGACATCGGCAAGCTGCCGGAAGCCGAACGCCGGATCTTGGACGAACGTGCGTTCGCCGCCAATGAGGAAAAACCTGGTGACATCACCCTCGCGCAGGTCCCCGCCGTGCACCAGCGCGACGGGGGTGCCGTGCGCCAGGTATTCGCCCACTCCAACGGTCAGCTCGAGCCAGCACTGGTTCTGCCGGCACAATTCGACCAGGCCGTGCAGGTCGGTAGCCGTGATGACCCCGGTAGGCCCGGTGTAGCACAGACGGCGCGGCGAGGGATCTGCCAGCGGAGGCTCGGCGTCTACGTAGGCCGACGCCGGCGGGAAGTTCTCCTCGATGGCCGGCCGGCTCTCGGTGGCGATCGTTTCCAGCAGGTACTGGACGCGCATGAGCCGCACCACGCCATGCAGGTAGGCGACGAACCCGAAGACCGTGGTCACGGTCAGGGCTAGCAAGGTCGTCACCGACACTACGGGCGCGAACTGCTTGGCCGACGTGACCGACGCCCGGTTACTGACCAGGATGATGACGGAGAAGACAAAGGTGGCCAGGAACAACCCCAGCGTCACCCGGGTGACCCGGGAGCGGATGAAGACCCGCACCGTCCTGGGCGAGTACTGGCTGGCGGCGAGCTGGATGGCCACCAGCGTGGTGGCGAACACCACGGCCACGAACGCCAGGGTGGCGGCCGCGATGGCGCCGGCGAAGGTAGCGGCACTCCCCGGGTCGCTGACCAGGTCCGGCCGTACGCCAATCGGAGCGTCGACCTGGGCGTCCAGCCAGATAGTGAGATTGGCGGCGGCGATCGCGGCGACCGCGAAGATGGTCGGCAGGAACCATAGTGACACCGCGATCCGCTGTCGGAAGTCGGTGCGCCACAGCGGTTCTGGCTGCACGGGGAGCGCTCTCATGATCAGAGAGTCTGTCAGTCCGGCACCGGCGGCGGGAATGCTCGCGTGTCTAGGATCGGTCCATGACCTGGCTGACTTCACTGCCCGCGGTGGTGCTGGTTGCTGCCGGGCTGGTGCTCGCGCTGCTGGCGACGCTCGGCGGCCGGCTGGCAGTGCGCGCCCTGGTGCCGGCCGCCGAGCGGGAGGCTGCCTATACCATCGCGGCGCCGCTGATGGCCGCGCTCGGTGCGCTCTTCGCGCTGTTCATGGGACTCACCCTGGCCAGCGAGGCCAGCTTCCTGGCCTCGGCGCAAGGGATCGTGAGCAATGAGGCTGCTGACGCATCCCGCCTGGCCTGGGCGGCGACCAGCCCCGGAGTCGACACCGCGCCGATCCAGTCAGCCCTGCTTGGCTACCTGCAAGCGACCAGGAGCCATGAGTGGAGCGGCGGTGCCGCGGCCAACGGCGAGGATTCCGCCACCGTGCGCGCCCTCGCGAACCTGGAAAATACCGTCCGGGCCCAGGCGGCCCGGACCGTCATCGGGACACCCGCGAGCACCGAACTGCTGGCCTCCCTGGACGCCCTGACCAGTGATCGTCGCGACCGCCTGGCCGCGGCCTCACATCAGCTGCCAGTCTTTTACGTCGTCGTCCTTGTCCTGGCCGGGGTGGCGTTGATCGTGAATGCCAGCGCCCTTACGCTGCGCAGTGGGCGGCGGTCCGCGCTGCTGACCGGCAGTCTCGCGAGCGTGATCGGGCTCAGCCTAGCCCTGTTGTTCGCCCTGGGCACGCCGTGGCGGGGCGCAATCACCGTCAGCGGGCAACCCATCGATGCAGTCACGCAAGGCCTGAACACCGGCTACTTCACGCCGTGACCGCTGGCCGGTGTCTGCGGTTTCACCCGCACAGGATGATCGGAAATGACCCGGAGTGCTCTTAACTAACCAGCAGGTATTCCGTGCGGGGCGTCCAGGCGGGAGGAGGTCTCATGACCGAAGGCGTTTTGGACGAGGGTCCGCTGCGGGCTGGGAGCTCGCTGAGAACCCCCAGGGCGGCCGCGGTCGCCGGGATCGTCTTCTCCGTGCTCATGATCGTTGCCCTGGTCCTGCTCAGGATCTCTGCCCCGGCCCAACCGGGCGCCGGCGGCCAGTGGCTGTCCGATTCCGGGCGGAGAGCCGCGGTGGCCGTCGCACTGAACCTGGTGCCGTTCGCCGGAATCGCCTTCTTGTGGTTCATCGGGGTACTGCGCGACCGGATCGGCGAGCGCGAGGATCGCTTCTTCGCCACCGTGTTCCTCGGCAGCGGGCTGCTGTTCGTCGCCATGATGTTCGTGGCCGCGGCCGTCGCCGGCGCCGTCATCGCGGCCGCGGCCGTGTCATCCGAGCTGCCCGGAGCCGGCACCTTGGCGCTAAGCCGCAACATCACCAACGGCCTGCTGAACGTGTACGCGATGCGGATGGCGGCGGTGTTCACGCTTACCACCGTGACCATTGCGCGCCGTACGCAGATCGTGTCGCGGTGGCTCACGATAGCCGGGATCGTCTGTGCCGTGGCGCTGCTGATCGGCATCGGGATATCACCCTGGGTGGAGTTGCTGTTCCCGGCATGGATCCTGGCGCTGAGCCTGGACGTCCTGGTGGCTGGCCCGCCGGCCTCATCAGCTGAGCGCCTCGCAGGGACCCCGAACCCCAGCCGCTTACTGGCAGGTCCGCTGGCCAGAGGCAGTCACCCCGCGGCCGACTGTGGCGGCTACCGCACCTGATGGCTGCGACCGCGGAACTCGGCGACAAGGCGGTCACCATGCGTGACGGTCACGTCATAGATGCCGTTCCGGCCGTAACGGGACCGCATGCGGGCCTCGGCGGTGAGCACATCGCCGCCGCTGGCCGGCGCGACGAAGACAATGTCGCACCCGGCAGCCACGGTGACCGGACCCCAGCTGTTGCAGGCGCAGGCGAACGCGGTGTCCGCGAGGCTGAAGATCAAACCGCCGTGACAGATGCCGTGCCCGTTGACCATGTCGTCGCGCACCGTCATCCGGGTCCGGGCCCAGCCCGGCCCGTAACCGGCCAGCTCCATTCCAAGCATCCGTGAAGCGGCGTCGGACGCCATCATCACCTCAACGGGATCGGATCGGCCTGCTGCCTGCGTCATGGCTCCGCCCTTCTCCATCCCGCGGGGCCGGCGACTGTGCCTCGGAGACGGCCTGGGTGGCCTTGCGCCGCGACCGGAGTCCGGCCCCCAGGCCCAGGTACGCGGCGACGGCGATCACCAGATAGCCGACGTACACCAGGAGCTGCAGCGCGGTGGGAGCGTCGCTGTAGCCGAAGAAGCTGTGCATCACGTCGCCGAACGCGCTGCTCTCCGACAGCAGCCGTCCAGAGTGCCATAGAGGCAGATCCAGCACAGGCAGCCAGCCGAGCTCCTGCATGTTCTCGACGGCGTCGGCGAGCAATCCCGCCGCGAAGACCATCAGCAAGACGCCGATGACGGTGAAGAACTTGCCCAGGTTGAGTTTGTG